>Ga0080006_1155695_pt1 | contig 32294 bp, 24 predicted proteins | sample RS3BMetagenome_FD_69209 | JGI IMG/M metagenome (GOLD analysis project Ga0080006, IMG submission 69209) | Ferric oxide microbial mat and aquatic microbial communities from Rainbow Spring, Yellowstone National Park, USA - RS3B (SPADES... ...
CCTCGCCAGCAGTTGCAGATAGCGCGTCATTGCTGCGACGCCATCGATCATTCCCTCGTCCATGCAGATGTCCAGGACGTTCGCCCCGCTCTCCACCTGCTGCCGGGCCACGCTCACCGCGTCTTCGTACTTTCCCTCTTTCACCAGCCGCGCGAACTTCGGCGAACCGGCAACATTGGTCCGCTCGCCGATCATGATGTACACGCCGGCCTGCTGGGTAAACGGCTGCGACCCTGACAGACGAAGCGGCTTCGTCTCCACACCCGCAACAGCATCTTGCATTGCGCTCAAGCCGCGACCCCGACCCGCTCCAGCCTTCGCGGAGCCTTGCCTTCGAGCGCGGTTGCGATCGCCGCGATATGCTCGGGCGTATTACCGCAGCAGCCGCCAGCGATATTGATCAACCCTCCATCCGCGAAGCTGCCAAGATACCGCGCCATATCCGCCGGACCAAGATCGAACCCTGTCTCCGACAGCGGATTCGGCAACCCTGCATTCGGATAGCAGGAGATCGCAACGTTCGCCTTCTCCGACAACTCCTCCAGGAACGGATACATCAGGTCAGGGCCGAGAGAGCAGTTCAGGCCCACGGAGAGCGGCTTCACATGCTTCACCGCGTTCCAGAACGCCTCTGTCGTCTGCGCCGATATCAGCGTCTCGCCGCCGCGTCCAACCGCAGCCGAGATCATCACCGGCAGTTGCTTCCCATCCTCATCGAACACCTCGCGGATAGCCACCAACGCCGCCTTCGCATTGAGCGAATCAAAGATCGTCTCCACCAGAAGCAGGTCGGACCCTCCGGAGATGAGCGCGCGCACCTGCTCGGCATACGCGGTCTTCACCTGATCGAACGTGACCACCCGGAATCCCGCGTCATCGGCATCGGGCGAGTTCGAAAGTGAGACCGTCAACGGCCCGATCGCTCCCGCAACGAACCTCTGCCGGCCCGTCTCATTCGACACCCGATCCGCCCACTCCCGGCACTGCCGGGCAGATTGCTCGTTGATCTCCCAGGCAAGATCGCCGAGCGTCGTGTCCTCGATAATCTTCTGGTAGAACTCAGGGTCCTTCCGTCCGCCATGCTCGCGCGGATCATCAACAAAAAATTCACTCTGCGTGATGCTGGTCGCGCCAAACGTATTCGTCTCGATGATGTCCGCCCCAGCTTCGAGAAACCGTCGATGAATATCGCAGATCATCTTCGGCTGCGTCAGCGAGAAGAGGTCGCCATTGTTCAGCAGATCCTTCGTCGAGCTCTTGAAGCGCTCTCCGCGAATATCCGCTTCCTTCATGCCATAGGTGCGGATCGTCGTCCCCATCGCTCCATCAATGATGGCAATGCGGCCCTCCATGAGAGCTTCCAGAGGATGTTGGTGGGATGTAGTCATCTCTATCCGATGTCCTTCATTCGTGGCAAGGTGCAAACTCGCGTCCATCCTGGTCTCCGCGTACTCGCACCACTGATAACAACCGTCATTTCGACCGGAGCCGAGTGGCATTATCGCGCGGAGCAGTGCAGAAACCCCCGCATTTGCCTTGATCACGCCGCCGCTACTTTGGCAATGTCACGCACCGTCTCTCCCAATCTTAGGCGAGAATCTCCGCCTCATCCCTGTCCGACTGGACCACGTCCGGAAGCTTCGGCGTAGGCACCAGCAGGTCTTCCTTCCGCATCACAAGATTGGTCGCGTTCAGCGTGGCCAACTCGAAGCCGTGGCCATGCGTGATCGCATCCGTAGGACAAGCCTCCACGCAGTAGCCGCAGAAGATGCATCGGTTGTAATCGATGTTGTAAACCTTCGCATATCGTTCGGCGCTCGAGATGCGCACAGTCTCCGTGTTCTCCGCCGCCTCGATATAAATGCAGTTCGAAGGACACGCCGCGGCGCACAGAAAACAGGCGACACACTTCTCCAGACCATTCTCATCGCGCTGCAACTGGTGTTTGCCGCGGAAGCGCTCCTCGAACTTCGCCCCGCGCATCGGGCCTTTGCCATCCGGGTAGTTCTCCACCTCCGTCGGCTGAAACACCTCCTTCAGCGTGATGCTCATTCCCTTGGCGATAGCGGCTGCGTCGCGAATCATTGACATGTCTTGAGTATACGACGGGTGCGCGACAGGCAAAAAGCCATAAGGCAGGCGCGTCTCCTTCAGACAACCTCTGATTGAGTCAGTCTTCGAAGAATACGGTAGTCAGGCCATACTCGCCGCAGTGGCCCCTCATTCTGGTTAACGAGCCACCGGTATACTCCCGGGCAACGTCTGATCAACAGACACCGGAGGCCGTCAATGAAGAAGACCCGACCAGCACCCCCTTCGCATCCCGCAGAGCGTTCCAGGAACCATCCGCCCAGCTCCGCAAGCGCCGCCGATCAGCCCGTCTTCGCGCAACCCGCTCCCTCTCCCGACCCAACCGGATTCAAGCAGCCCGTCACCGACAAGGGCTATCGCGGCCTCACCACCCTCGGCGCTGTACCGCAGCCCGCAGGCGCTGTTGTAGAGCCGATCCTTACCCTGCAGCAGGTCTACGGCAGCGCGGGAGCCACGAAGGTGCAGGCCATCCAGAAGTCCGGCCAGATCGTCTTCCACTCCGTGGGCGACACCGGCAGCGTGATCGGGCCCGTGACCCAGTCGCTCGTCGCCGACAAGATGGTCACCGACTTCAACGAAGCCAACCCAGCCGACGTGCCGTCCTTCTTCTTTCACCTCGGCGACGTCGTCTACTACTTCGGCGAGGCCACCTACTACTACGACCAGTTCTACGAGCCGTACCGCGACTATCCCGCGCCCATCCTCGCCATCCCCGGCAATCACGACGGCGTCGTCTATCCCGCCGATCCCGCGCCCACACTGAATGCATTCCTCCACAACTTTTGCGCCGCTGCTCCCGTACCCTCGCCCGATGCAGGCGGCCTGCAACGCACCACGATGATCCAGCCCGGCGTGTACTTCACACTGGACTGCCCGTTCGTGCGCGTCCTTGGCCTCTACAGCAACGTGCTCGAAGACCCGGGCGTCATCTCCGGCGAGAACGGCCAGAACACCATCCTCGACAATCGCCAGATCGACTTCCTCACCGCCGCACTCAAACGGGTCAAGAGCGACAAGTTCTCCGGAGCGGTCATCATCGCCGTCCATCATCCACCCTTCACCGGCGGCTCCGGACATGGCGGAAGCCCGCTCATGCTTCAGGACATCGACAGTGCCTGCAAAGCCGCAGGGGTCTGGCCGCACGCCATCTTCTCCGGCCACGTCCACAACTACCAGCGCTTCACCCGCACCATCAACGGTCTCCAGATCCCCGTCCTCGTCGCAGGCTGCGGAGGCCACTCGCCGCTCTCAAAGATGCGGGCCGTCTATCGCACGCCATTCAAGATCGACAACACCCTCACCCTCGAAAGCTACGACGACACCGACTACGGCTATCTCCGCGTCATCGTCAACGCAACCACCATGAGCATCGAATTCCACCCCCAGAGCGACGGCGGCACCACCAAGACACCCAACGACGTAGTCACCATCACCTTGGCCAGCCACACCATAAGCTGAGCAAAGCCTTTAGGAATCCTCGACTAAGTCCCGCTCCGTTAGGCACTCCTTCAAGTCGTCATTTCGACCGGCGTTGCGCAGTCTCACCGCGCGGCGGAGTGGAGAAATCCCCGCATTCGCATCTCCTCGGCCGGGAACAACGCCGCCGAGTGCCCCATCCATTGCGCATTGTTTGCGCAGAGTGCGGGAGCCCACAACACTTCGCCACACCATCTGCTCCCCCCACCAAAGATGCTCCACTCAGGGCTCTATTTACTCGATCCCCAACTTCTTCCAAAGCGCATCCACCCTCGCCTTCACCTCTGCGTCCATCGCAAGCATCGGCGGCCACGCGCGCGCGAAGCCCTCCGCCGCCCACTTGCGAGTCGCGTCGATCCCCATCTTGCTTCCAAAGTTCGGCAGCCGGCTCGCATGGTCAAGCGAGTCTACCGGACCCAGTGTGAACTGGATATCCCGCTCTGGATCGATATTGTTCGCCGTGCGCAGGGTCACCTCGGCAACATCCTGCACATCGCAGTCTTCATCCACCACGATGATGCACTTCGTAAACATCGCCTGCCCCATCGCCCAGATACCATTCATGATCTTTCGCGCATGGCCGGCATAGCTCTTGCGAATCGATACGATCATCAGGTTATGAAACACGCCCTCCGCCGGCAGATTCACATCCACGATCTCCGGCAGCGTAAGCTGCATCAGCGGCAGAAAGATTCGCTCCACCGCCTTCCCCATCCACGCGTCCTCCATCGGCGGCTTGCCCACCAGCGTCGCCGCGTAGATCGGCTCCTTGCGATGCGTGATGCAGGTCACATGGAAGACTGGATACTCGTCCTGCATCGTATAAAAGCCCGTATGATCCCCGAAGGGCCCTTCAGTACGTAACTCTCCCAGTTGCACATACCCTTCGAGAATATATTCCGCGTGCGCCGGCACTTCGAGATCGACCGTCTCCGCCTTCACCAGCTCCAATGGCTTCTGCCGCAGAAATCCCGCGATGAGATACTCCTCCACCTCCGGCGGTGCAGGCACGATCGCACCGAACGTCGTCGCCGGATCTGTTCCAATCGCCACCGCAACCTCCATACGATCGCCGCGGATCTTCGTCAGCGTGGTCGCGTGCAGCGTATCGAGAGATGCCGCCGCCGCCGTCCCCCCCGCAGTCAACGCCATCAGGTCGACACGCGCCGCTGAGTCGACCGAAGCCTCCCGCAGTCTGTCCCGCATGTGTTCCGCCGCAACCTTCTGCCGCTGCCAGTGCATCCCCGTCGTCTTGCCGTCATACACCTGCATGCGATACATGCCGACATTGCGCTTGCCGGTCTTCGGGTCCCGCGTCACCACGCACGGCAGCGTGATAAAACGCCCTCCATCCTGTGGCCACGTCTTCAGGATTGGCAGCTCAAGCAGATTGACATCCTCCCCACGCCGGATCACCTGCTTGCACGCCGCATCCTTCGCCGCGATCACCTTCGGAAAGAAGCTTCCCACCTCCGCCAGCATCGGCAGCATCTTGAGTTTGTCCATCAAGCTTGTCGGGGTCTGCGGCTTCAGCAGCGTGCGGATGCGCTCCGCGATATCGTCAAGCGACTCCGTCTCCAGCGCCAGCTTCATGCGCCGTTCACTTCCGAACTGATTCATCAGCACGCGAGCGCCCGGATGCCCTTTCACATTCTCGAAGAGCAGCGCCGGCCCACCTGCCTTCGCCGTCCCTCTGCCCATCTTCGCGGCGCGGTCGGCGATCTCGGCCATCTCCAGAATCGGGTCCACCTCCACGCGAATCCTCTTCAGCTCTCCCGCACGCTCCAGTCGCTTGATCCAGTCGCGAAGATCGTTGTAGGCCAAGTCCCTCTCCTGCCGCTATCCCGCGGCTCCTGCTCTGATCTCCTATGGTAACGGTTCGGCAGCGGCTCGGTTTCACGTCGCTTTGTCCAGTCAAATCTTCACAAAGATCTTCCTGCGCCAAAACCCCCTCTTCGGCACAAAGCATATCGCCGCGAGCACACTTCACACGCCACCGAGTCCGCCTCCGTCGATAGACCATGCGCAAAGCCTTGCCTGTACACCCAGGCCACCGCCGGGATGCTCCTGCCCGCCGGCGGAGTCGTTGATCGAAATCCGGAACGCGATCGTGATGCCGCGCAGCATCTCGATCGAGAGAACGCGTCCAGGAACCGCTGCGCCGCGCGATGCGTCTTCGTGCATTGACCTCCCTCATGCTCAGCCGAGCGCGTGCCGTCCCGCCTTCCCAGGCGGAACATAACCGCACCGGTGGTGTCTAACATACTGTGGTCGCAACCCTCGCTAGATTGCGCGCCTGAGCGTTCCTATTCGCCAGAGGTGCTTCTATGTTTGAGGACAGTCTGCTCGAGTCGCGGTCCCTTCAGCTCTCTCCCGGACGATGGGGCACAGCCGTCACCTCCATCAGCCTGCAGCTCGGATTCGCCGCGGCGATCATTACGCTTCCACTGCTTCACCGCGAAGCGCTTCCCTTCCGCATCGATTCCCCCAGGGCACTCCTTCCGCTCCCTCCAAAGCCGCCCGCGCGCATCATCAAGCAGGAGCATGTCGCCGCCTCCTCCGCGGCTACTCAATTCATCGCGTCGCGTCCGCGCATCGTGTCCTTGCTCCTGCCCACGCCTGTGAACTCAGCCAGCGACGCACCCTCTCTCGCGCCAGCAGGCAACGGCATGGAAGCCTCCTCCGGCCTGCTTGCGGAGCTAATCGGCATCGCAAACAGCAGCGGTCCACAAGTCACCATCGCACACCCGCGCGCGCCGTCCGGCCCTCTAACGATCTCCTCTGGAGTCTCCCAGGGCCTCCTGCTCACCCCAATCCGGCCCGTCTACCCTGCCATCGCCAGAGCCGCGCACGTCGCAGGCAGTGTTGTGGTTGAAGCGACGATCTCACCGGCAGGAACGATCGAGAACTTGCGTGTCCTTAGCGGGTCGCCCATGCTGCAGCCCGCCGCTCTCGAAGCCATCCGCGCCGCTCGCTATCATCCGTATCGTCTCAACGGACAACCGGTCACGGTCCAGACGACCATCACCGTGAACTTCAGATTTGAAGGGTAGCCGGAGAAGCGCGCCAGCAACGCACCTACCGCACAGACACAGCCGAGCCCGAGCTGACCGGAAGAATCTTCTGCACGACCGTTGAATCCGGCGTCTCAGTCACGTAATCCACCAGCGGATACCCTGCCTGTTTCCAGCCGTCGAAGCCGCCGCGCAGCGGACGCACCCGGTAGATCCCCAGCTTATGCAGTTGCAGCGCCAGCTTGGCACTGGTCTCCTCGCTCGGGCAGGTGCAATACAGAATCACGTCGCGGTCGCGTGGAATGATCTCGCTGTGTTGCTTCAGCTCATTGGGGCCGATGCGCAGCGCCCCCGGCAGCACGCGCGGGTCAGGCAGGTAGTCCAGCGGATGGCGAAGGTCGACGATAAACGGAGCAGTGCTGCCCGAGGCTGTGGCATGATCCAGCATCGCCTTCAACTCCTCCGGCTCCAGGCGCAGGTCGCGCACCTGCTGCAGAAACTTGCGCTGCTTGTACACACGGTACGCAACGACCCCAACCACCATCAGCAGGAAGATCACGAATGCGAAGTGCCCGAGCCACTGGAAAAATGGCGCGCTCTTCTTCGCCAGATCGCCAAAAAACCGGCCGGCAAGAATATAAGCTTCCGCCCAGATCAGCGAGCCCGCAAGGTCGTACAGCATAAACTTCGGAAGCGACATGCCGCTCTGGCCCGCGATCGGAGGAGCCACGGTGCTGAGTCCCGGTACGAACTTCGCGAAGAGCAGCGTCACCGGACCCCGCCGGGCAAAATATCCCTCGGTCTTGGTCACACACGTCGACGCCTCGAACGACAACCGGCAAACCAGCTTCAACACACTATTGCCGTATCGCCGGCCCAGCAGAAACCACGTCGAGTCCGCAACTGCGCACGCCGCCATAACCGCCAGCAGCACAAACGCATGATGGATACGATGGGTCGCCGTCAGCGTTCCAGCCGTCAGCAGAAGCGGAATGCTCGGGATCGGAATGCCGAGTTGCTCCGTCAGCACCCACACGAAGACGATCAGGTATGCGTAATGGACGAAGAAGACGATAGCGATTGGCATAGGAATCCACTTACTGTTCAGATGACAAAACCGCCATTTCGATGCGGCGTGGAGATTAAAAGATACACGGCCTGGCCGCGCAAAGCGACCAAGCCGTGCAGGAACCGCAAACCATAGAAATCTCCCGGTCCGTAAGCAACGCCATCTCCGCTGACAAGGCATGCGCGCGCCGCAAGCAGCCGGCAAGTGTAGGATGCCGCACCGTTGGAACCAGCCTCGCAGCTAGTTTTTGACGGTAACTTCCGGCGTCACCGACATACCCGGCCTCAGCGCATAGTCCCCGTTCTCCTGCTGGACGTTCGTAAAATCGATGCGAACCGGAATCCGCTGCACCACCTTCACGTAGTTGCCGGTCGCGTTCTCCGGCGGAAACAGCGATAGCATCGAGCCCGTGGCCCCGCCGATCTGCGTCACCTTGCCGTGGAACTTCCGTCCGCCCAGCGCGTCCACCTTCAATGTCACGTTCTGCCCTGGCTTCATCCTGGAAAGCTGCGTCTCCTTGAAGTTCGCCGTCACCCACAGGTTGGTCAGCGGGACGATCGTCAGCAGATCCTGCCCGATGCTCACATTGGCGCCGACCTGCACGTTCTTCTTGTTCACAATTCCAGCTACGGGAGCCGTGATGTGCGTGTAGCTCAGGTTCAACATCGCCTGATCCACCTTGGCCTGCGCCTGCTTGACCTCCGCCATCCCGGAATTTGCTTTCGCCTGCTGCACCCTCACCTGATCCGGCGCGGTCTTCACCGACTGCGCAGCCGTGAACCGGGCTTGCGCAAGCTTCTGCAGCGCCTGGGTTACAGAAGCCTCCTGGCTGATCACCGTCGCCTCCGCCTCCAGCACCGCGGCCGAATTGCCCGCATCCGCCGCCACTGCAGCATCGAACTGCTGCTTCGAGATCACATCCTTCTGCACCAGCGGCGTATATCGCTCCACATCCAGGTGCGACTTGATCGCATTCGCCTTAGCCTGGTCTACTCTCGCCTGCGCGGCCTGCGTCTGCTTCCGCGCTGCATCGACTCCGGCGATCGCAACCTGAACGTCCGCGTTCGTCGTGCTCACGCTGGTTCTCGTGTTCACGCCAGTAATTGGCACCCCGACATTGGCCTGAATCGCCGCCGCCTGCGCGCTTGCGAGATTCGCCTGCGCCTGCTCCAGCGCCACGCGGTAGTCCTTCGGATCGATCTCCGCAATCGCCTGACCGGCCTGTACGGCCTGGTTGTCGTCGATGTAGACCTTGATTACCTGTCCGTTCACGCGCGAACTCACCTGATACAGATCGCCGCTCACCTGCGCATCGTCCGTATCCTCGCTGAAGGTCGAGCGCCAGTAGAAGATCGCCGCCCCGATCACCAGCAGAATCACCACGGCAATCACGATATACTTCCGCCCCGACTTCTTCGGCTCCGGAGCCTGCTCGTCGTCTTCATGTCTATGCTGCTGGTCGTGTTCATCCCGCCGGTCGGCCTGCGCCTGGCCGCCGTCCTGCTTGATCTGCACGGTGCCGCTGATCTCCGCGGTCTGTCCGCCCTGCCTTTGATCCGGTTGATCTGCCAAGGTTACTTTCCTCCAAGATAATCTTTGTAATTGGTCTGCGCGACGCCCAGCGAACGAGCCAGCGAAAGCTTCGCCACGTTGTGCTGGTACAGCGCGCTGATGTACTGATCGTTTGCCTGCTCGGTCTGCGCCTGCGCCTGCGATACCGGCAAATTGTCTGAAACGCCGGCATGAAATCTCTGCTGCGCCTCGCTCAACGCCTCATTCGCCAGTTCCACATTCGAGTGGGTCGCCTCCACCAGCTTCGCCGCCGCATCGATATCCAGCAGATTGTCGCGTACATCCTGATTCACCTGCTGCACCTGATCGGAGAGCTTCGCCCTGGCCTGCTCATACTGCGCATCGGCTACCTGCTCCTGACCTCGCGTCTGCGCGATCTGCAGCACCGGCATGCTGACCTTTCCAGTCGCCGAAAACGTCCCGTGCGAATGTCCCACCGTCTCACCGATATCGCCATAATCTCCCGAAGCGGTCGCCACAGGTAACTGGTACGCCCACGCCGACGTCTTCTGATCCTGCGCCGCCTTCACCTGCTGCGCGTACGCCTGCAGGTCTTTGCGCGATTTCAGCGCCTGCTCGAACGCCGTCCGCGCATCGACATGCTCCAGAGCCTGAAAGGGAGCCGCATCCGTCAGCCGGAACATCTGATCGAGCGGCAGCCCTATCGTTCGCGCCAGCGCCAGCTTATCCTTCTCGTAGTTGTTCTTCGTCGAGATCAGGCTCTGCTGTTCGTTCTGATAGTCCACCTGCGCGCGCAGCACATCCAGCTTCGGGCTGGTGCCTGCGTCATGCGCCGCTACCGCCTGGTCCAGCGACACCTTCGACGTCTCCAGTTCCGCTGTCACCGCGTCGATCCGCGCCTTATCCGCGATGCACAGCAGGTATGCATTCCCCACCGTCAGCACCACCATGTCTCGTGCGTCTTCCGCCGTCAATCTCGCGCCCTCGAAGTTATGCTTTGACGCAAGATAGTTCTTCAGCGCCGAAACATTCACCAGGTTCTGCGTCAGAAACGCGCGAAAATCCTCAACCTGAAACGGCCCGATGATCGGGTTCAGTCCAGGAAACTTCAACCCGTACGCCGCCAGGTTCACCTGCTGCACCTCGATCGAAGCCGCCGCGGACACCGTCGGCAGCAGCGCCTGCAACTCCTCCAGCCGCTGCCCGTTCGCATTCTTCACCGTCGAGTTCTGCAAAATCACGCCCAGGTTCTGCCGAAGCCCCCGCTGAATCGCCTCATCGAGCGACAAATCCATTACATCGCCGGTCGCCTTGCCCGCCACCACGCTGCCTTTGAATGAATCCTGCGTCGGCTGCGCTCCATTCGACCCTGACGCGCCGTAAAGATTCTGCTGCGCGGTCGCCACCGCCGCACTGCTGGCCGCTACGCCCGAACCTCCCGGCGTGCCTGGTCCCGGCGATCCTCCCGGAGCCTGCCCATACGCCGCGGACGCCGCAATCATCAGGCCCAGCCCGGCCTGGCGGAGCATCGCCCCCGTGCCATGCGCTCTTCTCTCTCTACTCATACGATTAATCGTAACCTGCATCTTCCGATTTGGTTGAAATCATTCGCAGCGACCCACACGCAAACCGGGCTCCGCCAACAAAACGGTGCACTGGCTTCAACTTTCAACCATGCATAACTTGTGATGCACTCACGAATGGGAAATATTCAAAAACCATCCCGTACACTCGAAACTTAGTTCTCACGAGGGTCCAGTTCGATGCTCTTAGGGATTGATGTAGGAACAGGCGGCACTCGCGCCGTGCTGATTGACCGCGCAGGTTCAACCATAGCCTCCTTCGCCGGCGACCACGCACCCATCCGCTCCGACCACATCGGCTGGGCCGAGCAGGACCCCGAAGACTGGTATCGAGCCACTCGCGAAGCCATCGCCGGAGCCATGGCCGCCGCCGGGCTCACCGGCTCCGAGATTCAAGCCGTCGCCCTCACCGGCCAGATGCACGGCTGCGTCATGCTCGATGCCGCTGGAACCGTCCTCCGCCCCGCCCTCATCTGGTGCGACCAGCGCACCCAGCCTCAGTGCGACTGGCTCACCGAAAAAATCGGCTTCGCCCGCCTCATCGAACTCACCGCCAACCCCGCCCTGCCCAACTTCACCCTCACAAAACTCCTCTGGGTCCGCGACCATCAACCCGAAATCTTCGCCCGCATCGCCCACGTCCTCTGCCCCAAGGACTACGTCCGCTTCCGCCTCACCGGCGAGTACGCCATGGACATGCAGGAGGCCAGCGGCACCCTCCTCCTCGACGTAGCCCATCGCCGCTGGTCCACCGAAGTAGCCGAAGCCGCTGGCATCCCTCTCTCCTGGCTGCCCCGCCTCTTCGAAGGCCCCGAGATCTGCGCCCGCATCAGTACCAGCGGCGCCGGGGCCACCGGACTCGCCGCCGGAACCCCCGTCGCTGCCGGAGCAGGCGACCAGGGCGCGGGGGCAATCGGCATGGGCATCCTCGCACCCGGCTCCGTCTCCGCCACGATCGGCACCTCCGGCGTAGTCTTCGCCGCTACCGCCGCCCCCATCCAGGACCCCCTCGGCCGCCTCCACACCTTCTGCCACGCCGCCCCCGATCGCTGGCACGTCATGGGTGTCACCAACGGAGCCGGCCTCAGCCTCCGCTACTTCCGCGACACCTTCGCCCCGCATGCCACCTACGACGAACTCTCCGCCGAGGCCGCCACCGCGCCGCCCGGCTCCGACGGCCTCCTCTGGGCCCCCTACCTCTTCGGCGAACGCACTCCCCACCTCGACCCCGATGCCCGAGCCGCCTTCGTAGGCATCACCGCATCCCACACTCGCGCCCACTTCCTTCGCGCAATACTTGAAGGGGTGGCCTTCAGCCTCCGCGATACACTCACCTTGTTCGAGGAGCTCTCCATCCCCGCAACTTCCATCCGCCTTGGCGGCGGCGGAGCCCGAGGCCCGCTCTGGCGTCAGATCCAGGCCGATGTCTACGGCCAGCCCGTCCAACTCCTCCAGGCCGAGGAGGGGGGAGCCTTCGGCGCGGCTCTTCTGGCCGGAACCGGCATCGGAGTCTGGCCCGGCGTAGAAGACGCCTGCGACTCCACCGTCAGGGTTGCCGTCACCATCCAACCGCAACACACCACAATTATGAGAGCAGCCTATCGTCGCTATCGTCGGATATACCCGGCTTTACGGGATATTCAGTAGCAAACGATCTTTGTTTGCCTCAGCATCCGTCTGGTCAAGTCAAGTTTCCCCAGTGTAAAGTGAAGACTTAGGGAAAAACACTGCGGTCGCGCGTGGACTCCCCTGCTTCGAATCGTTGCTTCCCATGGTGTGCCTCGAAGAGCAGCGCTCACCGGCAACTTGAGTTGGCAGAGTCTTTGACCGCAAGCACGTCCCTGGATTGAGAGCCGCTCGGCGGCTCTCCGAGGGCACCGGACGCCATCAGGTCTGATGGCTGGATTTGCGCGGTGCGACCTCCCTGCAGCACTGGATCTCGTTGCCTTGGCGATATAGAAGGAGACCCGCCATGAGTGACTTGAGCCACCAGTGCAGTGTGACGCGCCAGCAAAACGAGTACGCCCGAAGCCTAAAGACATTCAGCCGGAACGCCCGCCTTCCCTTCCTCATGGCTGCCTTCCTGGCCCTCATCGCAATCACAGGCTGCGGAAGAGATGTCGCTGGCAACGTCATCGAGTCCGTCTCGCCGGTCGTCTCCGCCGTTGCGCTGTCCTGCAGCCCTACCATCATGCCAGGCGCGACAACGCAGTGCACTGCGACCGTTCAAGGCAGCGACATCTTCGATTCCACAGTAAGTTGGACGACCAGCGGGGGCGCGATCAGTCAAACCGGCCTCCTGACTGCACCGGCCTCGCCCGGCCTTGTCACCGTAACCGCGACCAGCACGCAAGACCCTGCCAAATTGGCCACCACCACCGTAACCGTCCAGTCGCCGCAACCCGCAGCGCCTTCGATCTCCTCCATCGTTATCGCCTGCAGTCCCACTGTGGTTCGGCCGAAGGCGACGGCGCAGTGCACCGCAACAGTTCAAGGCACCGGAAGCTACAGCTCCGCCGTGCAATGGTCTGCCAGCGGTGGAACCATCAACGCTGCCGGACTCTTCACCGCGCCGGCCTCGACAGGCGCCATCATGGTAATCGCCACCAGCACGCAGGACCCCACCAGGTCCGCCGAGGCCGCGCTCGCCGTCCAATCTGCTCCGCCAGTCACTGGAACAACCGCACCCGGGGCGCCCATCACCACGCCGACTGCGCCAGCGCCACCGACAACACCGTCCACCCCAATCCCCGTTACGAATGCTCCCCTCATCACCTCGGTCGTGACGGCCTGCAATCCTGCCGCAGTCAACCCGAACGCAACCTCGCAGTGCGTCGCAACCGTCCAGGGCACAGGCAGCTATAGCTCTGCCGTCCGATGGTCCACCAGCCGGGGCGCCATCTCCGCCAGCGGGCGCTTCACCGCCCCCGCGGCCACCGGCGCCGTCACCATAACCGCAACCAGCACGCAAGACCCCTCGAAGTCGGCCATGACCACCGTCATGGTCACCGCGCAATCTGTCCCTTCGGCCATTACCGCGGTGGCGCTTGCCTGCAATCCATCTCCTGTCGCAGCCGGCGCAACCTCCCAGTGCCATGCCACGGTCCAGGGAACCGGAAGCTACAACTCCGCGGTCCGCTGGTCAGCCAACCCCGGCGCCATCAACTCAGCCGGACTCTTCACCGCGCCCGCTACAGCAGCGGTCGTCGTAGTAACCGCGACCAGCATGCAGGACCCATCCAAATCCGGCAGCACCACGGTGACGGTCCAATCGGCGACGCCAACCATTACATCGGTCGCAGCGGCCTGCAATCCCTCTACCGTTGCCCCCGGCGCAACCTCGCAGTGCAGCGCAATCGTGCACGGAACGGGCGGTTACAGCACCGCGGTCCGCTGGTCTGCCAGCGCTGGCGCCATCAGCGCATCCGGCCTCTTCTCCGCGCCCAATGCACCATCGACGGTCACCATCACCGCAACCAGTACCCAGGACGCAACAAAATCCGGCAGCGCAACCATCGCCATCCAGTCCCAGCAGCCCGGAGTGCCCCAGAGCAAACACGTCGTCATCGTCATGGAAGAAAACGACAGCTACTCCAACGTAATCGGCTCTGGCAGCCCATGGCCGAATCTCAATAACCTCGCCGCCAACGGCGCTCTCCCTACCAACTACTTCGCCAGCACCCACCCCTCCATCGGCAACTACCTCACGCTCACCACCGGCCAGATACTGACCAACAACGACAACTCCACCACCGTCTGGAACGTCGACAATCTGGCCCGCCGCATGTTGGCCGCTAACGTCTCCTTCAGGATCTACGCGGAGGGCATCACCCAGGGCTACGTCGGCGGAAACACCGGACTCTACCTGATCCGCCACAACCCCTTCGCCCTGCTCTCCGACATCGCCTACAACACCCAGGTCGCCGACCAGCACCTCTTCCCCTTCACCCAGTTCGCCGCCGACCTCGCCAACGGCACCCTCCCCGAGTTCTCCTTCATCGTCCCCGACGTCAACGACGACGCCCACAACGGTACCCCGCAGCAGGCCGACAACTGGCTTCAATCTCAGGTCGTCTCACCCCTCTCCGGCAACCCCGCCTTCGCACCCGGAGGCGACGGCATCCTCTTCGTCGACTTCGACGAAGCCGCCACCAGCGACACACGCTACGGCGGAGGCCAGGTCGCCTGCGTACTCTGGGGACCCAACGTAAAGGTCGGCTACACCCAGACCTCCTCCACGGTCTACCAGCATCCCAGCGTCCTGCGAACCGTAATGGAATCCCTCCAGCTACCGAATCCACCCGGAGCCGCCGCCAATGCCCCCTCCATGACAGAGTTCTTCAAGTAACGGAGAGGCCTCCACTCAGCTCCGGTTGCAGCCGGACGCACAGCATAACGGCTTGGAATCCGCTCCACCGCGGACGCCGAACGTGTATACAGGCAGACTTTACAGTTTGCCTGTAGATATGAGACATTCATCAGGTGAGCAGTCAAAAGTCTCCTCCTCCGGCCAGTCTCGCCGCAACCCTTGCGGCTGAACTTCGTACGCTATCCCGCAGGCTCAAGCTGCGGCTGCGCGAGCATGGCGGGCGCAACGATCTGACACCTTCACAGGCTTCCGTTCTTCTTCGATTGGAGAAGGATGGTTCGGCCACCGTCTCAAGTCTGGCGCGAGCGGAAGGCATGCGTCCGCAGTCCATGAGCGCTATCGTTTTGCCCCTGCAGAAACTCGGCCTGGTGAGGGGTGTTCCCGACCCGGGCGACGGGCGGCAGACTCTGATGTCTCTCACGCCCAAATGCCTGAAGTGGATTCAGCAGGGCAGGGCCGCGAGACAGGACTGGCTCACCACAACCATCTCGCAGAAGCTCTCTGCCCACGAGCAGGCGAAACTCCGGGCGGCACTCGAACTCCTTACACGGCTGGTCGAGGATTGAACCCGCTGCGCCCTGCTTCTTACCCATCTCATCGTTTTATCCGAAGAGGAGAACCCCATGCCGCTTACGATTCTTGACCCCAACACCGCCTTGATCGTCATTGACCTGCAGAAAGGCATCGTCAGCGGGAACTTCATTCATCCCATCGGCGAGATCATTGACCGGGCACGTACGCTGATCGATATCTTCCGTACAAAAAATCTCCCGGTCGTGCTGGTCAATGTGGAGGGACGGCCGCCCGGCCGGACGGAGCAGGGTCCGCGCAGCAGCCTATCCTTTTCCGAGGGATGGACCGACCTGCTGCCGCAGTTGGATCAGCAGCCCAGCGACATCCTCGTCACGAAGCGAAGCTGGGGCGCGTTCGCAACAACGGACCTTGAACACCAACTCAAGGCGCGAGGAGTGACCCAGGTCGTAGTGACCGGACTGGTCACCTCCGGCGGCGTCGAGGCAACTGCCCGTCAGGCCTACGAGCAGGGATTCAACGTCAGCCTCGCTCTCGATGCAATGACCGACATGCGCCGGGAGTCTCACGAGTACTGCATCAGAAACGTCTTCCCTCGTCTTGGCGAAGCAGGGTCTACCGAGGAGATCATCTCGCTGCTGGAAAGCTCGCTGCTGGAAACAAGGAGTTCTGCATTATGAATTGGCTTTGGCTTGTGTCTTATTTCTTTGGCGGTCTCTTCGCGGCAAACGCCGTCCCTCACTTCGTCGCCGGCACCATGGGGCGCTCCTTTCAAAGTCCCTTCGCCAAACCGCCCGGCCAGGGTCTCTCCTCCGCGACGGTCAACGTTATTTGGGGCTTCTTCAACGCGGTCGTTGGATATCTGCTCGTCGCGCATGTCGGTGATTTCCATCCGCGGGCGACAAGCCACATCCTCGCGTTCGGGCTCGGCGTGCTGCTCATCAGCATCAGTCTGGCGCGTCACTTCGGCCAGTTCCATGGAGGCAACACGCCATCGCGCCCGTGAAGCAGCCAGTGGCCGGCACCTTCCGCTCCCTGACAAGCTTCAACTTCCGCTTGTGGACGGCGGGCGGCCTCATCTCCAACATCGGCACCTGGATGCAGCGCGTCGCCCAGGACTGGCTCGTGCTGACGCAACTGACCCATCACGATGCGTCCGCGCTGGGCATCGTCATGGGCCTCCAGTTTGCCCCGCAGCTTCTGCTCCTGCCCTGGACGGGATCGGCGGCGGACCGCCTCAATCAGCGCAGGCTCCTGATGATGACCCAGGCCACCATGGGCGTGCTTGCGCTCCTCTTGGGTGCTCTCACAATCGCCGGCGTCACCCGGCTCTGGCACGTGTATGTCTTCGCCTTCCTGTCCGGCTCCGCCGCCGCGCTGGATGCTCCCGTCAGACAGACCTTCGTCGCGGAGATGGTTGGCGATCAGGATCTCTCGAATGCCGTCGCGTTGAACTCAACCTCGTTCAATGCCGCCCAGATGATCGGTCCTGCCGTTGCCGGTTTACTCATCGCAAAGGTTGGCATCGGCTGGGCCTTTCTTCTCAACGGCCTCTCCTTCGCCGCGGTTCTGATCTCAATGTCGTTCTTCCGTCTCGACGAACTCCACGCAAGCGCCAGAGCGCATCGCACAGCGTCCGGATTTCTGGAAGGCCTCCGCTACGTGTGGAGAAGGCAGGACCTCAGGGCGATCCTCATCATGCTGTTTCTCATCGGCACCTTTGGACTCAACTTTCCGATCTTCATCTCCACCATGGCCGTGAGCGTCTTCCACTCGGATGCGCGCGGCTTCGGCCTCCTCTTCTCCATCATGTCCGTGGGTACTGTCTCAGGAGCGTTGTTTGCCGCCGGCCGGCAGAAACCTGGCTTCGCGTCTCTTCTCGTCGGAGCCGGTGTCTTCGGGCTCGGCTGCACACTGGCCGCATGGGCGCCTGGATACTGGTGGTTCGCCGCCACTCTCACGATCATCGGTGCAGCCGCCCTGACCTTCACCAACGGCACCAACACCATCATGCAACTCTCCACAGAGCCGGCGATGCGCGGCAGAGTCATGGCCCTGCGGATTGGCATGGCACTCGGCGGAACACCGATTGGAGCCCCGATCGTCGGTTGGGTCGCAAACCACTTCGGCCCTCGCTGGGCGCTCGGTATCGGCGCGGGGGCGGGCTTCGCCGCAGCACTGGTCGCAATCTACGTTTTGGCCCGCCCAAAAGAGTCCCTCCCTGCCTGGTGATCAGCCCTGAGAATCTGTATAAAAACTCTGGCAAATAGAAAAAAAGTTAGAAAAGAAGTCGTCATTTCGACCGGAGCCGCGCAGTCTCATCGCGCGGCGTAGTGGAGAACCCCCCGCATTTCGTCTTTGCTTTTGCCCTTCGGCCTACCGCACACCTTCGGTTTATGAGTTTTTAAACAGGTCCTAAGAATCTGTATAAGAACTCTGGCAAATAGAAAAAAGTTAGAAAAGAAGTCGTCATTTCGACCGGAGCCGCGCAGTCTCATCGCGCGGCGTAGTGGAGAAACCCCCGCATTTCGTCTTTGCTTTTGCCCTTCTGCCTACCGCACACCTTCGGTTTATGAGTTTTTAAACAGGTCCTAAGAAAGCTCCCTCAGCAGCAGCAATTCTGCTCACCAGAAAAGCGTTTATGAAGACTAACGCGTAGCGGCGCTGGGCTACCGATTCCCCTTGGCCCGGTTATGCATTACGCAGAGCATCTGGCAGTTGTCCGCAGAGCTTCCGCCGCCCCTGCTCCACGCGGAGACGTGGTCCGCGTCCATCTCCTTCAGCGCATAGATATGGCTCTTTTTAGCGTCGTGCCCCATCGCGCAGAGCGGGCAGTTCGACTCGCCCTTCGCGCTCGCCTCACCGGTCTGCTTTGCATACACCGACTGCTTCGTCGCCTCGTCGAAGACCCGCACCTCAAGCAACTTCAGATCCCGCTGACCACCCAGGATGAACTCGAACATTCCCCGCTTCTGCTTGACATAGGGATCGCCATACAGACGGCTCACCTCAGACGTCACCTTGGCTGGATCGTAGGACTGTCCGTGATACCGCTTGTAAAGATCGCCCCATTCCAGCCCCTGCATCTCCTTCTTCACATCTCGGAAAACGGTGGAGACCCAGTCAATCACGCTGTTGAAGCAGTTCGTCAGCTCTTTGATGTTGTTGTCGTTGCGATGCTGACTCATGTAGACGCCAATGTTGCCTTGGCTCACCCAATCCAGCGCACAGGCAAGGTAGTCCTGACGGTTCGCGCTGCCACGAACGTACGCACTCCACTTCTGAATGTTTGCGTTCTGCGTATTGCTGAACTGAGCCTTCGCCAGCGTCACGAACGGCCCGGAGTAGATCGCATTCAACAGCTCCTGCGGGTTCAGCGGCACACCCGCGATATTGATCGTCTCGAACCACTGCTTGATCTCGGTCTCAGTACCCTCGCACTCGTAGATCAGTAGCTTCGAGTCGCGAATCCTCGCCTGCTGGTCCGCAGGCAGGCTTTCGAAGGTCATCGGGTTGCCGTTTTCCATGATGGCAAACTTGTTCGTGACGAACCTGCCGATGCTCGTAATCCGCTGCTGCCCGTCGAGCACCTCGAATCTGTCATCAGCAACTTTGTTGAAATAGATCAGCCCCAGCGGATAGCCCTTGAGCAGCGACTCGATAACCGCTATCTCGCGTGCGCCGCCGCCGTCGGAGTAGATGAAATTTCGCTGGTATTCCGGCTGGATGGTCAGCTTTCCCGATAGGCCAAACAGCCCTTTGCCCTCCAACTGGTTGTATACAAAACCGTCGCAGATGTCGGTAACAGTGATCTGGGTTTGGAGGTTCGTCTTCACTTCTTTTTACCTCTTGTTTGAGGGCCAGTGCGACGATGGCGAATAACGATGCGGTCGTACATCCTTCGATAGGTTCCATCGTCGTTGTTAATGTAGAAGCGCGGGCCACCTTGCACGTAGCTTCCCTTTATTGCGACGGCGGACATTGGTACGCCGAGGCTCATGCTCGACCCTATAATTTCGAACTGGTCGGGATTGTATTTATCGAGAAAGGTAATAGGAACACCCATCATTCCGCTGAAGTCGCTGGGGATGGCGTCGGTGAACGGTACATCGATGGCGTCATAGTTCTTGTAGCGTTCATACGCCACTTTGCCGTTGATTTCCTTGTGCCTGCTGTATCGCAGATTGTCTTCCATCGTCATCAACGGCAGCTTCTGATGACGGCGTCCGTGGTCCAGATTCGTGAACCACATGACGCTTCCCATGCTGAAGTACTTAGTGCCGCTAACCGTCTTTTTCCGCGATTCCGTCTTGATGTCATAATCGTCTTTTACTTGGAACCACTTCGTGCCGCCATTATCGACCCCAAGCCACAGCTTGTTCTCCCGGATGAGCGGAAAGACTTCCTTGTAGGTAATCGCGTTCTGGTTGCCAAGGATTAGAAATTTGCGGCGATGCTTCACAAGCTGTGCAACATACTCACGGAAGAGTGAAAACGGCGGATTTGTAACGACGATATCTGCAGAATTCAGCAGCGCAATACACTCGGGGCTGCGGAAATCGCCGCCGGGATAGATATCGTCACCCTTCAGGGCCGTACGCGCAGCCTTGTTCCGCTTTAGGAACAGCTCTACGTCGGTGATGTTGGCCGCACCGTCTCCGTCCTCGTCCCGCACATGGTCAAGGATCACAGCCAGTGCCTTGGGCTTCTTCCGCTTGCCGTTGCCGTCGTTGTACTCCGGGAACAGAGTCGCCTGACCCGCAATCGGCGATCCGTCATAGCTGGTCGAGATCAACCGCTTCAGACCCAGCTTGTTAAAGTTCGCCGCGAAGTACTTGAAGAAGTTGCTTTCGAACGGGTCGTCGCAGTTGCAGTAGACAACCTTGCCGCGGAACGTGTCCGGGTCGAACTCCAGGTACGCCTCGACCTCCTTCTGGATGTCGACGTACTGGGTGTAGAACTCGTCCTGCTTCGCCTTCTTGGCGTTCGACAGACCCTGGTTGGAAGCACTCGCTACGCGGCTCAGAAAAGTACCCCTCGGTGGACAGCTCGAACGAAACCCACGCTGCGGCAACACTTCGACTCTAAACGTGTACCGCGATTATATCCGTCCATCATGCATCTCTAAGTTCTCACAAGGCGGCACCGCGGAAGTAATCTGCGGTTCACCCATGCAGTTCCTCCCCAGTACGGCTGACCGGAAGCAATCTGTACCACCACTGACGAGAGCAGGCTTTCAATAACGATTGCCCCTCCAAACCGCCCGACTGCCAAACCACCATCGATATCCGGTTCAAGCCGAATTTCTCGATAAGATAATCCTTGGCATAGGAGCCCAGCGTCATCCATGAGCGAAACCATCACACCGCAAAAGCAGGACATCGGCGTAGCCGTCATCGGCTTCGGCCTCGCGGGCCGCGTCTTCCACGCACCCTTCGTCAGCGCCGTCCCCGGCCTTCGCCTGGAAGCGATCGTGCAACGCCGCGGAGACGAGGCCGCCAAAGCCTATCCCAACACCCACATCCTGCGCTCCGTGGAGGAGGCGCTCAGCGACCCGGCCGTCGAACTCATCGTCGTCGCCACCCCCAACGAAACTCACTTCGAACTGGCGAAACAGGCTCTGCTCGCCGGCAAACACGTCGTCATCGACAAGCCCTTCGCCGCCACCAGCGAAGAGGCTCTCGAACTCAAGCGGCTCAGCGAAAAGCAGGACCTCATCCTCGTCCCCTTCCACAACCGCCGCTGGGACGGCGACTTCCTCACCGTCCGCAAGCTCCTCGCACCCCGTTCCGAAGACTCCCAGTCCGCCGTAGGCCGCCTCGTCACCTACGAGTCGCACTTCGACCGCTTCCGCCCCATGCCCCGCGAGAACACCTGGAAGGAAGACGCCAACCCCTCCAACGGCCTCCTCTTCGACCTCGGCCCCCACCTCGTCGATCAGGCCATGGCTCTCTTCGGCCCGCCCCAGGGCATCACCGCCAGCGTCCGCAAAGACCGCGACCACACCGAGATCGAAGACGCCTTCGACATCACCCTCGAGTACCCCCGCCTCCGCGCCCACTGCCGCTCGAGCATGCTGGCCTGCGACGCCGCCCCCCGCTTCCTGCTCCACGGCACCCGCGGCAGCTTCAAGAAATACGGCCTAGACCCTCAGGAGCCCACCCTGCTGGCGGGAGCAAAAGTCCCGCGCATCGGTGAAGGCGACTGGCTCGCCGATCCCGAAGCACAGTGGGGAACCCTCACCATCGCTCCCAACCCCGCCGACCCCGCCCGGCTCACTCGCACCCGCATCCCCACCGAGTTCGGAGACTACCGCCTCTACTACGCCAACGTCCGCGACGCCATCCGAGGCACAGCCCCACTTGCCGTCACTCCCGAGGACGGCTACCGCACCATCAAACTCCTCGAACTCGCCCGCGAGAGCAGCGAGCAACAACGCACCCTGTCCGTCGACTTTGTAAGAAGTCTCTGATCCACCCTCAATTCTGAAAGGGCGTGACTTCAGGCCACGCCGCCGCCTCAAACAAATTCGCGCTTCAGCCCCCGGGTGAAGGTTGGGAGAGAGTAATCAGAGGCCCCAATCCGGCGCGCTTCAAAACGTGCAACATCATGCAGAATGCGGATACACGCTAGTGCGCTTAAAGGGCGCTGATAGGCCGCAATTTGCACTCAAATCGCACCTTAAATGCACGGAAATGCACGAATTTTCACCGCTATCTGCCTGCTTTCAGCACTATTGCCCATAGCTAGCCGACGCGCCATGTTTGCGAAAATAATGCCGGTCCAGTAACCCCTGCGACACGCCCGCGCACTCCGCCTTCAGCATGAGCGTACGATAGGCCATCCGCGCCACGGCCTCCAGAACTACCGCATTATGTGCAGCTTCCGCCGGATTACGACCCCAGCAGAACGGCGCATGACCCGCCACCAGAACCGCCGGCACAGCCAAGGGATCGATCGGATTGGCACCCCGAAACCGCTCCACGATCGCCCTCCCCGTCTCATGCACATACCGCCCGCCAATCGCCTCATCCGAAAGGACTTCCGTCACCGGAACAGGCCCATAAAAGTAGTCCGCATGGGTTGTCCCAAGCGCCGGAATAGCCAGCCCCGCCTGTGCAAAGCTCGTCGCATACTCCGAATGCGTATGCACCACCGCGCCAATGCTGGCGAACTCGCGATACAGCAGGGTATGCGTATCCAGGTCGGAGGACGGCTTCAAATCGCCCTCAACGACCTTTCCGTCAAGGTCGGTCACTACCATGTGTTCGGGCCTAAGCTCTTCATAATCAACGCCCGAGGGCTTGATTACCACCAGACCGCGCTCCCGGTCGATGCCGCTGGCATTGCCAAACGTATAGAGCACAAGTCCTCGCTTCACCAGTTCGAGATTGGCTTCGAGCACCGCAGTTCGCAGTTCTTCAAGCTGCATTTTCCCGCCTTTTAGTGCCTTTTGGCGCGCACTTAGCTGCACGTGCAGGAACCAAGAATATCCCACCCTCGGGATGCGCGACTCGGCCTTGATAGAGTTAATGCCATGCAGAGCGAACCGGCAGCGAAAGTCTATGCACTGCCCAAGGGCTTCCTGTGGGGCGCGGTAAGGGCGGGAATCAAAGCGAGCGGCAGACTGGATCTGGCGATGGCCTTTGCCGCCAAGGGCGCGACGGCCGCAGCGATGTTCACGCAGAATCAGGTAGTTGCGGCGCCTGTTACGATCGGCCGCCGCCATCTGGCATCCTCCGGCGGGAGAGTCTCCGCCGCGCTTGTGAACGCGGGGAATGCAAACTGCGCCACCGGGCAACCGGGCATCGATGCCTGTGCCCAAACCTGCGTCGCCACCGCAGAGACAATGCAGTGCATCTTCGATGAGGTCTTTCCATCGTCGACTGGAATCATCGGCGTGCCCTTGCCCTCTGATAAGGTCATCGCGGCGATACCAGCGCTGAAACAGGCGCTGGGCGACACCACGGATCATGCCGAGGCGTTCGCGGAGGCGATCCTGACGACCGACACGAAGAAGAAGACCGCCCGCGCAGTCGTCGAGGTGGATGGGGTCAATGTGACTCTCTTCGGAGTCGCGAAGGGCGCCGGGATGATCTATCCACAGCTTGGACCTGCCGTTGGGGCGCCTCACGCGACGATGCTCGTGTATTTATTTACGGATCTGGCAGCGGAGAGCGGCAAATTGGCCGCATTGCTCGATCAGGCTGTCGAAAGGAGCTTCAATTCGATCTCGATCGACGGCGATACCTCGACGAATGACACTGTTCTGCTGATGGCGAGCGGCGGCAGTGGAGTGGAACTCAATGAGCGCAGCCGGGAAGCATTCTCAAACGCGCTGAACCTGGTGTGCGGATCGCTGGCGCACCAGATCGTCGATGACGGCGAGGGCGTCGGGCATGTGGTGACGTTGCACATTACGGGTGCCCGGACCGAGGCGGAGGCTAAGCAGGTGGCGAGATCGATTGCTCATTCGCCGTTGTGCAAGACGGCGTGGTCGAGCGCCGATCCGAACTGGGGCAGGCTGCTCGCAGCCGCGGGATACAGCGGCGTAGCCTTCGATCCCTCGCTGGCGAAGATCACGATTGGAGAGCAACCTGTGTTTGAGGCTGGAGTCAGATCGCCGTTCTTTGACGAAGCGGCCACACACGCGGCGATGCAGGAGCGGGAGTACACAATCCATCTGGATATGGGCCTCGGCGAGGCGGACTGCATCTTCCTGACCTGCGACCTGACGGAGGAGTACGTCCGGATCAACGCAGACTACTCGACGTAAAGGCGGCGTACCGGTACCGGGTCTAGCGAGTATTTTGAGCACTGCACCCTGTTCGCAGCCCCACGGAGATGACGTTTGGACGCAAGCCTTATATCGTTATAAGCGTGAGAGGCACAGTGATGCCTCCGCCTGGAGCAGGTACACGGCATATGACAATGAAACTGGAAGACGCGGCGAAGCAGGACTTTGCGGCAGAGGTGTCGGAGTGGATCGAGGCGTTCGACGACGTCGTAGCTCAAGACTGGGAGCAAGGGACCGAGTTGCTGGAGGCGTTGCGGAAGCGCGCCCGCGAGGCCGGGGTCCCCACCCCAAGCGAACTGACGACGCCCTACCAGAACACGATTCCGAAGCACGATGAAGTCGCGTATCCCGGCGATCTCAAGCAGGAGCGCCGTGTCGAAAGCCTGATTCGCTGGAATGCGATGGCGATGGTGCATGGCCAGAACAAAAAGGACGCCGGCATTGGCGGCCACATTTCGACCTACTCATCGCTGGCTACACTGCTGGAGGTTGGTTTCAACCATTTCTTTCACGCGAAGTATCCCGGCGTGAACGGGCAACAGGAGCAGCCGGGAGATTTTATTTACTTCCAGGGGCATGCGTCGCCGGGCGTCTATGCGCGCGCTTACCTGGAGGGACGGTTTGACGATGACCGTTTGAAGAACTTCAGACACGAACTGCGCGCGACGCCAGGGCTGTCCTCCTATCCGCATCCCTGGCTGATGCCGAACTTCTGGAATTTTCCGACGGTGTCGATGGGGATCGGGCCGCTGAATGCGATCTATCAGGCGCGGTTCATGCGCTATCTGGAGAACAGGAAGTTGATTCCGGTCACAGAACGTAAGGTGTGGGCCTTCGTCGGCGACGGTGAGACGGACGAGGTGGACAGCCTGGGCGCGATCTCGGTGGCGTCGCGGGAGAAGCTCGACAACCTGATCTTCGTGGTGAACTGCAACCTGCAGCGCCTCGATGGCCCTGTGCGCGGCAACAAGCGCATCATTGACGAGCTGGAAGGCATGTTCCGCGGAGCAGGCTGGAACGTGATCAAGGTCATCTGGGGGTCGGATTGGGATGCGCTGTTTGAGCGCGACCACACCGGCCTGCTGCTGCGCCGCATGGAAGAGTGCGTGGACGGCGAGTACCAGACGTTCAAGGCCAAGGGCGGCGCGTATCTGCGGGAGCACTTCTTCGGCAAGTATCCGGAGTTGCTCGAGCTGGTGAAGGATATGAGCGATCACCAGCTTGGGGAGCTGCTGCGGGGCGGTCACGACCACAAGAAGATTTACAACGCGTATCGGCGGGCGATCGAACACAAGGGCGGACCCACCGTGATCCTGGCCAAGACGGTGAAGGGCTTCGGGCTGGCGTCGGCGCAGGCGCGCAATGCCACGCACTCGGAGAAAAAGCTGAGCGACGATGGGCTCGTCGCCTTTGTGAAGCGATTCGATATCCCTATTCCCGAGGAAGCGGCCAAGAGCGGCGCATTCTACCGGCCTGGCCAGGACGCGCCAGAGATTATGTACATGCAGGAGCGGCGCAAGACGCTGGGCGGATATCTGCCCAGTCGCGAGGTGCCGAAGATCGACTTCAAGGCGCCTGGGCTTGAGACGTTCGGCGAGTGGACTGGAGGCTCGAACAATCGCGCCGTCTCGACGACGATGGGCTTCGTCAGCATCTTGCGGCACCTGATGAAGGACGCTGCGATCGGCAAGCTGATCGTGCCGATTGTTCCCGATGAAGGACGCACGTTTGGCCTCGAATCGGCGATTCGGCAGGTGGGAATCTATGCGCCGGAGGGACAGAAGTACAGCCCGCACGACGCGGACATGCTGCTCTACTATCGTGAGGACAAGGACGGACAGATTCTCGAGGAAGGCATCACCGAGGCCGGCTCCATGGCTTCGTTTACCGCGGCGGGCACGGCGTACTCCAACTACAAGGTGCCGGCAATTCCCTTCTACATGTACTACTCGATGTTCGGATTCCAGCGCATCGGCGATATGGCGTGGGCGTTCGCCGACTCGCGAGGCAAAGGTTTTCTGATGGGTGGAACAGCCGGGCGCACGACCATGCTGGGCGAGGGCTTGCAGCATCAGGACGGACACAGTCTCGTGCTCGCCAGCACGGTTCCGACCTGTGCGACCTACGATCCCGCCTATGTATATGAGCTGGCCGTGGTCATCCAGGATGGCATTCGCAGGATGTATGAGAAGGGCGAAGATCTTTTCTACTACATCACGATGTACAACGAGGATTACGCGATGCCTGCGATGCCGAAGGGGTCGGCGGAGGGCATTCTGCGCGGCATTTACAAGCTGAAAGCCGCTGCGGCTGAGGCTACGGTGCAACTGTTCGGCAGCGGTCCAATCCTCAATGAGGTTCTGCGGGCACAGGAGATTCTTGCTTCCAAGTACGATGTCCATGCTGATGTATGGAGTGTGACCAGCTATACCGAACTACGGCGCGACGCGCTGGCGGTGGAGCGCTGGAATCGTCTGCACCCGGCTGAGAAGGAGCGCGTGCCATACGTACTGTCTGCTCTGGGAGACGCGAAGGGGCCGATCGTCGCGACGAGCGACTATATGAAGTCTGTGCCCGATCTGCTTTCTCCCTGGCTGCCGTCGCGGTTAGTGGCGCTTGGCACGGACGGTTTCGGCCGCAGCGACAACCGTGAGCATCTGCGAAGACACTTCGAGGTAAACGCCGAGGCGATCGCAGGAGCCACGTTGTCGAAGCTGGCGCGGGATGGCAAGTTCAAACCGAAGGCAGCACAGAAGGCGCTGAGTGAGCTTGGTTTGAACGCGGAGGCGATGGATCCGGCTCGTGCCTAGCGCATGGTCGAATCGGCCTGGTTCAGACCCATTGGCCAGGGGTGTTCCCCATGGAGCAGATGTGTCGCATACATGCGCACGCAGAGGCCGGAGGCAGCATTGAGTGAGGCTGATCTGCACGAGAATCCCCTCGTGCCCAACACGAAGCTGCGTGAACTCTATCTGGCGATGGTAGAGGCGCGGGTGCTGGACGAGCACCGCGCCGGACGAAAGGCCGATGGGAAGAAGCAGCCTCGGCTCCATTCCATGCGAGGCGAGGAGGCGTGCCGGGCGAGCACGGCTATCGATCTGCAATCGGGTGATCTCGTAAGCGATGCGCAACCAGGTGTGACGCTGGACCTGCCGGCTGGAGTCAGAGTCGACAGCCTCTTGCCTCCGCCAAGTAAGAGAAGCGCTGGGGGCCGCCGCGTGCAGCAAGCGGAGGTGAGGCAGTTGCCCTGGATCAGGAATTCGGGCGAGCGTCTGCGGCTGGCGATGGGAGCCGCGCTTTCGTTGAAGACTCTCAAACAAGGAAATCTCGTTGTGGCGTACGCACGGCAGGGAGAGCTTGGAAGTGGCGAGTGGCGAAAAATTCTGAAGATCGCATCCAGGCTGGAGTTGCCGATTTTTTTTGTCCTGCTGCCAGCAGCCCCCGCGAAGAAAAAACCCGAGAAGAAGAGCCTGCGTACGCGAATGAGATCGTGTGGAGTACCCGGAATCGCCGTCGATGCGGATGACGCCATTGCCCTGTACCGGGTGGCTCAGGAGACGTATGGGCGAATTCGCGGCGGCGGCGGTCCGGTGTTCATGGAGTGCGTCGCTTTTTCGCTGGAGGGGCCTCGAAGGATCTCGCAGTCCGATTCCATCGTGCAGTTGAAGCAGTACCTTCTGGAACGAAAAGTTGCGACCCTAAGCTGGCTGGATGGCGCAGGATCCGATCTGCGCCTCCGCCTTGAGAAGGCCAGTCTGTAGCGGAGTTCGTTCCACCGATTTGATCGTAAGGAAACGAACTATCTCTGCGGCGGTTACACTGGAGAAGCAATCGGGCAGCGAGTTTTGAGGATATACGTGCGGACCAGAAACTATCGGACCTGGACTTCGCGGACCTGGACCTCCCGGCCCGCGATATCTCGGACCATGAGCTATCTTTTTTTTGCGCTGCTGGTGCTCGGCGCCGGTTCTATGATGCGCGCTCAGACGCCATCTTCGCCTGCGCCAACCGTGCCGGCACCGGTTCCCCTGCCGTCGCAGACTGTCCCCGCATATCCCGGATACGGCCCGCAGCAACCTACACATCCAAGTTACCCTCCACCGCAACAAACAGGGCCGCCGGTGCCGCTCGATGCGCCGGAGTCGATTCAGAATCCGGTGCGTGGCTATAAGCCCTATATGCCGGATGCGGTGACCGAGACGCCGGACCGCTTCAGCTCCGCATACATTCCGGACGATAGCTGGATGAATTCCGCGTTGCAGCGGCTGTATTCGATGGGTTTTGTGAACACGATGTACCTGGGAATGCGGCCCTGGACGCGGCGCAGCGTGCTGCATATGCTGCAGACGTCTCAGGCCGACATCCTCGCAAGTGACAACGAGCAGGCACAGCAGATCCTGGCGGCGCTGCTCACGGAGTTGAGCTCGGAAATTCCCGATAACAGCGTCGCGCGCGGCCTGGTCTATGGGGTGGACTCCTCCTACACGCGGCTGATGGGAATCAGCGGCCCCATTCTGCGCGACAGCTTTCATCTGGGTCAGACGATCAACAACGATTATGGACGCCCCTACCAGAGCGGCTTCAACAACATCACTGGAGCTTCGACGGTCGAGGAGTGGGGGCCGTTCTCGCTGTATGTGCGAGGAGAGTATCAACATGCTCCGGCTGGACAGGGCTACCCGCTTCCGTTGGCCATCGAGCTTTCCACTATCGATCAGATTCCGTACACGGGACCGCAGGATACGATTCCGGTCGATCCAATCGCGGCGCAGAATCCCTTCCGGCTCGTGGAAGCTTCGCTTTCGGCACATCTGCTCGGCCATGAGATCTCGGGCGGAAAATCGGATGCGTGGCTTGGGCCCGCCTTCGGCAGTTCGATGGCGTGGTCCAACAACGCAGAGAATATCTACTCCTTCCGAGTGAATCGCGTAGAGCCTCTGTTTATTCCGTTTGTATCTCGATTCCTGGGGCCGCTGCGGTACGACTTCTTCGTTGGCAGCCTGAAGGGCCACACCTATCCGAACTCGCCGTGGGTTCACGCCGAGATATTTTCCTTCCGCCCGACAGACAATCTCGAGTTTGCGTTTGAGCGCACGGTCATCTGGGGTGGCGAGGGCCATACGCCGATCACATTGCACACGTTCCTGAAGAGTTTCTTCAGCGTCAGCGATGCGAACCAGGCCGAAAAGTACTCCCGCAGCGATCCGGGAGCAAGATTCAGCGACTTCAACTTCTCTTACCGGCTGCCCATTCTGCACCGTCACGTCACATTCGTGACAGACTCCATCGTGCATGATGATGTCACGCCACCCACTGCGCCACGGCGCTCCTCATACAGGACCGGCCTCTATCTTTCGGAGATTCCAGGCCTGAACAAGCTGGATTTCAGGGTTGAGGCCGTGTCCACCGATCCAGGAGTAGGGCCTGCGGTCAACGGTCAGTTTGCCTACTGGGAGACGATCCAGAGGCAAGGCTATACGAACAAGGGATTCATCATGGGAGACTGGATTGGCCGCGAAGCCAAGGGTGGCCAGGCATGGCTCACCTATCACCTCTCCGCAAACGAGTTTGTGCAGCTTGAATATCTCAACAAGAAGACTCCGTTCAACTTCATTCCAGGCGGAACGACGCAGAATGAGTTCAAAGTCAATGCCGTGAAGCGATTCGGAAAAGACCTCGAACTCAATGCGTGGGTGCAGTACGAAGGGTGGAAGGCACCCATCTACAAACAGGGGCTGCAGAAAGACACCGTGGTGGCGGCGCAGTTTACCTGGTACCCCAAGTTGCATAACTACCCGGAACGCTAGCAGGCGAGATGGATCGTACCGCGTCTCTCCGGTCAGCCGGCGAGTTTTTTGAAATATTCCAGCGACTTCTCCAGCCCCTGGCGAAGACTGACCTTGGGCTGCCAGTTCAGCAGCGACTTCGCCTTAGTGATGTCCGGACGACGCCGTGTCGGGTCGTCCTGCGGAAGCGGTTGGAAGACGATCTCTGCTTTCGAACCCGTGACGGCAAGCACCTCCCGGGCGCACTCCAGGATCGTCCATTCGTCCGGATTGCCGATATTCACCGGAAGATGATGGTCCGCTCGCGACAGCAGCACAATGCCGGCAATTAGATCGGAGACATAGCAGAAGCTGCGCGTCTGAGAGCCGTCGCCGTAGATCGTAAGAGGCTCGTTGCGAAGCGCCTGCATCATCAGATTCGAAATGACGCGGCCATCGTTAGGCTGCAGTCGAGGTCCATAGGTGTTGAAGATGCGGACCAGGCGAGTGTCGACCTTGTAGTAGCGGTAGTACGCCGAGACAGCGGCCTCTGAAAATCGCTTCGCTTCATCGTAGACCGAACGCGGGCCGATGGGATTGACATTGCCCCAGTAGGTCTCGACCTGCGGGTGGACCTCCGGGTCGCCATAACACTCCGACGTGGAAGCATGAAGATAGCCAGCGCCGTGTTTGCGAGCAACGTCGAGTGTGTTGATCGTGCCTGCCGAGCCGACCAGCAGAGTCTCCACGCCAAGCCGGTGGTAATCGACCGGACTGGCAGGTGAGGCGAAGTTGAAGACGAAGTCGACCTTCCCCACATCGAACGGCTTGGTGATGTCCTGTTCAACAAAGCTGAAACGTGACTCGCCGGCGAGATGGTCGAGGTTGATGGGGTTGCCGGTGCTGAAGTTGTCGACGCCAACTACGGAGTGCCCCTCAGCAAGGAGAGCATCGCAGAGATGCGAGCCGAGGAAGCCCGCGGCGCCGGTAACAAGGGTCGTTCGGTAAGTCATCAACTGCCTTTCTGGTTGTATGCCAAAGCTAAGGCGCGCGACTGGATCACGCGACGGGTTGAGACCTGACTACTCGCGCCTACGCAGGCTAAGTGACATCGGATGTTATGGAGGAGGCCGTTCGGACAGGATAAGCCGCAGCGCGGCCTATGCTCAGGTACGTAAAGCCATGATCGGTCATCACATGAGGATCGTAGAGATTCCGGCCGTCGATCACGATGGGATAGCGAAGGGTCTTGTTGAGCCGGTCGAGATCGAGTGATGCAAATTCGGCCCAGTCCGTGAGAATCACGAGAGCGTCTGCCTCCTCTGCGGCAGCATAGGCATCCGGCGCATACGACAGATTGGCGGTTGCCGGCAGGATCTCCTGAGTGCGCTTCATGGCCGCGGGATCGAACGCGCTAATAAAACAGCCTTCGCCGAGAAGCATTTCAACGAGCTGAATCGCAGGCGACTCACGAATGTCGTCGGTCTCGCCTTTGAACGCAAGCCCGAGCACTCCGATGCGCTTGCCTCGCAAGGTCCACAGAGCAGAACGAACTTTGCTCAGAAATCGGCTCTTCTGACGGCTATTGATCTTTTCGACTTCGGTCAAAATGCTGAACTCGACGCCCATCTGCTCGGCGACGGAGCGGAAGGCGGCAACATCCTTCGGGAAGCAGGAGCCGCCATATCCTATACCGGGACGCAGAAATTTTGGCCCGATGCGGCTATCGAGCCCCATGCCGCGGGCCACCTGTTCCACATTGGCGTTGGCGGCTTCACAGAGGTTCGAGACAGCGTTGATAAACGAGATCTTCAGTGCCAGAAAAGCATTGGACGCGTGCTTGATGATCTCCGCGCTCTTGGTGGAGGTGAGCAGCAACGGCGGCGGCTCCGCGGCACTGCAGGAGCCGGGAATGGCGCCGGCGCTCTCATAGTATCTGCCGCTGGTGAGCGGAAGGTAGATGCGCCGAAGAACGGCCGCGGCACGTTCGCTGTCGGCGCCGACGACGATACGATCCGGATGAAGGAAGTCGCTGACCGCCGTTCCCTCACGCAGGAACTCCGGAT
>Ga0080006_1167052_pt1 | contig 32264 bp, 30 predicted proteins | sample RS3BMetagenome_FD_69209 | JGI IMG/M metagenome (GOLD analysis project Ga0080006, IMG submission 69209) | Ferric oxide microbial mat and aquatic microbial communities from Rainbow Spring, Yellowstone National Park, USA - RS3B (SPADES... ...
CGGAAATGGCGCGAAAGTAGATTGCGTAAAAGAGTTTATGGGCAAAAGAGCATACGTAATTATTGTAAAGGATTAAGAACGACTTATGTCCCAATCTCCCAGGAAGCAATATATATTTGTAGCGGCATAATCTACTCCAGTGATTTTCTGGTAGCAGACGTAACAAGCAAGGATTTTGAGGCGGAGGTTCTCAGGTCAAAAACCCCGGTGGTTGTCGATTTCTGGGCAGCCTGGTGCGGGCCCTGCAGGATTTTCAGCCCCATAATAGAAGAGGTGTCCAAAGAATACGACGGTAAGGTGAAGTTTGTCAAGCTTAACACTGACGACAACTCAGACATCGCACAGAAATACAACATAATGAGCATACCTACCGCCATGCTCTTCGAGAACGGTGAGGCGAAGGCGATGAGCGTAGGGGCTGTTCCGAAGACCGAGTTCAAGAAGTGGCTCGACAGCAACCTTTGAACTTCCCGCCTTTATCAAACAGGAATAGGAAACAGGGAAGAGGGAATAAGTCTTTATTTGCTAACTTCCAGAACTAATCTGTGGTCAGTTGGCAGAGAATACGCCGCGAGGTGTGAAGGACTTTTCCCCATCGGAGGCAATGTCGCTCAAGTACATAACCGGCGTTATCGAGGAGGTTTTCAAAAGATTCGGCTTCTGCCCTCTGGAGACCCCCGCGCTCGAGAACCTGAGCGTGCTGAACGCGAAGGCCTATGGGGACGAGCCCAGCAAGGAGATATTCGTCATGAAAGACGAGCAGACAGGGCTTAGGTACGATCTCACAGTTCCGCTCGCCAGGTACGTAGCGTCAAACAAGGACCTAGTGCTGCCTTTCAAGAGATATCAGATAGGGAATACGTGGAGGAAGGACGAGCCGCAGAGGATGCGCTATCGCGAATTCATACAGGCGGACATAGACACGGTGGGCGGCGCAGAGGTGGAGAGCGACGCCGAGATAATAGCTGCAGGCGCTCTGGCCATCGAAGAGCTTGGTATAAGGAACTACACAATCCTGCTAAACAGCCGCGAGCTGCTCAAGCAGGTGATACTGAGCTTCGGCGTTCCCCCGGAGAAGGAGGTTCAGGTGCTGCGCACACTTGATAAGCTGCAGAAGTCAAGCAGGGACGAGGTGCTGAAGCTGCTTTCAGCCATAGTCCCGGGCCAGGCCGGCGAGAAGCTGCTCGGCTTTGTGGAGCAGGCAGGCACAAACGAGGAAAAGCTTCAGAGGGTCGCCGCAAACATAGAAGGGGCCAAGGAGGCCGCTGAAAAGACAGCTGCTCTTCTTTCTGCAATTAGCGCTTACAGGCTTGGCGGCAATGTGGTTCTTGATTTGACGCTGGCGCGCGGGCTCGACTACTACACCGGCTTTGTCTGGGAGTTTGCAATCGAGGAGGACGGGAAGCGCATGCCAAGCATAGGCGCTGGAGGCAGATATGACAATCTGATTGGCGCCTACGGACCAAAGCCCCTTCCTGCCACAGGCATGACGCTTGGCGTAAGCAGGATATTTGATGTTATTGCCGCCAAGGAAACAAAGAAGTCGTATGCTAAGGTGTACATAGCATACATAGGCCCGCAGAACAGGGACTACGCTATAAACGCCGCAAACATGCTGCGCGGAAACGGCATATACACAGATATGAACGTGACCGGCAGGAACCTCTCCAAGCAGCTTGAATACGCTTCGTCGCTCGGCATAAGCTTTGTCGCAATAGTGGGCGACAAGGAGCGTGAGGCGAACAAGCTAAAGCTCAGGAACATGGAGAACGGAGAGGAAGAGCTTATTAGCCTGCAGGAGGCAATAGAAAAACTGAAGTAAACCATCTGCGCTGAAGCATGTGCTTGCGCTTTAGTTGCGGAGGATAAAGTGATCTCATGGCTGACGAGGGCAAGAAGCAGGTGGAAGAGGTAACGAAGCGGGCGATTGAGAAGGGAGGGCTGCTCGTGCGGCTCTATTTTGACATGGAGAGCGAGAAGCAGGAAGAGCTGCAGCCGCTCATGGTGGACCTGATAAACAACCGCCTGCTCAAGACACCAGGAGTTGTGTATTGCGTCGGCGCCATAGACGAGCCGGTGAAGCTAAAGGACACCTACTCCACAAGCGCTCAGGTCACAGCGCTCTTCGATGGAATGTGGCCGCTGGTAAACGTCATGTTCACCTTCTCTCCCGCAGGCGTGGAGATACTCAAACCTTCCAAAGAGTACGTGCTCAAGCTTCCAGAGCTGCAGTCGCTCCTGCTCAACGTGGCGCAGATATCAATGGAGTACAGCAACTACATACTGAGCCGCGTTCTTAAGCCCGAGGACTTCGAGAAGATAAAGGAGCAAATGAAGGCAAGGGAGGAGCTGGGCAGGAGGCTGATGGAGAAGAAAGAAGGGCAGCCCCAGGAGAAGAAGTAGGCGCATCCGATGAAGGGGAGAGTGTACATAAACAAGGTCCCCAGGATTCCGGGCACGAGGGCTGTCGTCGCAGGATGGGTGCAGCGGCTCAAGGACATAGGCGGCACAAAATTCATATGGCTGGCCGACACCACAGGCACCATACAGCTCACGCTGGTGAAGGGGAAGGTGAGCGATGCAATATTCAATGAGTTCGGCAAGCTCGATCTCCACGACTTCGTGGCCACTTCAGGAAAGGTCCCGGATAAGATAATAGCGAAGGAGTACGTTGAGCTGGTGCCTGACGCCCTTGAGGTGCTGAGCAAGGCAGAGAAGCCGCTTCCGCTTGACGTTTCAGGCCAGATCGAGTCAGAGCTTGAAACCAGGCTAAACTGGCGCGCAATATCTCTCAGGGATCCAAAGAAGCAGGCTGTGCTTAAGATAGAGTCAAAGCTTGTCGAGGGCCTGCAGAAATACCTGAGCGAGAACAATTTCACGCTTACTTTCACAGCTTGCCTCATGGGCCAGCCTGCAGAGGGCGGATCGGAGGTGTTCGAGGTCAATTACTTCGACAAAAAGGCGTATCTGCGCCAGGACCCCCAGCTGCACAGGCAGCTTTTGATGGTTGCGGGCATGGACAGAATCTACGACCTAGGCCCAAGCTGGAGGGCGGAGCTGAGCCACACCCCACGCCACATCACCGAGCACAGAACCTGCGCCGCAGAGATGAGCTTCATAGACAGCGAGGAGGATGTGATGCAGATCGAAGGCGAGCTTGTGAAGAGCGCGATGAAATACATAGTTGACCACTGTGGCGCCGAGCTGGAGCTGCTCAGCAAAAAGCTTGATGTTCCCAGGACTCCGTTTCCCGAGCTCAGGTTCCCCAAGGTCTACGATATACTTGTAGAGATGGGGAAGAAGGATGTCGGCGTAGGCGATGAGATAGACCATGAGTCGGAGCTGCTGCTTGCAAAGTACGTCAGGGAGAAGTACAAAAGCGACTTCTTCTTCCTGAACAGATTCCCCTACAAGGTGAAGCCATTCTACGTCATGAGAGTGGACGACGACCCAGAATACGCAAGAAGCGTCGACCTTATCTACAAGGGCATAGAGCTAAGCTCAGGCGGACAGCGCGAGCACAGGTACAAGAAGATAATCGAGCAGGCAAGAGACAAGAAGATAACGCCCAGCAAGATAGAATGGTTCACCAAGTTCTTCAAGTATGGCGCGCCTCCGCATGGAGGCTTCAGCATTGGGCTGGAGAGATGGACGATGGACCTGCTAGACCTTCCCAACATCACCGAAGCCGCGCCTTTTGCAAGGACTCCGGAGAGGCTTGAGCCATAGCCTTTCCGACGCCCTTTGTCTTTGCTGCGGCCTCCTTCTCCGATTCGCAGAAACGCTATTTCGCAAGCTTCCTAAGGAAGAACCTTTTCAGCATGACGCTGGGTCTGTCCATGTCCCCGTAGTTGGAGAAGAAGCTCTCAAATCCCAGTGTCTTGAACACGTTTATCAGGAACTCGAGTTTCTTGGAATCAAGATTCGAGTAAATCTTGTTTATCATGCTGTGCAGCCTGATATCTGCCCCAAAGCTCTTCCTGAAAAGCCTCTCATACTTCTCCAGGCTCACGCCGCGCTTTATGTGCTCGTCTATTACCTTTGCCGCCAGCCTCGCCGCGTTGCCCCCAAAAACTATTCCGCCTCCGGTTGTCGGCTTTACCTGCCCCGCCGCGTCTCCTACAAGCAGCACCTCTTTCTCCGCATCCACGACCCGACCAACTGTCTGCATCGGAATTATGCTCGCATATCCATCAAGCATCCTTCCGGCCCCGATCCGCTCTCTTATTTCACGCATTTCCACGAACCTATCGAAAGCCGCTTTGCTATTTCCATGTTTCGCGTCTACGCCTATCCCCACCTCAAGTATGTCCTTCGCGTTAGGGCACAGCCATGCAAAAAACTTGGGCGCTAGGTTGTTGTCGAAAAACAAGTCAACGACGCGTTCGTCGCCAACATCAACATTATATTCTGCCTTATAGGTGAGCGTGTACCTCTTGATCGAGCCCATCGCAAAGTGCTTGGCTACCACAGAGAGAGGGCCGTCAGCGCCCACTATTATGTTGTCCTTGTGGAGCCCCACCAACTTTTCGTCATCGATTTTGATTCCAACGCGCACATCTGCGCCCTTTTTCAAAGCGTCGTCCATGCATGCCTCATTGAGCTTCACCCTGTCGAGCACGTGTGCCTGCGGATGCCTCGAGGCTATCCGCATAACGGACCCGCCCGCATGTATGTTGGCTCCATACAGTGTGTTAGTTACAGCGCGCCCATAGCCTATCCCAAGGCTTTCCAAGCCGTTTATAGAAATTATTCCGCTCGCTTTAGCAGGATACCCGAGCCTGGTCTTTTGGTCGTAGACAACAACAGGAACGCCAAGCGCCGCAAGGTCTCGCGCCGCTATCAGTCCAGAAGTTCCAGCGCCCACTATCGCAACGCTATCTCTCATCCAAAACGCTCAGCTAAAGTATAAGGGAATGCAACTTTTTAGATATACCCTTGAGATAGGAACCGGCAAATTAAGAATCTTTTCTTCGACGTTAAAACCAATCCCTGCCGCAGGGGTTACTTTCTCCCCACCGCCTGCCTCATAAAATACGCGATGTGACTGTTTGGAGGTGATACGAAACTTGACGATGGCGATTATATGTAAATGTCAGAGCCCAAGAAGCAAATACTTAACCCATTTTTATACTTTCTTGTAGGATATATCTCACTTCGAGTTTTTGGCATGAGTGCGCTGCTAACAGCAATTATCGCCTTCCTGTCGATCATACTGCCCGGATTCTTCATAGCCCTCGCTCTGCTCAAGAAGACCAAGCTGAACATGATAGAGGTAACTACCATAGGTTTCATGTTCGGCCTCATATTCCCGCCCACGCTTACCTGGCTCGAATCCTATCTCATGAATTACGTGCACATTTTCACCTTCTCAGCTTCGCTCTATGCCGCCAACGTAGTCATCCTGACCCTGCTCGGAGTGGCGCTTTGCATACAGCAGGGCGCGTTCGGCGCAGGGCTGTTCAAGCCGCTGACCAGGTCAGAGGCCGAGGCAGAATACAGGCACAGGATCGCAGAGCTGAGAGCCAAAATGTCTGAGCTGAACATCGAGACAGAACTGGTCAGGCAGCACCAGAAAGAGGAGCAGGAGCTGGCCAGAAGGCACTCCGAAGAGGCCGCCAAGTCCCAATCGCTTCCGCAGGAAGAGCGCGCAAGGCTAGCCGCGATGCACGCCAAGGAGGAGAAAAAACTGATGGAGCAGCATGAGCGCGAGGAGCGCGTGCTGCTGCAGGGCGCAGGAGGCAAGAAGCTCGACTCGCAGATAGTATGGGGGCTGCTAATCTTCCTAATGATTCTCACTTTTGCAACAAGGATGCTCAGTATAGGCATAGCCCCGCACTTCTTCGAGTTCGACCCCTACTTCGACATGCAGAGCACCGAATTCATACTGACCCACGGCTATCAGTGGCTCTACGACACTTCAGCTTGGCCTACAGCGCTCAACGGCACCCCGCACAGGATAGAGCCGATAGTGCCGTACCTTGAGGCCTATTGGTACCAGATCTCAAATCCTCCGGCGAACCAGATAGACATCACGCTGCTCAGCGATGTAAGCAGCTTCTATCCTCCAATAACCGCAGCGCTGCTTGTATTCATAGTCTTCATGTTCCTGTACCACATGTACGGAGAGTATCCTGCCATATTTGGAGCTGCGCTTGCCGCGGCAATGCCATCGCTGATAACCACTTTCATAGCGGGCGAGCAGCTAGTGGAGCCTTGGGGCATCTTCGCCATGTTCTTCTTCTATGCAGCCTACCTGCTGGCCGTGCAGAATCCCAAGGAGAAGCGCTTCGCTATACTCGCCGGCATAGCCTTTGCAGCTTCGTTCCTCGGCGCGCACTACTATACTGTAATAGCCGGAGTCTTTGCGATATACATAGTGGTGCAGGGCGTGGTCGACGTTCTTAGAAAAAGAGAGATGCATGACTTCTACGTGATGAACGGCATCATAATAGCGATAATCGCCTTCTTCTATCTCCTCTTCAACCCCTACAACACAGTGCTCACCAACAAAATACCAAGCGTGCTGGGCATACCGATCATAGTATCGTTCCCACTGCTCGCGCTGGTGATGGTCCTCGCATACGAGCGCATACCGCTGCTCGCCAAAGCGCGCGGCTACATAAAGAGCGTAGATTTCTCATTCTACATCGCGTGGCTGGCTGTAGTGGGCGCCGTTGCCCTGATGCTTATACTTTTCACGCCGCTTGGCACTTCAGTCGACAGGTATCTTGCGCTAAGCTCCCACTACACCACTCCCTCCATAGCCCTCTTCATGACAGTGCAGGAGTACGAGCCCACTGGCTTCAATTTCGACTTTGGCAGCGCCGGCTTCGGCCCGATAGGCGCCAGCTTCTTCGGAGTGAATGCAGTTGTTTGGTTCGTCCTCATAGTCTTCACAGCGCTTGTCGGCCTGGCCGTGCTTAAGAGGGATTCAAAGGGCGGAATCTTGGTGCTTGCGGCTGTCTGGCCTCTGGCAATAGCCGGCATGATAGAGGTGAAGTACCTGCCCCACTTCGGCGTAGGCTACATACTCGCCCTTGGCCTTATAATAGGCGAGCTGCTGCTCATGACAAAAGGAAAGGAGAAGCAGCTTCTCAGAAGGGCAGTGCTCGGCATTGCCATAATCCTCGTGCTTCTCGAGTCGACCTCATACGTGGATCTCTTCTCTGGAATCGGGGTGCCGTGCTCCACTCTGAACACGCAGGGCAACGCCCTTGCGTTTGACGTCTTCTGCAACACAGTGCCCAACTACTGGCTTAACGCGCTATCATGGATGAAGCAGAACGTCGGTCCAATGGCTCCACGGGTGCTCTCATGGTGGGACTATGGCGACTGGATCAACTGGTTCGGGAACAGCAACGCTGTGCTGAGGGGGGACAACGCAATAGCCACGCTAGACTACCAGACAGCAGCCAGGTTCGTCCTCGGCCCGAAGGACGGCTATGGTCCGCAGAGCCTTGCCAACTTCTCCAACAACGTAGTTTATGCCAAGTACGTTCTTTTTGATGACCAACTTACAGCCAAATGGCAGGCGCTCAACTTTCTGGCGTGCGTGGGCACCAATCAGACCAGCAGGGCGTTCGCGATACAGGCTGGGAACAGCTCCGGGCAGCCATATCTGCTTGGCACTTCACAGTGCGAACTCAGCCACGCCCCAGCCTATGCACTGATACCGCTTTCATCATCTAACATAAACAGCCTCTGCCAGTTCAGCAACGTCAGCATAGCATCGAAGGTCGAGGCCTATAGGACAATCATACTTGCCGACAACCAAGTGCTCAACCAGACATACTGCGCCCCCGCCAATGTCACAACCAACGCAGTGAGGCTGCTGGACAGCAATGGCAAGCCGACCAACATACTCATAGTGCCGTCGCAGCAGTTCTTCGCAGGAGTGAACAACTTTGGAGGCCAGCAGTTCCTCACCTTCATACCGCTCTACCTGCCGAACGGCCCGAACGGCACCATCACAGACGCGCCGACCGAGTTCTACAGCAGCAACTACTACCGCGGCTTCTACCTGGGCCAGCTGCCGGGATTCCACATGGTCTATCCCAGCAACTTTACCGGCGTGAACTACGTCAATGGCACGTGGCCTGTAGTCATCTACTCGCTAAACAACTATACCGGCCCGCTTCCCAAGCTGACCCCGAAGCCCCCATGGGTCGTGAACAATTTCACGATGCCGGGCTAACCGCAGGCAAGCCTTAAAATCCCTTAGCAGCCAAATATCAGCATGGGCGTGGATGCCGCAGACGTCAATGCGGCCAAGAACATACTCTGGCCTGACGAGCGTGTCGAGGTGACTGCAAGGCAGAGGCGCGTTGGCCCCGGAGGCTCCGTGACTGCTCCAACATCGGTTATTGCCACTGACAAACGCATAATAATATTGAACAGGGCGAACTTGGGCATAAGGCAGGACTATGAGGTCATACCGTACAAGCAGATAACGAGCGTGAGGCTTGAGCATGGCATCATATCATCTTCTGTTTTCATAAGGGTGCAGGGCTACGATGTCGACAAGGGCCTGCTCAAGAACGGCAAGCAGGAGGGCGAGATAGACGGCCTCAACAACAAGGACGCCCAGGCACTCGCGGACTTCATAAACAAGAGGCTCGAGGATTCTGAATCCATTTCGGCGAGCGGAGAGGCCGACAGCGTGGTGGGCGGCTTCTCCTACTGCGCCAGATGTGGAAATAAGAATCCTGCAGGCGCAAGTTTCTGCTCCAAATGCGGCTCATCCCTTAAGGAATAGGCTCCAGAAAGGTATAAAAATCTGTTAGTACATAATTAGGATTGTATACCAATAAAAAATACAATACGGTTTTAACGCGATTTGGGGGCAGGTTTACGCTAATTGAGTGATACTATGGCAGAAAACCAACTAGGACAGCAGTATATGATACTGCCTGAGGGGGCGAGCAGGATACTGGGCAGGGAGGCGCAGAGGACCAACATAGCAGTCGGCTACGCCGTGTCCAGCATAGTCAGGAGCACGCTTGGGCCAAAGGGAATGGACAAGATGCTGGTGAGCGAGCTCGGCGACATAGTCATAACCAACGACGGCGCATCGATACTCGAGGAGATGAACGTTGAGCACCCGATTGCCAAGCTCATGGTCGAGATAGCAAAGAGCCAGGACAAGGAGGTGGGCGACGGCACAACAACAGCAGTTATAATCGCCGGAGAGCTGCTGAAGAACGCAGGCGACCTGATAGAGAAGGGGATAAACCCGAACACCATAATCAAGGGATATGAGATGGCAGCGGAGAAGTCGAAGGCGCTTCTGGACGAGTGCTCAAGCACGGTAACTCTCGATGACGAAGACAAGCTTGAGAAGATTGCGATGGTTTCCGTAGGCTCGAAGAACATAGGGAACGATTCAACAAGGAAGTACCTCTCCAAGCTTGCGATACAGGCGATAAAGCAGGTAGCGGAGAAGAAGGGCGACAAGGTTGTGATCGACAAGGACTTCATAAAACTGGAGAAGAAAGAAGGCGGCAGCGTCGAGGAGACCGAATACATAAACGGTGTGCTGATTGACAAAGAGGTCGCGGCCTCTGGAATGCCTAAGGTGGTGAAGAACGCCAAGATAGCACTGCTGGACCTCGCTCTGGAGATAGAGAAGACAGAGACCGATGCTAGGATAGAGATAACCTCCCCGGACCAGATGCAGTCGTTCCTGCAGCAGGAGGAGAAGATGCTGAAAGGCATGGCTGACAAGGTGGCGAAGAGCGGGGCAAACGTTATCTTCGTGCAGAAGGGAATAGACGACGTGGCACAGCACTACCTCTCAAAGGCAGGCATCATGGCAGTGAGGCGGGTGAAAAAGAGCGACATGGAGAAGCTCGCAAAGGCAACCGGAGCAAAGGTTGTTACAAGCCTTGACGACCTGACACCTGAAGACCTCGGCTTCGCGGGCAACGTGGAAGAGAGGAAGATCTCAGGAGAGCAGATGGTCTTCGTGGAGAAGTGCAAGGACCCGAAGAGCGTAACTATATTCATAAGGGGCGGAACGAAGCAGGTCGTTGACGAGACCGAGCGCGCCCTGACTGATGAGATAGGTGCGCTTACCAGCGCGCTTGAGGTTGGCAAGTACGTATACGGGGGCGGAAGCACCGAGGAGTTCGTGGCAAGGGGGCTGAGAGAATACGCCAACAACGTCGGAGGCAGGGAGCAGCTCGCGATACAGTCTTTTGCAGACGCCCTTGAAGCCATACCAAAGACGCTGGCCGAGAGCGCCGGCATGGACGCTATAGACACCATAGTCCAGCTCAGGAGCAAGCAGAAGGGCAAGGAGGGAAGGAGCTATGGAGTGGATGTCCACAGGGGCGTCATCGGAGACATGGACAAGATCGGCGTCATAGAGCCTGTGAAGATAAAGTCGCAGGCGATATCGAGCGCAGTAGAGGCGAGCGTGCAGATCCTGAGAATAGATGACATGATCAGCAGCAAGGGTAGCAAGCCTTCCAGCGGAGGAGGCGCATCGGGCGGAGGGCCAGGCGGCGGAATGGAAGAATCCGACTAGCCCCGTCTTCCTCATTTTAATACTTTGCACGCAAATCTATAGCGTGCGTCAATGGCAAGACTGTTCCTGGTTTTCGGGACTCATGGGGCCGGCAAGACAACAGTGCTGAGGGGCTTAAGGTCGGCCAAGATTGTCAATATGGGCAGCGAGCTGTTCAGGCTGTATTCCAAGAAGTTCAGCATAACGAGCAGGGACCAGATTCACGCGAAATCGCTATCGAACTACGGATATTTAGTAAAGGCCAGGAACCGCATAATCAGGCGCATCAGCAAGGCGGCCGGGCCTGTAGTTATAGATACACATGCGGCGGACAAGAGAGGGGACGGCTATGTGGTCGGACTCTCTTTCAGTGACCTCAATGTCATGAAGGGCAAGGCAAGGGCTATAATCTACATAGATGCGAGCAACGCCCAGATACTGAAGAGAAGGCAGAAGGACGCAGCAGTAAGGAACAGGGAAAAGGACACCGATGAGGGGCTCAGCATGGACAGGAACATCAGCCTCGCATTCGTTGCGCTATTCTCCTTATACCTTGAGGTTCCCATGTACATAGTGCAAAATGAAGACGGCAAACTGAAGGAAACGCAGCTCAGAATAGAAGAGATAATCAGGAACACGAGGTGAATGCATGGCTGTTGGAATAGAGATTACCGTAATAGCAGTGGCATACGTGGTATTCTCTGTTGCCATCCAGCGCAAGCTTGTGGACATGAGGAAGATGCGGGAGGTGCAGGAGACGATAAAGCAGAAGAGCAAGGAGCTGAACGAGCTGAGCAAGAACAAGGCAAGCCAAGACGTGCTCATGGCGAAGCAGAAGGAGATAACCTCGCTGCTGGGCCAGAGCATGAGGTCGCAGCTCAAGCCGATGATGGTGCTGCTTCCCACATTTTTCATAGTCTACTACCTAGTCTTTCCAGCTGTTTTTACTACCAATCCAGACATCACCCTGCCTCTGCTGGCCTGGACGCTGAACTACAGGTCTTATTTCGTAATGGTCGCGTTCGTGGCGGGCATGATCATCTCATTCGGGCTCATGTTCCTAGACAGGATCAGGCTCTCCAGAGACAGGAAGGCCTCAGAAAAGCCTTTGGTCGATAGCTCCAATCAGTAGGTTATTTATGCCTTCAACGGACAAGTTTATCTTGAATTAGAAGTGCTAGCATGCCCAAGCCAATGCACAGGTCAAGGAGCTTCAGGAGGCTCGCAAGGGTCACGCCCAGCGGCAGGCACGTGATACACTACGAGCGCAAGAAGGCCAGCATGCCCCACTGCGCAATATGCCGCGCCGAGCTGAATGGAATAAACGCAGGCAGAAATGCGAAGGGAGTGAGCAGGAAGAGCAACGCAAGGATATTCGGAGGCGTGCTCTGCGCTTCGTGCACCGCTGAAGTTGTAAAGCTCGCCAGCAGGATAGAGAACGGCGAGATGCGCGTCGGTGACATCGGAACAAGGCAGAGAACCTATGTGTTGCAGATGATTGCGCACTAGGTCCTCGTTGCCGTATCGCTTATACCAGGTAGCGGCGGCATACGGCATACCCATCGTTCGTTGCCACCGCTGCAATGGAAATCAATATTAAGCTCAAAAGGCGGAGAGAAACATGAAGGCCTTTATCCTCTGCGGGATGCCTGCAGCAGGGAAGACGGTCACCGCGCGCGCCATAGCGGAGAAACTTGGGCTGAAGATGATCGGCGGAGGCGACGTGCTCAAGGAGATGGCAAAGGATCGCGGCTACAAGGTGACAGGCGAAGGCTGGTGGGACACGCCAGACGGGATAAGGTTTCTCCGCGAGCGCGAAACCAATCCTGAATTTGACAAGGAGGCTGACAGGAGAATGGCAGCAAAAATAGAGAAAGGGGATATAGTGGTTACAAGCTATACAATGCCGTGGCTCACGAAGCAAGGAGTGAAATGCTGGCTCGAGGCGTCGCAGGAAACTCGCGCAAAAAGGATGGCGGAGAGGGATGGCATGGAAGTGAGCAAGGCACTCGAAGTGGTCAAGATAAGGGACAGGGAGAACTTTGAGCTGTACAAGAAGGTTTACGGCATAGAGCTCGGCAGGGACATGAAGCCATTTAATATTATTATCGACGTTAATACAATAACAGCAGAGGAGGCAGCAGAGGAGATAATAAGGAGGGCAAAGGAATACGAAAGCTCAGGGTAGTTCTATGGCACTGGTTGAAGTGGGAAGAGTTTGCGTGAAGAAGTTCGGAAGGGATGCCGGGAAGCGAGCGGTAGTCACCAAGGTGATGGATGCCAACTTTGTGCAGGTAGTGACTTCGGTGAGGACGAAGGAAAGAAGGTGCAACGTGAGGCATCTCGAATTCCTTTCAGAGAAGGTGGACGTGGGCAACAGGGAGCAGCTCGCCCGGGCACTTGAGATTGAGGCAAGCAAGCTTAAAGTCTGATTTATAAACTTTTGAGCAGATACAAACACATGGCAGTAAAGATAGGCCCCAGGATAAGGAACGCACTCAGAAGAGACAGAAGGATAATATTTACAACGACGAGGGAGGAGTTCCCGCTTGTCGCAGACCACGGCTCAGGCGACTTCATATATGACGTTGAGGGCAACAGGTTCATCGATTTCTCGAGCTTCGTAAGCTGCTACAACCTGGGCGTGAACGGCAACGCGCAGATACGCAACGCCGCCAAGAAGCAGATTGACAGGCTTATGCATGGAATGTTCATGGACTACTATGAGGAGCCTCCGGTCAGGCTCGCGGAGAAGCTGGTCAGCATGCTGCCGCGTGGCTTCGGCAGGGTCTTCTTTTCAAACTCTGGAACCGAGGCAAACGAGGATGCAATCAAGCTTGTGAAGCTCTTCACAAAGAGGCGCCACATAATCGCGTTCTACGGAGCGTTCCACGGCAGGTCTCTGGGCTCCCTCGCGCTGACTGCATCGAACACAGCACACCGCGCACACTTCGGCCCCTTCGTCAACGTATCCCATGCACCCTTTCCCGACCCATACAGGTTTGATGGCGATCCGGAAGAGTGCTCTCAGGCAAGCATAGATTTCATCGAGAGGAAAATACTCGCAAGAGAGGTCCCGCCCGATGAGGTAGCGGCCATCTTCTTCGAGCCAATCCAGGGCGAGGGCGGCTATATCGTTCCGCCGAGAGGGTTCTTCAAGGAACTCAGAAAGCTTGCAGACAGGCACGGCATACTTCTTGTTGATGACGAGATACAAGCAGGCTACATGCGGACCGGCAGGTTCCTCGCGCTCAGCAACTTCGGCACTGTTGCAGACATCTACACGTTTGCGAAGTCGTTCGGCGCCGGATTCCCGTTGGGCGCGACAGTAGCCAGGAAATCCCTCGGAGACACGCCGCCAGGAGCCCACGCCGGAACGTTCGGCGGAAACCTTGTCGCTTCAGCCGCTGCAGCAGCATCGCTTGACTATATCAAGCGCAACATGCGCAGCCTGCGGCGCGGCGTATTGAGGAAAGGAGCTAAGATAATGAAAAGAATGAACGAGCTTAAGGAGAGGTATGAATACGTCGGCGACGTGCGCGGCATAGGGCTGATGATAGGCGTGGAATTCGTAAAATCCAAGGAGTCTAAGGAGTACGCGCCAAAGGAGCGCGACAGCGTCATAATGAGCTGCTTCAACAGCGGGCTTGTTGTGCTCCCTGCAGGGAAGTCATCGATTAGGATCATACCCCCGCTGACCGTATCTGACAGCAGCATTGAAAAGGGGCTTGACATACTTGAGGAAGCGATCAAAGACAACTCGAAGTGAGGGCAGGATAAGGACGCTGAACGAGACCTCAGCAGGAGCTGTGGTCTTCTGCATAAGGAACAAGGTGATAAGCGTGCTCGCGCTCGTCCAGAACAGCGAGAAAGGGGAGGAGTGGTTCGACATGCCCAAGGGCCATGTCGAGAGGGGCGAGACTCCGGTGCAGGCGGCTCAGCGAGAGATACGGGAGGAGATCGGCTTGTCGCTCCATCTCGACACAGGGTTCAAGGAAGAGAGCCGTTATATGTTCATGGAGAAGGATTCCAGGACAGGCCGCAACATAAGGATCAGCAAGAGGGTGACGTTCTTCCTTGCCTTCATGCACAACAACGAGAAGAAGCAGATAAAGCTATCGCCTGAGCACAAGCGCTACTACTTCCTGCCCATAGACGAGGCCATCGAGAAGGCCAAGTTCGAGGACCAGAGGCAGCTGCTGAAGGACGCAAAAGCATACATAACCGAGAAGTACCTTACATGAAGTTGACAAGGTTGAACTGGCCTCTGTTCTCCTCCACATTGAGCTCTAGGCTGCCAAAGAGGTTGTCTATCTCCTCCTTTATCAGCTGAAGCCTCTGCTTTGTGTATGTGTCGAGGTTGTACCTCTCAGCGAGCCCCATCGACGTCCTTAGGTACTTCTCTATGCTTCCCTTAGATATCGTAAGCAGGAGCTTTCCCTCGCAGCCCTGCCGCGTGCACCTCCCGCACAGCGGCACTCGCCTGTACTTTGCGTTGCAGCTCGCGCACCTGAACTGCTGCCTCGAGAAAGAGTGCAGGTTGCCTATCAGGTCGCGTATGAAGTGGCCGTTTATCAGCCTTCGCGCTGCGTCGCGCTTGTCTATCGACTCAAGCATGTCCATTATCCTGAATTCAGCATCTATCTTCTCGTCCATTGTCTTGAGCACAGTGTATATGCTCTTCTTCGGCGAGTTCCTTATAGCATTTATCGAAGAGGCATGCGTGAATCCTATGCTGGTATATGAAGCATCTGTCCCCAGCCTGTTCTCGACCACTTCTACCTTAGCTTCGGATGGCAAGGCTCCGGCAAACGTCTTGCTATAGAAATCCAGCCCATACTCGCCTGCCACCTCCATCGCGTGCACCTCGTCGTCCACCTCCTCAGGTTTCACCCTGGTGGTCAGCAGAAGCGGCTCATCCATAGTTCCGCCTATGTTTGCCGGCAGGTACTCTCTGGAGAAGTTGATCAGGGCGTCGAGCAGCAGCATTGTAGTATCCTCGTCGCCGTCAGCATTTCTCCTTCTTGCGCAGATTGTATATGGGTGGGCAAATCCAACATTGGCATCGGTGAAGCCGACAATCCTGTTGAGCACGGCGCAAGAGGTGTGTGGTGAGAGCGTCAGCACAAGCTGGCCCACAAGATCCTGCGCGCTTCGGGCTTTGTAATATGCATCCATGCCATAAAGCCTCTGCAGCATCTCGTCGACGAACCTGGAGATGCTCAGCAGGTATTCTGCGCCTCTCTTGTTCACTATCACGTCCTGGTGTTTCAGCTCCAGCAGCTGGTCGTCGCTTTTTAGTTCATTGTCAAGGTAGTCCCTTTCGTATCCGAGGTCTCTCAGTCTTTCGACGCTTACCCCCACCTCACGCGGATAGAAATGGGTTATTGGCATATCAGTGGCGTCAAACCTTGCGGTGCCGTCCTTGAATATGAAAACGTTGAACATTGCGCGGAGTATGCCCTTTTCAACAGGCTCAGCAATCCTGTTCTTGTTCATCAGCCCTTTAACTCCCTTGATTGTCTTCGGCAGCTTCGGCGAGCCGAGCCTCGAAAGCGCGTTCGAGACAAGCTTCTGGAAGTCAATCTCCCGCTCCTCATATGCCCGCGTTTCGCTGCCGCACCTCACGCAGGTCCCGCTATCCTGCCTGGTCCCGCACTTCGGACACAGGTACTCCACGCTCGCGTGCCTCTTGCAGGTGTAGCAGTACGGCGAGTCGAGCCTGCTCCCGCATGACTTGCACACGTATCTTGCCAGCTCGATGCGCACCGCCGGCCTGCCGAATCTCCTGGACTCAGCTGCAAACGCCCCTGCTATGTTCCTCTCCTTGCCGCCCTCATAGCCCACCGGGAAAAGAACGTTAGGCGAAGGCGCCATGAGCCTTTCGCCCGCCTTCTCCGGCCTTCCTATCCTAGCTCCTATGAAAGTGCTCCTTCTCATAAGTTTCACTATGGACAGCGAATTGACAAGCTCGCCGTCCGTTCCCTTATCGTATTTCCCAACGATTTCTGTGTCAATGCGCCCCTCTTTGTCCCGCACAAATCCCAAAGAAACGAGCAGGCTCTGCGCAAAGTCCTTTCCTATCACTATATCCTCCTTCTCCGGCCTCTCGGGCACCATGAGCAACTCCAGTGTTCTGTTGAGCTCCTCATCATTAGCAGAGTCTTTAAGCACAAGGCCATCCACATCGAATACAGTTTTCTTGCCGGCCACGCTTGCAGCAATCTTCTGGGCGAGCAGCTTCAGCTGATCCCCGCTGACTGCCTGGAACTCCATGAGGAACTTAGGATGCAGCGGCACCCCCCACTTCATTGACAGGGAGAAAGCGTCCTCGAATGTTAGCGTCTCATGCTTCAGATTTCCCATGCTCCCTCCAGCAGCCTTCAGCTCCGCCTCCCAAAGCTCTTCGACGTAGCTGCTCGGCTGCAACGGCGTGTTCGTCTTCTTGAAGTCGCCGAAGGTGATTAGCATGTCCCCGAGGGACACTATCTTCGCAACATCCTTCTTGATGCGCTGCGCGGTTTCCGCATCGTTGACCCGCAGCATCTCCCCTGATCTGAGCTTGACAAAAGGCCCCTCTATCGAGTCCACCGGCGCAGCAACGCACCCCTTCCCGGGCAGTTCCACCATAAGCTGCGTGCCTATGCCTATGAAATCATCAAGGATTATCATGGTGGCTGGATTGAACCCCTTTGCAGCTATGCCGGTCATCCTGCTCCTGCCGTACCTGAGCCTGAAGCCTCCAAAATGCCTCGGGTACGCAAGCACAGGCCTTCCAGCAACAAGCTTCTCGAGGAAGACCGCGGTCTCGCTCTTTGATCCGTCATCGCTCTTCTTGCCCTTGTCTATTGTTATCACGCTGTCCAGCCAGCTCCAATCGAGTCCGGCTTTCTTCACCTCCCTGGAAACGCCCTTTGCCTTCTGCGCTATGCTGCTCACAACCAGAGGCACACCCCCTCTTATCCTGTTTGCTATCGGAACCTTCTTCCCGTCAAAGCCAATCCTTGACATGTTCGCGTGCACGCTTATCTCCATCTCCTCAGTTGGCACGCCCTCTATGCATACGGGGCAGCTGCCCACTATCGTGCGTATCTCGTCAGGGTGCGGCTTGTACTGCAGCGGCACTACGCGTTCGTGGTATATCTCAATCTCCTCTACGTATCTCTCCACCTCGTCCTTGGTGGCCTTGTAATCGCCTATGTTGAAGAACCTCCTCGCATAATCAGCATACGCGACAGACATCGCCACCGCTGTGCCCCCCGCGCTCCTTATAGGCCCCGCGTAAAAGACCGCTATATAGTCGGAGTTGTCAGCGTTCTTGTAATGGGAGATGTACTGCATGCCTTCGGTAGGAGCCACGAGCACGCCGTCTGTCTTTATTGCAAGCGCCACCCTGACCGCAAGCTCTATGCGCTTTATCGGCTCAAGTTCGGCGAACGCATCGCCAGTGCATATATCCTTTATCGTGCTGAAGATCAGCTCGCTTTGCGTCTTTCCCTTCTGGTTTCTTGAGATGATCTCAGCTATTCCGTGCACTCCTATCAGGCCCTCGACCTTTTCAGCAAGTCCGGGAGCGACCTTTATCTCCACATACTGCTTTGGGTCAAACCCGGCTTCCCTGGCCCTGCTGGCCACCTCATAGGCTGCGTCGAATTTCTTCTCCAGGTCAGCAAAGTATTCTTCAACGTTCAAGCGATCTCCTATAGCTCATTGAAATCCATCACGCTCAGTTTCGAGGTCTTGGCCTCATAGACAGGCAGCATGCACGGCGAAGGCACATGGCCCTGCTTGATCTGATAGCCGGTCCTGCCCTGCCACGTGCCGCTGTTTACGAGCAATGTGCCGTGATACGCATCATAGCCGTTCTTGTGTATGTGGCCCATGTGGAGCAGGTCAGGTACCTCGTTTATCACGAGCGCATCGTTCCTGCTGGGAACAACTATGTTGCCGCCGTATATTGGGGAGAGGTGCCTGCGCTTGAGTATCTCCTTCATCGCATCCGTGGGCTCGGAATAGGTGCAGCCGGGCACACTTCTTATCACCGAATCCAGGGAGGTGCCGTGGTATACGAGCAGCTTGACTCCGTGCAGGTTCAGGTAGCACGGGTTTGTCATCATGTGCACGTTGTCGCGCTTGAAGTCCTTCAGCAGTCCATTGCTCACCTTGGGCTGCGGCTCTGCTCTCTGCACCGCATCATGGTTTCCTGGGATTGCGAACACCTCTACGTAGTCAGGTATATTCTCCAGGAATTCGAAGAACAAGGAATACTGCTTGCCTATGTCGTCTATTGCCAGCTCCCTGTCCTGCTCCGGGTATATTCCAATCCCGTCAACGAGGTCTCCGGCAACTACAACATACTTTATCTTTTCCGCAAGGTCCCTTCTGCTGTCCACGCCGCCGTTTAACCATTCAATGAACTTGCTGAACTGCTTCTCCATGAAAAGTTTGTGCCCTACGTGCACATCAGAGACAAGCGCAACCGCCACATCTTCCTTGCTCACATTTGGCTGATGCACAGGAATGTCAGGCCACAGTATTCTGTTTGCGATTACAAAATCATTCCATGTTTTGCCCCTCACAGCGATTACGTCATCCTTCATCAGCTTTGACGCCGCGTCGAAAACAGCATTCTGTTCGTCCTTCCGCCTGCGGTTCGGCCGCATGAACAGCACCTTCACAGTTCCGCTTTCATCCTCCAGCGCCACCATTATGTTGCCCTTGGCCGTAACCACCTTGTCGTATACCATCCCCACTACTGCGAGGTCGCGGCCATTCATGTACTGTTTTATGCTCGCTATGCTGCCTATCATCCCGCCGAAGCCGTTGCTGTATGAGCGTATTATCTCCCTAAGCCGCGCAAATCTGTCCTGGAAGTAGTCCACAAAGTCGCTTACGTTTGATGAAGTTCTCTCTACCCTAACGTCTCTGGCCGTGAAATCTGGCTCTATGTCCTTCGCAACAGGCTTGAAGTCGCTCGACCTGATTACCTCTATCTGCACCGGTGCCTTCTTCTCCTCATTCATGCCAGCTATTATCTCTTGCAATTCCTTCCGTCCGAGGATCCTGCTGGCTGAGTCACGATATCTTTCGACCACGTTCGCGATCAGAGCCTCTATGTCTACATTCTCAACATCAGAATCAGAGAGCTCAGAGCTGATCATGACCTTTCCATTAAGCCGTGATGCAAGTTCCAGCAAAGCTCCCTTCCCCGCAAAAGCACCCAAACAATTAGTATGGCCTTTTTCTCACCTGTCTTATAAAAAGCTTTGCGCAATCTGCGAGCCAGCGCATACAAGAAAATGAAAAACAGTCCAACCTGCTAGTCCTTGATCGATTCCAGCATGCTGAGTATGTTCCAGATTACAGTTCTTGCATAGGGCGGAAGGTTGATGTCATTGCTCACCTCGTCAATCTTGTAGGTGGCTGCCGATGACCTTACCGAATAGTTTCCCTCGCCCTGCGAAAGCGCTTTTTTTGCCTCATCGAGCGCCGCCTTCACGTTCCTGGGCACGCTGTTGTCATTCAGCAGTATATCTATCTGCTGCTTAACTTGAGCAATCGTCTCCTCATGCTTCTTGTCGTCCTTCATCCAAACACCACGGGCCCGGCGGGATTTGAACCCGCGACCTTCAGCTTACTTTGCATGTGCGTAGAAGGCTGTTGCTCTATCCAAGCTGAGCTACGAGCCCAGCTTATCATATATAAAACAGGCTTCTTATGTTTTCTGTTGTTTTTTCCGCCACCTCTTCCACGGAAACGCCCTTCAGCGCAGCGATTTCCTCGCAGACGCCTATCACATCAGCAGGGGTCTTCCCAACGATGGGGGAATCTGTCTCAACAACGAGGTTATTTAGCCCAACCTCCTTTATAATCCTTTTCCTCTTTCCTGTCATGGCCGGAGGTATTGAGATAAAATAGCCTTTTTTCGAGAGCTCCAGAGCCTGTTTCTCGTCTCCTTCAAAGAAGTGAAACAGCACCTTTCTAAGCCCCACCTCTTCCAATATCTTCATTACCTCCTCGAGCGCGCCGCGCGAATGTATCACTACCGGCATGTTTAGATCCTTGGCGATCTGCACCTGACTTACGAAAAGCTCCCTCTGCAGCTCCAGCCTGTTCTTGTCAGCCACCTTTGTATCCATTCCTATCTCACCGACGCCCACTATCTTCATGCTGCTCTTTATCAGCCCGCTGACCTCGACCACAAAGTTTGCATCAGACGCCGCGAAATCCGGTCCTATGCCCACAACCGCGAAGACGCGCTCTCTCTCAGCAATTCTTGCGCATTCGAAGTTGTCCTTTGCGCTGCCCCCAGCTGTTATTATCGTGCCCACGCCTCTCGCGCGCGCTTCCGCAACCACATCGCCAGGATTATCGAAAAGATTCAGGTGGCAGTGCGCATCAGAAAATTCTACGAGTCTGCGAGTCTGCACCTGTCCGGCAGTCATCATCTGGCTGTACTGCGGCATGCTCTCAATCAGCATGGCAAAGCCAGCTATTTATTGTTTCTGATAGGTTGCTCTGATTTTCGGATTAGATTAAGTGTGGCGCATGCCCCGGCACGCCATTTAGTTGCGTCTGAACTTCTTCAGCTCTTCCGCCTCCTTCATGCATTGTATAAGTTTGAGTTGCGTGATGCTGCCTTCGTTCCTGTATTCCGTGAGCACAAGTCTGTTAAGCTCTTTTCTCGTAATGGCCCTCACTTCATCCAGCTGCGCATTTCCCATTCCGTTTGGAGCACTTACTATTCTGTCGGCCACCCTGATTCCGCTCATCGTAAGCTCTCTCTGAAGTCGGTTTGCATTCTGCGTGAAAATCGTAATTTCAAATTTGCCGCGGTAAAGGGTATAAAAGCATTTATACTTGTTTTTATCTTTTTTATTTCTGAACTCATGCGGGTCCCACAGCACAAGCCTGCCATCCGGCGCAGTAACCGTATAGGTCTTCCCGGTGTTTTTGTCCTCTTTTTCTAGTACTATGAAATCTGGCCTGTGTGTCTCCGGCCTGTGTGTCCACCAAACACAAGGAAACGGATAAACCTCATAGACTCCTATGTACCCCTGCGCGAAAAGCTCGTCCTTTATGCCGGTCTCTCTGCCGCCTATGACATGTACGTTCTCGAGCCTGCAAGCATTTATTAGCTCTCGGTAAGTCCCATCTGGATCCACTTCTTCTATCTGCTGACGAACCTCTTTCTGCGCCAACTTATCCCCGTTTTCACTGCTCAGCCGCCTTTTATATATGTTATTATATATGTTTTCCAGCCATATTCGATAATAATGACAAGGTTAGCTGGCATGAAGAAAAAAGAGTGGCTTAGGGGAACCACGAACAAACTGCTGCTAGTCGCAATAGCAGTCGGGATTGTGGCGATAGCCATGTCCTCGTACGTTATGCTAAATCCGCAGGTCAAAACAGTGATAGTGTACAGGAACGTGACAGTCAACGGGACGACTAGCATTCAAGGCTACAACATAACCGGCAGCCTTCTCGAGCCGCCCACAAGCTTCCCTGACGCGCCTGTCATCACCCAGAACCAGACGTTCGGCAAGAGGCTGACCGGCATAAACGCCCCGTTCAACGCGAGCGAGCTCAGCACGATTAACAACGCACCAGACTCATATTTTGAAACGGCCGCCAAGATGTTCCTCAACGGCACGCTGAACAACTCAGTGGGCACAGGCACGAAGAAGCTTCCGCTCTTTATCGTGAACGGAAAGCCAAGCGTCATCTACCTCGGCTCTGCAACATGCATATTCTGCGGAGAGAACAGGTGGGCGATGGCCTTGGCGCTCTCGAGGTTTGGCAACTTCTCATATCTCTTCAAAGGCTACAGCGCGCTGGGCGACGGGGACATGCCAACCGTCTACTGGGCACCCACGCATTACAACACCTCCTCTACGGTCTTCGGCGACTTCTACCACAGCAATATCATCAACTTCATAGCGATCGAGGATGCATATCCGATATCCGGCGGGTTCAACCTCGCCCCGCTTTCTACCATACAGCAGAGGGCAAACCAGACGAACAGCACGCCCTACATCGATGCGATGGATTACATAATAAGCTCAAAGGACTTCGGAGGCACCCCATTCACGGTGTGGGGCGCCTACGAGGTGGGCGGGGCAGACGCGGTAATTTTTGCCAACAACACCAACAAAGAGGGAACATCGCCGTTGCAGCATATGACACACGCGCAGGTTCTGAGCCAGCTGTCCAATTTCAACGATCAGTTCTCGTGGTCCGAGTACGCGGCCGCTGATCTATATGTGGCCATGGTCTGCAAGACGCTCAACAACACCCCAAGCGTATGCACCGCCATCCCTTCAATACCAGCGGTCGAAGCAAAGCTGGGTCTTTAGATGCAGCACAGAAGCGGAAGGATGCGCAGGGCCGAGGTACTAAAGAAGATATTCACATCTCCTTTCTACCTGCTTGTTGCGATAACCGCCGTTGTGGCGTACTATGCGCTGTTCTACTACCTGATAGTGCTCAGCAACAAAGGCCTGTTCTTTGTGGCAGTGCCGATGCCCCTTATCTACGCGCTGGTCCTGAGCGCCGCGGTCCTTCTGACTGCAAGCATATACGCGGTAAGCCAGTCGTTGAAAACTAGGTACGCCGGAGCCGAGGGAGGCGTGCTTAGCGTTGCGACATCCGCATTTGGAGGGTTCATCGTCGGCTGCAGCTGCTACGCCCCGATCCTCTCTTCGCTTCTCTATGCGATTGGCTTCGGTTCGCTGCAGGTTAGCAGCGCATTATCCTTTCTGGGAGTCTATCAGTCGTGGTTCGTCATCCTGCTAATCGCCGCCAATCTAGTGTTTATATATTATCAGCTCGGAAGAATAACGCGCATAGGCGGCGCCCATCATCGTCGCTGAAGCAGGAGCGCGTTGTTTGCATGTCCGCAAAAAGAAGAAGAATGCATAGAACGAGGCTGGGATTCAGCAGAAAGTCAGCTGGAAAAACGCGCAGAAACGCGCAGGCGGATGTGCCCAAAAGCCAGTACGACCGCCTCATAAAGAAAATAACCTCCCAGCCAAGGAACCCGCAGCCGCGCCAGCTTGAGCTGCAGGACATACTCTATAACTCTGCGCCAGAGCTGCGCTCCCTCGCATTCAAATCAGGCCACAACGTAGGTGCAGAGGCGTACGCAAGCTCAGGGAGGGAAAATATAACGGCCCTTGAGCACCTGCTGGAGCACGCTGGGTTCGGGAAGGTGATCTACCATTCCTTTGAATCAACGAGCACATTAACCTCATACTCCCCCAGATCAGCAGGCATAAATCTGGGAATGAGCGTGCACATCTTCGAGGCCGGCCTGATATCTGGCTATTTCTCTGCGCTGATGGGCCAGAGAATAGGGGTGCAGGAGACTGCGTGCAAGCTGAACGGCGCGACCCACTGCATGTTCGTCGCAAGGGCGAGTAGCTCAGTCAGCGCAGAAGCGTATAAGCAACTGGATCTCAGCAACACGATATCCGCGCTGAGGCATGCGCTCTCACATGCTGAGAAGCACAACGCGGAGAAAAGCTACTACATGCTCGCGCTTAGGCCCCTTCTTAGCGAACCTGTGTTCAGCGAGGCCGCAAAGTTTATGTATCTTGCAGGCAAGCTGCTCGTAAGGCAGTTTCCGGCAGAGCCCGAGAAGACAATAGTGCAGGCGGCCAGCTTCCTCAAGATTTCCGGCACAAGGCTCTCGATGGGAGGGAAGAAAAGGAAGGGCATAGCGCTAAGCCTCGTCTACGACCACGAGACATCCTCAGGCCGGTTTGTCGACCTCACTGTGGCTTTCATATCAGGCATTATGAAGGGCGCATATGGCGGAAAGGTGCAGGTGAGCAGAGGCGTGAACAGCAGAGGAGTTTATATTGTTAAGCTGGAGATACTGCAGGGCGCAGGAGTGAATGGATGAACCTGAGTTTTCTTGACAGCGTACTTAAGTACGTGCCCGGCATAAAGAAGCCGGCAACGCCGCTCAGCTTCAGGGAGAAGCTGAAGTGGACCGCCATAGTAATGGGCATATATTTCTTAATGTTCAGCACTCCTGCATTCGGAGTGAGCACATCCTCAATAAACCAGCCGCTCATACAGCTCATAAGCATCATCTTCGCCTCAAGGATAGGCAGCCTGATAACTGTAGGCATAGGGCCGATAGTGCTTGCGAGCATAGTGCTGCAGCTAATAATAGGCGCCGGGCTTTTCCAGATAGATCTCAACGACCCGGAGCAGAAGGGAAGATTCCAGTCGATCCAGAAGCTGGCTGCGATGGCCATAGCCATAGTCGAGGCCTACATATTCGTGGCCACAGGCTATGTGCCCCTGGTGGGGCCATCGTATGCAGGAGTGGTAGTACTGCAGCTTGCGCTCAGCGCCATATTCATAATCTTCCTTGACGAGACAATGACAAAGTGGGGAATAACATCAGGCATAAACCTCTTCATAGCCGGGGGCGTGGCATACGCGATAATTGCAGGCACCACAACGATACTCCTTGGCGAGGCGGTGCAGGCGATAATCAACGGCGGTGCGACCGCCATACCAAATGCGATACTCGCTTTCGGACCGCTCTTCTTCGCAATAGCCGTATTCCTTATAAGCATCTACGCCTATGACATGAAGATTGAGATACCTCTGGTCTTCAGCCAGCTCAGAGGTATAGGAGGCAGGCTGCCCATACCATTCCTCTATGTCAGCGTCCTGCCTGTAATACTAGCTACCTCATTCGAGCTCAGCCTGACCGTCTGGTTCAGGTTCTTCGCAGGCGTCACCGGCACCTTCGCCAATTTGGCGAAGTTCATAGCCCTCTACCAGGTTACACCCACAAGCGCAGGCACCTCGCAGCTTAACCTGGTCGGCGGCCTTGTGTACCTGATCTCGCCTGACTTTCCGCTTCCCTATTCTACCACCTACGGGGGCATAGGAGGCTACAGCGCATACTTCTCATACCTCGCCACTGGCACAAGCCAGCTCTACCTGCCCTGGGGCGGGATAGTCCTTGTGCCAGAGTACGTGCACATAATCATCTACACCCTGGTCCTCGTTGCCCTGGCTGTGGTTTTCGGCAAGTTCTGGATAGAGATGACAGGGCAGAGCCCCAAGCACGTGGCAGAGCAGCTCCAGGACGTGGGCTGGCAGGTCCCCGGATTCAGGAGGGACCCAAGGATAGTGGAGAGCATACTCAACAAGTACATACCCACCATAACTGTGCTTGGCAGCATCTTCGTGGCGCTCCTTGCAGCCCTGGCCACGCTCACCGGAGCTGTGGGCACAGGGATGGGCATACTGCTCACAGTGGGCATAATGTACATGGTCTACCAGCAGCTCGAGCAGGAGCACGCGCTCGACACGTACCCGCAGCTCAACAAGCTGCTCTCGTAAAGGCCTTACGGCGCGAGCAGGGAGGCTATAAAAGTATGCAGGGCAAAACTCCCCTATGGCAGACGTCTATTTCGAGGTGCCATCCAAACTAGGCAAGAGGATAAGTGTCACAAAATCTTACTAGGAATTCTACAAAGCCATCTAAACATACTTTGAACCTTTTAAATATTTATAAAGATAAATGCTACATTGAGAAAAAAATGGAAAGAATAATTATAAGAAAGCTTAAACGAAGTGACTTTGCAGAGTATTACAAAAACGAACTATCTTACTATAAAGAATTGAAAAAAGATTCAACGTTCGGAATTGGAACTTATGGAGAGAGACGCACTAAGAAAGAGATAAAAAAATCTTTCTCAAAACTTCTTAAGGCAGTGTCGTCGCATAAATCTATTGTTCTTGTCGCAGTAAATGAAAAAGGTAATATGGTTGGTATGGGAGAGTTGAATAGCAATGCCTGGCCAGAAGCTCCGCACATCGCAGACATTGGCTTTTCAGTTGCGAAAGACTATCGTGGCATGGGGATAGGTATGAGGATTGTTAAAGAGCTACTAAAGAGGGCAAGAGACAAATATGAAATAATAACAGCAGGTACATTTTCCCGCAATATTGCATCTAAAAAGCTTCTGAAGAAACTAGGCTTCAAAAGATGGGGATTAGGTCCAAAGTTTGCCAAACGAGGCAGATTATACATGGATATAGAATTGTTTTATTTGAGATTAAAAGCATGAATGAAAGGGACTTTATGTAAGACCTGGATAATTAATATCATTACATTTCGGTAGTGATTATGCCAAAGGAAATAGAATTAACTGTGTATGATATAGATAAAGAAGAAGTAATCAAAAAACTTGAAAAGTGCAAAGCTATTTTTGTTGGAAAGTATCACTTTAAAACTGTAAATTTCCAGTTAGAAACGAAAGGCATTATAAAATCGCATGAAGCTAACAAAGAAGATGAAAAGTATTATACAGCTTGGGTTAGAGTACGCACTGATGGAAAAAGAACAACACTAACATTTAAGGAGCAGTATGGAACTACGATATTAAAACGAAATGAATATGAAGCAGAAGTAAGTGATTTTCTTAAGACTGTTAAAATAATAATAAAGTTGCTTCCAAATGCACAATATAATTATACTGAAAGTGAACGTGAAGAATACAAATTAGGGAAAGTAACAATCGATATAAACAAAAGACCTTATTTACCATATAGCATTGAAATAGAAGGACCAACGCAAGAATCAGTTATGGAAACTTACAAAAAATTAGGTATTAAAAAAGAACCAATGAAAAGTATTGCAGTTCCAGATGAAGAGTTCTATAAACTTTTTGGGGTAGATTATAAAATAGTAAGTAAGGAGTATAAGGAAAAGCTTGAAAAAATGTTAGCGGATTTGGATAAGATATGAGACATCATGTAACAGCATAAAAATGTTACTCCGCTTATTTGCTTTCTGCTCGCTTGTAGAGGTATCTTTGGTTAAGTCTGTGCATGAAGCCTTCTGCGTCACCTTCCTCAATCCTGCCAAAGTTTCTCTCAAACAGAAGCTTGAACGCAAGCCATTCTTTTGGCTTGTTGTATAATTTGTATAGTGCACTTAGCTTCACTCCAGCTGGTTCTGGAATAAGCTCGTAGGAGCTTCCGAACACCTTCCGCGTTATCTTAAGAGCCCTGTCCATCATAGGCTCCTCTGCGATAAGTACGACTTTATTTGCGCCGATGGCCCTTATCTTCGGGAAGGAAAGTATCACGTTTCCTACTGTATCGTAAGAACCTTCCTCTAGAGTTATCCTATCCTCGCTCACGCCCCGTGATACAAGCTCTCTCTTCATAATCTCTGCCTCTGTAGGAACCTCAACACCTCTTAGCACGTAGCTGCTGCTTTTGCCCCCCGTGAGAAGTATCGTGAGCCCCTCGGTCCTGCCCTCAACTTTCCTATGTATTTTTTTATACAGCTCTTCAACCTTGTTTACTGTTTCAATACCCCTGTCATCCAGCGTGCCGCCCCTGCGAAGTTTTTTGCCGAATACAAGTAACACGACCTTATCTCCTCTCTTCAAAGCCTCTTCTATTCTTTCTACGTTGTTTTGCGTTGCCGTATCCCTGATGCCTGTAGCTGTCTTCCCTTTGTTTTTATGTGTAGTGGTTGCGTCCATGGCCCCAGCATATACTAATGGGAATTTCAGATTATTTAAGGATAACCTTGCGTTTCGTTTTAGGCTCCTGACATTTACATATCATCGCAATCGGCAAATATTGTACCACCTCCAAACAGTCACATCACATATTTTATCAGGTAGGCGATGAGGCAGGAAAGATTATTTCGGCGATTTCAAGTCACCAATGATGTTTCCTGAAGTTCAGTTTTCAGCCAAAACAGTCTAGTTTTTCAGCGATACCTATAACCCACGTAAAGAGCGGGGAGGCCGTTAGCCGGCATTAAGGTAACGTTCTCAAACACTAGTGATTGCTAGTAATGTATGTCTAAACTCCCGAATTTCTTGTGCCGTAACTATTTAGTACCAAAGTGGTTTCCTATAAACCCTCCAATCAAACCGATGATGCCCAGAATCACTAGCCAAATTGGGTTGATGACTAATGAACCGATTACTGGAGCAGTTACATACAGCAGAATGGCATACAACACAGCCGCAATGAAACCTGAAGCCATTCCTATCGTATGTTTTCCTTTCGCAATCATAGCAGACGCAACGCCTCCGAATATAGGTGCTATGAGAATAAAAAGCCCGTTAAATACGGGCACTATGAACCCAACAACATAAACTAGAACCAAGCTCAATATCCCTCCCGCAACTATTCCTAACGCAAGATTTCGTATGCTTAATCCATTTTCAGCCATATCCTCACGCAAATCTCTATCCAATGCGAATTTATAATCCTACGCATCTTCGGATTATTAAAAAATTGACCGAGGAGGCCGAGATCTGAACTTCCCGTGCCCTTGCCCTAGTACATCGCCTCCAGCCTCCTTATCCTCTCCTCTATCGGAGGGTGCGTCGAGAAGAGGTTCATGAGGCTCCTGGCCTTGAAAGGATTTGCGAAGTAGAGCGACGCCGTTATCTCGTTCGCGTGCATAACCGGCTTTGCCTGCGGATTATTCTCATACGCCTGAATCTTCTTCAGCGCGCTTGCGAGCTCGGCAGGATTTCTTGTCACCCTCGCGCCGTTCGCGTCCGCCATGTACTCCCTCCTCCTGGATATCGCAAGGCGCATCAGCATCGCGAAGAGCGGGGCAAGCAAGCCTATTACAAAGGCTATGAGCAGAAGGTATCCGCCGTTTCCCCTCCCTCCCCTGCCTCTGAATCCGAAGCCCCAGAAGATCATGTTCCTGAAGTACGCCGCTATCAGTCCTATAGCGCCTGCGAATGCTATCGCAACAGTCATCACAAGTATGTCGTTGTCGGCGACGTGCGAGAGCTCGTGCGAGATTACGCCTTCGAGCTCCTCCCTGTTCATCATCGCAAGCAGGCCGCTAGTGAACGCAATCGATGGCTTGCTCTTTCTTCCGGTGGCGAAGGCGTTGGGATTCGGGTCGTCTATCACATACACCTTCGGCATCCTTAGCTGCATCGCTGACGAGAGGCCCTCTACAGTTGCGTAGAGGTTCTTGTACTGATTCTGGTCCGCCTCCTTCGCCCTCGAGACAGCGAGCACCAGCCTGTCCCCTTCGAAGTAGCTGAAAGCAGCGTAGATGATCACGAGGGCAGCGCCGATGATGAATGCGAACAGTCCGCCGCCGAGGGTGTAGACCACAAGGTATATCACTCCGATGAAGAAAAGCGCGAATACGGCAAGAAGCACGAATGACTTGAGGTTGTTGCGCGCTATTTCATCAAAGAAGCTGGCCACGAAGCATCACCGCTACTGCTTCTTCTGCGGCTTCCCCTTCGCCTGCGCCGCGTTCTGCGCGTCGTCGCTCGTGAGGTCTACCTTTATCGCCTTGGTCTCCTCCTCAGGCGCCTGGAAGAAGTCCTGGCGCTTGAAGCCCATCACGCCAGCGAGCAGGTTGCCGGGGAACTGCTGTATCGCGTTGTTGTAGTCGAGCACGTAGTCGTTGTAAGATGTGCGCACGAATGAGATCTTGTTCTCAGTGTTCTCGAGCTCCTCCTGCAGGTTCTGGTAGGTCTGCGAGGCCTTAAGGTCCGGATAGTTCTCAGCCACTGCGAACAGGCTCTTCAGCGCCTGGCTCAGCATGTTGTTCGCCTGGGCCTTGTCCTGCACGCTGCCCGACACTATCGAGCTCCTCAGCCGCGTAACCTGCTCCAGCACGCCCTTCTCGTACTTCATATATCCCTTGACAGTCTCCACGAGGTTTGGAATCAGGTCGTACCTTCGCTTGAGCTGCACATCTATCTGCGCCCACGCGTCCTGCACGCGGTTGCGCTTGCCTATCAGGCTGTTGTAGATGAGAACTATTATCGCGGCTATGACCACTACCACCGCAGCAATTGCGGTAAGTATGTAATCCATAGACATAGAGTCACTATGAGATGTCTGTATAAATATAAAAAAGCTCGCTATCTGAGCGGCTTCAGCAGCGCATCGCTCTTGGGATCAGTCTTTTCCATGACGTAGCGTACCGGAATGTCGTAGCGCTCTCCTTCTTCGTAGTACTTCTTCGCCTCAGGCAACTCTACTTCCAGCACAAATCTGTATCCTATGTTGTCAAGCTCTTTCAGCTGCGGGCTCATCTTCTCTATGTCCCTGTAGGCCTTCTCCGCATCTTTCGGCACGAAAAGGGATGCATGTCCAAGCACCAGAAGCTCGCTATCAGCAACAGCAGTTACCTTCGTCTTGCCGTCCTCTGTCTCTTCGAAGTCTTCGGCAGGGCCATGCCACACCCTCCAGTGTGTTCTCGCGTAGAGATGCTTGGCGCGCATCCTTCCGCGTGAGTCTGTGACAATCATGGCCCCGAACGGCTCGTGCTCCGGATGGGGGTTAAGGATAAAGCCTTCGGGCAGATCCTTTATTTCAGCCACATCTGTGTCTATCTCATACCTCAGCATGTAGAATATGTACCTGCCCCTTACCTCCCCGCTCTTCCATTCGATATCGCTCTCTATCAGAGGTGTTATGTATTCAGGGCCCCACTTCGGCTTGCCGTCTCTGAAGTAGCTTATGACTTTCGCCTTGAAGTCGAACGGCCATGCTTCCTGGAGCAGCTTCACATCGTTCTTGTATTCCTCAATCGCCTTTCTGGGGCTGTCAGAAAGTATCAGCGCCCTTGCAAGGTCTGGGGCCAGCCTCAGCCCAGGGTTCGGCTCCCTGTAGGTCAGCGCCAGAGCAACCCATTCCCTGCCTCTGAGCTGCTCCGAGACGTGCTCGATGCATGCCTCTACAATGAGCATGTCCTCGCCCGCAAGATTCTCGCGCTCTGCGCGCTCCTTCAGCTTTTTGGCCCTTTCTAAGACTTTGGCGTTAGCCTCAGCCTCGTCTTTGGCGCCCACAAGCATCTCCGCATATCTCAGCCTCGCCTCTCTCTCTATCTCTGCTCCAGCAGTGCTGCTCTGCCTGAATATCTCCTTCAAGTCGTCTTCCAGCCTGCCAGCGCGTGCATTCTTAGCCATTCTTGACGCTATTCTCATCCCCTCAATCCAAACAAGTTCTTCTGCATTTAAAATCACTTGGTGTTAGTGGCACTAAGCCGCGGTATCAGCGGCGTGGAGCACGGATCCGTCCTCGGTCCGCTCTCCTCCATGACCAGCCTGCCCTTCACCAGATAGCGGCGGCCGTATTCATAATAGTAGTGGGCCTTCGGAAGCTCCTCGAAGAAGTAGACGTCAGAGCCTGCATTCGCCGGGCGCCTAAGCGCAGCCGCGAGCTCAAGCTGCGGGTTCAGCCTTTTTATTGTGCTCATGCCAACCTCAGGGTCCTTGAGCACCACAAGAATCATGTGGCCTTTTATCATGTGCTTCGTATCAGGAACAGCAGTGACCTTTATCCTTCCGTCCGAGGTCCTTTCGGCCATCTCGGCCGGCACCCTGATGGCAACCCAGTGCGCCCTGAGCTCAATCTCCGTCAGTGTCAGCTCATCTTCCTCTCCCACCGCGAATCTAAACCCAATCCCCTCGTATTCAGGTGTGGGGTTCAGCTGAAGCATCAGGTTCGCTACCGCACCAGTCTTCCCATTGATGCACGTGTCCTTCTCGTACCTGAGCATGTAAAACAGATACTTGCCTTTTACGGCGCCAGTCCTCCAGTCTATCTCGCTCTCCACTATTGGCACGAAGTGCTCTGGCCCCTCCTTCGGCGTGCCGTCCTTGTCGAAGTAGCTTATCGAATGCGCCCTGTACGAGATTCTCGCCTTTCGGCTCAACCTCCTCGCCTCCTCCCTGTACTTCCTCACCGCGTAGTC
>Ga0080006_1162934_pt1 | contig 32237 bp, 24 predicted proteins | sample RS3BMetagenome_FD_69209 | JGI IMG/M metagenome (GOLD analysis project Ga0080006, IMG submission 69209) | Ferric oxide microbial mat and aquatic microbial communities from Rainbow Spring, Yellowstone National Park, USA - RS3B (SPADES... ...
ATTTCGCGGTCGCAGTCCTCCCACAATCCTACGTGACACGCACCGAACTCCGAACGAAAGAGCGAGATGCAGTCCTGCCGCGAGGGCACGGCCGCCTCCCCGTAGGTTGATTCATAGCACGCGTCCATCAGATCCCCGAGCAACGGAGTCGTCTCGAGTTGGAACGGCCCCAAGGAAGGTGCATTCGGTGGGCAGCCCTGATCGTCGCAGCAGTCGCTCCGGTATCCTCCATTCGATCCTAGACACACGTAGAAGTCGCAGAATCTCCCAAGGTCCGCGTCACCTAGCTCCGCGAACCGCTTGTCGCGAGCGACGCCGGAGTAGGGAATGGCCTGGAGCGGCATCTGGCCCGACTGCGGAAGCGTCCCGAGCACGGCAACGCAATCCACCTGCCACGTCCCGCCCGTGCCCGGTGATCCACCAGAAGGACCGCATGCAGCGATCCCAATTCCGAGGATCGCCATCGGCCACACAAGACCGCGCCAGCGGAAGCTCATGATGTCGCCCCGAAGCCCGCCTGCTACGGGTGCAAGGCCGAGTACGTGATGTCGTTCAGGTCTGCGCTGTTGTCATCGCATGCATTCTTCACCGTTAGGTTGTCCGAATAGCACGAGGACACGCCCGTCCAGCCCGCGGTCGGCATCGGGTTCGGACGCTGCGTCGGACCAAGGTCCACTTCCCACTGCACAGCGTCCTTCTTGTCTTCGGCGTTCGGTCCGCATCCGTCCAGCAGGCGCAAATCGTTCGTCACGTACATCTCGCCCGTCTGGGGATCGACCTGGCAGCACACCGACCACTGGACTTGGGAGTCCGGGTTTCCACTTCCGTCAGGGATGCACTGCACGTAGTAGCTCAACCCACCGGGCGGCACGACTCCGCTCTGCGCCGGGAAATGGCAGAACCAATAAGCGCTCGGATCGCTGCTGCTGCTCACCGACGAATCGCACGTGAAGTCGATGGAGGGCGAGTACGAAAATGGGCTTCCCAGGCCCGCGTTCGCGACGCTGAACGTCGCGTCGTTCGTCTGCATCTCGACCTTGCTCGGGAAATCGCAGGTGCCGTCGGCACCACACCACCGATCGGTGTCGCAGTTCGCGTCCGACATGCAGTTCTGCGCGCACTGTCCGGGCACGCCGTTCTCGCACCCCGCACCAAGACACAGGGTCAGGACGACCGTTGGGTCTTGCCCCGCGCCCACGGGCACGAACGTGGCGTCATTCCACAGATCGCATCCGGGCGTCGGGCTCGGCGGCGGGTAGCACCCGTAAATGTAATCCACGCCCGGGTAGTTCGCGTCCGGCACGGTGTAGAATGTCTGGGACTGGAGAAGGCCCGTCGGACACCACATCCACGCCTGACACGGTGTCGTCGTGTTCTCGCCGTAGTTGCACCATGGCAACAGCTGAATCGCATCGGGTGAGGGGGTCGGTGCCGGCGGCAGTGGAACGGGCGTTCCCTGGTAGATCTGCGCCTCGACGTAGTGGCCGCTGCCCGACGTCGTCGCTCGCACGTTCGGAATGTGCAGCGTCCCGTCCTGGCCCGTCGTCTGGGGTTGCACCTCGCTGTCCAAGATGATCGTTGCGTTTGGGACGGCCTTCTTGTGGTCGTCTTTGACGACGACCGTGATCGAGCCGTCGTCCTGCTTCGGGAACCACTGGTAGTCGTGGCTGTAGGTCGACGGTAGATAGATGGCCGGCTCTCGATAGCCATATGTGCCATGAGCGTTCGGTATGCCGGTAATGTGGTACGGGTCCCAGTTGGAGATGTCATCTGGGCTCACGGCCACGCCGAAACCAGGATTTTGCCACGTGTTGCCCATGTCGTTGCAGGCGTCACTCGCAAAGCAGTTGACGATCTGGTTCCCGATATTCGTCGCTACCAGGTCGCAAGCCCCAACCACGGTCAGCGCGCCGATCACGCTGACGCTCGCCAGTGGGGAGGCCGCTGCACCGCAGAGATCATCAAGGTTCAGCGTCCCGATGTGGAGCGGGATCTTGACGGTCACGGCAGACTGCACGGAGTTGTACATGACCGTCTGCAGAGCCTTGCCGCCGACTTGGCGCTCCGGCACCGGATAGAACCTCATTCCATCCGGAACGGGATTCGGCAGTTGCGGCGATCTGCTAGGCCAAAGCGAAAGCCCCGGCAAACTCCCGCTCGCCTGCGTGATGGCCAGCCGATTAAAGGACGAGCACACCATCGACTCGGTCCCTTGTGCCCACAGGGGTGCCAACGCCGCCCCGACCGACGGCGTGTCGGCGTGGGAGTACATGAAGAAACGATAGTGCCCATCGATGCCGAGCGATCGATCGCCGACCGCGTCGAGGTTCTGCGCCGGAGAGTCCGGCGTCGGCCTGACGACGAGCGGCGGCACGGGGAGCACGTCGCCGGTGCACTCGTTGTCCTGGCTCGGATCGTACTCGCCCCCCATGCGCCACGTGCCCGGCGGACACTGACAGTTGCCGTTCTTGTCGCATGCCCGCTCGCCGGGGTCGCCCCCGTCCCCGTCGGGATCCGTCACGCAGTAGTGATCCGTCATCTGCGAAATCGAGTAGGCGTTGTCCGGACCCACGCCGTTGGTCCCCGGAAAGCCATACTGGAGCTTGTCGGGGTCCATTCGCGCAAGGTACGGAAGGCCCTCCTGGATCGCCGACGTGCTGCTGATGCGATCGCTGGACATGGTCGCGTGTCGGACTTCGACGCGGTTCTTCGTCAGCGTGCTCGTGTGGGAATACCGCTGGCCTACCGCCGACATGAGCAGCCCGATCTGGCCGCAGCCGTGATCCATGATGAAGTCGCCCTTGAATGCGTTGAGCATCTCCGCCGGCCCCTGCACCCAGTTGCTCGTGGCGACGCACTCGAGCGCGTTCTGAGTCGTATCGCTCGGATCGCAGTGGCACGAGCCGTTCACGAGCTGCGAGCCGGAAACGCACGTCGGATCGCCTCCATACGTGGTGCCCGGTGGCAGCGGTGGCGGAAGGGCCGGAAGGGCGCCTCGAGCGACGAGGCGCCGAAGCTCGAGATCGTCGAACCGGTTCGGATCCGCCGTCAGCGTCGAAGCCTGGTTGAGGAGCGCGATGGTCGCTGGATCGGTGATGGCCTGCCGGAGAAGCGGATTGGCCGGGCCGATGCGAGCGTACGCATCGGAGTAAACGTTACCGGCCGGGGCGCTGCCCAGCAGGTGGATGCCCATCGCGCAGACGTCGGGCGTCCGGGCCGGAGGCGTCACGTTGACGATCGCCGTGCCCCCGGCGGGCACGGTGACCGCGAGCGCCTGGGGCGACTGCGGGCGGGAGTCCAGCGCCGGATCGCATGGGATCAGCTCGACGTTGGCCTGCGTGATGGAGATCGGCGTCGGTTCGTAGTTCGTGACGGTCAGCCCCAGACTCGTCGGCGACACCGACATCGAGCTCGGCGGCTGGATGATTCCCTTGGCTCGGTTCGCCGCATACAGGCTCCAGATCGGGATCACCTTCTGAGCGCTCGAGGTCCCGGCGCTCGTCGTAACCGCGACCGAGGCCGTGAAGTAGGTGTACTGCGCCAGCGGGTCCACCGCCGCGGTGTAGTCGTGCTGAACGAGGGGCGTGGTGGTCGTGGCAGTCTGGCCGTCACCGAACGACCACACGTACGTGGCCGGTCCCTGAATCGGGATCTGCTGCCCGGTGCCGTCGTATGTGCCCGCATGAAGATCGACCAGGTTCGGCTTGCCGCTCGTGTCCTCCCAGAAATGGAGCGCCACGGGCGCCGAGCCCGCCGCAGGCGTGCACTGCTGCAGTTGAATCGGGACGCTCGCGAAGTCCCCGTGGCCGTCGGCCGTGATGACCGTCGCGAAGATCATTCGCTTCGTCGCCGCGCCGTCGAACTGCACGAACTGATGGCTGCCGGGCAGACCCTGAATGCGGATGTCGGCGCCCGGCAGGCTGGGCGCCGAGAGCGTCACCTCCGTCTCCTGGCCAACGCAGGGCGCGGTGTTCGAGACGGTGAGCCCGTCGATGAGAAGCGGCGTCGGGACCTTCGTCACCATGACGCCGGGCTTGATGACGACGTCGTTGCCGTAGTACGTGCCTCGATAGCTGCCGTTGTCGAGCTCGAGCGTCCCGGATGGAACGAGGACCGTGCCGTCGAGCGATCCCTGAAGGCGGAGCACGTCGCTCCCGAGATACGTCAGAATGAACTGCGTGGGGTCCCCGGACGTCGTCCCCTTCCAGGTGGCTCCGCTCTGAACGTACATCTCAACCGTGCCCGACGAGGTGTCGAGTTGCAGGGTGGCGTTGGGCTCGACGTCGAACGAGGCCGCGAGGTAGGTGCCCGCCGAGAGCGTGAGGGTCGAGTTCGGCTTGGCGACGATGCGCCCGTACGTTCCCGGTGCGATGTTCGCCGTAGCGCCCGGCGCGACCGTCACATCGGATGGCGGTGCCGATGACGAGAAGGTGAGGTTCCGGTGAACCAGCGGCGTGAGGGTCGCGTTGGGCGTGATGCTCCCGACCGAGTCTCCGTTGCCCACATTGACGCTCGCGGCCGAAATGAGGGCCGACGCCTTCACGTGATTGCGGACCTGTATACCACCGACGCTTGCGAGGGTTCCGATGAGACGCCGTTCTCGACGAGCGCGGCACCGCTACCGCTGTTCGCCGCGATTCCCGGCGAGCCGTGGACGTCCAAGATGCGGGCATTGTCGCCGATTTCGAGCGAGTGGGCGGCCCCGATCGTCGCGCTGCTCAATCCGTACCCGGCCGGAAATGCCACATCGGCGGAGATGCTGACCGTCGTCGCGCCCGTCAGCGCCGACGCGGTCTCCGCGACCGACTCCGGCCGCGATTTCCCGTCCTGCACGCCGCAAGCCGCCAACAGCCCGAACAGAGCGATACCGAGCACGAACGACCGTGAGCGAAACGAGATCATCCGACCCTCCCCGCCTCTCCGCCGCCTGAGAGGCGATCCCAGCCATAACGGCAGAGCTATCCTATCGCTGCCGACTTCGGGCGCAACGACTCGGGGGCCGCACACCGCACATTGGTATGCGCCGAGCGCATCACCTCCTTGCCCGGAGCTTGGCAGGCGCATGGGTGTGCTCGAACCGCGCGGACGGTCCGACAGGTCGTTCGTCGCGCGACGAGATGAAGCCAACAGCGAAACTGGCCGCAGCGCCTCAGCGCGCCGTCTCGAGCGGCTTGGCGGTGTCCCGTCCCGTCCTGCGAAGCAGTCGTCCACTACGCGTCGGCGTCATCGACCGCGACGCCGCCGATGCGCCCGAGGCGTTGGGCACGGACCACGACGACGCGATGCTCTGCACACTGAAAAGCCAAGCGACCCGCCGCCGCCTACGCACTGCCACTGCCGGCGCTCGGCGGCGCGATCCTGGCGTTCGTCGCGAACACGCCGAGCGAGATCTCGTCGACCAGCCCTTCGTGCGCATGCCGAGAAGCTTCGACCCGTGGGCGGCGCAGCCGCGACGCCGCCCGCGGAGGCCGAACGCGCGGGTACCGCGGCTCGAGGACGTCGCGAGGAGGCTCGCGAAGGACAGGAAATGGCTCAGAAAAGCAACAGTGAGCTTCCCCGCGCGCCCGACCAGGCTCGTGCCGAACCCGGCAAACCTCGCCCCGCACGGGACGAAGCCCGGAACGTGCCGGGTGAAGCTCCGAATGCACGGGATGAGGCTCGGAACGTGCTGGACGAGCTTCGGAAGGCACCCGACGAGGCTCGGAACGTGCGCGACGAGCCTCGGAAAGCGCCCAACGAGGCTCGGAACGTGCGCGACGAGCCTCGGAATGCACCCGACGAAGCTCGGAACGTGCTCGACGAGCCTCGGAATGCACCCGACGAGGCTCAGAACGTGCTCGACGAGCCTCGGAATGCACCCGACGAAGCTCGGAACGTGCGCGACGAGCCTCGGCGACCGCCTGTCGGCCGAGAGTACGCGCTCAGCGTGTCAGGCGCCTCACGGTTGGTGCCGCGCCAGGTCCCTCAGCGCCGCGACGATCCCGTCCACCTGCGGCACGCTCGCCCGCTCGAGGTTGTCCGCGAGGCCGATGCCGGGCACGTCGGCGCCCGCGAGGAGCTTCGGCGGGGCGAAGAGCTCGTAGAACAGCTCCTCGACCGCGCGGCGCAGCAGGTGCTCGCCGAAGTTGGTCACCTCGGTGTCCTCGTTGAGGAAGAGCACGCGGTTGGTCTTCTTGATGCTCGCGCGGATGGCGTCCCAGTCGTAGGGCGCGAGCGATCGCAGGTCGATGACCTCCGCGTCGACGCCGTCCGCCGCGACCTGCTCGGCCGCCTGCATCGCGACCGGCACCATGCGTCCGTAGGTCACCACCGTCACGTCGCGCCCCTGCCGACAGGTGCGCGCCTTGCCGATGGGGACGAACAGATCCTCCACGGCCGGCCACTCCGGCCGCCACCGCGAGCGGTCGCCGAGCGGAGCGTCGATCATCTTCGAGAGCACGCGATCGTCGTCCGGCTCGCCGGGGATGCGCTCGTTCGGCGCCGCCTTCGCGCGCAGCAGCGCCTTGGGAGCCAGGAACATCACGGGGTTCGGATCCGCGATGGCCGAGAGCAGGAGGCCGTAGGCGTCGAGCGGGTTGCTCGGCATCACGATCTTCCACCCCGGGATGCGCGTCGCCTGCGCGTCGAAGGAGTGCGAGTGGTACAGGCTGCCGCGGATGCCGCTGCCGACGGGGGTCATCAGCACCATGGGGCAGTTGTAGTCGCCCGCCGACGACCAGCAGACGCCGCCGGCCAGCTTGAGCAGGTCGACGGTGTTGAACGCGTAGTCGCAGAACTGGATCTCTGCGACCGGACGCTGTCCGGCCAGCGCGAGGCCGATGGCGGTTCCGACGATCCCGCGCTCGTCGAGCGGCGAGTTCCACGCGGTCCTCAGGCCCTGGGATTGAGTGAAGACGCCGCCGAGCGGGGGCCCCACGTCCTCGCCGAACACGTCGGTGACTCCGTGGCGCTCCTCGCCGACGTGCAATGCCAGGCGGATGGCTTGAACGAGGGTGGCCATCAGTGCGCTCCGTTCCCGCCGCGCGGGCGCTCGGCCGACTCGTGCACGAGATCGCGGTCGGCGAAGACGTGCTTCCAGATGTCCTCCCCGCGCGGCTGCGGCTCCTCGCGCACGCGCTTGCTCGCCTCGAGCAGCTCCTGCGTGAAGCGGGCCCGCAGCTCGTCCATCGCCGCGCGCGCGAGGATCTTGCGCTCCTCGAGCTTGCGCTCGAACAGCGGGATGCAATCCGCCTCGTCGGAGATGAAGTTTGCGCCCGAGGCCGACGAGTGGCCGTAGAGGCGCGAGACCATCGCCTCGAGGAGGAACGGCTTGCGCTCGGTGCGCACGTAATCCATCGCCTTCCTGAGCTCGCGGTAGGCCGTCTCGGGGTCGTTGCCGTCGATGACGGCGGTGCGGATGCCGAACGCCTTGCCGCGATCGGCGATGTGCTTCTCGCCGTGCTGCTCGGATGCCGGGGTCGAGATGCCCCAGTGGTTGTTGGTGACGATCATAAGGCAGGGCAGCTCGTTGCCGGGGCGCGAGCACCACACGAGGCACGACGCGAAGTCGCCCTCGGCGGTGCCGGCGTCGCCGCCCTGCACGATCGTGATCCCCCGCCCGCCGGCGCGCTTGTTGGCGATGGCCGTGCCGGGCGCCATCGAGAACTGCACCTCGATCGGCGACGAGACCGGCACGACGTTCCACTTGCGCACCGAGTAGTGGTTGCAGAAGTTCCGGCCGCCCGAGTACGGGTCGGTCGCCGTGTTCTTCATCTGACGCAGGGCGTCGACCGGATCGGCGCCCATGGCGAGCAGCGTCGCGCTCGAGCGGTAGTGCAGGTGCAGGTAGTCGTACTGCGGTCCCTGCCCCTTGTGCACCAGCAGGCCGAGCGCCGCGTTGAGCGCCTCCTCGCCGGGGCCGCCGATCCAGAAGTAGCCGTCCCCCTGCTTGTTCATCCGGATCAAGCGCTCCTCGAGGCAGCGCGCCCGGACCATGATCTCGTGCATGCGGGCGAGCAGCTCCGGCGCGAGCGCGGTCTCGTCCGCGCCGGTGCTCTCGCGAGGGGTGGTCGTGGTCACGCGGCACTGTTTAGCGCGTGCGCGCGCTCACAGGAAGGACACGCTCGTGGTGCGTCGCGTCACAGCCGCGAACGGCGGCTCACTGGAGCGGCGCGCCGTCGTAGGTCGGCGTCGGTTGCGGCGTGCAGCCGCAGTCGCCGTAGTCTTGCTGGTTGTCGTCGCAGCTCGGATCGTCGGCGCAGCCGCCGCAGCTCGCGTCGACGCAGCCGGGGCCGTCAGGCGGGACGACGATGCCGCCCTCGTTGTCGCTCACGCCGGAGCTGCTGCCGCTGGAGGTGCCGGCGCCGCTGCTGGAGCTCGAGCTCGAGCTGCTCGACGAGCCGCCGCCGCTACTGGAGCCGCAGTCGTGGCCGCCGCCGCCGTCGTCGAGGTTGCCGGGGGGCGGCGGGGGCGGAGGCGGGGGCGGCGGAGGAGGCGGATTGCACGAGCCGCCGTCCTGCATGCCGCCGCCGCTCGATCCGCCGCTGCTCGCGCCGCTCGACCCCGAGCCCGTGCCGCTGCTCGATCCCCAGCCGCTGCTGCTGCCGCCGCCGCTCGATCCTCCGCTGGATCCGCCGCTCGACGACCCGCCGTTGCTCGACCCGCCGCTGGAGCCTCCGCTGGTGGAGCCGCTGCTGGACCCGCCGCCGCTGCTGCCGCTGCTGCCGCTGCTCGAGCCGGCGTCCGGATGGCACTCCACGCTCCACTGCAGGCTGTCGGGCGGCGGGCTGCACGACGCGATCGAGTCGATCCACTCCTTGAGGTAGTCGACGCGCGCCGCGTACATGCGGCCGCTCTGCAGGCCCTTGCCGGAGACGACGCCGTAGATGGTGTACGAGCCGGGATCGATGAGCGCGCCGCCCGTGTCGACCTGGCTCTCGAACAACGCCGCGTCCGAGTAGTACTCGAGCGGGAAGCCCTTGTCGGTGCCCTGGTACGCGGGCCCCTGCACTTCCTCGAACAGGATCTTGTCGGTGGAGTACGCGTCGCTTCGGCGCATGCGCGAGAGCCGCGTGCCGTCCTCGGCGATCGAGACCGCGATCGTCGGGTACCTGGAGAGGAGGATCGGCCGGTCGAGCAGGATGACGCCGACGTCGGAGTGATCGGGGTGAGTCCACTTCGACTGGAAGTTGCGCCACGTCGTCCACACGCGCGCGCCCTTCGCCGTCTGACCGTCGGCGCCGGGTGCGGTGATCACCCACTGCTTCGCGGCGACCACGCAGTGGCCCGCGGTCAGCACGGTGCTCGAGCTGACGAGTGTTCCGCTGCAGGAGCCGATGTGATGCCCCTGGTCGTCGCGTAGGTCGATGGCGACGTTCGCCGGGTCCGACACGGCGGCGATGTTCACGCCCGTGCCGCTGGAGTCGCTGCTGCACGCGACGACGCCACCGAGAGCGACCGAGAAACCGAGCAGGCAGAGACGAACCGCGCGAGAGCTCATGACGCGTAATCCTCCGGCGAGTTGCCCGGACGCACTGCACGGCAGAGGCCAAGGCCCGGCGCGCGACCGATCACGCGCGCTTCTCCGGAGTTCCTGGCGGTTCGCCCCTCGGGGGCCGCGCTCGGGGCCGTCGCGTGATGCGTGATTTCGTCATCAGTTGGATCCCCGGAGGCCCAGCAGCGCGCGTCGGCCGCAATTGCCGATTCGGATATTTCCAATTCGGCCGATGCTTTCGTGCATTTCAATCGGCGCGGATCGGCGTGCGTGCTTCTTGCTTCGATGGGCCGCCATGCGTGCCCTAGCTGCGCTCGTCCCGCTCGTCGCCGTCGCCGCGCTCTGCGCCTGCAGCGGCGTCGACGGCAACACGTTCGCCACCCCGCCGGCGTCCGACGCCGGCCCGCTGACAAACGGCGGCGACGCCGATCTGTCGCCGCCCTTGGAGTCCGGCGCGGATTCCGGCGCGCCTTCGATCTGCACGCCGCAGAGCGTGACCGGCTTCCAGGCGTCCTGGACGCCGCCGGAACAGTGGAAGCAGAACGTTTGCACCACGGCGCAAATTTCGGGCTTCTACACGGCGTGTCTGACGCCGCCGATCGACCCGCAGACCTGCCAGTCGTTCATCCAGCAAAACGCGAATTGCACGTCCTGCCTGCAATCGCAAGATACGGCTTCGACCGCCTCGGCGATCGTGTGGCACGAGACGAACCGCTACTGGACGGTGAACGTCGCCGGATGCATCGCCGACGCGACCGGCGACATGACGGCAACCGGGTGCGGGGCCAGCTACGCGGCGGCGATCGCCTGCCGACAGCAGTCGTGCAACGCGTGCTGGGCCGGCCAGGGGACGACGACCACGTTCCAGGAGTTCTCCCAGTGCGAGTCGCAGGCGGGCCAGACGACCTGCCAGTCGTTCGCGCAGGCCGTGCCCGCCAAGTGCGGCGATCTCGCGAAGAGCCCCGCCGGCGTCTGCATGCCGGCGGCGGGGGCGACCGCGAAGGACGCCTACATGCAGGTGGCGCCGCTCTTCTGCGGCATGTGACGCCGGCGCGCGCTCGTCACGGCTCGTAGCCGAGGTTCGGCGCGAGCCAGCGCTCGACGTCGGCCACGCCCATCGCCTTGCGACGAGCGTAGTCCTCGACCTGATCGCGCCCGACCCGCCCGACGGCGAAATACCGCGCCTCGGGATGCCCGAGGTACAGGCCGCTCACGCTGGCGGCAGGCAGCATCGCGCCGTGCTCGGTGAGCGAGACGCCGATGGCCTGCGCGTTCAGCAGCTCGAACAGCTTGCGCTTCTCGGTGTGATCGGGGCACGCCGGGTAGCCCATGGCGGGCCGGATGCCCCGGTATTTCTCGGCGATCAGGTCCTGGGGCGAGAGCGCCTCGTCGGGCGCATACCAGGCGCGGCGCACGCGCTCGTGCAGCATCTCCGCGAGCGCCTCGGCGAGTCGGTCGGCGAGCGACTTGGCCATGATGGCGTGGTAGTCGTCGAGCTCCTTCTCGAACGCGGCCGCGAGCTGCTGCGCGCCGATGCCGGCGGTGACGACGAACGCGCCCGCCCAGTCGGCGATCGGCCCGCCGCGCGGCGCGACGAAGTCTGCCAGGCAGCGGTACGGCTCCCCTTCCGGCTTCTCCTGCTGCTGGCGCAGCATGCAGAAGCGGGCCACCTCGCGCGTGCGCGACTCGTCGGCGTAGAGCACGATGTCGTTGCCGTCGCCCTGCGCCGGCCACAGGCCGTACGCCGCCCGCGCGACGAGCTTCTTCTCGCGGACGATGCGGTCGAGCAGCGCGCGGCCGTTGTCGTACAGCTCGCGCGCGGCGGCGCCGTGGCGCGCGTCGTCGAGGATGGCCGGGAACTTCCCGACCAGCTCCCAGGCGGTGAAGAAGAACGTCCAGTCGACGTAAGGGACGACGTCGGCGAGGGGGACGTCCTCGATCACGCGGAGCCCGGTGAAGCCGGGCCTGCACACGTCCTCGGCCCGCCACGCGAGCGGGGTCCGCCGCTCGTTGGCGAGCGCGTAGGACGCGAGCGGCTTCGCCCGCTTGTGCGCGTGCAGCCGGCGCAGCTGCTCCTGCTCCTCGCGCGTCTTGGCGACGAAGGACTCCCGCTGCTTGGGGTCGAGCAGCGCCGACACCGTCGACACGGCGCGCGAGGCGTCGAGCACGTGCGTCGTCGCGCCGTCGTACTCGGGGGCAATCTTGACGGCGGTGTGCTGCCGGCTCGTGGTCGCGCCGCCGATGAGCAGCGGCTCGTGCATCCCACGCCGCTTCATCTCCTTGGCGACGTGGACCATCTCGTCGAGCGACGGGGTGATGAGGCCCGACAGGCCCACGATGTCGCAGCGCTCCTTGGCGGCGGTGTCGAGGATGGTGTCGCACGGCACCATCACGCCGAGGTCGACGACGTCGTAGTTGTTGCAGCCGAGGACCACGCCCACGATGTTCTTGCCGATGTCGTGCACGTCGCCCTTCACCGTCGCGAGGAGCACCTTGCCGTTCTTCTGCGCCGCCAGGCCGAGGCGCTGCTTCTCCTCCTCCATGAACGGCAGCAGGTACGCGACGGCGCGCTTCATCGCGCGCGCGCTCTTGACCACCTGCGGCAAGAACATCTTGCCCTCACCGAACAGGTCGCCCACGACGCGCATCCCGTCCATCAGCGGCCCCTCGATCACCTCGAGCGGGCGAGTGACCGTGTGGCGGGCCTCCTCCACGTCGGCCTCGATGAAGTCGACGATCCCGTGCACCAGCGCGTGCGAGAGCCGCTGCTCGACCGGCGCGTCGCGCCAGGCCAGATCGTGCTCCTTCTTCTTGCCCTGCCCCTTCACCGTATCGGCGAACGAGACGAGGCGCTCGGTCGCGTCCGGGCGGCGATCGAAGATGACGTCCTCGACGTGCTCGAGCAGATCCTTGGGGATCTCCTCGTAGACGCCGAGCTGGCCTGCGTTGACGATGCCCATGTCCATCCCGGCGTGCACCGCGTGGTACAGGAACGCCGAGTGCATCGCCTCGCGCACGACGTTGTTGCCGCGGAAGGCGAACGACAGGTTGCTGACGCCGCCCGAGACCTTCGCCCCCGGGCACGTGTCCTTGATGACGCGCGTGGCCTCGATGTAGTTGCGCGCGAACGCGGCGTGCTCCTCGATGCCGGTGGCGATGGCGAGGATGTTCGGGTCGAAGACGACGTCGGTCGCCTCCCACCCCGCGCGCTTCGTGAGCAGATCGTAGGCGCGGCGCGAGATGGCCACCTTGCGCTCCACGGTCTCGGCCTGGCCCGTCTCGTCGAAGGCCATCACGACGGCCGCGGCGCCGTAGCGGCGAATCTTCTTCGCCTTGGCGAGGAAGTCCTCCTCCCCCTCCTTGAGGCTGATCGAGTTGGCGACCCCCTTGCCCTGCAGGCACTTGAGCCCCGCCTCGATGACGCTCCACTTGGAGCTGTCGACCATGACGGGCAGGCGCGTGATCTCCGGCTCGCTCCCGAGCAGATTGAGGAAGGTGGTCATCGCCCGCTGGCCGTCGATCATCCCCTCGTCCATGTTGACGTCGAGGACGTTGGCGCCGCCGCGCACCTGATCGAGCGCGACCTCGACCGCCTTGGCGAAGTCTCCCGCCCTCACCAGCTCGGCGAACTTCTTGGAGCCGGTGATGTTGGTACGCTCGCCGATCATGATGAAGTTCGAGTCGGGCCGGACGACGAGCGGCTCGAGACCGGAGAGGCGCGTGTAGCGCTCGACGCGAGGCGGCGTGCGCGGGGCGACGCCGTCGAGGCGCGCCGCGATGGCGCGCACGTGATCGGGCGTCGTGCCGCAGCAGCCGCCGACGACGTTGACCAGCCCCTCGGTCGCCAGCTCTCGCACGAGGGTCGACGTGGTCTCGGGCGTCTCGTCGTACTCGCCGAACGCGTTGGGCAGCCCGGCGTTCGGGTAGCAGCTGACGAACGTGCCGGCGATGCGCGACAGCTCCTCGACGTACGGGCGCATCTCGCGCGCGCCGAGCGCGCAGTTCACGCCGACCGACAGCGGTCGCGCGTGCGCGACCGAGATCCAGAACGCCTCGACCGTCTGGCCCGAGAGCGTGCGCCCGCTCTTGTCGGTGATCGTGACCGAGATCATGACGGGCAGCCGCGTGCCGAGCTGCTCGAAGACGTCCTCGATGGCGACGATCGCCGCCTTGGCGTTGAGCGTGTCGAAGATCGTCTCGACCAGCAGCACGTCCGCGCCGCCCTCGACGAGGCCGCGCACCTGCTCGGCGTAGGCGTCGCGCACCTGATCGAAGGTGACTGCGCGGTATCCCGGGTCCGCGACGCTCGGCGAGAGCGAGAGCGTCTTGTTGAGCGGCCCGATGGAGCCGGCGACGAAGCGCGGCTTGCCGGGCGTTCGCCGCGTCCACTCGCGCGCGCTCTCCTTCGCGACACGCGCGGCGGCCACGTTGATGTCGTACGCGGCGGTCTCCAGACCGTACTCGGCCTGCACGATCGTCGTCGCGCCGAAGGTGTTGGTCTCGGCGATGTCGGCGCCGGCGTCGAAGTACTGGTCGTGGATCGAGCGCAGCACGTCCGGACGCGTGAGCGCGAGCACGTCGGTGTTCCCCTTCAGGTCCCTGGGGTGGCGCTCGAAGCGCGCGCCGCGGAAGTCCCCTTCGGACAGGCCGCGCCGCTGGATCATGGTGCCCATCGCGCCGTCCAGGACGAGGATGCGCCTGGCGAGGAGCTCGCGCAGGATGGTCTCGGTGTCGCTCATGCTTTGCCTCGGGCGGTTTTGGTCGCCAGCGTGGTGACGACGCGGAAACACGGGGGTCGCGCGTCGCGGCTGGTCACGTCGCACGCGTCGACGTCGAAGCCGGCGCGCGCAACCATACGGCGCAGCGCCGCCGGGGCGAAGCCGGCGTGGACGTCGCCGTACGCAGCGGTCGTCTCGGCGTGATCGTGCGCCTCGAGCGCGACGGCCACCAGCGTGCCCCCCGGCCGCAGCACGCGAGCCGCCTCGGCCAGCGCGCGGGCGGGTGCTTCGAGCTGCGTGAGTACGTGCAGCATGAGCGCCGTGTCGAACGCGCCGTCGCGCGCCGGCAGCTCGTGCGCGTCGCCCACGACGAAGTGGACGTTCTTGGCGCGCCCCAGCCGCTCGCGTGCCGCCCGGAGCACCCGCTCGCTCCGGTCGACGCACGTCCAGCTGCGCGCACGGCCTGCAAGGAGCTGCGCCACCGTGCCGTCGCCCGATCCGATGTCGATCACGTCGCCCAACCGCACGAGGCCCACCATGGCGCGCGCCAGCGATTCCCACGTGCGCCCCGGCGACCAGTGGCGCTCCATCTCCCCGGCGACGGCGTCCGGCCAGACCCCCGCCCGATCGCGCCCCCGCACGACCTTGTCGGCGCGCTGGCGGTCGTCCTCGAGCAGCGCGTCGCGCACCTCGCCGCTGAGCAGCTCCCAGAGCTTCCGCGCCGACCCGGGCATGGCGCCCTCGTTGAGCGCGTAATAGGTCGACGCGCCCGCCTTGCGGTCGCGCACGAGGCCCGCCTCACGCAGCTTGCCGAGGTGCGTCGACACCGTCGACTGCGCCAGCTGCGTGACGGCGACCACCTCGGCCACGGTCAGCTCGGCGTGGGCGAGCAGCGCCATGAGCCGCACGCGCGTGGGCTCGCCGACGATCTGCAAGAGGTCGACCGTGGCGCCGAGGGTAGTCATCTTCCTATCGTCATCTTCCTATCCCGATGGGTCGATGGACACCTTGCGACGGCGCGCCGAGGCAGTCAAGCCGGGGTCGAGCGCCTCGTGCCACCGCTTCGGCCACCTCTGTTTCGTGCGGTGCTCGGCGCGGCAACTGGGGCATACTGCTATCGGGAGCATGTCGCAGACGGACAGGCCGCGGCGGCCGAACGCCAAGCAGGCGCGGGATCGCGCGCGCCCGCGGGGGCGCGATCCGCGCGTCGACAGCTCGCCCCCGCCGGCCGAGGAAGCCGTCTCGGTCGCCGCGCGCGTGTCTCGTCCGGCCATCCCGTCGGTCCCGGGCGTCGAGCCGCTGCCGGCGCGCATCGCGACGCTGGAGCTCGAGGTCGAGCGACTCCAGCAGCAGTGCGCGGCCGACGCCGACGAGATCGGCGCCATGCTGGCACGGGTCGCCGAGCTGCAGGGGCGCATCGGGGACCTGGAGGCACAGCTCGAGCGCAGCCATGCCGAGATCGTGCGCAGTCAGGAGGAGGCACGCGGCCTCGCCGAGACGCTCGAGACGACGACCCGCCGCGCGCTGATGGCGGAGCGGGCCGCCTCCGACGGCGCCGAGGCGCTCGAGCGCGCTCACGCCGAGCTCCAGGCGGACCGGGCGCGCGTCGTGGATCTCGAGGCGAAGCTCGCCCGGGTGCAGTCGCAGCACCGGACCGAGATGCAGACCGCGCGCGCGGAGACCGGCGCCGCCGCCGATGCCGCGCGACGCGAGCAGGCCGAGGCCGAAGCGGGCGCCAGACGCGAGCTCCAGCGGGCCGCCGAGGAGGAGCGCTCGGCGGCGGCACGCGCGCGCCAGCAGGCCGCGGCGTTGGAGGTGAGCCTGGCCGAGGCGCGCGACGTCATCGCCCGAACGACGAAGCTGCTCGATCAGGTGCGCCGCACGTTGACGGGCCAGGCGCCGCCGGCGCCGCCCGCCGAGCGCGGTCGGAAGCCGCCGCTGCCCCACGATCCCGCGGTCGACGTCGTGTCGCTCGAGGAGCTGGACGTCGACCTCGCCGAGCCGTGACGGATCGAAGGCGGCACGCGGTCACGCGAAGACGAAGGGATCGCGATCTTCGCGGCTGCGTTCCACCGTCACGCCGGGCAGCGACTCCGCGAGCCGCCTCTCGAGCGCGGTGAGGGCCGCCCGCTCGCTCGTCGAGTGCCGCGTGCAGATGACGTCGAGCCCCGCCGCGGTCGCGGAGAGAGCGTCGTGGTGACGGAGCTCGCCCGTCAGCAGCAGCTGCGCGCCCGCGCGCGCCGCGTCCTTCACCAGATCGGCACCGCTGCCGGCGCACACGGCGGCCCGCGTGACCTCGCGTTCGAGGGAGCCGGCCAGGAGCACGTGGTCGGCGCCGAGCGCGCGCTTGACGCGCTCGGCGAGCGAGCGGACGGTCGCGCGCGGCACCGTCCCGACTCGGCCCAGACCCCGGCCCTCCGGCGTTGCCGCCAGCCGCACCAGGTCGAACGCCGGCTCCTCGTACGGGTGCGCCGCCCGCAGCGCGCGCACGACGCCGGCGACGCGGTCCATCGGGACCACGGTCTCGAGGCGCAGCTCGGCGGCTTCCTCCAGCCGCCCGGCCCGACCGACGACGGGGCTCGCCCCCTCCTCCCCGAAGAAGGTCCCGGTGCCGGGCGCGCGGAAGCTGCACGACGAGTACTTGCCGATCCGGCCCGCCCCCGCGTCGAACACCGCGCGGCTCACGGCCTCGACGTGCTCGACGGGCACGAACGTCACCAGCTTGAACTCGACGTCGCGCGCCTCGACCGCCCGCAGCGGCGCGCGATCGGTCATTTCAAGCGCGTCTGCCAGCACGTCGTTGGTCCCGCCGTCGGCGACGTCGAGCGCCGTGTGCGGGCTCACGATCGCAATGCCGGAGCGCGCGGCGTCGAACGCGGGCGAACCGGCGAGAAATCTCTTTTGCGCCTCGAACACGGGGGGGTGGTACGACACGACGGCTCCGAAGCCGCCGCGCACCGCCTCGTCGAGCACCGCGCGCGTGCAGTCGATCGTGAGCAACACGCGCGTCAGGTCCGCGGACTCGTCGCCGACGATCAGCCCGACGTTGTCCCAGGCGGCGGCGAAGCGCGCGGGGGCGATGGACTCCATGGCGCGTGCCAGATCGGCCACCTTCACTTCGCTTCGCTCCGTAGTCCTCCGTGTACTCGTGCGGCGGGCTGCACTCGTGCACTCCGGTTCATGGCCCGGTCGAGAGTAGCGCTACCGTCGCGCGACAGTCGAGCCTCGGGGGCATGTACCTGGCAGCGGCCGGGCCCCCATGCTGAACCGAATCGCGGCCGAGCCGCTGATCCCGAAGATGCCCGGGGCCGAAAGGCCCTCCGCACGCGACGCGACGGCTCTTCCTGATGGAGCGCAGCCCTTCGCGGCGCCCATCGAGCGCGGGAGCCGGTCGTTTACCGAGGCGCTGGCGTCGTGGCAGCGTCTCGCCCGGGAGGCTCCGCCGATGCTCTCGCCCGAGTTCTTCCTGCTCACCGCACGGCGCGTGCGCCTACGCGAGGCAACTCTCTTCGGCGCCCGCCGCGGCCATGATCTCGTGACGGTGCTGCCGCTCGCTCGCGACGGACGGAAGCTCGTGCCCGTGCTCAGCGATCACACGCCCCGCTTCGACCTGGTGGGAGACCGGGCGACCATGCCGCAGCTCTGGAGCGCCGTGCGCGAAGCGGGTCACTGGGATGTGCTGGACCTCGGCCGCGTGCCGTGTGACTCCCCGATCGCCCTCGAGCTGCCCGCGCTGGCGCGGGCCGACGGCCATTCCGTCACGGTGCTCGAGACGCACGACGTGCCGTGGTTTTTGACGGACGGAATCGAGGAGCGCATCCACCGCCGCTTCCGCGGCGACATGCGGCGGCTCGAGCGTCAGCTCGGCGGCGTCGAGCTCGAGCGCGTCGACGCGTTCGACCGCGGGGCGCTGCAGGAGCTCTGGCGTCTGGAAGCGGCGGCGTGGAAAGGGGCAGCCGGCACGGCGATCGCGTGCGACCCGGCGCTGGTGCGCTTCTACACGGCGCTCGCCCGCGTCTTCGCCCGGCGCGGCAGGTTGACCGTCGCGTTCCTGCGCGCGCGTGGACGTCGCATCGCCGGCTGCTTCGCCCTGGAGGACGCGACGACGTTCTACCTGTTCAAGATCGGCCACGACCCCGAGTACGCGCACTACGGCCCCGGACAGCTGCTCGTTCGGGAGACGGCGGCGGACGCTTCGCGGCGCGGACTGCGGCGATACGACCTGCTCGGCCGGTCGACGCCGTGGAAGGCGAAGTGGAGCGACCAGTCCGTCGGGCACGTCGGTATCCGGATCTACGCGCCGTCGGCGCGCGGGCGAGCGCTGTACTTCGCTCGCGAGATCGCGCGTCCGCTCGCCGGACGAGCGCTGCGCACGCTTCGTGGCGTACGGAGCCGGGTGCCAACCTGACACGACGCCCGGCCGCCGAAGACCGGCCGCATCCACCCGCCAGACGTGGCGCGGCCGAGAATCGCAGCGCGCCGGCCTGGGTTCGACCGTTGCACACCGCCGTAGCAATGGACCGACGACAGCTCGACCGGACCGGCGGCAAGCCGGTCCTCCTTCGAGGCCTGATCGCGTGCGTCGCCGTCGCTGCGGGGTGTCGCGCCGGCGTGGGCTCGAATCAATCGCCGTCGCTGGGCGACGACGTGGGCGCGCCCGACGCCGCGACGCCGACCGATTCGGCAGGCGGTGGCCCGAATGCAACGCCTGACGGCGGCACGTCGCCGCCGGATTCCTCGGCACCCGGCCCCGAGGCGTCGGACTCACCTCCCGGCCCGCAGGCGTGCGGACTGTCGGCCTGCGCTCCGGGCGCGCCATGTCCGGACCTCATCGTCGATCGCGACGACCTGCTCGCTTCCATCGAGATCGACACGCGAACCTTCCAGCCGAACGACTGCGCGCTCTTCGAGGGCTGCATCGCCCAGCCCGGAACGCGCCGCCTGCTTCGGTTCGACACGGGGACGGCCAACGTGGGCAATGCCGACATCCAGGTCGGCAACCCCACGCAGAACGCCTGCTTCTCGTTCTCGCAGTGCCACCAGCACTACCATTTCAAGGGGGTCGGCCAGTACACGCTGTACCAGGCCGACGGCACGACCGTGGCGGCGGTCGGCCACAAGGAGGGGTTCTGCCTCGAGGACGTCGAGCCGATCCCGTGGCTCAACCCGCAGCCGCCGCAGCCGAGCCAGGCCTACGACTGCAACGACCAGGGCCTGCACGCCGGATACGAGGACATCTACCCCAACGACATCGACTGTCAGTGGATCGACATCACCGGCCTGCCGGCCGGGCAGTACGTGCTCTCGGTCCACGTCAACGAGCAGGAGTACCTGCCCGAGTCGAACTACGACAACAACGAGGCGCACGTGCCCGTCACGATCCCGCCGTGACAAAACGAAAGAGCGCGATCCTCGAACGAGGATCGCGCTCCCTCGCGCGTTCCGATCGTCGCCGGGCACGAAACCCGGCGACGTCCGGAGGCGCCGGTCACTCCGCCGGCTTCGGCTTCGCCTCGGCCGCGGGCAGCGCCTTGGCGCCGGTCTCGATACGCATCCCGTAGAAGCTGCGCCACACGAAGTACACCGCGATGGCGAAGCAGATGGCCGCCACGACGGCCGTCGTCTGGCGCGGGATGGGGTGCGCGTCGTCGTTCGCGAGCTCCACGGCCAGCAGGCCGAACAGCGTCGTGAACTTGATGATGGGGTTCATCGCCACGCTGCTCGTGTCCTTGAACGGGTCGCCGACCGTGTCGCCGACGACCGTGGCCGCGTGCAGCTCGCTGCCCTTCTCCTTGAGCTCCACCTCGACGATCTTCTTGGCGTTGTCCCAGGCGCCACCGGCGTTGGCCATGAAGAGCGCCTGGAAGAGGCCGAAGAGGGCGATCGAGATGAGGTAACCGACGAAGAAGAACGGATCGAGGAACGCGAAGGCGAGCGTGCCGAAGAAGACGACGAGGAAGATGTTGAACATCCCCTTCTGCGCGTACGTCGTGCAGATCTCGACGACCTTCTTGCTGTCGGTGATCGACGCCTTCTCGACGCCCTCCAGCTTGATGTTCGCCTTGATGAACTCGACCGCGCGGTACGCGCCCGTCGTGACCGCCTGCGTGCTGGCGCCCGTGAACCAGTAGATGACCGCGCCGCCGGCGATGAGGCCGAGCAGGAACGGCGGGTGCAAGAGCGACAGCTTCTGGATCTTGTCCGGGTTGGTGAGCCCGTCGGTGAGCAGCACGATGATCGCGAAGATCATCGTCGTCGCGCCGACGACCGCCGTGCCGATGAGCACCGGCTTGGCCGTCGCCTTGAAGGTGTTGCCGGCGCCGTCGTTCTCCTCGAGCAGGTGCTTGGCCTTGTCGAAGTGGACGTCGAAGCCGAACTCCTTCTTGATCTCCTCCTTGACGCCGGGGATGCCCTCGATGACCGACAGCTCGTAGACGCTCTGCGCGTTGTCGGTGACCGGACCGTACGAGTCGACCGCCAGGGTGACCGGGCCCATGCCGAGGAAGCCGAAGGCGACGAGGCCGAAGGCGAACACCGGCGAGACGTCCATCGAGCCGATGGTCATCGTCGCCCCGAGGCCCATCTGGCTGACGAAGTACGCCGCGCCCATCAGGGCCATCATCACCATGCCGAGCCAGAAGCCGCTGAAGTTGCCGGCCGTCATGCCCGAGAGGATGTTGAGCGACGGGCCGCCCTCCTTGGAGGAGGTGACGACCTCGGCCACGTGGGCGCTCTCGGTCGACGTGAAGACCTTGACCAGCTCGGGAATGATCGCGCCGGCGAGCGTGCCGCACGTGATGATGGCGCTGAGCTTCCACCACTGCGAGGTGTCGCCCGCGATGTCCGGGATGATCGCGTACGAGGCGGCGAAGGTGAAGACCACCGACACGATCGAGGTGACCCAGACGAGCTGCGTGAGCGGCGCCTCGAAGTTCATCTTGTCGGCGTTGCCGTAGCGCGCCTTGGTGATGGCCTCGTTGACGAAGTAGCTGATCGCCGCCGAGATGATCATCAGCACGCGCATGACGAAGATCCACGTGAGCAGCTGCACCTGGACCTTGGGGCTGGGCACCGCGAGCAGGATGAAGACGATGAGCGCCACGCCCGTGACGCCGTAGGTCTCGAACCCGTCGGCGCTGGGGCCGACCGAGTCGCCCGCGTTGTCGCCCGTGCAGTCGGCGATGACGCCGGGGTTGCGCGCGTCGTCTTCCTTGATCTTGAAGACGATCTTCATGAGGTCCGACCCGATGTCGGCGATCTTCGTGAAGATGCCGCCCGCGACGCGCAGCGCGGCGGCGCCCAGCGACTCGCCGATGGCGAAGCCGATGAAGCACTTGCCCGCCCAGTCGTGCGGGACCAGGCACAGAATCCCGAGCATGAACGCGAGCTCGATGCTGATGAGCAGCATGCCGATGCTCATGCCGGCCTTCAGCGGGATCGCGTAGACCGGGTACGGCTTGCCCTTGAGGCTCGCGAACGCGGTGCGCGAGTTGGCGAACGTGTTCACGCGGATGCCGAAGAGCGCCACGAGCGCGCTGCCGGCCATGCCGAAGATGCTGAAGAGCATGATGACGGCGACCGTCACCGCCGACTCGCCCTTGAGGACGCCGTAGTAGACGACGATGACCGCCCCGATGAACACCCAGAGCAGGAGCAGGAACTTGGCCTGGGTGAACAGGTACGTCTTGCAGGTCTCGTAGATGAGCTCCGAGACCTCGCGCATCGACTTGTGGACCGGCGCGTTCTTCAGCTGGAAGAAGACGACCAGGCCGAACACGACGCCCAGCGCCGAGACGCCGAGGCCGAGCAGCAGCAGGTGGCTGGCCGGCATGCCGAAGAACTCGAGCTTGTCGAGCATCGCCGGCACGACCAGCGAGTCTTCGCCGCCGCCATGGTGGGGCACCGGCATTCCTTGCGCGAACGCCGAGAGCCCGAACAGGGTGACGACGAGGAGCGCCACTGTGCCGAGCAGCGCTTTCATGGACTTCATGCGAACCTCTCCGGTTTTCGTGTGAGCCACGTCGGCCACGGACGGCCGACAAAGCCCGCGATTCCGAGTGGTTGGCCGCCTGCGGTCGCGCAGACGCTTCAGCACGCCTCGTCTCGTCCGGGATCCCGCCGAAGGCGGGGCGAACGAGCGGCGGTGCCTTAGCAGGCTTCCCGAACCTTGTAAATCTCGGCCCCCGCTCGGTCACCCCGGTCAGGCCGGGCCGCGTTCGAACCCCGTGCACGAGACCACGGGCAGGCGCGGATACCTGACGAAAGTCGCCTCGTTACGGGCCCGTCCGCATTGGACGAAAATCGTGCGCGAAGGCGACCCGACCAGGCGGAGGTGGACGCACTCGGCGCAGAGGCCGGCGTTCGACGGACAGGCGCGCGGGGGCGGCGTCGTGGGCACGAGGATCCCATCGTAACGCACGTCCCCCCGGAGGCGGCTCGCGGATGGCCGCCCCCGGGGGGAACCCCACCGATCGCGCGCGAGCCCCCCGCCGCTGGCGGGGCGGCGCGCCGCGATCACGCCGCTTTCGTCTCCGGCTTCAGGATGACCTTCGTGAAGCCCGGCCGGCGGTGGTCGAACTGGTCGTAGGCGTCACGCGCCGCGTCGAGCGGCAGCCGCTGGCTGACGATGAAGCTCGGCTTCGCGCGCCCCGCAATGACGAGGTCGCGCAGCATGCGGTCGTAACGCTTGACCGGGCATTGCCCCGAGCCGATGCGGAGGCCCCTCTCGAAGACCTTCGCCCACGGAATCGTGTAGCTCCCCTTCTTCGCCGCCTCGCTCGAGGCACCCGGGTCCTCGGTCATGTACACGCCGACGACGCCGATCGCGCCGGTCGGGTTGACGACGCGCAGCAAGTCCTCGATGACCTGAGTCGGCCGCTCGTGGTCGGGCGAGGATTCGTCCTTGGCCTGGTAGCCGACCGCGTCGATGCCACACATCACGCCGGGCATCTTCTCCTCGCCCGGGCGGCGCGCATCGGCGACGGGCGAGGCCGCGCTGCGCAGCTCGAAGATCGTCTCGACGGGGTCGCCCTTCGTGAAGTCGACGGGGATCGCGCCGATGCCCTCGGCGCGGTCGAGCCGCTCGGGGATCGCGTCGACCACGTACACCTCGGCCGCGCCGCGCAGGATCGCGCTGTAGGCGGCCAGCAACCCCACCGGGCCCGCGCCGAACACGGCGACGCTCATCCCGGGCTGCACGTCGGCGAGAACGGTCGCGTGGTAGCCGGTCGGGAACACGTCGCTGAGCAGCACGAAGTCGTCCTCGTAGTGGTCGTGCGGAGCGCCCGGCAACTTCAGGCAGTTGAAGTCGGCGAACGGCACGCGCAGCCGCTCGGCCTGTCCGCCACGGAAGGGGCCCATCTGCGCGTACCCGTAGCCGGCCGACACGCCCTCGGGGTTGGAGAACAGGCATGCGTTGGTGAAGCCGCGCTCGCAGTTCAGGCACGTGCCGCACGCGATGTTGAAGGGCATGACGACGCGGTCGCCCTCGCGGATCTGGCGTACGGCGCTGCCGACGGCCTCGACCACGCCCATGTTCTCGTGGCCGAAGACCGTGCCCGGCTGGACCGGCGTCCGCCCCTCGTACATGTGCAGGTCGCTCCCGCAGATGCCCGTGGACGTGATGCGCACGATCGCGTCCGTCGGCTGCTCGACGCGCGGCTCGTCCACCTCTTCGACGCGGACGTCGTTGGCGCCCTTGTAGACCACCGCTTTCATGGCCGGCCTCCTCGAGCGGCTCCTCGCTGCAACGGGCACACCGGCCGCAGGCCCCGCCGCAGGACGCCGGCGGTTCAGTGGCCGTACTCGCCCGTGCGGACCCGACCGCGCATCGAACGGAAGAGGTTCGCGAAGTAGAGCACGGCCAGCAGGAGGGCCGGGATCCACCACGTCAGGCCGAGCACGAGCCCGTGGTGACCCGAGGCGGCGGCGTCCGCGGTTATGTCGAGCTCCCGGCCGAGCGTCGACGGAAGGAGGGCCGGGTAGAGCACGCCGGCCGTGGCCAGCAGGAGCGACGCGATGAACGCGGACGACGCGGCGAAGGCCCGGCGGTCGGCGCCGCGCCCGAGCGCCCGCAAAACGACGACGGCGCTCGCGACGGCGATGGCAGGGGCCGGCCACACCCACGGGCGCCGGCCGAGCGCGGCCAGGAGGTCCGGACGCTCGAAGCCCGTCGCCAGCGTCGCGCCGGCCGTCACGACGAGCGCGATCGCCCACGCGCGCCGCGCCATCGCGACGCAGCGCTCGCGCAGCTCGCCGTCGGTCTTCCACGTCAGGTACGCCGCCCCGTGCGCGGCCAGCAGCACGACCGCCACGAGGCCGATGAACCCGGTGTAGGCGTCGATGGCGCCCACGCCCCCGAGAGCGAAGAGATCGAGGTGGAACCAGCCCGTCCGATCGATCGGCACGCCGCGGATCACGTTGCCGAGCGCGACGCCGGCCACGAGCGCCAGCACCGTCGAAGCCAGCGTGAACGTGCCGTCCCAGCCCGTGCGCCACAGCGGGTGGGGGATCTGCCCGCGCAGCTCGATCGCCATGCCGCGGAACACGAGCAGCCAGAGGACCATGAAGATCGCCAGGTACATCCCGCTGAAGGCCACGGCGTACGCGCGCGGGAACGCGAAGACGAAGACGCCGCCCGCGGCGATGAGCCACACCTCGTTGCCGTCCCACACCGGGCCGATCGCGGCGAGCACCATCCCGCGCTCCTCGTCGGTGCGCGCGACGATCCGCTGGACGATGCCTGCGCCGAAGTCGAAGCCGTCGAGCACGGCCCACGCCGTGAGCATCGCCGCGAGGATCGCGTACCAGGTGGCGTGCACGTTCCGTCCTCTTCCCACTCACGCCGTCGCCGGCGTCGTCGGCGCGGCGGCCGACGAGGTCCGCGGCGCGGGCCCCCGCGCGATCTGCCGCGCGACGAGCAGCAGGAACAGCACGCCGACGAGCAGATACAGCCCCATGAAGCCGACGGTCGTGAACACGACGTCCCCCGTCCCGACGTTGGGCGACGTGCCGTCGGCCGTACGAAGCAGGCCGTAGACGACCCACGGCTGCCGTCCGAGCTCCGCCGTCAACCATCCCGCGGTCGTCGCGACGTACGGAAACGGAAACGCGAGCATCAGCACCCAGAGCATCGGTCTGAGCGCGTAGAGCCGCCCCCGCCACAGGAGCGCGGCGCTCGCCAGCATGACGGCGATGAGCAGCGTCCCGAGGCCGACCATGACGTGGTACGCGTAGTAGAGGAGCTCGACGTTGTCGGGCCAGTCGGCGCGCGGCACGTCGTTCAGGCCCGTGATCGTGGCACCGAACGATCCGTACGCGAGAAAGCTCAGCGCGTAGGGCACGACGACGGGGTTCTCGAGCCGGCGCTCGTCGACGTCGGGTTGCCCGATGATGGCCAGATCGGCGCGCGCAGCGCTCTCGAATTTGCCTTCCATCGCCGCGAGCGCCGGGCGCTGGTGCTCGGCGACGAGCTTGCCCTGGCGATCGCCGGTCGGAAATAGCTGCGCGACGCACGCCACGACGCCTGCGACGACCGCGACGCGCAGCCCCAGGCGCGCGTGCTCCTGATGCTGGCCGGCGAGCAGCCAGTACGCGCACACCGCCGCCACGACGAACGCGCCGGTGATCGTCGCCGCGCACATCACGTGCGCGTACTCCCAGACCGCCCACGGGTTGAACAGGTACGCGCCACCGTCGGCCAGCGTCAGCCGGCCGTGCTCGCCGATCGCGTAGCCGCGCGGGAACTGCATGAAGGCGTTGGTCGCCACGATGAAGTAGCCGCTCAGCCAGGAGCCGAGCAGCACCATCAGCGCGACGAGCGTGTGCGCGCCTCGGCTCATCTTCTTCTCGCCGAAGAGGAACAGCCCGAGGAACGCCGACTCGGCGAAGAACGCGAACATTCCCTCGAGCGCGAGCGTCAGGCCGATGACGGCTCCCGTCCGGTCGCTGAAGCGCGCCCAGTTCGTGCCGAACTGGAACTCCATCGGGATGCCGGTGACGACGCCGAGCGCGAAGTTGATGCCGAAGATGCGACCCCAGAATCGGGCCAGATCGTCGTAGCGATCGTCGCGCGTGCGCAGCGCCGCCACCTTGAAGACGACGAGCAGCAGCGCGAGCCCCATCGTGAGCTGCGGGAACAGATAGTGGAACGTGATCGTGAAGCCGAACTGGAACCGGTGCCACCCGAGCGCGCCCATCGAAGCGGAGCGCCGAGGGTGCCGAGCGACGGCACGTCCGTCAACGCTCGAGTCGCGCGCGATGCGTCGCACGTCCGTGCCACGGGCGCGCGCACCGTGGCGCCCCGCCGCGACCGTGGCGTGCCGGAGCGCTCATCCTCTCGAAATCGGCGGTTTGCGAACCGATCGCGGCGGCACCGCCGTTGCAGCGGACCCGTCGGCGTGGAGGCTCAATCATGAAGCGTTCTTTGTGGATTGCGGCGGGGGGGATTGGCGGCATCGTCGCGGCGCTCTCGTGGTCGTCCCCGTCGTTCGCGCAGGGCACCACCGTCGTCGAGCAGCCGGCGCCGGCACCCGCCTACGCGCCTGTTCCGGAGCGCACGACCGGGTACTCGGGGCCGAACCGCGCGCTCATCGGCACCGGCCTGGTGACGTTCGCGGCCTCGTACATCCCGGCGGTCATCGTCGCGGGCGAGAGCCCTCAGCCCGCCGACCACCACCTGTACGTGCCGATCGCCGGTCCGTGGCTCGACCTGGCCAACCGCCCCGGGTGCGGCGTCGCCAGCGTATCGTGCGACACCGAGACGACCAACAAGGTCCTGCTCGCCGTCGACGGCGTCTTCCAGGGCATCGGCGTGCTGACGACCATCGCCGGCTTCCTCTCGCCCGAGCACGACGAGGAGACGGTGGCGACGTCGGCCAAGGCGGACAAGCCCACCATCCACGTGTCCCCGGCCGAGATGGGGGCGGGCGGCGCCGGCCTGGCGGCGTTCGGGACGTGGTGATCGGCTCGTCGCGCTAAGCTGCGCGGGTGACCATCGACCTCGATCGCCTCTACCTCGAGCACGTCGCCGCCCTCGAGCAGCGCTCCGCGCGCGTGCTGTCCGAGCGAGGCTGGGACGCCGTCGCGATCCACTCCGGCTCGCTCGAGAAACGCAGCCGCTACGACGACCAGTACTGGCCCCTGCGCGTCTGCCCGCATTTCCAACACTGGCTGCCGCTCGCCGAGCCGGAGTGCCTGCTGCTCGTGCGCCCCGGCGTGCGCGTCAAGCTGCTGCGGATCGCGGCGGCGAGCTTCTGGGAGAAGCCGCCGCCGCCCGAGACCGAGGCGTGGCGCGAGGCGATGGACGTCGTCGAGCTGCGCGATCCGGCCGAGGCCAGGCAGCACCTCGGCGCCGGCCGCGTGGCGTTCGTGGGGGAGGACGCGGCCTCGGCGGCGGCCTGGGGCATCGCGGCCGACCGCGCCAACCCCGCGCCCCTGCTGGCGGCGCTCGACGCGCTGCGCACGATCAAGAGCGCCTACGAGGTGGCGTGCCTCGCCGAGGCGAATCGGCGCGCGCGCGCCGGGCACGACGCGCTGCGCGACGCCTTCCGCGCCGGTGACGCGCCCGAGCTCGACCTGCACCTCCTCTTCTTGCGCGCCACGGCGCAGGACGACTGGCAGACGCCCTACAAGAACATCGTCGCGCTGGGCGAGAACGCCGCGACGCTGCACCACATCGCGTACGGCCGTCACGCGCCCGGCGGGCGGACGGGAGAGTCGCTGCTCGTCGACGCGGGCGCGACGTGCCGGGGCTATGGGTCGGACATCACCCGCACGTGGGTCAAGGGCCGGGACGCGGCCGCGAGCGCGTTCGCGCAGCTCGTCGCCGGCGTGGAAGCGATGCAGCAGCGCCTCTGCGCCGCCGTGAAGGTGGGGATGAGCTACGAGGCGCTGCACGACGAGTCGCACCGGCAGGTCGCCGCGATCCTGCGCGACGTCGGGCTGCTGCGCGGCTCGCCCGAGGAAGCGGTGGCCAGGGGCGTCACGCGCTCGTTCTACCCGCACGGACTCGGGCACTCGCTCGGACTGCAGACCCACGACGTCGGCTGCGCCCTGCGGCCGCCGCGGGCCGACAACCCGTTCTTGCGCAACACGAGCGACGTCGCCGTCGGCCAGGTCTTCACCATCGAGCCAGGCGTCTACTTCATCGCGCCGCTTCTCGACGCGCTCCGGACGCGCGCGGAAGGGGCGCTGGTCGACTGGGGCGTCGTCGAGGCCCTGGCGCCGCTCGGAGGCGTACGCATCGAGGACGACGTCGTGGTCGGGGCGCGCGACGTGAGGAATCTCACTCGCGAGCAGCTTCCCGTCGGCGGCGCTGCCGTCGCCTAGGCGCGATTCAGAAGAGCATCCCGAGCTGCAGCAGGTCGATCGTCGGAAGCATCCCGGCGCCCAGCCACCGCACGGCCGCCTCCGCCCGCGCGGCGTCCGGGATGGTCGACGCGCGCGCGAGCGCCACCTGAGGCAGCGTGGTCGACATCGACGAGGAGATCGGCAGCTGCACGCCGGCATCCATGCCGATCGTCAGCCCGAAGCTCGAGGTCCAGAGAAAGCCGATGCGCGGGTTCACGAACCACTCGTCGTAGGCCATCGACTCGGGCATGGCCCCGAGCATCGGGAGCGAGATCGTCGCCGACAAATCGAGGTTCTGGTGACCGACGGCGGCCCCGACGAAGAACGCGCCGCGCAGCGGGAAGAAGCGCAGGTCGGCGGCGACGCTGGTGAGCGTGGTGCGCACCCCGTCGACCGTCGTCGCCGGCAACGTTCCATACTCGGCGCCGATGGAGACGATGCGATCGATCTTCGCGAGCGCCTCGAGCGAGAGGGGCGCCGGGAAACCGACACCGCCGAGGGCGCCGAGGCGAAAGCGCTCCCCGTCACGCGAGGCGGCTTGGTCGTCGTGGACGCTGGGGCGCACGGGCGCCGGTGCGGCATCCGGCGGCGTGGCGAGCGCGTACCGCGCAGGCCCGACGACGAGCGCCCCGGCGACGAGCGAAAAGGCCACGAACTTCATCCGCGTCGGCACCGTGGTCGGCGCTGCAACCCCGGGGCCGGCCGCATCGGCACGGCCCGCTGCATTCGCTGGCCGGCGCCCGTGCCGGGAAGGCCGGCAGCTCGGCCGCACGCCCGGCGCATCGAGCGTCGGCGTGCACCGGCTGCGCGGCGCGCACTCGTGCGGTCGGCCGGCCCTCTACTTCGCGACGCCTTTCACGGCTTGACCGTGCTCGACAGGATGTCGCCGCCGCTCGATCCGGCCGAGGCGGAGGGAGACGGCGCGGCGCCTGGCGGCGGGGCGAGGTACGGGTACGGCAGCATGAACGCGCTCTGCAGCGAGGGCACGCGCGGGAAGAGGAAGCTCGGCACGTGCGCCCAGTCGCCGAGCACGATCGTCGTGCCCGTCCCGCCCAGGTGGCCGAGCGCGTCGTAGGCGTGCTCCATCACCTCCATCGGCGTGATCCCGGCCGTCTCGGCGCGCGCGTCGGCCGCCTTCGCGCTCGCGAGCTGCTTCTCCGCCTCTGCGTCGGCCTTCGCCGCGATGATCTTGCTCGCCGCCTCCGCCTGCGCCTCGAGCCTCTTCACCTCGAGCTCGGCCCGCGCGGCCTTCTTGCGCGTCTCGAGCGCAGCCAGCTCCTGCTCGGCCTTGAAGCGCTGGGTCTCGGTCTCCTTCGCGAGCTCGAGCTTCTGCTCCTCGGTCTGCTTCTCGAGCTCCAGCTTCTTCTCGGCGGCCTGCGACTCGATCTCGGCCTGCTTCTGCTCCTTCGCGATGGCGATCTCGCGCTCGCGCTGCTCGTCGTCGGCGTTCATGATCTGCATCTTCTTCGCGTGCTCGGCGGCGATGACCGCTTGCTGGCGCGCCGCCTCCTGCTCGCCGGCGATCTTCTGGCGGATCTTCTCGGCGATCTCGGGCGCGTAGTCGACGCTCTCCAGCGTGACGCTCGAAATCTCGACGTGCTTGCCGGCCGTGCGGCGGCGCACCTCCGCCTCGACCTCGTTCTCGATCGACTCGTTGTGCTTCTGCAGCTCGGTGTACGAGTGGCGCGCGAAGACGCCGCGGCACGCGCTGCGGAACTCCGGACCGACGACCTCGTCGTAGTAGTTGGGGCCGATCTCGGTATCGAGCTGGTAGAGCTCCGAGACGATGGGGCGATAGATGACGCTGAGCTTCAGGTGCAGATTGAGACCTTCGGCGCTCTTGGTGTCGATCTCCTCCTGGCGCGTCGAGTAGGTCACGTCGAAGTCGTCGATGCGGTTCGGCGTGCAGTACATGAAGCACCACCCGAGCCGGTACTTGCCCGGCTGCAGCACGTCGCGTTTGAGGCCGCCGTCGTTGGGGGCGAAGTACAGCCCGCGGTGACCCGGTTCGACGGTCGTCGTCGCGCACCCGGTGGCGCCCAGCGCCGCGACGACGAGCGCCAGGCAAGAGACTCCGGACTTGTTCATGGTGGACCCCTCGCTCTCTGTTTCGTGTCGGCCGCGCCCCGGCGACGGCCGGAGGCGGAACGTCGTCGTCGGCGCTCATCCCGACGCGGGCGGCGGCGGATCGAGCGGCACCCCGCCGCCCAGCCAGCCCGCCAGGTCGCGCCCGATGCGCATCATGCAGCGGTAGACGACCGGCGCGCCCTCGTCGGCGGAGACGAGGCCGCCCTCGTGGCAACCGAGCTGCGTCTGACCGAGGTAGACATTGCCGTTTCGCGTGCGCAGCGTCGCGCGCACGTCGAGACCGACGACCAGCCGACCTCCGCGCTCCAGCTCCGCGTCGGCTCCGATCACCTCGACGAGCACCGTCCACCCGCCGTGCCTGGCCACCGGGTGTTCGCGGTGCGCCGCGGCCCAGGGCGCCGTGGCGGTCGACACGGCGATGCCGATCGCCGACTCCAGATCGCCGTAGACGAAGTCGGAGCCGCGCACGGGCAGCGGATCGGGGACGGCCGTTCCACGGCTCACGACTTCGAGAGGAGCCGACAGGTTGGGCGTCACCGGCGGACCCGCGGCGCGGATGAGCGGCACGATCTGCGGGGCTCCCCCGCAGGCCGCCGGCGCAGCGCCGACGGCGAGCAGCGACAGCAGCGTGAGCGACGCGCGCGACGTGCGCATGGCTCGAACGCTTCAGCAAGCGACGAGCCACGCGGCAGAGATGCTTCGAGCCGCGCGTCGATCGGCGTTTTACCGGGGCTCGACCGATCCGAGACAGAGCGCCGCGGGACCGCGCGTCCCGGAGTCCGCGCGCGGCTGCGCCGGAGTGGCCGCGCGATTGCACATGGCGTCGGTGGAGCCTCGTCCATGTCTCGGCAGTTCCCCTATTTCGCCGCCGCCATCGTCACGAGCACGGTCGGCGCCATCGCGAGCGTCGTCTGGGCCGCGCAGGTCCCCGTGCATCCGGTCTCGATCGGAGCGCACCCCGGAGGGCCCCATCCGGTCGCCGTGGCGCCCGTGCCCGTGCCGGACAACACGAATGTCCCGACGGAGTCGCCGGTGCATCCGGGACAGACCGTCGTGACGCCCGGGTTCGGGGTCGCTCAGCAGGTGGGCACCGGAGGCGCACCGGGCGTGCCGTCGTTCACGACGGGCTACGGGACGACCTCGCCGTTCGGGCAGACGCTGATGAACCAGCCCGGCCAGCCGCCGTTCACCGAGGGCTTCTCCGGCAACCAGGGAGCGTTCGGCTCGCAGCTCGACGTGCCCGGGCAGCCGGACTTCTACGATGGCTTCGGCTTCAACCGCGGCGTCGTTCCCCCGAACCAGGGCGCGAGCCCGATGACGCCGTACCCCAACCAGACCGTCGCGCCCTCGAGCCCCCCGCCCTCGCCCAACAACGGCACCGGCGCCGTCCTGACGTCGCCGAGCGTCGGCTTCTACAACGGCTTCGGCGGCGGACAGCCCGACTTCGGCTTCTACGCGGGCTTCACCACGCCCCGGTGAGACGACGGGCCCGATTCGGGCCGCCGGGTGCGGGCCGCTTCCCCATCGCGCGGCTCGACGTTCCGTTGATTCGGAATTGAGACATGACGCGGTGCGCCGAAGCGTGCATCCTCCCCAGGCTGTCTTTCAAG
>Ga0080006_1133164_pt1 | contig 32199 bp, 30 predicted proteins | sample RS3BMetagenome_FD_69209 | JGI IMG/M metagenome (GOLD analysis project Ga0080006, IMG submission 69209) | Ferric oxide microbial mat and aquatic microbial communities from Rainbow Spring, Yellowstone National Park, USA - RS3B (SPADES... ...
CTTCCTGCCGACTTTCAGCCCAAAACCTCCAAGCTGAACCTCAGCGGACTTCAGGCTTTGTAGTAGCCTGGTTCCCCAGCTGTTCTTTGCGAGCTCCCCTTCTAGGAGCGCTCTGAAGGAGTTGAGTGAAACCGCGGGAGGGAGTAGCCTGCAGTTTAGATAAACATACTTTTTTCTGCTCTCATTCATGTAAGTCATGATGAGTGAAGTCTTTCCGTATCTCCTCAGCCCTGTTACTACCACCATTTTGCCTTTTTTTAAGGCCCTGTCAAGCGCGCTCCATTCGTATTCCATGTCGAAGAAGTCTTCCCTTCTCTTCTTTGGCTCGGGATTAAAATAGTTCATAACTATCCCCCCATAGTCACTATCCCCCCATAGTTAATAACCCTTGTCAAATAGACGAGTCTGCGATACTGGGCTACGCTTCACCGTTTACACAAGATTCGGATAGGCTGGTGCTGGGTGACGATGCGGTGGTGCGCTCAGGCAGCGTTCTATACTTGGGTTCTACTATCGGCGCGAGGTTCAACTGTGGCCACAACGTAGTTATACGGGAGCGAAGCAGCCTAGGAGACGGCGTCAGTGTTTGGAGCAACTCGGTGATTGACTACGGCTGCAAAATTGCAAGCGACGTCAAAATTCACTGCAACTGCTATATAGCTCAGTACACTATTATTGAAGACAAAGCTTTTTTAGCTCCTAGTGTGAGCGTTGCCAACGATTTATATCCAAGCCTTGAAGAGTCGAAGCAGAAGATGCGGGGACCAATCATCAGAAGAGGTGCTCAGATAGGGGTAACAAACGTCGCCGAAGCCTGGTCACTTCTTGAAAACGGGAACCGCTTCCATCTGCACATAGCAGGAGGAGGGCCGCTCAGGAAAGAAGTCGAGGAATTTGCAAAGGGGAGGAGTGATGTCACGTATCACGGCTTCGTGTCACTTGAGCGCCTCGCAGAAATTTATCGAACCGCGGACGTGTTTCTGTACCCGAGCCAGTGCGACAATTTCGCTCTTGTTGTGATTGAGGCGCTTGCAAGCGGTGCCCATGTGGTCATTTCAAAGACGCTTGAACCCGTGTACAGGGAGTTCGTCAAAGAAGGGTATGCTGATGTTCTCAGGGATACGAGACCCGTCACAATACGCTCGAAGATACTTGAGGTTTCGTCACGCGTGGGCGAGTTCAGGAAGCAGAGACAGCGTCAGTTTGAATTTGTAAAAAAGAACTATGACTGGTCTAGCATAACTCGCGAACTAGTAAACAGGATGACCGAGTGCGCTGAAGCACGACACACGCCGAAACGAAAAGCCAAGCGACCATGGTCAGGTTGAGTCAGCTGCGATTTCCTTCCTGAAATAGTCGAGTGTATACTCAAGCCCCTTTTCAAGCGATGTTCTGGGCTCCCACCCAAGCATCTCGCGGGCCCTCGTGATGTCCGGTCTTCTTCTCTTCGGATCATCCTTTGGAAGCGGAAGGAATTCTATCTCGGAGTATGACCCTGCTAACCTAATTACGAGAGCCGCAAGCTCGACTATCCTGTGCTCGGAGGGATTACCAAGGTTCACGGGTAGGCCCTTTACCTCCTCCCTTTCCGAGGCGATGAGGGCATACAACCCTTCTATCATGTCAGTCACATAACAAAAAGACCTTGTCTGGCTGCCATCGCCGTAAACTGTGAGCCGGCGCCCGGTGAGCGCCTGCAAGGCAAAACTCGGTATCACCCTTCCGTCACCGGGCGTCATTCTCGGTCCGTACGTGTTAAAGACGCGGGCAACCCTGACGTCGACGCCTCTTGTGTGAAAAATGTATGCGAGAGTTTCGGCGAACCTCTTCGACTCATCGTAGGGCGCCCTTGGTCCCATTGTAGCCACATTTCCCCGGTAATCTTCGGATTGCGGATGAGTTTCCGGGTCGCCGTAGACCTCCGAAGTTGACGAAATGAGTACCCGAGAGCCGTACTTTTCGGCGAGCCTGAGAACGTTGAGCGTACCAATCGAATTCGTGAGCGCTATTTCAAGAGCGTTTCTTTCAAACCTTGCGGGCGAGGCAATTGAGGCAAGATGGAAAATCCACTCAGCCCTGAGGTCAAACGGCGCTGTGACGTCCTGCTGGACTACCTCCACACCCTCAAAGGACACCAAGTTTTTCCTTCTCCCGCTTGAGAAATTGTCGAGGCAATACACGGTGTGACCCTTCTTGATCAGATACTCGCACAAGTTGCTTCCGATGAACCCGGCCCCTCCTGTCACAAGTATTCTCATCGTGGACACTACCTCCCGCTGAGCTTTGAGAGGTCTAGGTTCGCCCTGAGCCAAGAGTCTATGTCTCCTATGTCATACCTCTTCGCGTTCACGAAATAACCGTACTTTTCAGGGTACAACGCTATCGCGTCTGTGAGCTGCACCTCTCCTCTTCTATCGGGCTTTACCGACTCAAGATACTCGAACACCTGAGAAGTGAGAACGTAGGGACCGGTTATTGCGATGTTTGTTGGTGGCTCGGCCGGCTTCTCAACCATCGTTTTTATCCTGATCAACCTTTCTTCGATACTACCGTCTACTATTCCGTACTTTCCTGCCATCGAAGGCTCAACCCGCTCAACTCCCATAACCGGCCTTTCCAGGGTGTCAAAGGCGTGCACAAGCTCTGCGAGAACTGGCTTATCAAAAACCGTATCTCCGAGAAGTACCGCAAAGGGCTCTCCGCCCATGTGCTTTTTTGCATAAAGCACGGCATCCCCGAGGCCGCGGGCGTCTCTCTGGCGCACATAGTAAAGTGTTACCCGTTCAAGCAGTTCGTACACATTGTCCTCAAGTCCGTTCGGGGGCTTGTCGAAGTAGTCTATCAGCGCCTCCTTGTTTCTGCTCACCACAATCAGAATATCGTCTATCCCGCTTGAGACAGCTTCCTCGACCACATAGTGGATGAGGGGTTTGTTAAGAAGCGGAAGCATTTCCTTCGGTAGCACCTTGGTAAAGGGATAGAGCCTGGTTCCAAGACCCGCCGCCGGGATCACGGCCTTCCTTATGCTCACCAGCCCACGCCCTCTCTACCGAATATCCTTCTTCCTTCAAAAACGGGCTTGCCGTCGTAGAGAGAGGAGTCGCTGAACTCCTGCCACTCCGTGAGAATCAGGACTGCATCACTTGACTGCACACACTCGCGTGCGCTAGAGTGATAGCGAACGCGGGTAGATAGTTCTGGGTTAACCTTCCTGAAGTTTTCTGTCGCCCTCGGGTCGTACGCATGCACCTCAGCCCCCTCTTCAAGGAGTTTGGAAACAATCTTTATGCTCGGCCCCTCCCTCACATCGTCGGTATTGGGCTTGAAGGCAAGACCGAGTACGCCCACCTTGAGGCCCTGGAGCGTGGGGTACCTTGTCTTTAGGAGGCTCACGAGTCTGTAGGGCTGCCCGGCGTTCTGCTCATAAATTGCCCTGAGAAGCACAGGCTCGTAGCCCACCTCGCGCGAAAAGGCTATCAGGGCGGAAAGGTCCTTCGGAAAGCAGCTCCCACCGAAACCGATGCCCGCATTGAGGAACTCGCGGCCTATCCTCCTGTCGAGTCCGACCGCATCCATCACCCTGTAAACATCCACACCTATGTTTTTTGAGATATTTCCGATCTCATTTGCGTAGGCCACCTTGAGGGAAAGGAACGCATTGTTCGCGTACTTGACGAGCTCGGCCGTGGATAGGTCCATCTCGAGTCTGGGCGCCTGTATTTTTTCATAAGCCTCCCTGAGAAGTGAAAGGGTGTGCTCATCTTCGTAACCAAGTACAATCTTGTCTGGATTGAAGAAGTCCCTGAAGGCACTGCCTTCTGCAAGAAATTCCGGGTTGTAGCCCACATGTTCAAAGTAAGGTGCAACTACCCTCTTGGTTGTACCGGGCAGCACTGTTGACCTCGGAACCACCGCGCCTCTATAGCCTGATTGTCTGAGAGAATCCACGGCGGACCTGAGAAATGCAAGGTTCTGTGAGCCGTCAGAGAGCGGAGGGGTACCGACAGCTATGAACACAAGTTCGCAACCGTTGAGCTCCGAATAGTGCGACGTGAAGACTGCACGTGTCCGGGCAAGATAGTCCTCGGCGCCGGGCTCGTACACCGGGGATTTTCCATTGCGTAACGCCTGCACCCTCGCTTGGTCGACGTCGACACCGACCACGTCGTGACCCAGGCTTGAAAACGAGAGCGCGGTAACCATCCCGACATACCCGAGGCCGACAACGCCGATTTTCATGACTGTTTAGAAACGAAACGCGACCTTTAGCTTTTTCGCAGGCGTCTTACCAGTGAACCTGGGTATCCTTATATCTCGGCCTGAATAAACGTGGGTATTCAACGTAGCGGCTGATACGCCTTTGAAAAAGCTTTGTTTCTTCCTTCCCACTTCGACGGCCACCCATTTTGACGCTGAAATGGGAGGGGGGTCCGAGCTCGCTCTATACTATCTCACACGTGAGCTGAGCTTGCGCGGATATGAGGTTCACGTTGTCCTCGACGAGGGAGTCCGCAGGGATACACGGAGAGCGGTGTGCAGGTACATTCCTATACGCTGCCAAATGAACCGCTCGGCGCCTACAGAACCACATCTTCTTTGCTCTCTTCCTTATACAGGGACCACGGATTTGACGTTCTCATCGACTTCGAACAGGCACTCACTTGGCGCAAGGCTGCGAGCGCCGAAGCCGTGACCAGGTTTTCGAAGGAAAGACACTTGCGACTTGTGTACTACTTCGGAAACCACTACCCCTGGCTTGTGCCAAAAATGGAAACGAACCCCAGGGTAACCTGGTTCTTTCTTAAGAGGCTCGCCCAGCAGGCTGACATGGTTGTCACCGCAAGTTCTGTGCTTGCGCGCTCGGTGACAGAGAAGGTTGGTGTCACAAGACGGGGAATCGCGGTCGTACCTTTCGGTGTCGACTTTAAAGAGTACTCACCTTGCGCTAGTACCGAAAGGTCTGGCGTGATATACGTAGGTCGGGTAATAAAGCACAAAGGACTGGACGACCTGGTACGCGCTGCATCCGTGCTTTTCGGCCGTGGTTTTCACGAATCTTTCACGGTTGTCGGACCTCGTGGTGTGCTCTGGGACGACACTCCATCCGATTATTTCGGGTCGCTTGTGACCAAGGTTGAGAGCCTCGGGCTGCGCGACAAAATCACGTTCACCGGCGCCATTCCCAGGTCAGAGGTAATAAGGAGAATGCGTAAGGCACGCGTGTTCGCGTTTCCGAGCCATGCCGAAGGATTCGGGGTAGCGCTTATACAGGCCATGGCATCGGGGCTTGTTCCCGCGGTCTACGACTTCGAACCCGTGTCGGAGGTGGTGGGAAGAGCCGGCTTCAGGGCAAAGCCCTTTGAGGCAGAAAGCTTGGCCGGAGCTATTCTCCAAGCGCATGAAAGCAAAGCAGGAGATGCAGAATCTTTGGAGAGGGCACAACGCTTCTCGATTTCGAGGGTGGCGGACGAATTTCTCGGGGCGGTGTTGTGAATGGTTGGGCCGAGTGAACTGCCATTGATTTCGGTAATCGTTTTGAATCACAATGGTGCCGCCTACTAACGGGTGTACCAATAGAATGAGCAGACGTTACCGAACCAAGCTCAAAATACTGAGGGATTTTCTCCTTGCGGCCAGCAAGGAGCGCAAAAAGACAAGAATCATGTACGCCGCAGATATGAACCCGCTCACATTCAAGAAATACCTTTCGGACTGTATGGAACAGGGTCTTATCAGGTGCAAGAACAATGAGTATTTTACAACCGAAAAGGGGTTCAAGACACTGAACATGTGCGAAAGGATACTTGAAAAGATTGAGGAAATTGAGACTCTTGTCAAGTAGGCCCCTGACTCAGGGTTGGACCTTGTGAACATTATTCTCGAGCGCGCTCAGCGGGAAAAGATACGACGCGCCTGACAGCCGGCACGCTTTTAACGCACACTTGCATGACCTGCAGGTGTGATCCTAATTCAGGATCCTGTTCTACGGTCTCAGCCTTGGACCACCATGGGTGGAAGGTCTGCGTAACAGTGTTCGAGAAATAGGCTCAAGGCTCGTGCAGGCGGGAAACGAGGTAACTGTTGTCACAAAGGACAACTTCGGTAGAGCACGGTTTTCGGGTGTTCAGTACAACGGAATCCCGACAGGAAGTGAGGCATACTCCTCGGGTTCCCTGAAAACGATGACAACACTCACGATTTCAGCGATCTCTGGCTGGGAGCGCTACGACATCGTGCAGGGTCATGGAAGCTTCCCGCTCCTTGGCATACCCTCCATGTTGTCAAGGAAACCTGGCCTGTTCACGCTGTATTCCCCCCTGAGCGGAGGTAGTTTTGTCGATGTGGCCTCAGGTCCAGCGGATGCGCTTGCACTCAAGCTCTCGAAGAGCCGCCGCGCCACCAGTCTCATTTCAACACGCGTGCACTTTGTGTGTATCTCGCGTAAGGTAAGAGACAGTCTCGGTAACCCGCTTAGGGGGGCAAGCGTCATACCCGTAGGCGTGGACTTCAGCCGCTTTTCTCGGAAGTTAAACACTGATCGCATTGCCGAGGAGCTTGGGATCACACAGGAGAAAAGAGTGCTGTTCGCAGGTGATGTGACCCCGTGGAAAGGAGGAGACGACTTCCTTGAGGCCGCAAGGCTCATCATGGAAGAGGTATCCGACGTGGTTTTTCTGTTTCTAACAAAAGGGATTTACGAACGCGAAACCGCACGCACGGAATATCTAAGAAGACTTGTTTCGGCACTCGGACTTGACGGCCATGTCAGATTTCTTGGTCAGAGGCCGGATATAGAGGCCGTTTACCAGTTCTCAGATGTGGTGGTAATGCCCTACAGGAGCGTGTACTCAATGATGAGCACTCCGCTTACGCTCCTTGAGGTTCTCGCTTCTGGAAGACCGCTCGTCGCAACCCGCGTTGGGGACATCCCGGAAATTCTCGAAGACGGACATAACGGCCTTCTTGTGAACCCGCGCGACATTCGCGCAATCGCGCGCTCTGTCATCCGGCTGCTCACGGACCCGGGACTTTCTTCCACCCTCGGCACAAACGCAAGACTCAGCGCGCAAACACGGGACTGGTCTTCCGTAGCGAAGACATACGAAGAGCTGTACAAGCACACGGTCTGACGGAAAGAGGTAAAATGTGCACTGAATGCTTGACACCGGTTTCAACATCTTCGGGTGCTCGCATATCATGCACATCAAGGGGCTGGTATACCCGACACATCCATCCTGATCAATCCTCCCCTCCGACATCTTCTTTCGCTAAAGGCAGAAGGTTCGTGTATCGGCGACATGTAGCTACTAGCCCTCCGAATTGGTATCCCGCAGGTCTCCACTGGCGTGACTTTGGGCGTGTCCCCCCGTTACAGGAGTGATTCGCATAACTTCTTGTTAGTTTCGCCCTCCTTCCTCCTCCGAGGTCTGGTGCCTAGAGAAGGTGCACTATTTTGCCAGGAAGTGCCCACCTGCTTCCGGCTCACACCTTTCCCATCTGCGCACTGCATGAATGCGGATACCGTCCGCACGAGGTCTTGCGTCTTCGCAAGCTCCCACTGCCCACGCACGAATCTCAGGTATAGGCAACCAGTGCAAACCCCTTCACTTTGATGCCCCCTGGTCACGGCGAAACCGGGATGGCTTCCGTGGGCTACCCCTCGGCCAGGGCTTAGTAGCTTCCTGCTTCTTTCACAGGCCCAGACCGCTTTCAGGGTCGCGGGACCGGCGGTGACCGCAGGCGTGAATTCCCCCGTAGCCGGGTGCACGCCGCAAATTTATACCAATATTGGTAAACCTCTGGCTGGTAAGTTCTGTATCTTCAGGCAAAGCCATGAGGTTTACAGCCTGCCCCTGACCCCTCCTTAAGAAACCTTATAGTCAGCCGCACAGGTCTTGCACTATGGTCAAATACTGCGGCCACTGTGGTCAGCAGATACCCGATGACTCCGTGTTCTGCACGGCATGTGGAAGACGGCTGCAGGTAACTGGCGCGCAGGTGTCCACCGGCGCCGGAACTCTCGGGCAGCCTCCCCAGCCACAGTGGCCCGGAGGTACGTACACGCAACCTGATACCATCCCTGGGCTTGGCAGACTGAGAAGTGCGTTCTTCTGGATCTTTGTTGGAAGCATAGTGGCCGTTGTTCCTTTTGTCGGCGTCGCGGGCGCGATAATTGCGCTGGTGGGTTTCGTGCTTCTCCTTACGGGATTTGGACAACTCTCTCAGTCCGCGCTTGCTGACGCCTCCTATTACCGCTCTACTAGAAACTGGCTTCTTGCCGCGCTCATCCTCGGACTTGGGCTTGCAGTCTCTGCGGGTGCGCTCCTTGCGACGCTCATTTTGGGTATGATCACTGGGTCCTCTGTTACGGAGAAATTCGGTGTGAATAATGGCGTCTCGACAATCAGTGCAACCGCCGGATCTGTCACCGGGCCGGCTTCACTTGTATTTTCTAGTGCATCTGGAGCAGAGATCGCATTACTAGCCTTCCTTGCACTTGCGGGTCTCGTGGTATATCTTGTTGCCTACCTCAAGGTGGCGCATTCCCTCAAACTTCTCGGAGGTAGCCTGTCGCTTAAGGCTCTCGTTAATGCGGGAAACTACCTGGTATACTCGATCGTGACCTACGCCGCGATGTACGTAGCCCTACCACTACTAATTACCTTCTTTTTGGCAGCGGATGTAAAGGTCCTCTCCGCAAACAACACACTTTCGGGAACATTCACAACTGTGGCTCCTTTGGCTGGCTTTGCTTCACTTGCACCGTTCATCGGCCTGTTTGCTCTGGTCGCGCTCTTTTCACTAGTGGGCTGGATACTTCAGCTTCTTGCCTACCACTCCGCCTACTCGGGAATAGACGAATACACCCGCGGAAGGACTACACAGCTAACCCAGACCTAGACACGACATTCACCTCTGCGGCCCTCATGAACACCGGTACCCGGAGCCTCATAAAGGATTGTATCGCAGCCGCTCACCCTGTCCGTTCGGTTCATGTTTACCCTTTTCCGGGCGCAGGGCACGCAAGCGATCCAAGGACACCATCAGGCGAATCATGGTATTTTCAAGTGGGTTACCCTCGCAGCCAGTCTCTTCGACCCAAGTAAGAAACTGTCTCCGACACTGTGGTCTTAAGGCTGAAGATCTAAATTTCTCGCACGCCTCCATCCGGGCAAGAGACGTCTACGCTTCAACGACCTTTTCCAGAAGGCGCCTAAGCACCACGATATCCTCCGCAGAGACTCGACCAAGCCTTCTCATAAGACATGCGTGATACACGCGTTGTGCACTGCGAAGAGCGCTGGCTCCCTTCTCGGTCAACCTGAAAAGTGCTATTCGTCGATCGTCTTTCACTTGTTCCCGCCTGACCAGATCCTCGCCCTCGAGCTTCCTTGTAACCTGGGTCACTGCCGCACGACTCACCCCAAGCTCCGAGGCTATTGTAACCGGAGGAAGGGAACGATCTGAAAGCATCTTGAGCACCATGAAGTCCATCTGGTTCATTCCGAGCGCACCGAGCTCCTTAGCCGCCTCCTTCCTCACAGACCTTATTAGGAAACCCATGAGTCTGAGCACGGTCTCGGACTCGATCTCAGGAGCCGACTTCATTTCCGGTCACCTGTAACCTGAGCAGGGGGAACGGTAGCTGGTTCCTTCGCAAAGCGGTTCAACTCTTCTGTGACCACCAGTTTCTTTCCCCTGAGGGCTGAGATCAAAGCACCGAGTGCGCTCAGTGCGCTTCCAATATAGAAGGAAAGCCTCAGGGCGTTCATAAAGGCGGGGGCTATCGTCTCAGGAAACCAGTACTTTCCCTCAAGTGTGAGAAGAACAGATTTCGGGATTGCGGAAAGTGCCGAAGGTGGCAGACCTGCAAGTATCGCCGCGACAGGGTTGTAACCAAGAAAGGCTGAAAACAGAGCCCCAGTCACAGGAATGTCTGAAGCAAACGTAGAAAGCTGCGGAGCACCGGCCGAGACAAGTGCCCTTGAAAGGTCCACGGGTAGACTTCCTGTAAGCGAGGTTATTATGACGGTAAAGAATATTGCAAGACTTGCGGTCTGAGCGGTGTTCTGAAACGTAGCCCTCATTCCAGAGGCCGCACCCCTTGTAGACGAGGGCACGCTGTTCATAACCGCCGCCGTATTCGGCGCGGCAAAAAGGCCGTTACCCACTCCCATGATGAACAAGACGGCTGCGAAAGCAGGATAGCTAAAATTATAGGAAAGCGAGCTCAGAGCAAGAAATGAAACCGCAGCCACCACAAGGCCAAGGGTGGCAAGAAGCCTGGCCCCGTGTCTGTCAGAAAGATACCCGGCCAAGGGCCCCATCAGGATGAAGCCGAGCGTCATCGGAAGCATGTACACCCCCGCCCAGAAAGGTGTGGAGCTGTAGCTGTAGCCGTGGATCGGAAGCCAGATTCCCTGAAGAAGAATGATAAGCATGAGCATCACGCCTCCAAAGCCCATGCCGAAGAGAACCTGTGTGAGCACGCCTGCCGAAAAGGCCCTCGACCTGAAAAGCTCGAGCCTGAACATGGGCTGGCTAATCCTCGTCTCGACGAATGGAAAGGTCACAAGAAGCGCGGTCCCGGTCACAAGCGAGGCCACTACCCAGGGATCCGACCATCCCATCTGGGATGAGCCGTACGGGAGAAGGCCATACGTCACGCCGAGAAGTAGAAGAAGGAGCCCACCAGCAAAAAACGTGTTTCCTATATAGTCTATTTTCTGACCCCGGTCAATAACACCCGTCTCCCTGAGTTTCGCAAAGCTCCACGCCGTTCCGAACACTCCAAAGGGAACACTTACAAGGAACACATAACGCCAGTTCGACGCCGCAAGAATTCCACCGAGCACGAGACCTATCAGCGAGCCTGCGAGGGCTGCGATCTGGTTGATCCCCATGGCTTTGCCTCGCTCATTTACAGGAAATGCGTCCGTGATTATTGCGGCACTGTTCGAGAAGAGAAAGGCTCCACCCACCGCCTGAAACATCCTAAAGAAAATGAGCTCTAGCGCGCCACTGCTACCCTTGCTCCAGGTGACCGAAAGCAGTATGGAACCCAGTGTGAACACCGCAAACCCTATGTTGTAGAGCCGGACACGGCCAAAGATGTCAGAAAGCCGGCCAAACGTCACAAGAAATGCGGCTGTGACCAGGTTATAGCCCATGAGAATCCAGAGGAGATACTGGAAAGAGTCGAGCGGATTGGTGCTGATTCCTCTGAATATGGCTGGCAGGGAAATCAGGACGATTGTGCCGTTTATGGAAGCCATGAGCACTCCTATCGTCGTGTTTGAAAGCGCAATCCACTTGTATTCGACCAAGAGTAGACCACCTGTTAAGTTGTTAACAATTTGACTATAAAACTTACGGCACAGGAAGTGAGGTGTTAGGTCACTTTCCAGATACACCCTTTACGCTCGCCTGAATTCCCAGCTTCGGCAGAAGAAACACCATTACAGTGGACACGACTGCAAGAATCATGTTTGCATAGAAACCTTCAAGAATGGAAAATCCCCTGCCTAGTAGAAGCGTCATAAGGGCGTTTCCAGCGGCACCCCCGGCGACGTTACCCACTCCCCAGACGTAGGAGTTGACCACTGTAAGGAACCTGCGGGGGAATACCTGTGACACATAACCGAGGAGAACCGGAAAGGCGTTGTACACCGCAAATGCCATGATCGTGTAGAACGCGAGAGAAAGAACAAAGTTCTTTGCAAAGACAAGGAAAAGTGCAAACGAAAACACAGAAAGCAGGCTACTCAGGCTGAATGAAAAGTATCCACCCCTTCTTTCTGTGATCATCCCGAATACGGGCTGACCAAGCACCGGCCCCATAAACGAAACCGTGAGAAAGGCGGCGGCAAGCGCCTTGGAAAGATAGAGCCTGTACACAAACTCACCGAGAAAGGTTGTAGTGCCTGTTATGAACATGCTTCTTATGAAGATGATCGCACCAAAAACTATAAGGAACCTATAATACCTTCTTTCCATTTTCTCCTTCTTGGCCCTGATGTCCCCCGAAAGCTGGCCCTTCCTGTAAAACCTGAGACCGAGTAGCACCACAAGAGCTGAGGCAAAGAGCACAACGGAAAAGAGTCCTATTCCACCAGGTAAACCATATGCAAAGACCAGCCCGGCGACGAGCGAGGGCATGATTGCCCTCCCGAGCGACCCCATTGAACCGTTTATTCCCATGAGCGTGCCGGCACCTCCTCCAAAGCTTCTGGAAAGAATCGCGCCTCCTATCGGATGGTAGAACGCCTGGCCAAGGCCGAGGGCTACAGCAGCAAGAGCTACAAGTTCGTAGATCTCGGAGGTCAAAACAAACGAGAAGCCGAAAAGTGCCACCGCTGCCGCTTCAATCAGTATGCCGGCTGCCATAAGGGGCGCATCAAGGTCCCTTCTGTCCGCAAAATCGCCTATTGGTGGAGAAGCAAGACCTGATATGAGCGTATACGCCACAGACACCGCCCCGAGAAATACTATGCTCACGTGATAGTCCGTTGTGTAGTATATTATAAGGAAGGAATAAAGAAGCGCGGTGCTGTCATTCATAAAGTGGGCAAGCGAAGTCAGCGAGATTATGCTCAGCTTGCGGCTGTCCATAAGGCTTCAGTGAACGCCACCTCATTTAAGAATATCTGACGCTGTGGCTGGAGTTCGAACTAGATGCCGAAGATGCTTCCAGGTCCCTTTAGCTCGAGGACGCGGAACGAACCACCCGTGAGCGACCGCCCAAGCGACCTCAGAAGCCCTCCCCGCATGGTTGCCTCAAGTCTCAACTGCGGTTCCTTCGTGAGAAGGTGTCCCCCTTCAACGTACACTCTCTCGGCCTGACCAAGTGCGGACCTCAGAACCTGCATATCCCCGCCCTTGATCTCATAACTCGGCATGCTGTGGGTGTCAGGGAAGGGTGTTTAATTCTGAGTACGGATTCTGCGGGAGTGGGTTCAGGGGGAGGAGTGCACTGCTTGTGTCCACGGGATACACATTTCTTTGAACCCGCGAACGCCAAGGGTTAATATGACCCCAGAAAGTTAAGAGCCTCGCCGGGAAGGCGGATGGTTTGGAGCCGGGGAAAAAGGGGGCGGCTGTCTTTGTTGAGCCACACTCTGACGACGCAGCCCTTGCCGCAGGCCATCTTATAAAAAGAGGCGTGCTCGGCAAAAAGGTCGTTATACTCACACTCTTTGGAAGATCCATTCTTTTGACGAGGGGCGCCTTCCCCTTCTTTCCAAGGCATCTTATTGATGCGCTTCGCCTGGGCATTAGGGACACATTCGCCCATCTCAACACCCCACACACGACTGAGAAGAACACATGCCTGTGCCCGTACCACGCGATAACGCAACCAGACTGCGCCGGCATCAGGTATAGAGGCAATCTCGTGGGTTATCTCCTTCTTTCCCTTTTCACAAACATCCGGAGAGCCGAAGACGACGATTTTGCGAACTTTGCCGGGGCTTCACGCCTCGACCTTGGGTTGCTGGACCACAAATTCCGTGTCGATGCGGTCGGAACCGGTGTCAGAGACCCTCTTGCAGGGAGGCTCGGAAGGGTCGCCGGGTGTACCTTGAACATGCTCGAACGACTTGAGCCAAAGGTCACGCTACTTGTGGCAAGATGGCCGTACGGCAAGCGGGTGCATCCACACCACGATTTCTCGTTCAGACTCTCATGCGAACTTTCCCGGACACTCGAGGTACCTCTCTATCTGGTGGACGACATACCGTACACAAGAAGGCCGCAAGATCGTGAATTCATAAATGAATTAACCGGAGCAAGGTACCGTGCGACTGTTTATTCCATGACTAAAAAGGACTTTGAGGACAAGATTCGCATGGTGCGGGTTTTCAGAAGCCAGCCGGTCGGGCCTTACCTCGATTTTCTCGCAAAGCCACTCCCAGGCGACGACAGGCCAAGCGAGACGCTCTGGGTTCCTCAGGAAACACCAAGCTGAAACATGATGCAGGCACGCACGCCTGAGTGAGGCATAAGTAAAAAAGAGGGAAATGCACCGCATAGAGACTAGGTCTTTTCCTGGACACCCGTCTGAAGGGCTATTATATGGTCGATGTCTTCGGTTCTGTAGCCGCTGTAAACTGCGACCGCATAGAACACCACCCCGAGAACCACCATGAGAAGCTCGTCATATGGGAAGGGTATCACAGGAGTGAGCAGGGGTCCGAAGCCACCAATGAAGGATAGCGAAAGTATCACAAGTGAGTAGACCACGAGCCACCATCCCGACGCAACCTGTCTCCTGTGCTCTGGCTTCGAAAGGAACTGGAAGGCAGCCGTGAAGACTATTGACAGTACGGCTATTCCGCCAAAGAATACGCCGAAGCTCGACATGAGAACCGAGTCGAAGTTTGGCGGAGGACTGGCCGCGTTGTTTGCGTTGTACACAAGTATGCTGTTGTATCCATAGTACGCAAGCGCAATCAGCGCTATCCAGAACACTACACCGAGGCCAGCCGCAGCTCCCCTTGACACTCCGAGACCCTTCGGCGCATAGAAGATATAGTAGAGGGGAAGACCTGCAAGTATCGCCACAAACACAAAGTATAGCACCGAAAAAGTTGACCAGTACACTATGAGCGAAGCCGCAAGAAACCCTATTGGAGCTATTATCGACGAAGCGCTGAGCCTGAAGGGTCTGTGTAGCTCACCCGCGGTGCGCCTGAGCACCCTAAGACCTACACCACCCATCATGTACGTAAATACCGTGGCGCTCGATATGAAGCCAACAAGCAGGTACCATGAAGGAAACGGTGCAAGAAACACGAGTCCGAGAATCAGCGAGGCTATCAGCGACCAGAGCGGAATTCTTGTCTTCTCATTCACCTTCAGGAAGGCCTCCGGAAGGTAGCCGTCGGCCGCAAGCCCGTAGAATGTCCTTGTCGAGGTCCCCATGTAGATCCATCCCGTACCCGAAGGCGAAATATAGGCGTCAATCAGAAGAACCACACCGAACGCGCCAAGGGCTGCAATTCCGCTTTTTGTAAGCGCTTCGTAGAACGGCCCGGATGAATACAGACTGGCAGATGAGGTAAGCTTCACCCAGTCGCCCGCGGGTATACCGCTCACCGGCCACTTTATCGCGCCGATGTAGGTCACCTGCAACAACGTATAGAGCACTATTGCGATGAGAAGTGAAAAGATGGTCGCCCGAGGAACGTCACGCTGGGGATTCTTTGCCTCACCGCCGAACTCCAGCGCCTGCCTGAAGCCTAGGTAGGAGAAAATTATGCCGCCCGTTGGTATTGCAATAAACATAGGCGACACGCCAAGCGGAAAGAACCCTCCATAAGCGCTGAAGTTGGAAGCGTTAAAGGTGGCAAAGAGCAGAAGAAACGTGAGCGTCGGAATCAGAAGCTTCCAGAGCGTAACAGGCGTGTTGGTCTTGCCGAGCGCCTTGATACCAAAGTAGTTCAGGAGGAAGAATATGACCATGAGTACCAGTGCAAGACCTATTCCTTCACCGCTTAGGACGGAGATCGTTGAGCCTAGTATGGTTGTGGATGATGAGAGGCTCGGAATGTACGTTGCGGCATAGCCGACGACAGCTTCGGCTTCTATCGTAGGCACTGTAAACGCAGAAAGAAGATAAGCCCAGCCCATTATGAAGCCGGTGTAACTTCCGTGGGTGTAGTGCGGGTAGCGCACGATCGCACCGCTTCTCGGTATCATACCGGAAAGCTCCGCATAGTTGAGACCTATAAAAAGCACGAGAATCCCTCCAATGAGCCAGGAAAGCACAACAGCCGGTCCTGCGATTGCCGCGGCGCCGTTCACGGCAAAGAGCCAGCCAGAGCCGATTATCCCTCCAAGAGAAAGTCCGAGGAGGTCAAGCGCACTCAGTTCGTGGCGTAACTTCTTATCGGACTCCGCAGCCATTTTCTCGCCCACCAGGGTAGACGGGGGTGCAGCCGCTTGTGTCTGTTTTTCTGATGCAGACATGGCTTTCACAGTCTTAAAAGGATGAATGATATAAATATTTCCTTTTTGTGCTACTCTTCCCGAAATGGGTACCAACCTGTGTAAAGGGGAATTTCGTGCACTCGTACGTAAAAGGTACGCTGCTGTAAAAGAGGAAGATGGTGCACAACCGCTTGACACGTCGCGGTTTTGTACTGCACCTAACAGAGTATCGTTCCGTGAGGGCGAACCGGCCCACCCGAGGAGTCTCGGCGCAAAGTCGACCGATACCGCCCATCCTTGTGGGACACAGTTTTCTCATGGTCCCTACCCGGAGTCGCCTTCCCGAGACACACCCCCGGTTATTTCTTCAAGGGTCTTTTCAGAGGTTTCGGGTGCAAGAAACACGGTCACAAGGAGCGCGACGAGTATGATCGCCGCAAAGAAGCCCGTACCCACAAAGAGCCCTGATTTTGAAAGAAGAGGAAAGAGTATCACGCCTGCAATGGCGCCTATCCTGCTTACCGACGTCGCAAGGCCCTGACCCAAGGCGCGGATGGGAGTCGGGTAGAGTTCGGTCGAGTATACGTAGCTCAGAATCCCGCCGGGCCACTGTTCGAGTGAAGAGTACACTATAAAGGCTGGAAGGAGCGTGAACGGGCTTACTGTGAGCAGTCCTGGAAGTGCAATAAGCACCACGATCATCGCCGCAAACCCGGCCACCATGAGAATTCTCCTACCATACCTGTCGATAAACTTCATAAGAACGAAGTATGCGAGTATCGGAAATGGGGCGTTCGCTGCTCCGAAAAGTGCGATCTCCGACAGGCTGTGAATGCCGTATGTGTGGTACAGAGTAGGTGTATAGAAGCCGAAGCCGTATGCACCCAAGTCAAACGCAAACCAGGCAACCAGAAGAAACAGCGTGCCACGGAAGTACTTAGTGAACAGGTCCTTCGCCGAAGACCTTCCGGCGGGTCCAGGCGGCTTGAAGCCAAGTGTGCTGGATATTTTCTTGGCCTCGTCCAACCGATTACTCGATGCGAGCCATCGCACTGACTCAGGAACTACGCCCCTTGCCACTATCACTGGTATTGCGAGCACGCCGCCAAAGGCGAGCGCCACCCTCCAGGAGAGGTCGAGACCAAGGTAGAGGGCAAAATAGTTCACTATTCCTGAAAGTAGCGCTCCAACCCAGTAATACATGATACCATATGCAAGAAGCTGTCCCCTCCTTTTCGCGGGTGCATATTCGCTGATCAGGGTGGAGCTTATCGGATAATCTGCCCCTATCCCTATTCCCATCAGGATCCTGAAGCCGATTAACTCGTAAACGTTGGACGACAGTGACGAAAGGATGGCGAAAACCACGAAGAATACGAGGTTCAGCATGAACATGGTTCTCCTGCCAAGACGGTCTGCGAGCCTGCCAAAGAGCACGCCGCCTATCGCCATTCCTATCAGCGCGCTTGAAAGAACAAGTGAGTAGGAAAGCGTACCGCTCTTTATGCCGAACTGTGAAGAAACAAGAAGAACTGAAAAGCTCACCACACTGAGGTCATAACCGTCGATAAGCGCACCCATCCCGGCAAGTGTCGACAGAGCCCAGTGAAATCTACTCACGTTTGCGGAGTCAAGGGAAGGCGCGCCCTCGCTACCTGACATGATTAATACTTCTCGGGATTGAGTTTAAAAGCGTTGTGTCACCTACCTCAGCGCGATACCTGCGCGTGCGACCCGTTACCGCCGGACCTGAGCTCCTCGGCAACGGCCTCGACGTCAATGAGCAGCGAACTTCTCGGCGCCTCTTCAAACGAGCCTCTGCAGCGTGCATCGATTATGAGCACCACAGAGGAAGGCGTGATCGCCTCCACGTAGACTCTTACGCTTCCAGGATCAATCACCCATTCGTTCTTTTTTACTCGCTCCGAAACCTTGTCAATTATCGCTCTCGTGTCAACAGGCTTGGGAACCTCGTACCTTGCCCTGACCATACGCTCAGGAACCTCCTGCTCGATCACAGCCGCCTGTATCATTATATTATTAGGCACTTTCATGGTAGTTCCTTCATCCAGTTCAACTGAAGTATAGTTCAGCGAAATTCGGACCACCCGTCCGCTGAAGCCGAGGATTATCCTGTCCTGAGAAAAGAACTTCGGGACAATGGTGGGGGCGGTAAAGGAGTACTGCCAGGTCATAAGGGTAATGCGGTCTCCCACCTCGAATGGCCTGGAAACAAGAAGAAGGGCACCGGCGAAAATGTTTGAAAGCACGGTCTGTGAAGCAAGGCCGAGCACCAGACCGGCAAACGTTCCTCCCGCAAGTAGAGCCGTGCCGTTCACACCTGCAAGCGCAAGAAGGGCCACACCAAGTAGTATATAGGAGATGTACTCAAAGAGCACAGAGGCGCTGTTTCCCCTCTTTTCGCCCGCTAACTTCGTCACGAAAAGCCTTATTTCACGCGAGAGTACCTTGATGGCAAAGTAGCCCGCCCCGAGCGCGACAAGAAGCTTTATGGCAAGCACAAAATTCAGCGGAACGAGTTTAAGTATGTAGAGCGTATAGTACACGGTCACGCCTAGCGCAAGAAGGAGAATGACGACTCCCGCGACGTACTCGGCGAATCTTCTCTCGCTCATCATTAACGTCACAAGTCGTGGTAGAATAAACCTTGCGAACGGCTGCGCGTGGCAAAAACCCCGAAGTTATCAACGGAGGGCACAAAGACGGACTTTCAGATCACCACCCTTACGCTCGTGCCTGCTACTTCAGTTGGGTACACCTTGATGTCGTCCACAGAACCCGCTTCCTCCTCGTCAGGTCCGAGAACGTTACGTCCGGCATGGTTCAGGTCAAATTTTGCACCATGTTCCGGACATGTTACGATTCCTTTCTCAAATTCGCCAAGGCTCAAATCACCCGCCTCGTGGGTGCACCACCTGTCGAACGCAATCACTTTTGCTCCCAATTTTATGAGAACGAGGTCCTTACCGTTCACACTGAAAGCCCTTGGTTCATTTTCCCTCAAGTCGTCCAGTTTGCATACGTCAACGAGTGCCAAGTTAAATCGAAGGTTGTACGCCATCCGGTCTTAAAAATTCTTTGAGCACTATCCGCGCCTTGCGATTGGAACGAGCTGAACAAGCGATACCATAGCGGTTTCAGGAAAGATGAGAAACGGCCCAAACACGCTCACGGCACCGGCCACTACAGGACCGAAGAAGAAACCTGTACCAAGCGCCGTCTCGAAAACCGAAGTGTTACCAAGTACCTTTCCGGCAGGCTCAAGCGCTAGGTTGAGGCCTTCATGAAAGAGAAGACCCATCCCGACGCCCACCCCGGCCATCACAAATAGCTGGAGGAGAAAACCTTTTGCAAACGGTACCAGCGCAAACAGGGCACACAGTGCATATCCGGTACTCATCGTCCTTTCCCCGAGGTGCTGGTAAATCCTGTGTTCGAGTAGGAATGACACGGTCCTCGTAAACCCCATCACGCCAACGAGAATGCCGATCGACTCGTACCCGAAGCCGGTCTGGTTGAGCCAGGCGGGATAAAGGGTAAGAAGTGTTCCGGTAACATAGGCGTTGACAAAGGCGGGGCGTACATAACCGAAGCCCGTTGACTTGGGTCTTTCAGTCTCATGTACGGCCAAATGCACAGGCATGGTGAGAAAAACAACCACAGCCTCAGTGAAAGCGAACGCAAGACCGAGAAGAAATACCGAACGCAGTCCGTAGAACATGCTGAGATAACCCGAAAGGAGGGGAGCTACCACAACAGCAGTGCTCCAGCCCGCGTTGTAGTTTCTCATATAGCCGGGTTTCCTCTCCGCAAACCAAGAAGGAATGGAGTCGGCAAGCGGCCAAAAGAGACCTAGTGTAAAACCCTCGACAAACCTTATGAAAAAGAACGCGGCCGGCTTCTCAACCAGTACATACACACCTGAGATAATGGCGTAAAGAAGTGCGAGCAAACCGAGAATATTTCTGGGGTTGCGCCTGCCGGTGATCCTGTGCGAAATAAGGGCTGAAAAAATGTAAGACAGACCGAATCCGGACCCGATCACTCCTATCAGTGCGTCTGTTGCTCCCAAGCTTCTTGCATAGAGAGGAACGCCGAATGACACACAGGAGAGGGAAAGTTCCATTGTAATTGCGAAAAGGTAGATGTTAAACTTCATTACTCCACCGAATAAGGATGTCTGGCTTTATTGTCTTTCGGTTTTGCGGAGTGTGACTCATACACTCGAGGCTGCTGTTTAGTCCGACCGTCCCAAAGCCGGCGGAAATAGCATGGATTGCGACTTCGGATCTGACTCTGTCTGCATGCTTGAAGGCGGTTCTCCTGACATACTCTCCTCAGCTGAAGCTTCGGAGCTTTCTTGCTCGAAAAACTGTAACCCGCAAAGGTTTTAAAGGTCTGTGGATGAAGTGGGTATGAACCCGCAGGCTTTCTTTCTTTCTCAGGATGAAATACCCGCTTCATGGTATAACATCCAGGCGGACCTTCCTGAACCCCTTCCACCACCTCTTGACCCAGAGACCCTGAAGCCGGTTTCACCCGAGCCGCTTTTCAGGATATTTGCAAAGGAGCTGGTAAGGCAGGAGGTGACGCAGGAAAGATTCGTGAAGATTCCTGATGAGGTGCTCGATGCGTACAGGCTTATACCAAGGCCTACACCCCTTGTCAGGGCAAAAAGGCTTGAGGAATACCTGAAAACGCCCGCAAGAATCTACTTTAAGTGGGAAGGTGTCAGCCCGGCGGGCAGCCACAAGCCGAACACAGCACTCGCTCAGGCGTACTACAACGCCAAAGAGGGAACAAAGCGCGTGGTTACTGAAACTGGCGCAGGTCAATGGGGTTCGGCCCTTGCCATGTCAGGTGCGCTTTTCAACCTCTCAGTTACGGTGTACATGGTAGCCGCAAGCTACCGTCAGAAGCCCGGCAGGCGGACCATGATGGAAGTATGGGGTGCCCAGGTTTTTTCTTCACCAAGTTCAAGAACCAAATTCGGAAGGTCTCTGATCGAAAAAGAGCCTGACCATACAGGGTCACTCGGGATTGCGATCAGCGAAGCGCTCGAAGACGTGCTTTCCGACGAGGGTGCCAAGTACTGCCTGGGTTCAGTGTTAAACCATGTGCTTCTGCATCAGACTGTGATCGGTCAGGAGGTCAGAAAACAGCTTGAGGCGCTCGGCGAGGAGCCGGATGTACTAGCCGGGAATATAGGAGGGGGGTCAAACTACGGCGGCTTCTGTCTGCCATTCATGGCCGACAAGTTAACCAAAAAGAAGGAGATCGAATTCGTTGCGGTCGAGTCGGCAGCCGTTCCGCACACCACAAGGGGCAGGTATACATACGACTTTGGGGACACTGCGGGCATGACGCCTCTACTCAAAATGCTCACCCTCGGAAGAGATTTCAGAACCCCTCCAATCCACGCGGGTGGTCTCAGGTATCATGGCATGGCACCCATAATCTCTTACCTGATAGCCAAGGGCTTCATGCGCTCCGTGGCATACACTCAGCGCGAAATCTTTGAAGCCGCAAGGATATTCGCCCGCACGCAGGGAATTATCTCGGCACCCGAGTCGGCACACGAAATAAAGTACGTAATAGACGAAGCAAGACGCTGCAGGGACACAGGCGAAAAGAAGGTGATTGTATTCAATCACTCCGGACACGGGCTGCTCGACCTTTCGGGTTACGAAAATTACCTGGCGGGTAACCTGGCAGACTGGTCACCTGAAAGGATAAACTATCCAAATATAGTGCCAGAGTGAAAGCGTTCGCATGAGGCTTCTCCTTGCAGATGCGGCGCTCGAGCTCGTGCCTGAGGAAATAAGCCAGCACCCGTCTGTCGTAAACAGCGCAAGAAAGAGGAGGAAGAAACCTTCCGGGATCCTCCTTGACTCGGCCGTTCACAGACCCGCCATGTCCGCCATTCCCGACGCACTGAAAAGGGGACGGCCTGACATAGTGCACTTCTGCCTTCTCACTGCGCTCGCCGAGGACTGCGTACAGGAAGTTTACATCCACACTTGCAGGGGAAGCATTATACGCGTTGACAGAGGTGCCAGGCTTCCGAAGAACTACAACAGGTTCGTCTCGCTCGCAGAGCAGCTACTTATGCTCGGGCGTGTGCCGCCACACGGGCCACCACTACTTGAGGTGATGCCGGTAAGCCTACGTGAGCTCGTGGGAGACTCCGAGGTCATTCTCCTTGACGAACAGGGAGAAGTTCGCGCGCTACAGGAAGTGTGTGCTGCATCAAGGCGAGGGGCATTTCTGACGATCGGTGCCTACCCTCGCGGAAGCTTTTCACGTGAAATACTCAACCTGACATCCAAGAAGTGGTCGCTAGGCGCGACCCCGCTTGAGGCAGTGCAGGTTCTTATAAGGATTCTCTGCGCCTGCTGTCTTTCAACCTAGGGCACTCTCGACGGCTGCGGACCCGTGTACTTCTCAAGCACCACATGGATGAGCGAAGGTCTTCCCCCTCTTGCAAACTCTAACGAGCGCACGAGCTGCTCCTCGAACTCCACGGGTGTCGTGGCAGTCGATGACGGCACCTGGAATCCCTCCGCCACCTTTGAAAAGTCTATGCGCGGTCGGTCGAGGTCCACAAATTCAAAGTCTCCGGAAGTTGTCGCGAGTCTTAGCGGTGTGCGCTCAAACGGAGGCCATTCTATGCCCCATGCACCGTTATTGAGGACAATATAGATCACTGGAATTGAATAATGGCTGACCGTCCAGAGAGCCGAATCAATGTTTCCGAACACGGCCTCCCCGTCACCGATGGTGCACACGGTGACGTGACCTGTGTACGCAATCCTGCCGTTCGAGTGGGAGGCTTCCTCTACAACCTCCGTATAGCTCGTATGGGCGAGCGCGACGCCGTAGGCCATGCCAACTGTTGTCCCAAGATGACCGCTTGGATTCGAAAAGTAGGTCCCAGGCTCCTCGATCCGCAGGGTTTCAAGCAGCCCCCGCCTCGGTGTAATACTACCGTTCACCCAGCTTATATCGGGACCCCAGTGGGAGCCAAGAATGTGACCGATGGACCAGCCGTCGAGCCTCTCCCTCTCGAGACTCTCGCGTGCCCTTCTATCCGATTCGTCAAGAAGCCCGGAATGAACTTCATGCCACTTCTCGGTTCTTTCTTGTACGACAGCTCTATCGATTGAGCTCAAACTGTTGAGTAGCTTTAGTATTTTTTTGAGAGAGGCGGCTGTGTCACAGGCCGAGCGCACATTCGCTCGAAAGAGAGAAGAGCCGTAGTCGCCTCCCTCATACACGTCCTGGACATGTAGTGGATCAGAAAAGAGGTCCACCGCAGCCCCCGGGTAGGCGTCGTGTGGAAGAAGGCCTGTATCAAGACTCACGACAAGGTCCACCGCGCGGTCCACTGCACGCGTGTCCCAGACCCCGACAAACCCCGCGTGCAAAGGATGCGACACGGGTAGGTTGAGAAAAACTCGGCGCTCGTATACACCTGCACCGAACCGCGCTGCAAACTCACCAAGAAGCTGTACGGCACTCTTATTCCTCCCGAACTTTGATGTAACAACAGCTGGCCTCGAGTGCGTAAGAAGCAGGTCCAAAACTCTCCTTGCCATCTCATCGTCGAGAACACCGAGTGTGGTGTACGGCTCTTCTTCTATGGGTTGCGGGATAGCGCGAGGCGCCGAACACATGAGATCCTGCCGTAGCGTGACATAGACCGGCGCGCGCGGCTCTGAGAGCGCAAGGTGGAACGCCTTTCCCATGTCCGAGGCAAGTGTTTCGAGCGAATGGTTCTCGGTGTGCCATTTAAGCCAAGGTTGAACGAAGTGTGCCTGATTCGAGTGGTAGTGGTATTCCGGCTCGCCAGTCAGAATGGGTACTCCAGGGAGGTTTGCGGAGGCAAAAACGACAAGCGGAGCCGAGTTCATATAGGCGGCGTAGAACGCGCCCACCGAATTCTGTGTACCCACAATCCTGTCTATGAGTGCTACTCCCGGGCCTTCCGAAGCAAGGGCATAACCTGCGGCGGCGCTCACTGTGGTGAACTCATGAAGTCCCTGTATCCACTTGGGAGGCTTCACGACCGCAAGAGCATCCTGAATATCAGGCATACCCGCACCAGTAGTGCCGAACACATAGTTCACTTTCCTGAGACTTAGAAGCTTTGCAAAGAGCTCGCCACCAGTTCTCGCGCTAACCCCGGACATGAATCTTAGGATGAGGCCGCTCTAATTAAACCTTTGAAGGCCATTGCTAAGAAACGCTGATATAGCCGTTAGAAAACAGAAAGACCATGGCGAAGTACGACGGCATTAAGGGCTATATCCTTCTTGAAATCGAAAAGGGTGTAAATGATGTAACACTCGTGTTCAGAGACAACCGCTACCTCTTTGTGACCTCTACCTCGGAAGTCAGCGTCCAGGACGAAGGTGTTGAGGGGCAGGAGCTGGACACCATTCAGGAGGAAGCGCAGGGCGTAGCGCTCAACTTCAAAAACGGAAAGAAGTTAAAAATTTGGTCGGGCGACGGCGTCACGACCGAAAGTGTGCCGGAATGACCTAGAGCGCCACAGCCTGTTTCCTCGTTATGAGACCGAGGTCGACGAGGTCCTTCCTGAGTTCAGATTTCTCTTCTTCTGTCATGGGTAGCAGTGGAGGCCTCACATGCCCGCCAGCCATTCCGAGTAGCTCGCCCCAGTACTTCACCATTTGCACGGGTAGCGAACCACCGGTCCTCGCAACCAGTCTGCTCCACCATCTTCTTGACACGCTTTTGACAGGCCACACTCTCCTGTAAATATCCTTGGCCTTCTCGAGTTCCCCAGCAGTCGCGGCTGCTATGAACTGCACATAGTCGTGCCTTTCCTGCGTGTCAAACCTCCAGTCCGAAGTGTTCGCGAACATCACCTGCTGGTGGAAACCATAGTAAGGCTCGAAGAAAAAGATCTCTTCGTCAGGTACGCTTACGACCACCTTTTTTCCAGCAAGTAGGTGAGTGTCGATCGAAATCTGCATGTTGAAGCTTGCTTCCTTGATTGCCACAACATTCTCGATTTCCGCTATCTTTGAAAGCCCCTTCGCACTCATGGTGATTCCGAACTGCGGGGAGTTGTAGAACGCTATTCCCATGTTCGTTTTTTCGGCCACTCTCCTTACCCAGTCGATCACCTGCTCTTCAGTCTTGGTCATTATGTAGGGCGGCCCGAGGATCAAAAGGTCGTATCCTAGCTCTTCGGCCTTTGTGCTCATGTACACTATATCCGGAAGGGATGTATCGGTAACCTGAAACGCCTTGAGGGCACGCCTCCCGACCATCTCGGGTACGGTTTCGAGAAGAGAGTACCTCTCTGCCCTTGTGAGACTCCAGAACTCACCCATGTTCCACGAGAAACCGAGGCCACGAGTCCCGAGGGAGATCACGTGTTCAACGTTCCTTTGAAGTCCTGTGAGATCAATCCGGTCGTCTGGAGTGAACGGAGTGACCATAGTGGTCCACTGACCCACCATCTCCTGTCTCGCCCACTCCTTAGCCTCAGACTTCGAGTAACGCATGTGTAATTCATTCCCGGCCAAGCTTAAATGTTGCGTACCACTCGTTAGTGGTAAGTTGCGACTGAGAAAGTGGACAAAGGCGGTGAGGCCGGCCTTTATTCCCGCCTCAGTTATACCTGTGTTCGCGGGCTGGGCGCTTGCCGGCCACCCCCTGAGACCTCCTGACATGGTCTACCTCGGTGCCACGCTTCTTGGTGTCGCACTTGCTCACATGAGCGCCGACCTCTTCAACGAATATTTTGACTTCAAAAACGGAACGGACCGCGCGAGCGAGGCTCGGGGACTGAGTGGAGGAATGGGTATCCTAGTACGCGGGATGCTCGAGCCGGAGAGCGTAAAGCGGGCTGGCTTTGTTCTCCTGTCTCTTGCGTCGCTTGTGGGTATCATCCTCGGCCTTGAGAGAGGCCCAGTGGTGCTCCTGTTCATGGCGTTCGGCGGCGTCACGGTATACATGTACACCTCAACCCTTCAGAGAAAAGGGCTTGGGGAGTTAACACTTGCAGTAGAGAGGATACTCACAACCGCAGGCAGCGCGTACGTATTCCTGCTGGCGGTCCCGCTTTCATCGCTCATCGTCGGTGCCTCTCTAGGTGCGCTGTCGGTCTTTACCGTATACTACGCCGCCTTCCCAGATTATGAGGCTGATTCAGAAACTGGAAAAAAGACGCTGGTAGTCCTTCTCGGAAAGGACAGGGCACGGAGACTTGCACTTCTTCCCGTCGCCGCAGGCTACCTCTTTCTTCTCTTCGGTCTTGCAGCGGGTGTTCTAGGCTTGTACCCGCTTGCGACACTTCTTCTTGTCCCCTTTTTCATTCACACATTCACCAAACTGCGTGGTAACATGGTGGAAGGCTTGAGGGAAGCCGCGCTCCTTGCTAGACTGTTTGGCGTGACTGTTGTCCTGCTTCTTCTTCTGTGAACAGTTTCCTCTTAATCACCACGGCGAGGGGAAAGAACATGGTGCCGATGCCGAGAGCAATCCATGATGGACTGTAACCCGCGCTCACCACACCCTGCGCAAACATTACCGAGGCGACGGAACCTGTCACTATGCCAACGCTGTTTACGAGGCCAATTGCGAGGGGTACAAACCTTTTTTCGATATCCCTGAGTCTGATCGGTAGCACATACGCCACCGTATAGGCCATCCCATCGAAAAGGCCGAGTGCAAAGGATGAAAAACCTAGGACATAAGCGTTGTCCACCGTGTACACAAGAACCAGAACCGAAACGAGAAACGAGGGTATGGTTGCAAGCATAACCCTGCTACCTCGTTTTCCGAGGAGCCAGCCTCCAAGCGGCCCTCCGATTATACCGCCGAACAAAATCATTGAGGAAACTGTACCCGCGACGTAGGGCGAGAAACCAAGGAAGTTTTCCGAATACTCCACTACAAACTGGCTTATCACATAGTAGGCCGCAGTGAGTCCGACAATTCCCACAATCACAACCCAGAGCGGTTTTGAGGTGAACACCGTACGCGAACCGCCCGCCCCTAGCTTCGATCCATCCCCGACACCGCGAAACGCAAGCGTACACACAACCAGGTTTGCTGTAAGAAGCGCGCCTATCACGAGGTACGGAAATCTCCAGCCATACGTCACTGAAAGGGGAGTGAACACAAAAAGTGCGATGCCGCCCCCCACGTTGAACGCACCGTTGTACACGCCCACCACGAGCCCTGACCGCCTCCCGCCAATCGCCTGCGAGGCGACCACCATCGCCGGTGCAAAAAAGAAAGCTGCTCCTAAACCCGTAAGGAATCGCATCACGAACTGAAAGAGAAAGCCGGGTGAGAATGCAGAGCCGAATGTGAAAAGGGCTATCAAAAGAAGTCCCGCAAGGGTGGTTCTTGCTGCACCGAGTCGTGCTGACAGAAAGCCAGCTGGAACCTGAAACACGCCTGAACCAAGTAGGAAGGCGGTCGTGAAAGCACCGAGCGCACTTGCTGAGTACCCCGTTATGGAGCGCAAAGCAGGAAAGAGGGCCGCCATGTCAAACCAGACCATTGAGTATGCGACCCTGGCTGAGATCACTGAAGCAAGAAGTGCAGTTGGTCTAGCTAACTGTGTGCACCGAGAAGACTAGGAAGGCAAGGATTAATAGGAATTACCTGGCGAAGAAGCGGGCGAATGCCTGCCACTGCGCTGACCCTTCAGCCTCGAAAGCCTGCCCCACTCTGCCACTATTCTTTCAAGGTCGTATCCACACATTTCAACTATACCAGGCTCGGGATCAGTCGTGGGGGCAAGCCTTATTCCGAGCGCCCGGGTGCACACAAAGAAGAAATAAGCCCTGTTCTTTGTCGTGACTGAAATGAGTATACCGTTCTTCTCGACCAGTAACTTGAGCATGGTCCTTTCAAAAAGAAGTTTCTTCAAACATGTGCCCCCTCTTCATCGGCTTTTCTCGAAAGCCTGCGCCATTTTGCGGGTTCGATGAATCCCCTGAGAAATTTCAGATAGAACACGGGCGTATAGGCTATATTTTTGACGCTTCTCGAGTTAAGCCCGACCATCACAACCGTTAGGAAGCAGTAGGGAAGCTCGAGCACAGGGCTTGAATCCAGAAGCCTTGTGTTCGCACCCTCCCACTCGGGTTTGTACCTCCGATAGCCCGACCTGTGGACCATGGCATCCCTGACATAACGCACACCAAGCCTTCTTTCCCTGAGAACCTTCATTATATAGAACGTCTCCCTTGCGTCTATCCCATGTGGAATGCGCACCGACTTGTATTCGTTTTTTCTTAACACGAGCAGACTTGCGGGAAGGCCGTAACAGAACACATGCCCACGCGCTACGCCCACCACTGCACCCACTGAAGGGTCGCTGAGCGTACTCAGGGCTGTATCAAAGAACCGTGGATCGGTGATCTCGACATCGCTATCCACAAAGGCGAGATAGTCGGTGTCCGTCATTCTGAAACACAGCCCGCGCGCGTATCCCAAGCCCACGCCCTCGGTGTAAAACCTGCAACCGAACCTGCGGGCGATTTCTGGAGTGCAGTCGGTGCTCATATGGTCTACGACCACAACCGGCGCATCGGTAGCGTGCCTTATTGACTGAAGACACCTGCCGAGCGTGCGAGCGGAATTGTAGGTGCACACGCAAACTGTCAGGTCATGGCTCATACGAATACTCACCGAGGAAGTGGTCTCCGAGCGAGTTCATGGGGAAGGATCGTGCAATCAAAGTGTCGAGCCGGCTGAGGATACGCGACGCCCCGCCCTTTGGGATATAGCGAGTAAGGTTTGAAGCGGGAAGGACCACACACGCACCTATTACTCTCTTTTCCCTGAATTCTGGGCTGAGAATTTTACGAACTTCGTACCTCGAGTAGGCGTAGGACGTGACGCAGAATCTCGAGTTTCCGATCGGCACCGGATTACGCAATCTTGCGAAGGCCATTCTGAGCCTGCCGCGTAGGATATAGCCGAACAGCTCGAGACCGCAGTACCTGTTCCACACACCGAGAACCAGTTTACCACCGGGTTTTAGTACCTGCGCAAGTGCTCTCGTGAAGACTCTCGGGTCTCGTTCCGTGTTGAATGCGCCATAGGTGCAGTAGGCCCCGTCGAGTCTGTCGTAGCCCAGCGAGCGTAGTGTCCCGGAAAGTGCGGGCACGTTGCATCTAGCCGTGACCACGCGCTCGGAAAGTCCTAGAGCGCGCGCCTTTTTTTCCACTATCCTGAGCATTTTTGAAGAAATGTCGGTTGCCACAATCGAAACGCCAAGGCGCGCGAGCGCAAGCGTCTCTGTTCCAGTACCGCAGCCGATTTCCACAACGGTGTCACCCGGCGAAAAAACTTGTTTCATGAAACCTACAGAAAGTGCTCTCAGGTAAGAGTTCACGGGGTTTCCGTAAATGTGGCTGTCGTACTCCTCGGCTATGCCGTCGAACGCCGCCTCAAGCTCGGTGTATGCAAGCTTGTCAGGGGGGTCACCGCTCAGACTGTCAACTATCCTGATCGATGCCAGAAATCTTGCTCCCCAGTACCGGCTCCTTACGATATCTCGCCCGTACTTTCTTGTGAAAGCGTGCAGCACCGGGCTCAGCTTGTCCACTATCTCTGAGACGGCCGCATGCCCCTTGTATGTGCCCTCGTCCATCATCACAAGCACCTCAGGATGCGTGCGGAGGTTGAGTAACCAGTCCTGTCTTCCTCGCTTCTCGGGAAAGACAAATATCACTCCGTCATGAAACACATACCTCAGCAACACCCTGTGCGCCAAACCCGTCTGCCGGCCGTATGTCTCGAGCAATAGGTACTGACCCCTGCTTACCGACACACAAGTAAGTATGAGCGATAAGCTGATTAGCCTTTCGGGGTCGCTACCGAAATGTCCTCGGGCGCACCGTACGCCCTGAGCAGGTCCTCCGTTACAATCTTCATAAGTGAGTCCCTGGTTCCTGCCGACGCCACTACCACCGTGTGCCTTGAAAGCGAGGTGTCGAGGAGGACACGCACCTCGCCCTTCAGTATCACCGGAGGAACGGCACCAACCTCAAAACCCAAGAGCAGCCTCACCTCCTCGGGCCTCGCAAGACGCATGCCCACGCCGGTCACACGGGAAAGCTTCCCCACGTCAACTTTCCTGTCGCCTGACAGAAGTACGAGGGTTGCATTCGTCCCCGCCGTATCGGAAACAAAAAGCACGCTCTTTAGGATTTGGCTTACGCCCACACCTATTGAGCCTGCAGCCTGCTCACTTGTGGCGGCTCTAAGACCTTCAAACGTTTCGAGAACACGGATTCCCATAAACTCGCAGGCAGCGAGCACTTCCGACACTCTTTGGGACGCCAAGACGTGCGAATAAGGCTTTGGGGCGTATTTCTGAGTTTCGCGCCGCACTGCTTATCTTTTTGCTCAGCAATAAACAGGAAATGAGCCTCGAAAACTTCCTGAAAAACCTTCCGAAGAACGAAGAGATAAACGCCTTCGTTACACTTAACCCGAAAATGGAGGAAGAGTTCAGGATAGCCGCAGAAAGGGGTGCATTCCCTTTCCTATTTGGCGTAAAGGACGTAATCAACACAGCTGGAATAAGGACCACGATGGGCTCGCGGCTTTACGCAGACTATGTTCCGGCAACTGACGCAAGGATAGTTCAGGCACTCAAGCTTGCAGGGGGAGTGGTGACCGGAAAGACAAACACCCATGAATTCGCGTCGGGGGCGACGACAACCTCCTCTATATTCGGACCAACAAGAAACCCGCTCGACACCGCAAGAATAGCGGGGGGTAGCAGCGGTGGATCGGCTGCGGCGGTGGGTGCGCATATGGTCGAGCTTGCGCTGGGAACTGATACAGCGGGCTCGGTAAGGATACCCGCCTCCTTCTGTGGTGTTTATGGACTCAAAACCACAAGGGGGATACTTGGTCTTGAGGGCGTCTTACCGCTCGCGCCAAGCTACGATACACTCGGATTCCTAGCTTCGACACCTGACGAACTCGAAAGAGTGTGCACGCTGTGCATGGGCGAAAAGACCACCGAGGAAGGAAGGAGGCTCGTGTTTGGAGTGCCCTCCTGGGCCGAGACCACAGAAGGTGTGCCGGAGCCTTACCGATCCCAAGCCGAACGCGTGATTCAGAGCTTCCAGGAATGGCTCAGCCGTCTGGAAGCCGTAGACGTAGTAAGGCTTGACCGTCTGGACAGGTCTTCCGTCGACAGCCACTTCGGCGCGATAAGATACGCAGAAGCTAGCTCGGTACACCTGTCTAGCAAGGAAAGATGGAACGAATGTTTCCAGGATGTGAAACAGTTACTCGAAAGGGGACTTGAGGTACGGGCAGTGGACTACATCCAATCGCTTTCTGCGATGCGTGTTGCATATGCAGAATTCAGAGCTGCAACGGCCGGCGTGGATGCGGTTGTGACACCGACGACACCCATCATTCCACCTTTGATATCACAGACGGTTGGCAACGAGGCAGGAGAGCTTCGCAGCGTTCTCACAAGGTACACAACATATGCCTCCTTTCTTGGACTGCCGGCGCTTAGCATTCCGGCGCTTTCGGTGGACGGCTTCCTGCTCGGTGTGCAGCTAATGTGCGACAAGGGTGGCGATTCGAGGCTCGTATCCTACGCGAAGCGGATAATGCCCAACAAAGCTCAGATATGACACTCGAGAAAGCACCCCACCTTTGTGAACCGCACTGACCTGTTTCTGATGTTTCATGTGGCGTGACATTCATCTTCGAAGGCCACGAGCTCCGTCACAATTCCTCCTACACACAGCACCTGAATGGGCGCAACACTTTCTGAAAACGGCACCCGTGAGTCGTTTGTTCCGTGCTGAATGAGGGGGGCACGCTGATGTTCTCGGCCTTGTGATCGGGGAAAGCGCGCTGAGAACATCGCGGTGCGCTCTCATAGCGGAGGTGAGCTTCCTTGAAGACCCTTCAAGCCTAATCGAATGCATGTTGGGTTTAGAGTCATATGTAGCCAGTCTGGCATACTCTCCTCGCTAAGGCGACGGAGGTTCTGCTTTTACTTACTTCCTGTTACTCCTTCACCCCTCACGGTCGGAGAGCGTTTCGCAGAACCTCCATTCCTGGGTTTCGAGGCCGTTCCCGCCCAAAACGTTGCCCCTCTCGGTCGGGGGTATCAGTGCTCCCCTTGCACGCATCCCTGTCTACGTGCAATCTGGATATACCTTCACCCACACTGTTTTGGACAGAGTGTGGAGGCATTCCAAACCAGTTGGG
>Ga0080006_1229965_pt1 | contig 32189 bp, 49 predicted proteins | sample RS3BMetagenome_FD_69209 | JGI IMG/M metagenome (GOLD analysis project Ga0080006, IMG submission 69209) | Ferric oxide microbial mat and aquatic microbial communities from Rainbow Spring, Yellowstone National Park, USA - RS3B (SPADES... ...
ACCATGGGTAAGCGTGGCCCAGGCCGCCCGCGCGTCCTCGACCATCCTGGCTTCCTCGCCAAGTGGTCGGAGATTCGACCCTTGGTCTTGCGCGGCGAGATTAGCCGCGGGGAGGCGGCCCGCCGCCTTGGAGTCTCGTTCGCCACGCTACTGCGACTCCTGCAGGCAGCTCCTCCACAAGGAGATAAGCCGGAGGTCGAGAGATGATGGCCGCGCTCACCATCGGCAAGGCCATCCATAGTGACTTCATTGAATTGTTCGTCTACCTCTTGACATCGTACGGGACGGAGAGGCATTATCTAAACGACACGTAGAGTTGGGGGTGAGACGGTGAGGCGCAAGGCCCTGAGGGACGCCAGGAAAGCCACCGGAATGACTCAGGCACAGGTTGCCGGGAAGCTCGGCGTGCGCCCGGCGACCTATGGGCACTACGAGGAAGGGCTTCGCACTCCGGATGTAGACATGGCGCTCCGCATCGCCCGCATTCTCGGCAGGCCGGTAGAGGAGCTTTTCGGAGATCTCGCCGACGCTGAGGCTCGCTGCGAGCAGCGCAACTCCGCGACTTCCGGCTGAGCAGTATCGCCAGCGCGTAGCCGCGCTAGACGGTACCACGATGCGCCGACGGATGGATCAGATATCCACTCATACAGGAGGTGGCAACCTTGCTTTCGGCAGACATTGGCTTCTGGCTACGCGTCGCCCCCGTCCACCTCCTCCAGCGGTGGCTGGAGGAGCGGGTGGAAGCCGAGAGACGCGAGGCCGCCGCCCGGCGTTTCGGGCGCCGGCGAGCCAGGAAATGAGCGAGCGCCCGGTTTCCTAGGCGCTCGGAAGAAGGATCAGGATGAGCATAGCACGAGGGGAGGAACGAGGCAATGGAAGTCATCCGTAGCAGGAAGCTCGATGAGGAGATCGAGCTGTTCGCGGAACCGGAAGAGGACGTGTTCGTGGAACAGAACCCGGAGACCGGCACGGTGCGCCTGAAGATCTCAGATCAGCCGTGGGGTCGTGGGGTGACGATCTACCTCACCAAGCGGCAGGCGATTTCGCTTTCGATAGCCATCCGCTCCTGCTTCCTGGAGCGGATCAAGGAACTCGGCATCAAGGTGGAAGACGACGATGCGCCCGCTGTCCCGGCGCAGCCGTGAGGAGGTGCGGCGATGCGCTACTCCCTCCACGACCCTCGCCTCGACGAGGCCATCGACCTCTACCGCCTCGCCGAGGCCGAGTGGCGTGGCCCGTGGCTCGTGATTTGCGACTCCTGCGGCCGGATCGCCCAGGACGAGGACGCCGTGGTGCTTACAAGCGGCGCGGTGCTCTGCCGGGGGTGCGCCTGCCAGATTTGGGAGGCTGAGGATTGTGGCGCATGAACGGGTCTCAGCGGGCAAGCCGCACACCCGCTATCGCCTCGCGGACGGGACGCTCGTCCCCGGCGTAACGACGGTCCTGGGGGTGCTGCACCGCCCGGGCCTCGTCGAGTGGGCCAACAAGCTCGGTCTCCAAGGCATTGACACGAGAGGCTACGTGGACGAGCTCGCGAAGATCGGCACGCTCGCCCACGGCCTCATCGAGGAGGAGTTAGGCGGCCCGGAGGTGGACCGGAGCCTCTACAGCGCCGAAGAGATCGACCGAGCCGAGAACAGCCTCCTGAAGTTCTACGAGTGGCAGAAGGCTCACGAGATCCAACCGGTATTCATTGAGAAGCCTCTCGTCTCGGAACGGTTCCGATACGGGGGCACCATCGACTGCTATGCGGTCATCGACGGGCGGCCGGAGATCCTCGACATCAAGACCTCCAAGCAGGTCTACGATTCTCACCTCTACCAGGTGGCGGCGTATTGGAAGCCCGTCGAGGAGGCGGGGTACCCGGTGGAGGCTGTGAGGGTGCTCCAGGTGGGGCGCACCGAGGACGAGGGATTCAGCGAGCATATAATCCCCGTGCAGGCTCTCCGTCCCCACTGGCTCGTGTTTCGCTACGCCCTCCGAATCCATCACCTCCAGCAGCAGATCCGCAGAGAGGAGGCGGTGTAGATGGCGCTCCCAGAGATCAAGCGAGGTGGGCTGGACGCGCAGACGCTCGAGAGCGTGGTCGTAGGCGGTGACCTTTCGAAGCTCACACCCGCCCAGCGTCTCGCCTACTACCGAGCCGTGTGCGAGAGCCTCGGGCTGAACCCTCTCACGAAGCCTTTCGACTATATCTTGCTCAACGGTCGCCTCACCCTCTACGCCCGCAAGGATGCCACGGATCAGATCCGGGCGCAGAAGGGCATCTCCATCGAGATCACCGGCCGCGAGCTGATCGGCGACGTCTACGTGGTGACAGCCCGCGGCAAGACCGCCGATGGCCGCACGGACGAGTCCATAGGTGCGGTTTCTGTGGTGGGGCTCAAAGGCGAGCCCCTCGCCAATGCTTACATGAAGGCCGAAACCAAGGCGAAGCGCCGCGTGACGCTCTCCCTCGCTGGTCTCGGCTGGCTCGACGAGACAGAGACGGAGACGATCCCGGACGCCCAGAGAGTCCTCGTGACCGACTCCGGCGAGGTCCTCACCCCGCCGAAGCCGGCGACCAGGGGACAACTCAAGACCCTCTTGAACGTAGCCGAGGAGGTCGGTCTCGGCAAGGAAGGCTTGCTGGACTGGCTTGAGGAGCGGTACGGCACCCGCCGCGGCTCCGATCTCACCTCCGATCAGGTCGAGGAGGCGATGCGCCTCCTACGGGAAACGGCAGAGGCAGCGGACGATGGTGAAGTGTGACCGATGCGGAAGCCGTCGTCTGCCTGCCGCGCCGAAACAAGCCAGAGGAACTGTGGCGGCACATGGGCGACGTATACCGACTCCGCCGCACCACCACGCTCCGTCACCTCTGGCGCAAGATGGTCCGCCAGCACCAGCTCGCCCTCTACGCAGCGAACATGCTGGCGACGCTGGATGGCGGCCACGGAGATCCTGCTCCTCGTCCTGCTGGCAGCAGCGCTTTGGGCTGACCTCCTCCTCAACTGGACGCATTAAGCTTTCCCGGTCCGGCTCTTCTCCCTGGCCGGTGCCGGGGGCAAATCCGCCCGCAGGGGGATACGAAGAAACATGTCCGGAGCGAAGCCTTGTCGGAACCCAGCCCCCCTGCGGGCGGCATATTTGCCGGTGTCTCGCATCACCCCCGCTCCCCGAAAGCGGCCCGAACGCCTCCCCTGACATCGGCCGGGGAGCGGGGGCCAGATTGGAGGACGCGCCATGTTCGCTATTGTGTCTCCCGAGCTCGACAGGGCCCGTGCTGCCTACGAGCTGGCGCAGCAGGTCTTCGAGGAAATTCCCGGGGGCGACCCACGCTGGTTCGTGGCCTACCACGAGCTCGAGGCGGCCAAGGCTCGATACGAGCTTGTTCTGCATGAGGTCCTCGAGCGCGTGCGCCGAGAGAGGGGTATGTGCCAGTGATCCACTCCCTCTGGCGCATCGACGACAGGGGCGAGACGACCCTCATGGTCGCGGGGACGAGGCACGAGGCACTGCAGGTGTTCTTCGCAGAGCACCCGGACGCAAGGGCGCGGAACCTCCGTCCCAAGCTGATTCTGTCCTCGGTCTCCAGACCGACAGGCATCCTCGGCCCCGAGGACGAGCTGTGGAGGCTCATCCCGGACGCCAAGCACAGACCTCCTGAAAAGTACCGGTGCTGGCGCGTGCGGGTGATCCGGGCAGACCAGATCGAGAACGCCGCGGACACCATTCTCCGGGAGTTCTACGACGACGATCCACTTTGAGATGGCGTGGCTTATATACCAGTTCTGGCTTCTCGGCTTTGACTCCCTCGACGAGGGAACGGACAGGTAGGGGGTCCGGCACATGGCCTGGATCGAGTCCCATCAGAGCCTCGCAAGCCACCGCAAGCTCATGCGGCTGTGCGCTTTGCTGCGAATCGCAAAGCCACAAGCCATCGGACACCTTCACCTGTTGTGGTGGTGGGCTCTCGACAACGTTGGCCCAGACGGAGACCTCGGCGATATCACGGACGAGGAGTTGGCGATGGCCGCTCAGTGGGATGGCGACCCACACGAGTTTGCAGACGCACTAACGAGATCAGGATTCGTAGACGTCGTCGAGGATGGTTCGCGCTGGCTCCACGACTGGTGGGATTACGCCGGCAAGATCCTCGACAGGAGAGCACGGGACCGGGAGAGGATGCGGCAGGCACGGGGATCGCCATCATCTCGGGACCCCTCACCGGAACCCTCGCGATACCCATCCCAGGAGCGTCCTGCTACCGTCGCAGGACCGTCGGAGGACGGTAGCGAGACCGTCCGACGTACCCAACCCAACCCAACCCAACCCACCTACCCCCCCCTTCCGTCCCCCCCCAGAGGGGGGAGAAACCCCCTCGCCGGGAGCGAGGGGGGCGTGTCTCCGCCCCCCGACGCAGGGCTTGTCGCCTCCGAGGGCGAGAGAAGTGGGACTCGGTCCACGAGTGCCCGTGCGTCGCCCAGGAGGCCTCGCTCCCCTCGAGCGGACGAGCCCTACTCGCCCGACTTCGAGGCGTTCTGGGCGGTCTACCCGCGCCGCGTGGACAAGGGCGCGGCGTGGAGGGCGTGGCGCGCCCGGCTGCGAGAGGGACATACCCCGGGCGAGCTGATCTCGGCGGCGCGGCACTACGCCGGGGCCATGGAGGATATGGGCGTCGAGCTGCGGTTTCGCAAGCACCCCGCCACCTTCCTCGGGCCGTCGAAGCCCTTCGCCGAGTGGGTCTCAGGCGTCCCAGAGGGCTTCCGCGGGAACGCCGACGTGCCGCAGGCGTGGCACGCGCTCCGTGCCTACCTGGAGGCCACCGAGGACGGGCATCCTCCGCGGGCTGCGCCCGACGAGACTGTGTGGGATGGCCACCTGGGTGCCACGAGAACCGGGGGTGACCTGCGGTGACGCGCAAGGACGTAGCGAAGCTCCTGGCGTTTGCGACGGCGGCGCTACCGTCCGTAAAGCTGTCTGGGGCCACCGTCGAGGCGTGGTGGGTTCTTCTGCGCGACCTCGACGCCGCCGTAGCGCTAGCTGCGCTACGGCGCGTGCTGGCGACGCAGGAGATCCCCGCGCTGCCGACTCCCGGTGCCATCCGCAAGGCCGCGTCGGAGCTCACTCGCCCTCGCCTGCCAAGCCCCGAGGAGGCGTGGGCGACGGTGCTCGAGGCCGTGCGCCAGCACGGACACTACGATCCGCCCGGCGGGGCCTGGGACTTCGAGCACGACCCGGTGCGACGTGCCGTGCGGGCGATCGGCTGGGACACGATCTGCCTGTCCGAGGGGATCGGCGTGGAGAGGGCGCACTTCATGCGGACTTATGCCGCGATGGCCGACTCGGTGGTCGAGGACGCATGCCTCCCACCTGCGCTGCGACGTGGCGCGCTTTGCGGCGGGAGCGGCGCCGAGCCCATGCATGACGTACTCAGCCGGATTGCGGTGGGATCGGGAAATGAGTGAGAGGGTTGCCCAAATACGCCAATTGCTCTACGAAGGCAGGTACTCCTCCGAGGACAAACTCTCGTGCTCCAGCTGCGGTTGGCCCTCGGTCCAGCACGAGGTACGCTGGGATGCCAAGGAGGGTGTGTTTCGCATCTGGGCACGATGCGAGCACTGCAACAGCGTCGAGGAGGGGGTGGCGTAACTTGCACACACGCCACTTGTTTTACATAGGCGATGCGCTTGACGTGCTGAGGACCCTACCTAGTGAGTCGGTCCACTGCGTTGTGACTTCTCCCCCCTATTGGGGACTAAGGAACTACGGCGTGGATGGCCAGATCGGCCTTGAGCCGACCCCAGAGGCGTATGTCCAGCGTCTCGTCGAGGTGTTCCGGGAGGTACGGCGGGGACTGCGCCGGGATGGGACGCTTTGGCTGAACCTTGGTGACACATATGCGGCAACCCGAAGATATCAGGTACGGGACAACAAGCATGTCGATGTCGGCAATACCATGCCCATGCGTGTTCCCGTTGGCCTCAAGCCGAAGGATCTCGTCGGCGTGCCATGGATGGTCGCCTTCGCGTTACGGGCAGACGGGTGGTGGCTGAGGGACGATGTGATTTGGGCAAAGGGTACGTCGGTCGGCATGAGGTGGGGGAACCCGATGCCGGAGAGCGTGACGGACCGCCCCGCAAGAGCACATGAGTACGTGTTCATGCTCTCCAAGAGCGAGAAGTTCTACTACGACGCCGATGCTGTCGCTGAACCGGCTCTTTCTGGTGATCCCAATCCTCCCATGGGATCCGCGTCCGTGCGGACAGGGACGCTATCCCCGCATCCTCATGCTCTAGCTAGGAGAATGGCCGCTGGTTCCCACGGCTCTATCCACCGTGAGGGAATATCGTCTGCTAGCCCGTACAGAGAGCCTAAGCGCGATCCTAGCGGCATGACCGCCAGACTCCGCGACGTGTGGGCCATACCTCCTCAACCCTTCCCCGAGGCGCACTTTGCCGCATTCCCAGATGCCCTCGTTGAGACCTGCATCCTCGCTGGAACGAGTGAGTTCGGCTGCTGCTCGGCCTGCGGTGCCCCATACGATAGGCTTGTGTACCGCGAGAAATCTCGCGTAGATGGGCGGCGCTCTAAGGAGTACGACTCTGGAGCCGCGGGACGCCGTGATCTGCCGGAGTGGCCCGGCGTTTTCGTGGGGGCATCCGCTGTTACATTAGGCTGGAGGTCTACATGTGACTGCAACGCAGAGGTAATGCCCTACACCGTCCTCGATCCGTTTGGTGGGAGCGGGACCGTCTCACTCGTCGCCAAGCGGCTCGGTCGAAGTAGCATCTACATTGACTTAAACCCCCGCTATTGCGAAATGGCCGTACAGCGGTGTGGGCCGTGGAACCAGCCCAGGTTCGATGGGGAAGACACATACGACGTGGTTTACCTTCGCCGGCGTGAGGAGGCTGCGCCGTGACCGCCTACTACAACGACATCGACCCGTTCTGCTACACCGTCCTGCGCCGCCACATCGACTCGGGTGAGCTTCCGCCTGGCGTCGTGGACGACCGGGACATCCGCACCGTGGACGCCGAGGAGCTGACGGGGTATGAGCAGGTCCACCTCTTCGCAGGCATCGGAGGATTCCCACTTGGCCTCCGCATGGCCGGATGGCCAGACGACAAGCCCATCCTCACGGCGGGGTTCCCCTGCCAACCCGTCAGCGTCGCCGGCAAGCGTCTCGGGCAGGAGGACGAGCGATGGCTCTGGCCAGAAGTCGCACGTGTCGTTCGCGTGGTACGACCGCGACTCGTGTTGCTGGAGAACGTCAAGGGCCTCCTTATTCGAGGGATGGGAGATCTTCTCGGGGACCTGGACGGAGCAGGGTATGATGCACAATGGTTCGTGCTTCGAGCTAGTGATTTTGGAGCCCCGCACAAGCGAGAGAGAGTTTTTATTGTTGCCTACCCCAACAGCGAGCGATGCAGAGACCTCGGTGGGAGACAGGGAAAGGTTCGATTCTCTAACGGCGTTCCTTCACAGGATTCTTGGCCGTGGGTACGCGAACCCCCGCTATTGGGAATGGCTCATGGGATTCCCCATAGGGTGGACCGCCTTAGAGCCCTGGGAAACGCCGTCGTCCCCCAAGTCGTCGCCTTCGTCGCCCGCATGCTCCTCGAAGCGGAGGAAGTGATCGACTTGCGGATGGGGGAGGAGGCGATGCCGTGCCGATGATCACACTCTCTGTGGTCTTGCTGGCCGTCGTGTGGGTGGCGGAGGGATATTTATGAGCCCGAGACTACGCGAGGTCCTCGGCAAGGCGCAGATGGCGGGGGCGATGCTCGCTGCGCATCTGCGGGATCTGATCCACCTCTGCGACGGGGACGGGTGCTCGGAGCGCGAGGCGACGATGCGGGCTTTAGCGCTCGTGATCGGCATGAGGGAGGAACTCGCGCGTCTCGAAGCACAACTGCTTGTAGTCGCCGAGAGGACCGCCGAGGAGGAACACCGCGAGACGTCATGAACTGCATCCACTTCACGGTCCCCGGCCAACCCATACCGAAGGCGCGGGCGCGGCGGGGACGAAGCGGGCGCTGGTATACGCCGGCTCGTACTCGGGTCTACGAAGAGCGTGTCGGGTGGGAGGCATGGTTGGCGGGCGCGCGCCCCGTGACGGGTGACGTGGAGGTGCGGATCGTGGTGCGGGGGAAGACGAGGCGCCGGAAGTTTGACCTGGACAACATCGCGAAAGCGATCCTGGACGGGCTCACCGGCGTCGCCTACTACGACGATGCCCAGGTTGTGGCCCTCGAAGTAAGGTGGGAGAGCGGCGAGCCATCCGCGGAGGTCGCAATCTGTCGTCCTGAGATCCGTGGGGGTGAGGGATGATGCTGACGCTTGAGCAGTTGGACGAGATCCGCAAGCGGTGTGAGGCGGCAACACCGGGGCCTGATGGTGCCTTTATCGAGGACATATCTGCGCTCCTCGCTCACATTGAATCCCTCACCGCCGAGCGCGACGCCTTCTCCGCTGCTGGGTACATGCGGATACCCTCTGTGGAGGAGCTGGCGATGGCGCTCTACTCCGTGGACGATCTCGCTGCGAGCATTTATGGACCGGATCTTATGCCCTGGGAGAACCGAAAGGAGGAGGTCAAGGAAGAGTACCGACAGAAGGCTAGAGCAATGTTAGAGGCTTTGGGAGTGAAGTACGGCAAAGGGGAGGCACCGTGATGCGACTTGTTCTTGGAGTCGACTCGGCCAAGAGCAGCGAGACGCTCTGGGATATCGCCGTGAAGGAGCTGGGGACAGCCCCAGCCTTTTGGGGAAGGTACCTCACGGATGGCCACGTGGGAGCGACACCCTTGACGCCGGAGGAGGCAGAATTTCTACACACACGCAGATGCGAGGTTGTGCTGATATACAACGCAATCACGAAGGACTCATGCCAGACGAGAGATCATGCTGAGAGGCACGCATCCGAGGCGACTCGACTAGCCAAGGAACTAGGCGTGCCGGAAGGTGTCGTCATCTTCGGCGACATCGAGCACGGATGGGCGGTGACGGAGCAATTTGAAGAAAGATGGGAGGCAGAAATGTTGATGCATGGGTATTGTCCGGGGCTTTATCTTCCTGTTGGGTTATACGCACCTAGTCTCGTCAAACTATGGCGGCCGTGGTGGATTGGAGATATATCCCAAATGACGACACCGCTTACCTTGCTTGAGCATTGGGATATATTGCAGTACGCCAATAAAGAGGAACTCGACCTAAACGTAACCATCGAGAATAATTTGCCTTTATGGGCTGGATGACGATGACAAGGAAGGCGAGCGGGACTGCGACTGGACGCGGTGCGCGGCCAAGAACGAGCCTGCCACGATGCCAGCTCCTAGCAGCGCCAGGAGAATCGCCCATGTGTAGTTCGGAGGAGGGGGAGAGGAGACGACAGGCGCGAAGCTCCAGGTTCTGGTAGGGCCGTCCCGGACCAGAACGCCCTCGTCGAGCGCGTTGTCGCCTAGGAGTCCGTCCACGCCGAGGGGACTCATGTCGAGGCCTAGCACCTCGAGCGGCCCTAGGAGCTGACCCTGCCCGAGGTCCAGGAGCACCCGGTACGTCGGCACGCGGATCGTGGTGCCGTCGATTCCCTCGACGCTCGAGTAGGACGTGGGAACCGCGCCAGCCGACGCCAGGACCGAGGGGGACAGAATCGTGATGTCATCCCCCGTGTCCACCCGAAGGAGCGCATACGCGCCGCGACCCGTGGAGGGATCGACCACGCGCACCGTGGCCAGCATCGCACCCGTATTCGATAAGCTCGGCACGGTCCTCGGACCTCACCCCTGCCGTTATCTCGGAGGCCGCATCCCGACCGGCGGGGAGCCGATCGGGCGGGGTGTACGGGCTGGGTACAAGAGGGTTCTTTTCGCTGCCAGCCTGTACACCCATTTCACCCGCTCCAACCCCTTGCCACGCAAGGATTTGGAGGCTACACACCCACCAAAGCACCGGAGGGGGCAGTGTCCCGCTGCCCCCTCCGAGACCCAGGAGACGGACCTCAGGCCGTCTGCCAGCGCTGGACCATCTTGGCGCCCTTGCCGACGGCGCGCTGCTGGTACCGCGCGAACCGGCGGGAGCAGATGTCGGGCGAGACGCCCAGCTCGATCTGACGGGCGCAGTAGTCCTGCTGGGTCACGGCACGCACGCCCTCGTCGTAGTCGGCCGCCATCTGCTGCGCATTCATGGGACGGGCCACGCTATCCACCTCCCTGATCGTCTACCGACACCATAGCATGGCGCCACCCGAGCACGGATTAGTCCTCGCGACCGTGACGGTAGTGGTCCAGCCATCGCTGCGCCGCCTCCTGACCACGGTCGCGTCGAGGGGCAGGAACCCAACCCGACCGGGCGAGGCGGTCCATCTCGCCCTCAATCCGCTGTCGTTGCTCAGGGCTCTCGGTCAGGTCTACCGCGCGGTCCCACATTTCGTCCGCAGACATGTCGGTGGTGTAGTACGTCTCCTTCAGGTCGCAAAAGTCCCTGTCCACGCGGCACGCCGCCTCGAGGAACAGGTCGCAGAGCCCGCAGTGGTCGCCCTCGCGCATGGGGATCACCTCACCTCGTAGCCGTCCAGCTCGAGCATCGTGCGAACCGCATCGAGGCTCACGGAGCCTCCGTGCGCCGTCGAGCAGCGGTCATGCATGCAGGCGATGACCTCATCGCCCGCCTGCGTCAGCACGCCCACATGCCTTCCGTCGGGGGCATAGATGCCGTATGCGATCGGCTCCTCAGGCGGCTCGAGGAATCCGACTTCCGGGGTGATGCCGCCGGACGGAGCGCACCCCGAGCGCACGCGGTCCCATCCCTCGTGGAGGCGCCGACCGAAGGTCTCGGGAGTCGTGTTCGCCGTGTCTTCCCCGTGCCACGCCCAGCATGCGGCGAGTTCGCGCACGGCGCGGAAGTTGTGGCATGCCTCGGGTGGCAGGCCCTCGGCCAGGGCCCTCAGTGCTGCAGTGCAGTCAGGATAGTACCTTTGTGCGGACATAGTGCACTACCCCCAGGGTATGTAGGAGTCCCGCCGCAGAGATGGACTGAAGGACCCAGCGTCCGTCGCGGCGCTGCACCACGGTCGCATCTTCGGGGCACCACCAGACGCGGGGGGATTGTCCCGGCCACCGCCACATCTCCCTACCGCAGCGGGGGCAGTACGGCCATTCGTGCGGGACGATCTTCCCGGCCGGGTGCATGGTCCTCACCACCGGGAGCCCGTGGCGGCGTGGTAGATCGCCAGCGCGATCGTCGCCGCGCCGACACCCGCGAGCACGGCCACCCCCACGCCCACCGCGAGGGAGAGGTCTTGTTGGAGGCGCGCCTGACCCGACGTCTCCCAAGCCACCACCCACGCACCACCGGGACCCGGATCGGGCAGGTCGATGGCCTGTCCAGGGACCAGGACGACCATCTGGGCGAGGCCGGAGCTGTCCACGGCCACGACGCCAAGCACATCGCGACCGACGTTGGTGAGGCGCGCCGCGCAAGCCACACTCAGCGCCTGTGGGGAGAGATCGTGCACGACGCACGATGTCTCGACCTGCAGTCCTCCCGGGTGCACGTGGGCGGTGGCCGACGCGGCCATCACGACACCCCCCTCCGGACGGGACACGCTTCGGTGAGCAGCGTGCCGTCCTCGCCTCGGGCGGCGCGCACGATCCATTCCGCCGCCCACCGGCAGTCCTCGGCGGACTCTGGGCCGAGGTCCTGGCGCACGCGCTCCCAATCCACGACACGTCTCCCAGGAGGCATCTCGGTTCCGTCCGCGAGCTCGACCGGCAGGCCGAGGTCGAGCATCGCCGCAAGCGTCGCCACCTGGGCGCGGATCTCCGCGGGCTGTTCCTCGTACGGCGTGTCGGGTACGTAGCGGGCGTTGCGGCAGCGCGGGCCGTCTACGAGGGCATGCGCCGTCTCATGCGACAACACCTGTAGCGCAAACGAATCTCGTATGCGGGCGAAATCGTCCAGGAGAATCGTATCCGTGGATGGGTCATAGACCCCGAGGAGTGTCCCCTCCGGGATGGTCGGCAAGGGTCGGTAGCGGACCTTGGTCCCGCGCTCCTCGATGGCGCGCTCGAGGTGGTCGTATGCCTCGGCGAGGCGCTCCCTGTCCGTGACCTCGGCGACGGCCTCCTCCGTCGGGGAAGCGTAGCGGTCCACCACATGGCGGGGGATGTGGTGGCCTGTCGCGGGGGAGCGGGGCGAAGGGGCCAACATGGCCGCGGCGGCTGCATGCTGCATGCGGTCTTGCCGGAACGAGGTGCGCAACTCGTGAACCTCGTCGGCGAGCTTGGCGAGGTCCTCCGCCTTGGCGCTGCCGGCACGAGACGCGAGCACGCGGCGGCTGATCCGGTTCGCTGCCTCGGCGGCGCGCTGGACATCCTCATGCGAAGCGATGCTCGAGCCGAGATCCTGGCGCAGGCGGCGCATCTCCTGCGCGGTGTCCTTGTCCCACCGCACCGTGACGCGCTCCGCCGCAGCAAGCGCAGCCTCGGCCTGTTGCAGACGCCAGGAGACCTCCGGATGGTCGATCGGGTCGCCAGCTCCGGTGAACCGCGTCGTCTCGGTGAGGAGGGCGGACGCGTCCACCACCGCCGATGCCTCGGAGCCGACGAGTCGGTCCCGCACGGAGGCGACGCGGGCGCGGTACTGGCGGATGAGGTCCTGTTGGTCCTGAGGCAGGCGGGAAATCCGATCGTCCGACCAGTCCCGCGCCAGAAGAGCTGAGGGCTCCTGCGCGGCGAGGGTGACCCAGCGGAGGCATTCGTCGTCGCATGTACCCGTGCGCTCCATCTGGTGCTGGGCGCGGCGGAGCGCCCCCTCGAGCGCTGCCAGGTGGCCCGTGGCGCACGAGAAGCAATCGGTGTCGATGGGCGCGCCCTCCTCACGGAGGTAGGCCGACGCGGAGGGAGACACTTGGGGAGAGGCAGACGCGTGCACGTGCACCACGACGGACGGAGACTGTGCACGTAAGCGATCCGCCTCCTGACGGTAGAACGCCGCGAGGTCGCGATGGAGATCCGCCTCCGAGGGAGGGCGTACGCGGCGATTGTGGAGCTGCACCGTCATGTCGGCGGCCGCACTCGCCAGGGCCGTCACGGCGAGGAGACGGTGGAGCCAAGGTTTGTCGGGGAAGGCGGCGCGGATCGCCTGGGCTAGGTGGCCGTGTGCCACCGAGTAGCTCGGGTAGAGGGCGGCCAATTAGGCCGCCCCCCCGGACGATCCTCCGGATGTCGGCGCGCTGGACGACGGGTGGACGAGCGCAAAGGCCTGGAGCTTGCCCAAGATGTCCCTGACAAGCGAGATCGCTACCGTCAGGATGCCCCCGTAGAGCATGCCCGTGGAGATCGCACCCGGGAGGCCGCCATGCGCGATCTGCGACACCCAGGCCGTCACGAGGAGACCGCCGATCTTCGGGAACACGTGCCGCGCCACGAACTGACCGGCCTTTGCCCAATCCCATCGGTCGCTTAGGAGCGCCCGGAGATACGCCAGCGCAACGTCTACGGCGATCAGAAGGAAGACGATGCCCACCCCGAACAGCGCCAGGGGCGCGAGGTGGAGCTGGGACAGTACCACGCGACTCACCTCCAGTCGGATCTACCTCGATCCTAGGACGACCGGCTGAGAGCACGATACACGAGCCACCCACCGCCAAGAGCGAGGGCGGTGGCGCCGGCGATCGCCAGGGTCGACGGTGCGATGGGCGATGGGACGAACGTGGGCGATGTAGGGGACGGGGACGCCGACGTGGACGTGGGCGAGGTCGGAGGCGGCGACACGGACGTCGATGCCGGCGACGCCACGAGGGAGGTCACGGAGACCGCGCCTAGGCCTGCCTCGACCACTACGGTCAGGTACTGTCCCGCGTAGGTCAGAGGGATGGGCCGGTCGGAGGTGAGGGTCACGTCGGCGAGCGCGCCGGGAGCGAGCGTCCCGACGTGCTGGGAGAGGAGGAGGGCCACGGTGGCGCCCCCTGTCGTGACAAGGGCGCCGGACACGTCGCCGCCGGACCCGGAGCTGCCCCCGACGTTCGCGATGATGGACTTCACGGTTGCGGGTTCGCCGGCCACAAGCTCGGCGACGACATTGACGGGCGAGATGAGCGCGGGCGAGGTCTGACTCGGGGAGGGGAGGACGAGGCCTGCCAGCGACACCCACTCGGGCGGAGGGGGAGGGAGGGACTGCAGCACCGCACAGACACTCTCTCCATACGACAGGTCGGGCGACGACAGGTAGCCATGGGCCCACACCGAGAACTCCCGCAGCGCTGCGCTCGAGCAGAACAGCGACGTGTTCCCCGATTTGAGGGCCTGCAGGATGGTCGGGTAGTCGCCGTTGGCAATGGTGGCGGCGCAGGCCGCCATGCCCTCCATGAGCGTCGGGTAGGACTGGACACCCTCGCTGTTCACGGTTTGCGAGCCCGAGAGGCGGAGCGAGGTGTTGAGCGGGTTGTTCCACTGAAGGGCCCCGTTGGGGTGGGGCTTCTCCACCCACTCCCAAGCAACCAACATGTTGACCTGCGCGGCGGAGGGCGCATCCACGCCGAGCTCGAACAGGATGAGCACAGCGGCTTCATAAAAACTGTTGCCCGGCGTGATCGACACGATCCATCCCCTCTCACCGTTCGATGACGATTTCCTGATAGCTCTTGTTCGCACCCGCCTCGCGAAGTTTCAGTTCGGCCAAAAACCATAACAAGCCTCCTGCGACGATGACCCCGCCGCCAATGAGGAGGATCTTCTCCCACAGCGGCACCCCAGGTGGGGGCGCAGCCTGTACGGCGGATGATGCGACATCGGCACGGGACATGGTGTACGTGTAGCTTCCCCCGCCGAACCATCCCGGGGCGATCTTGGAGAGGAGGTAGAGGACGCCGAGGCCGAGGATGAGGAACCCCACAAACCACACCACGAACGACTGGCCCTTGCGCCAGCGCAGGTAGAGGGTGTCCGATGAACCCACGTACTGCGCCACTGCCGACGGGTACTCGGGCCACGCCTGGGGGACCTCCCCGGTTGCGAGGTCACGGATGTTGCCGAGACGCCACTGCTGGTTGATGTAGTCGGCCACCTGCGACCCCACGGACCCGACAAGCGGGATCGTCCACCCACGGATGGCGAGCTCGACGCGCTCGCCCTCGGGGAGCCCCGACTCTGCCGCGGTGACATCCTCGTTGACGAAGGCGACGATCGCCTGCGGGTCGCCTGTGATGGCCGCAAACACGGCAGCGGGCGACGCCATGAGGAGCGGGTTGCGCGTGCCGCTGCCCGAGACGAGGGACGTGTAGACCAGGCTCGCCACCTACACCACCCCCAGGCGGACCCCCACATAGATAAGGAGGGCCCCACCGAAGACAACGGCGACGCCTGCGAGGACTGCTGCCGTGTCGATGCCCCCCGGCACGGCAGGGGCGGTGGGCGTCGACTCGATGCCGGTCCCGGTTGGACCCACGCTCACGGTTCCTGTGCCCGTGCCCTGGATCGTGTAGGTCCCCTGTACGGTGTCGCCGCGGTCGTCGCTCGCCGTCACGGTGAGCACCCTGCCTACGTAGGCCAAGCCAACCGGGTCCATCTGGCGCAGGGTGACGAGTTGGCTCGACCCAGGCGAGAGCGCGCGCGTGGTGACGGACGTCCACTGCGCCACGTCCTGGCCGGTCGAGGGGTCGGTGGTGATTGCCGTCACGGTCGTCTTCCCCGAACCGGAGCCGACGTTCTGCACCAGCACGGACATGCTTGGCGTCGCCGACGCGCCGATCTGATAGGGGAGTAACGAGATGGACAGGCGGAACTCCGGCACGCCAGCCGGGAGGGTCACGCTTGTGCGGAGCATCGCCGTGGGGTTCGCCACGAAAACGTCACCAGGCTGGTAATCGAACAGGTAGCTTGGGCCGACAGCGACGTGGATCGTCTTGCCAAGCCACGAGGGTCCGACATCCTCATGGGTTGCCAGGAAAACGGGCTTGCTCGCGGTGCTGACCGACACCGACTCGTGCGTGAACGTCGCCACGACGATAGGCACACCGGAGGCGTTGTCGATCGTAACGACGCCGGTGAACACGTCGGACCCGCCGACGATCCCGAACAGACCTGATGACAGAGGATTGGCCGTGAACTGGACGCGTACGGGTGCGCCGTAGCTCGCCTCGAGGACGACGAGATTGCAGATTTGGATCTGTTCCTGCGGATCGGTGACGCAGCTCATCTCGACCCCACCTCACGAGGGCGCTTGCACGACGAACGGCACCGTGATGGCCGACGCGCCGAGCTGGAATACCGCCGTGAGCGTGTCGCCGACATAGCCCTGGTACAGGAGGCCTTCCGTCGTCGTCTGCAGCTGGACGGACTGGCCGGGCTGGAGCGTCGGCACGGAGATGGGGGTCCAGTGGCCCACGGTTTGACCCAGGTACGTCGTGGCGCCGGTGACGGTGCCGCTACCGGGCACGGTGCCGAGGTTCGCCACGACGACGGTGGCCTGACCGAACTGACCGGCCACGGCGGAGGTCACCGTGGCGTTCACGATGGCAAGCTGAGGCACGCCGACCGTCCCCTGCACGGTGAACTGGGCCGATGCCGACGGGCCACCCTGCGTCGAGCCGAGCGTCACCACGAGCGTCTGGCCTGCGTAGGACGCAGGGAGGATGTCCGTGCCGTAGAGGGTGATCTGGTACACCTCGCCCGGGTGGAGGGTCGGTGTGGCCTGGGGGACCATCTGCTCCACAAGGGCGCCGGAGAGCGTCGTGATCTGGCCGCTGACGATCGTCGAGCCGTCGCTGCCGCCCGTGTTGGCGACGGTAGCCAAGACGACAGGCGTCTGACCCGCCTGGGCTTCCTCGACCGTGACGCCCGACACGAGGATTTGCGCCTGACCTGTCCCAGGAGTGGTGTAGACCTGGACAGGGACGATCTTGGCGATGGCGCCGTTGATCCCCACAACGACGTCCAACACGTCGCCCGTGAGCTGCGTCGGGATGGGTACCGAGCTCGTCAGCGTCACCGTCTGCGTCTGTCCGGGACCGAGCGTGACCTGCATGGGAAGACCCCCTCAATCGAGGGTGGCGACGACGGTGCCGCCGAGGTCGATCGTGCCGGAGACGGAGACGGTGCCGGTCGCCGTCCCGGTGTTGACGAGCGTCACCGTCACGGTCACGGGTTGGCCAGCGATCACCGGTTGGGAAACCTGCACCGAGGAGACCTCGATGGCAGCTTGGCCGGACGTCACCGCCGCCGTCGGCACCGCGAACGTCGTGGTAAACGTGGCGCCGTCCCCGAGCGCGAACGCGGCCGAGAGTGTCTGGCCTGCGTACGTGGATGGGATGAGGGTGCTTTCGAGGTTCACGGTCGTCGAGGACGAGGCGGCGAGGGTGACGGACGTCGCCGGGAACGTGGCGACCTCGCCTCCCTGGTAGTCGATCGTCCCGGCAAGCGTCGTGCTCTGAGATGCGCTGCCGCTGTTGGCGACGGTCACCGTCGCCTCGGCGACGAATCCGGTGCCGCTCGCCACGGCCGAGACCTGCGCGCCGGTGATCGTCACGGGTAGGGCCGTTGTGGTGCTCGGGGGGAGCTTGGGCCGCTTCGGCAGGCCGAGGTACACGGCAAGGGCGAGGAGGGCGCCGAGCGCAGAACCCCCCGCGATCAGCGTCGCGGTGCGCCGCCCGGGCGGCGGCGTCGCAGAAGGGGTGACGGCCAAGGGGGACACCTCCTAGAGCACGGTGTAGAGAGAGGCTTGGGCTCCTCCCCCAAACACGGTGTTGGAAACGTAGGATTGGGAGGCCGTCGAGAAGGTGATGGCATACAGAGGCCCGGTCGCCCATGGGGGCGTCGCCACCCAGATGGCGATGCCGCATGCGGGGTAGGCCTTCTTTGCCGCCTGCGCCGCCGACATGGCCTCGTCCAGCGTGCTCATGAGGCCGTTCCACCAGAGCGGGGAGCATTGGGACGAGGATGTGGACGTTGACGGTGCGGTCGTCGATGCGGTGGTCGGGACGGTTTGTGTGGCGGATTGGGAGGTCGGCGAAGACATGGTGGGGACGGTCGATGTCGGGGCCGCCGAGGCCGAGGTGGGGGGAGAGATGGTCACGCCGATGTTGACGGCGAATCCGCCGTCGATCGAAACGGACGCGTAGGCCTGGCCGTAGTAGGATGTCGGGAGAGTCGGCAGGCGGACCGTCACGGTCCGACTCTGATGGGGGAGCAGCGTCACCGGGCCGGCGGACCCGGACGACAGCGGCTGGGTCGCGCCTGCGCTCGGGAAAATCGCCACGGTCACGGTGTTTACGACGACGGGCGAGGACATCATGTTGTACAGCGCGACGTCGGCCGTCCCCGGCTCGCCTGCGGTGAGCGTCGCGACGACGTTCACGCCGACGTCCTGCGGCGTGGCCACGGTAGGGGACGCCACCTGCACTTGCGTGGCGGTGTGCCTGCCGTTGGATAGAGACACGTACACCACCAGGGTGTCCCCGGCGACGGAGGCCGGCAGGGGGATCGTGCTCGTCAGCGTCACGGTCGTGGACGACGCGGGAGCCAGGGTGACGGGCTGAGACATCCCCATGCGCACCTCCGCATCCGCATCATTTGTGAAGCAGAACGCCGAACACGAGTTGGGCGAGAAAAGGCGCGATCACCGCCGCCGCGACGCCGAAGGACACACGCACAAGCAGCACTTGGAGGTCCGACAGGGACTGCTCCAGTCTCGCGATCCGTCGGTCGTGGTCGGAGAGCTCCGAGACGATCAGATCGATCTCACGGTCGTGGAGCATGGGGACACCCCCATGACACAGGCTAGCATGCGGGACTTGGCGTACGGATCACCCTAGGGGATCACCACGGTCGCCGTGGTGCCGTTCGGCAGGTGGACCGAGTATTGGCCGGGAGCGGTTGCGCCCACGACGCCAACCGTGATGGGGTAGGGGTAGCCCGGGACGGTCACCACCCAATCGGACCCGCTCGACACGGCGGTGTACACCTGGGATGTCCCCTGGGTCGTGGTGGTGGCCGATGCGGGGACGGTGACGGTTGCCGGCTGCCCATCCGGCAGCGTCAGGGTGTAGGTCCCTGGCGGAATGGAGCCGACAGGACCGATGGTCACCTGCTCCGACTGTCCGGATACGGGCAGCGTCACCACCCACATGCCGTTCACGGCCGCGGCCGTCACTGTGAGGGAGGACGTGGATGTCGTCGTCCCTGTGGAGGTCGAGGATACCGACGCAGGACCTGTGCTGGTGGTTGTCGTGGTGGTTGTGCGGCGGTGAAGGACCTCGAGCACGGCGAACGTCGCGGCACCGCCTGCTGCGACGGCGAGACCCGTCAGGGCAAGGGACTTCGAATCCATTTCAACTCACCTCAAACGGGGCGATGCCGTAGACGGGAAGAGGCGGGAGCTGGAATTCGGCGAGAAGCGTGCTGCCACGGTAGGCGTCCGGTATCGGCGCGAGGCTCCGGAGGCCGAGTAGGGATGTATCGGTATCCGGCTGGAGTTGCATGGGAGGTAGCTGGATGCTTGGGAACGTGGTCACAATCTGGCCCTGTTGCGTCAGGACACGTCCCTGGAGCTGGACCGTGGAGAGATCCGCCGCGGCCGTACCTGTGTTCCGAATCACAAGGCGCTGGCATACGGCATCGGTCCCTGCGGGGATGGGGCTTGCCATCTCGGGCTGCTCGAGGACGAGGTTCGGCGTGCCTATGACCTGACCGGGCACGGCGTAGAAGGTCACCGCCTGCTCCGGCAGGTCGAGGTCGATGCCGAGGTTCCGGTTGATGGCGAACCGGAGCCCGAAGAGAGGCATTGGGAAGCTTTCGAGAACGACGCAGTTCACGTTGGGGAAGGTCTTGCCGGGGAATACCACATCGCAGACGGACCAGTATCCCGCAGTGGTACCACCGACGCCACCGACCTCCACGGGACCGAGGTTCGGAAGACCGAGGGATTGCGCGATGCCACTTGGGAGTGTCAGTTCGAAGGCGCCTGTATCGAGAACGAATTGTACCTGTTGCTGCTGCGGGTCATGGCCGGGTGCGGCAATTCCGACGCTCAGGAGCGCCTCGTAGGTCGACTTGTTCACGGTGATCGGAGCTGAAACAACCGTCGTGCGGTCGGACATGAAATCCCTCCTCCAATACCTAGAACCTCCGGTGCTGCGGTACAGCCGTAGCCACCACCGGGACTCCCCGCTGCTCGTGGAGCCGGAGTGCGGCCTCGAAGGCGGCCTCGAGGATCGGGCCGCGCACCTGATGCCGCGCCTCCATCTCCAGGTGCTCCTGCGCCGCTTTCCGGACGTGGTGCGGATGGTTGGGATCGTGCGACATGGGAACATGACCCGGGGTGTAGGCCCGATAGGGCTGCCAGTGATGAATCTGGCCGTCTCGGAGCAGGAAGTAGACCGCGTTGCCACTTGCTAGGTTCTCTACCGCTGCTCTGCCAATGGCATCCTTATCATGCAGGAACCGGGTGGGCGGCGAGCCGAGCACATCGGACTTCCCGTCCCACACGAGGATTTCGTATCGCGCCTTTTCCGCCTCGATCATCGCCTCTTGGTCCACGGTGGCGAGTGCTTCGTCCACGATGGACGGGGACAGGGCGAATCCATGGCGGGCCGCAAAGAGGAGCACGTCGCGGGTCGTCACCATCTGGTTTTCCTCCTTCGGGGACATTAAGCCACGTAGCCCGTGACAACACTAGATCCCCCATCGATGACGTAGGTGAGGCTGACACTACTGTCGTAGGCAGCGGCAAGACTACTCCGCGCGGTCGTGTCGCTCGCCTCGGTCGTCCATGTGTTGCTCGCATGGCTGTAAGCTGTGACGGTGGAGAAGTATGCGCCGTTAAGCCCATCTATGGCGTATGTGAGGTTGGCATTGCTGTCGTAAGCAGCGGCCAGATCACTCCGCGCGGTCGTGTCGCTCGCCAGTGTGAGCCATCCCTGTAGGAGAACCCTAGAGTAGTATCCCCCGGGGAAAGACCCTGGGGTATTCGTTGGTACGTTCAGAACGCCTTGGTTGGGCATCGTGCCGCTGACGCCGATCCCTGCGGCCGCCGAGGAGAAGGTGTATCCCGTCAGCACTTGGGCCGCCGTGGCGTTCCCTTGGGGTGTTTGGGGCAGGAAGCTCTCAAGACCCATGTGCAACCGTCCTCAAGCGTACTTGATCGTGTAGGGCAAGCTGGCCACATTGCTGATCACGTTGACGCTGGTGTTGGGGACAAACGTGTTCTCAAATACCAATGCTTGTCCTGGCCCGATGAGAATAGACCCAGCCCCCTCGGTGGCGGCGGCACCGAAGTTAACCCATAGGTTGTCGCCGCTCGTCGTGCTGCCGTTTTGGATAAACAGGTATCTCGTCACCGACCCGGCGGCGAGCGCGACCGTGCTGGTGCCGGCCGTGGAGCTGGTGGACCCGCTGGCGTCGTTGAGGGTGCCGGCCAGGGTGGCGTTGGTGATCCACGGGCTGGTGCCCTGGTTGACGGCTCCGATGGTGTTCGTGCCCGCAGGCAGCGCCGTGGCGACCGTCACCTGCGGTTTGCCCGTGGCGTCGGTCAGGAGGGGATAGAGGTCGGTGCCGTTCGTGCCGCCGACGAGCGTCGCGACGCTCGGCGCCGCCGCGCTCGTCGCGCTCGTGGCGTCGTCCCGGACTTGGAGCGACCCGCTGACCGCGAGTTTGAGCCGCGACCATGCCGACCCCGTCCAGGCGGTGAGGCGCGCCAAGATCAGCGGCACGCCCGATGTGACAGGAGCCACACCATCCGCGTTGTCCCCCTGTGGCGCGGCGACGGCGGTCCCGGACCACTGGGCGATGTTTTCGGACGCGCTAGCTTGGATCGTGGCCACACTGAAGAGCCACACGGTCGAGCCTTCGGCGGGCGCGGCAGAAAGCGCCGGGACCGTGAGGCTTGCGGCGGTGTTGCTGCTGATGGTGGCGATGGTGGGCGGCGTTGCGGGGCCGAGCGCGCCGGCGTCGAGGAGCGCGAGGTTCCCAGAGAGGTTGGCGCTCCCGAGGTCGAGGTCCGCCAGCGGAATGGTCGTCGTCGTCGCACCCGGACCTACATGGGCCACGAAGGTCGCCCGTGCCCGGCCTAGAGCCCGGATCAGGTCGCCGATCTCGACGCTGCTCATGGAGCCTCACTCCTGACGCAACCCTTGACATGGGATATCCTGGGCGCGGGGGAGGTATCGGCATGGGTACAGAGAGCATCGTGAGGTACTACACCCGTACGGCGGACCAGTACCGCAGGGTGTGGAGCTCGGACCACCTGCACTACGGGTATTGGGACAGGCGTGGGTGGACACACCGGGCGAGTCTCACCCGGATGGTGGAGGTGCTGGCCGACACGGCGCGCATCCGGCCTGGGGAGTTCGTCCTCGACGCTGGATGCGGCGTGGGAGGGAGCGCTCGTTGGCTTGCGCGGCACCGACGCGCGCGGGTGCTCGGCATATCCATCACACCGGCGCAGGTCGCGGAGGCGGAGAAAAGGAGTCGCCATTTCTCCGACGTGTCCTTCCTGGTCGCCGACTACCTCGACACGGGGCTGCCGGGAGATTCCGTGGATGTTGTCTGGGCGCTCGAGTCGGCGTGCTACGCTCCGGGGACGGCCAAGGCGGGGTTCCTCCGAGAGGCCTACCGTATCCTTCGCCCAGGGGGACGGCTCGTCATGGCGGACGGGTTCATACGGCGACCCCCACACACCAGGGAGGAGCGAGAGATACTGCGCGCCTTCTACGACGCGTGGGCTCTGCCGACACTCGGGGTATGGCCCGAGGTGCTCGCCGAGGCGGTAAGGATCGGGTTCGAGATCCGGACCGCCAAGGACATCACTCGACATGTGCTGCCATCCGCGGTGCGTCTCCTCGTACTCCACCTTGGGTTCACCCCCTTCGCGTGGCTGCTCTCGGGTGAGGAGCGGCGCAACTGGCTCGGAGCCTACTGGCAGTGGAGGGTGTTCCGGACCGTCGGCATGTATGGGCTCCTGCTGGCGGTCAAGCCTCACGCACGGTGACTTCGCACGCAAACGCCAGCGGATCCCCCGTCAGAGGGTGGCGCGCCTGGAGCCGACCGGACCCGAGATGCGTGGCAGTCAACAGTGCGCAGAACGGATGCGGGCCCTGGGGGAGCGGGGGAAACCGGTAGACCCGCTTCTCGGGGTCCTCGCGTTCAATCCAGATTTCCGTGCCATGGCGGTCGCAGCGGTAGACGCGCACGTCCTACACCCCCGTAATGTTGAGGGTGGACTTGATCTGCTGGTAGCCATAATTCAGCAACGTCTGGTAGAACTGCTCGAAGAAGGTCCGCGGAATGACCATCGCATTGGCGAAGAGCCATATCGTCACCGAGGACGACGACGGGTTGAGGAACTCGATCTGGAGACCGGTCTCGGGATTCTGAACCACAAGGTATTGCGCCACGTTGATCTGTACCGATGGGCCGAGTACGAACCCGTTCGGCCCGATAGATGGTTTGCCGTCGGTGTAGATGATAACCTGCACATTCGCGCCGACATCGCTGGTGGTGACCACGGCAGGAGCGACCAGGGTCACAACGTACCCGGGAGGGGGCGTGAGGTAGACGACAGCCTCGCCTGGGCCGGATGCCGAGGCTGCGGGGACCGTGACGGCGAACTGGGTGAGGTACCCGCTCTCGTACCCTGATGTACCTTGGCCCGGCGTCTGGCCCGCGGCGATCACGAACTGGTCGATGTCGAGTTGCGTGAGCGGAATGGCCAGGGCGACCGTCGTCTCCGGCGAGGACGGCGGCGCGGCGAACGACGGCACGGTGACCTTGCCCGACAGCGCCTGCTGGATGGCGGCGAGCTGCTGCGAGATCCGCATCAGCGCAGCGAGGATCAGCTGCTCACCTGTGAGCACCCCTGGTGCGGTGATGCCTTCCAAAAGAGCCTGGTGGAGCTCTTCGAACTGCTGGACCTGGCGCGTCAGATCCGTGCTCATTGCAGGCCTGCCACCACCTTGGCGTGGTTCGCCCGGGGCGTCGTCGAGAGGCGGAGGTGGAGTGTCAGGAGGTCGCTCGGCGCAAGCGACAGGACGTACGGACGGATCGCATAGGTCCCGGGCGATCCGAGGACGTTGATCACAAGGCGCTCCTTGAATGGGATGAAGGCACTTAGAGGCGCGTCGTCTGCTGCGGCGACGGCCGCGCCATTGAACTGCCAGTACCCGAGGTCGCTGTCCCGGTCGATCGACAGCGTCGCGGTCGGCTGGCCCTCGACGCCCATGGCCACAAGAAGGCCGTACTGGCCGCGCGCGACCGGTATGGCCTGTGTTGCGGACGATCCTCCCGTAGGGATGGTGAGGTGCTGCGGCACGGCAACGCCAAGATCGGGGAGCCGTCGGTTGGCGAACAGCGCGTCGTACGTACGGGTGCGGAAGTCGATCGGCAGCGTCCCCTTGGCGACAAGCGCTTGCACCTGCTGCAGGCCGTCTTGGCCGTCCACGGGCGGAAGCGTCTTCAACGCATCGAGGTCGGCAGGGCTCAGAGGGTAGTCGTAGAGTAGCTTCTCGGCAACCGTCAGGAGTCGCACGGAGACCGTGTAGTTTAACTGGAACCCCGTGATGGCCGAACCGCTGACGTTGTTCACGGCGAGGCTGATCCGGCTCACCGCCTGGGCGTAGAGCGTGTAGGGCCGTAGCCCTGCGGGGAACGCATCGGTCCACCCCTGGGCGACGTTGCTCGAGGACCCGTCGTAGGTCCAGATGAGCTGCACCGCCGGGTTTTGGGTTACCGAGATGGCCTCGAGCACCACGGCCTTCTGTGCCGGGTCGTCTGTGGGGTTCCACGCCGAGACGTCGAAGACAGGCGTGAGGCCTGTGCCGAGTGTCCCCGGCCCCCAGGTGTAGGTCACGCGTTCGTAGCCGTAGCGCGCTGCGGCGATCTGATCGCGCCCGAAACTGGCGCCCATGGGACTTCAGCCTCCCGTCTCTCCTGTTGGGCGGTCTCCTGGTACTCCGGGGAGGGGAGAGCGCGTGGATATGTGGACCATGGGGGGGAGGATACGCGCTCTCGCCTCTCCGGGCTAGGGGATCGTCCCTAGCCCAGGAGCGCGCTAGGCGGCAGCGCCGAGTGCGCCGACAGGCGCATAGGTCACGAGCAGGAGCTCGCCCGCCGTCGGGGCCGCCGAAAGGGTGACCGTGCTCGAAGGCGCGTGCGGCGTGCCCGTGAACTGGATTTGGCTCGCAGTAGGCGTGCCGGTCGTCACCGTGAGCTCGGTCCCCGTGATGGGCGAACCGGCCGTTGCCGTGCCGTTCAGGAGATAGGCCGCGGTCACCGCCGAGGCAGGTTCGGGAAGCGACTGCGTGGTCGATGCGGCTGCCGCGATCAGGGCTGTTTTGGTGTTCGGGCTCACACAGCATCACCTCTCAAAAAGCACTGAGAGAGCCAACGACAATCAGCACGCCCCCAAGGCCAACTTCATCCGTGCCTGCGGCGATCGTCTGCCCGTTCTGCGCCGCGATGGAAAGTGCGGCGTCCTCGCCGGCGACGAGTTCCGGGCTCGGCTCACCCGCCCAGCTCCCCCAGGCAGGAAGCGCGTACCAGAGGTTCGACTCGGGTCTCCAGGGCTGTACCGCACCGAACGGAATACGCGGGTTGCCGTAGGTCGAAGGCGTACCAAGGCTGGTGTCGCCCGGGTAGATCTCGCTACCGCCGCGGTACAGGCCGATGTAGCCTGCACCTAGGGCCGGACGATGACCGAGCTCCAGAAGCTTGATGGCGTTTCCTGTCCCGGCGAACCTGAAGCCGAGGTCCTCGTTCGGGGGGATGTTGTTGGTACCACCGTTCAGCGCGGTGACCTTCGTGAGCCCATAGGGCTGGTTGCCCGACACGGGCTGAGTGTTGGTGGCGAACTTCAGGAACCGGTAGACCTTCACCCCGCCCTGCTGAGGCCCGCCAGGGAGCGTATTCCAGGCCGACGCCCCAGGGCCAAGCGACTGGTGCGCCTGCTGGTACGGAGGTAACCCCTTGCTCGCACGGCGGACGGAGGTCTCCGAAATCGTCGGGTTCCAGCCGAGGACCTGCTGCACCCAGCGCAGCGAGGCGGCGTCGTACACATCGCCGTACAGCTGCACCGTAGGGGGCTCGACGAATGTGGACGGCGTAAACCCAGAATTGGATGTGAAGTAGAAGGTGATCTCATCGGTAATCTTTAACCCCGTGAACCGGGTCGCCATGTTGCGGAGCGACCCGGGAGCGGCACCATTCCTCTGGGCCGCCAAGGCGGCCACGTACATCGACTCGGCAAGGCGAAGGTACTTCTTGCCCACCGTGTTCTGAGGTCGAGGAACCATGCAGCCGCTAATCGAGATGTCTAGGTACATACTCGCCGTGTAGTCCACACCATCGACGTGGATCTGGAGCTTCAGGTCCGGTTCCGTGGCCCCGGCCGCGAGCGTTCCGGGGAAGGCAGACAGGAGAAGCCCGTCCCAATACTGCCCGGACTTCGGCGACGTTGTGTTGACGCTGTTGGGAGTCATCTGGACGGTGCCCCCGCCGACGGTGTTCGTGGCCCCACTGATGGACTGCAACGTCTGGCCTGCGCCGAGCGAGAGCACCTGCACGTCGGCGAGGAGCTGGCCCGGACCAACCTCAACTCCCGGCATCTTACTACCTCCTCTGGGCCGCCGATTTGGCCCTGTGGTTGTTCCGCCGCTAGACGCGGCGGAGGCCGACCATCCAGGGTGCGACCCCTGGACGATCGGCCTCCGTCGCTCGGTCAGCCGATGGGGGATATACGGTGGAGGTGTCGCGTCAGCTCACGCGGTGTTGTTCCTCGACGCGCACGAATACCGGCACTCCATCTTGCACGGTTACGGTTACGGCACCGTAGCGTAACCTGTCGAGCGCGCGCGCCACCTCCTGCATGACGCGTCGCTTTCGGGCTTCGAGTGCTTCGTCAGCCTTGCCCATACGTACACCTCACCGAGGTGGTCTAGGTCAACCCCTAGCGCACCCTCAGTCGCCCTCGAACTGCGCGTCCCAGCCGCCAAACCCCGCGGCGACGCGTGCGGGGGCGGCCTGTACCGCCGGGGCGGGACGCTGGGCTGCCGCTGCCCGCGCCGCTGCGAGCGCGCGTTGCACGGCGATGGAGCTCGAGCTCGACGAGCTACCACTCGGGATGAACACGGGAGGAGCGCCGGGGCCCTTACCCCCGAACGTGGTGGTAGCTTCGGCGACCCAGTTGCCGACCTGTCCGATCGCGTAGTACCCCACTGCCTCCAGCATCTCATGCAGCAAGGGGCTATCCACGACATGCTTGGTGCCGAGCGCTCCGACGCCGACCACGCCCTCGGCGACGAGGGGGATCACAGGCTTCGACTCGGCCTTGCGCCAGGCCGTGAAGAGGTAGCCTGCGCCGATGGCCGTCACGGCACTCACCACATCGGTGAGCCAGTTCTCCTGGTACACGGACACCACTCCCCGGAGAGTCCTTCCTGCCCGATCGTACACACGAGATACGCCAGCATGGTAACAGCTAGCCGCTACCACCGGTCACCTGGGGCGGCTGCGGGCTCACCTGACCCGCAAGGTCGAAGTAGATCCACGAGGCCGACGCCGCGAACGCCCCCATGCCCGCCTCTTCGGCGATGGTCCCGATGGGACTCGTCGCGGCGAGGAGTGCCCCGAGCGAGCCCGTCAGCAGCGCCGCGGCCCACTTGTTGGTTGGGGGCAGGAGTGTGATGAAGACGGCGGAGATGGCCGCGCCCCCGAGCACGCCGACGAGGGCCTCAGCAAGCTGTGCCGCATTCGGCAGGCTGAGGCCTGCCTGCTGCCGGACCTGATAGGCAGGCGGCGACAGAGATACACTTACAGGCCGACCCGGTGCCTGCCCTAGACTCCCTGCGGGCTGAGTACGAGGCGTGCTGTTGGTGCGAGCCATGCGCGCCACCTCCTAGACGCTCGCCAGGTCGCCGCTCGTGCCGGTGCAGTACGACGGCGAGAGTACGCCCATTTGTACGAGCTGCTGGCACGTATACCCGTCCGGCGGGCCGCTGCCGGGATACGCGGCGCGAATGGCATTCGCCTCGATGTGGAGCTGCTGCTGGAGCGTGGGGTTTTCCCGGTTCTCAAACCAGAGCACATCCAGTTGGACGATGGCGCGCTTCGCCTGGGCGAACGTCTGCGGCCACCGCACGATGAGGGGTGTTCCTGGCGGAGGCTGGGGCGCGAACGGGTTTGGCAGGATGCCCGCCTCCACCCCTGCGATCCATCCTCCCGCCACAATCGCCATCCCTCCGAGGGAGATCAGCGCGGCGCGCTCACCGGTGCTGGGCATGGGCGGTGCCCTCCTCGAGCTTCTGCAGGACGCGGTCACGGAGTCTTGCCATACTCTCACGGTACCACCCGTCCGCTACGGTACAGATGGCCGCGGCACGCTCGACCTGCTGCGCGTCGTGCGACCTGCCTGCGCGTTTCAGCGCATCGGCAACGGCGGGCAGGTAGCGATCGCGGAGTTCGACCCAGGCTGCGTCGTCCATCGTCCGTAGCGCATGCAGGAGAGGTGGGAAGGGGATGCCCAGGGAGGGGAGGGACATGCCCGGTCCAACCAGCGCGATAGACGTCTCCGGGCCAACCAGCGCGGCGAGGTCCGCGCCCGTGCGCGCCCACTCCCGAACCGTGTCCACGCCGACGCGGAGCACGAGATCGGCGAGCTGGCCCGCCGCGTAGTTCAGCACGAGCCGTTGTACGAACGACAGGCGCTCACTGGCCAAGCCGTGCTGCCTCCTCCCGGACCATTTCCTGCGACACCGATGCGCCCTGCGGCACCGGGACGAGGCCGAACCCGGACAGCACACGGGCCAGGCCCTCGAGCGCCTTCGGTACGGCCTCCTGCCAGATGTCGCGGCTGGATTGGTACTGGCGGACCTTCTCGAGGTGGTCAAGCTCACGGGCCCGCTGGCGTTCCTCGATTTCCTTCAGCTGCAGGTGTTCTGGCGTGATGCGGTTGGACTCCCCACCACCGAGATCGGCGAGGAGTTCGCGGAGCTCCTTGAGACGGCGCGCGTAGCTCACCGGGTCGTTCTGCTCGACGATGCGCTGCGTGATCAGGCTCTCGGCGATTTGGTGCACATGACGGTCTATCGTGGACGGTCCCCTCTGCCGCTCTTCTGCGAGCTCCGACTGGAGGTGGTCGAGGAACTTATCCAGGATCTTCACCGTCGCGTCGTCCGTCTTCGGTTCCTTCCTTTCCCCCATCCTGTCCACCATCTGTAGGATCAACATGGCGCTTAATACGGACCCGAGATCGTTTCCCGTTTTCCCCGGCTGTAGGTTTTGGAGCGTCTGTTGCAGCAGCATCTGCTGCGCCTGCGACAGGTCCGTCATCCCCTTCGCGAAGGCGCCGACCGCTTGTCCCAAGCTGCTCGTCAACGAGACGTCCGAAGATGCTCCCTCCCCGATCCCGAGCCCCGCCAGGATCTCCCGTGCCGCCTTCGCCTCCACGGCGCGCTTCGCGCTCTGCAGCACGGGCGAGACCAGAGATCCGAGATCCTCCGTCGTTTGCACCGGAGGCGCGATTTGCGGCATAGACACTCTCCTCCCTACGTCGTGCGCCGAACCCGACGGGCGGCAAGTGGTACCAATGCTCCGGGTGTCGCCGGAACCATTCCACCGCATCGTCCACCCTCATGGAGCTAAGCCACGAGAAATAGGCACCCACGTCGTTGATGAGCCGACCGAGGTGGCGGTAGTCCCGATCGGGCGGATAGGCACCGTCATGGTTGGCGCGGGCCCAGAGCGTGGTCCACCCCACCACATCCACCGGGATGCGTATCTGCCGCGCCTGCCCGATGGCGGGCGGCAGCATGTCGGCGTCGTCCGACGCACCCCCGTTGCCCTGGCCGGAGGTCGCCTCGACGATGAGCTCGCCGTCGTCGTCGTAGGCACCGATGAGTTGATGGCCGGTGGCGCGCTTGTGCCGGCCCCACGCGAGCCGCATTTGGTTGACCCCGCCGTGGTCCTGGGCGGCGAACACCTCCCCGCACTCGCAGACGAGTTGCGTGGCCCCCCGTCCTGCCGTGTCGCTCCCCTCCCCTCTTGGTGCCCCTACTCTCTCATCTCACTCTACCCCGGGGAGTGTGGATCATGGTACGGTAATGCCATGGGCATGTCCCTGCATGAGGGTGGGCATGTCCCATGGGGGGTGTGTGCCCGTGCCTATTGGCCGGGGGAAGACCAAGATCGAGCTCCACGTGACTCCCGAAGAGCTGGCGGCGCTTGACGCGCTGCAGAGCACCCTGGCGGCGGAACTGAGGCGGGACGGTGAGGCCGGTGCGCCCACCAGGAGCGACGTAGTATCCTGGCTCGCTCGCTCGGCGATGGCGATCCGGGACGCCGAGGCGGAGGCATCCCGGTTGCTCGAGGCCGCGCGGCGCGATCGCGCGGAGGCTGCGCGGGTGCTCGAGGAAGCACGGGAAGAGCGTCGGCGCCAGCAAGCGGCGCTCGAGCAGCGGGCGGCGGAGCTCGCGGAGACCGAGGCCGACCTACGTCGGCAGACAGGGCTCTCGCGGTGGGCCCTAGGGCTCCTCGCCGACCTCGGCGGCCAGGGCTTGAGCCGAGAGGACATCCTCGGTGTCGCCGAGCTGATCCGAGCGTCCGGGCTCGATGCGACAACCGTCGCCAGCGCCATGCGCCGACTGGACCCGCCCGGACTCGTGTCCTGGGCAAGGCGGCTGCAACAGGCGACGGCGGACCTGCAACAGGAGCTCGTATCCCTGCGCGAGGAGGTGGCGGCCCACCAGAAGGCGCGCTCCGACCACGAGGTGTTGCTCAGGGAGGCGCAGGAGCAGCGACGCGCCGCCCTGGCCGAGGCGGAGGCGGCACGCATGCGCGCCGATCGGCTCACGGCAGCGGCCGAGGAGCTCGGTATCTACCTGCCCGCGCTCGGCTCGCAGGGACTGCCACTCGAGGCTCTCCCGGAGCATCTCGGACGCGTGCTCGCGGGAATCGTGCTCCTGGCGTGCGTGCAGGCACACGGCGACGCGCTCGTGCGCGTCCCGCGCTCGCCCGAGCGCGGCCGTCCCATCGACGTGGACCTGCTGCTGTCGGAGGTCCCCTACGTCCTCGCACCGAAGGAGGCCTACGAGAGGCAGTGGAGTGCCCTACGCGAGCGCGCGCGTCGCGCGGAGGAGATCGCGGCGTCGCCTCCCTCCTCCCCTACCCCAGCCCCGTCCGCCTAAGCTACTTTGACCTTCTCTGACGTTCGGCGCCGGGGATGTAGTCGGTCGTGACGCGGACGGGGTTGGCGTGGAGATATTTGGCCGTCGTGCGCATGTCGGCATGTCCCAGGCTCGCCATCAGCGTCGCGAGATCCACGCCGTGATGCAGCGCGTGGGATGCGTGCGCGTGTCGCAACCAGTGGGGCGAGAGATCCGGCATCCCGGCGGCGCGCCCGACGCGCTTGACTGCGCGCCACAGGTGGATGCGCGACAGGGGGCCAGCGCCCCGTCCGGGCAGGATGTACGGATGGTGCGGCCGCGCCACGTCGCGCCACGCCGATAGGCACGCGAGCGATACGCCGACGACCCGCGATTTGCTCCCTTTGCCCACCACGGCGAGCGCGGGCCCCGCGGGCGTATCCCGTAGGTCCGACCATCGCGCCGCCGCGAGCTCGGACACGCGCAGCCCCGTGTGGTAGAGGCCGAGGATCACGGCGACGTCGAGGGGCGATGCACACGCCGCGAGCAGGCGCCTGACCTGCTCCTCGGTGAGCGTGCGCCACGGTAGCCGCGACGGCACGCGCGGGCGCGGCGTCTCGCGGGCGCGCCAGACATTGATGAGATCGATGCCGACGGCCCTCGCCTCACGCCGCGCATGCTCCCACAGCGAGGACAGCGCGTCGAGCGCGCGTGCCGCCGTCGCAGGCGCGTAGCGGCTACGCAGATCGGCGGCGTAGTCGTGCGCGTCGGCGAGGCCGAGCGCGAAGAGGCCGCGCGGATCGCCCCCGCGACGGGCGATCCAGTCGAGCAGTCGGTCGAGCTCGCGCCGATACTCCCCCGACGGGGCGGGCGACACAGACGCGAGCCAGCGGGTCGCGACGGACGCAGGAGACAGCGGGTGCTCGGGACGTGCCGGCGTCCGAGCATCGGGCGTCGTCCCGGCGTCGGCAGTGGGACCCGTTCCTTTTCTTGCAGCAAAAAATTTTTGTTTAGCAAAAAATTTTTTTGGCATAAAAGGTCCTCCCAAGGCTCCAAGGTAACAAAAGATGCGCTTT
>Ga0080006_1159422_pt1 | contig 32139 bp, 26 predicted proteins | sample RS3BMetagenome_FD_69209 | JGI IMG/M metagenome (GOLD analysis project Ga0080006, IMG submission 69209) | Ferric oxide microbial mat and aquatic microbial communities from Rainbow Spring, Yellowstone National Park, USA - RS3B (SPADES... ...
GCACCCAGAGGGAGTACGCACCCGCGCTACACCATGAATGCTAAAAAGGGCGGCAGGGCAGGGGCTGTCGCCCCGAACGCGTATTGCAGACAAACTAGCGCGTCACGTTCATGTGCGTCGCACAGCAACAGGAGCACTGGAAAAGATCATAAGCCTGCATGCTACCGTGCAGCGCACTGTACCGCCTTCGCTTTACGTCATTCGGAACTAGACAGGAAAGTTGCCACCACGCCAGCCACGACTCCATCGATGCGAGCATCGCGCGTGCGCACGCGTGCCCGTCGCATCGACCCCTAAGCCGCCGTGTACCGAACACAACAGCTTCCGTTCGTCGCGAATGCGCAGCAACCTTCCCTCTGACACAGAAAAACACATCGTGTGCATCACAGACGCCGGTGACAAGGCCGCGTATAGCACCAACGAACTCGCCACGAATCCGCATCAGCATTGTTTGCGAGTATCTCGCGCCACGGTCCATTCCGGGATCGAGGCATTCAACGCCGTCGCCGGGGATGCGCCCAGAGCCGCCGTGCTCGAGAGCGCCTCGCGTCGTGCAACTAAATTCAAGCGCTCTGCGAAAAGCTCCTTCCGGTAAATCTCTACCTGCTCCCGCTCCCGAAGGAACTCCTCTTCGAGCTGCTCAAGTACGTTCATCTTTTCTTCGAGTTTCCTCACCTGAGTCTCGATCGCCTGTTCAGTAGCCCGGTGCAGCTCTAGATGCTCAATGGCGGCGAGCTCCGCGGCCCGAGTGGCCGCAGCGCCAAGCGCCGTTGCCGCAACGGCCTGGATTGCATTCGCATCCGCAAGCGCTTCCGGTGGTGCGTCGCTTTTCATGATCGCTGCCAACGCGGCCCGGGCAGCAGCGGCAGCGACATCCGGCGAGACGCTGTTCGCGAGAAACGCAATATGCGCCATCAAGGGGTTTCCGGCGTCGGCGAAGAGCGGCGGCTCGTTTCGTTCGGTCTGCGCCGTCTCGCCAGCTACAGCGGGTACCGCTAAACGACTCAAATCATCCTCGAGAAACGGATCTTCAATGGGTAGACGAATGAATTTGGTGATGCACGCATCGCGGGAACGAGTGCCAACGTGCTGAGCAACCGCATCCCAGTCATCACCGTATGCCTCGATTCCTTCGAGAAGCTGCAGCACCTCAACATCAGTCCAGTCGTCCGTGCTCGGAGCTGTGAGGGTTCCAGTGGCGCTAGCCGCCGACCCCAGCGATAGAACAGGTCTTAATTCGATGAAATCTTTTCCATTGAAGTCCTCGGGAAACTTGCCCTGATGGTAGCATTCGGGGCACAGGTCCATATCGGCCTTGAGCAAACAGTGGTACCGGCGTTGGGAGCAGTCTCTCCCGCACACGTCACACTGGTACTCAATGGCTGCCGCTGCGGCATATAATTCACGGCGCGTTGCCATGGGCGCCAGATGCATGCGCGATTTCGGAATACGCGACCCGTCGTCAAACAAGAATATGCGAGGAAGTCCGCCCTCAAGACCAGCTGAGCTTGCTGCCAGACTTCCCGAGCTGGTGGAGATAAGCGTCGCACCGGAACCCGAAAACCCGCCGCTAACAGTCTGTGGGCGCGTCTCGGGTGCCACTCCGTAGTTAATCAGGCCCCACTGCTCCAGAAAGGCGTGCACACGCATGACGGCACCCACATCGCCAGCGAGATGCCTCCGAACAGCTGTGCCTGTTAGGTAGCGGGTCGGATCCTGCCGCCACGTGTCAATCATAAAATTTCGGTAAAGCATGTATACTTCGGGCGTTTTCGAAGCAAATTTCCCAGAGAAAAACTCCGGCAACGCGCGTCGCTCAATGTCGTGAATCGCATCGATGCGAAACCATCGGCTGTGCGCGGGAACACGGATCGGCGACTTTTCACCAATCGCCGTGGCAGCAGCCGCAGCCGGAAGCGTTTCCCGCTCCGCGAGGCCACCGAGTGCCTCGGCGACGCGACGCGGTGCAAGCGATTCTCGATCACGTGGCGCGTGTGCTGCCGGCCCCGGAAGCGCATCCTCTTCGGCTGCCGCAGCGTCATTCCGCTCTTTTCGTCGTTCGCGTAATGCTTCTCGCTGCTGTGCTAACCTCTTCTGTAGCTGCTCATCCCGCGAAGATGCAGTTACATTGCGCATGCGCAGTGTCGCGTCATCTGGAACTAGCGGACGCACCGCTGGGCGTGAAATGCGCGGTGCAGCGCCGGCCGCAGCGCTTGGCTGCTCCGCATCGACCGCAGCGCCAGTCTCCGTTGTGAACGTGATCGGGCCAGCAATATTCGGTGCCGGAACTTGCTCCGCGGGTGCATTGCTCGAGCTTCCCGCGTCCTGGCTCGCTATCGGCGGTGCCAAGCGAACCTTGATCTTCATCGGCTCTGCGGATTCCTCTCGGACGGCGCGCACCGTCACCCGTTCTGGCGTGCCGTCTGGCTCCGGCTTCACGGGACTCGGTTCAGCGGATTTTCGTTTCGACGGCGTCGGTGCTGCGGTCTTCGACTCGGATCCTCGCAGGTGGCCATCGATGCGCGAGGCCGATGGCGGTTTCCACTCATCGACATTGAGCTTCTCCTCTTCGGGTATTACCTCATAGTCGTTTTCATTGCACCACTCATTGAACTTTTCGCAATCCTCGAGAAATCTTTTCTGCACATGCCATATTTTGCCCTCAATCACTCCGGAGAGATTCTCCTCCTCTCCGTGCAGTTCGCCGTCGGGATCTTCTACCTCCTGAGCGGGAATCCATGAATCGTACGAATCGGGAAAGTACCACCAGTGCGTCAGTACTTGATTCCCTTTCCTTTTCAGACTCACGCAGTAGTCCTCTGCCTCGGTCTCAGCTTCTGTCGTGCCGGGTGGATCGGGGTACACAATATGTGTTGCCTCGCGAGGCGACGAAACGACGGATGCACCATGCTTCCTTGCAATGGCGCTGAGGCGGTCAATCTCCGCCGAACCCAATGCCGGTGCGAAAAACAACCGCGGCATCTGGAGCTGTTTCCGTTTTATCAGTTCCCGCTCAACTTCTTGGAGCATCTCTAAAAAAACTCCAGTCATATCGGGTTTGTGGAGATCAAAACGCCGTATTCCACGAGCAACCCTGAACCGAAAACAGCATTCGATAATTGTACGCAATGAGCCGTGTGCCGAGTAGTCGTGAAAGAGACGATTCGGCAGTTTCGTCATGAAACCCCGAATTTCTGGCGGCTCGACGGAGTTCCGTCCGAGAACCCGCTCTTGAAACTGAAGCAGGTTACCGGTCAGGAGGCTCAGCGCGCGCGGGGAGACGTCCACAGAGTCGCCGGGTCGAAACCCCAGTTGTTCCGGCGGTTCAGCGTTTAGCTGTGCCGAGATTGCCTCGAACTTCGCAATTTGATGAGGATCCTCGTAGTCTTTCATGGATATATTACAGGACTTTACCCGCTTCCGCCGCGAATCCGCAGGTCTCTGACCTTCAGCTGACGGAAAAGCAGTGTCTTCCCGCGCATCCGCTGCAGCTCCTGTGCGCACTTCTTCAGGCGGGGTAGACGTCGACTTGTTCCCGTCCGGGATGAGTGTTCCGTTGCCTTGCTGCTCTCGCGCGGTGCGGGAGCGTCTCTTCCGCGGGGGAACCATGAAAAACACGTCACAGAGTTACTAGCTCCACCGAAAGACTTTCAAAAGTCGATAGCTTGAATATCGGTACACAGTAGTGGCGAGCTGCGCGCCCTAGATCATACGTCTCCAACTGATGCGCAGATGCCTCCCTGTCTTTTTTGGACCGGCCATCTACTACTGGTTTCAACTTGTTTCCGTAAAATTCCGCCTGGAGAGGTTCCCCCACAAAGTTGGCTCTTGTCAACTCTGGAGGCCTTCTTTCCATCACCGCACATCTCCTGATATTGATAGCGACATTAAAGTCTCGGTTCACAAACTCCATACGTTTCTTGCCATCATTGGTTGTACTAACCAATGCGATTAGTCCACGATCTTTCGCCCTCCCTTCCGGTGACTGCTTCGTCAGCGCTCCGTACTTTGACATATCCACAGGGCTCCTCTGGCACTTTTCGATCTGCACGCTCTGGAGTGTGCAACCCAGCTCATGGTGTGTATACGATGTTCGGAACTCATCTACAGGTATCGTAACGAGACGCCTTGCGCACTCCTTGTACGCTCTTGTCGTCGGAGCTGGTGGACATCCTTTTTGGGTCATCCAGCGCCCTGCTCCGCACGCTACTACGAGCCTCTGACTTTCATCCTCTTTGAAGGCACTCAACTCATTGAAAAAATTCGCGAATGCACGCGGTTTCCCACAATACAAGTTCATACGCAAACGAGCCCACCGGGGCTTTGCATACTCATTCCACAGTGCATCCCAATGAGCAACGCGAACTTCCATGAATTCCTGACAAGCTTGAAAGTCTGCTCCGCGGCTCGTCATCTGGTTCATAGCTTCAAGGTGCTCTTGCATTCCTGCATTTCACGTCTCATTTTTCCCTCGCATTCAGTATTCCCGACTCTCGGTGATATCCCGCTCGTGAGAGGTTTAACTGATGCATGTCTTTCTGGCATAAATTGCCTTCAATACCATCCTCCGCACGCTTGGGTACTGCGATGTTATGATATTCGTATTCCCAGGGTCCGCGCCATCGACAATGTCGTTCTCATGCACTTTCTGCGTCGTAGGATACGCCTGCTTCTTTTCTTCATGCTTCGTCATGGGCGATATCGAAGACGGACCAGTACGATCTGTCTCCAAGCGCCGATTGTGTACATATATGGCTACTCCATCGCGTTCGATCATCCCCGTGAGTACATTTCGCTTGTCCTTTTTGTGACGTTTGAAATCGAAGATATTCTTCCAAGTACGTCTCCTGCTTTGTACCGGTGAACTCTGTCTTCCTTACATCGAACTCCGGACAGATCTCCTTCATGATGCCGTACAGGATTCTGGAGTCGATCGTCACAACGCGTGACTTGATGTTGCACAACGGCAGGACGTTGAAGTGCTTCCCCAGAAACGCAGCCTTCCGTTTCTCCGACTCTTCATTTTTTCCCGCGCCTACGTCCTTTCCAGTCTTGCGTTCCAGGTCTCGGTCCAAAAACACGAGATAGTGCAGGATTAGGGTATAGGATCCTTTACCATATTTTTCCATATTTGATATTTTTTCTTGTGAATTCGCCAACCCCAGTACCGCAAGGTGCTTTCGAATAGCCGCGCGGATCACAGAAGCTTCATTCCTTCTCCTGCGTGACATCTTCCCGTCGACGAGTTCGATCTCTTGTGCATTCTTACTCTCGTTCGCGACGCCATTGATCATGGCTCATCTCCCTTTCCGAGCGAGACCCGGGTACAGCGCATAGACGGCGCGTACCATGAAGCGTTTGACGTTCACGGTCATCTGATTCCTCAGGTTCGTGAGGTACTTCATTGCCCCGTAGGCGTAGACATACTCGAGTCACCTCTGTATCTAGAACCGCTGCAGCGGTATTTGGGGTAATTCTCGTTGAGGGCATGCACTCGCTCATTTTCGTCGACGTTTCCCCTCTACCAACTATCAAGTGGCAAATAAAGGTCCTGCTGAAAAAAATCCTCCGGAACCGCGACTGTTTTGATGTCTGTCAGGTCGCGATACATCTATTTCACCAAATGCATTAGTCCTGAAGGAGCCTTTACATTACTCACGGAGTATGACACGACACGGTTTCTGAGGGCCTCTCGCATCTTTGCCTTGTACGGATTCTTGGTATGTCCAAGAGGACAGACTTTCACCACCGACTCTTCGTACTGTCGCCTTTCTTGCAGCCTTTGATGTCGGGCTTCCTTCTTTTGCTCCTTCGTCTCGTCCTGTTCTTCTTTGCTTAGCACTATTTTTCATTCTCTCCGTAAGTCGGCGACACTGTGCCTCCGGGATCCTCCACTTGCTTTTCCATACCTTTCCTTTTTAATTTTTTATGAAAAATAACGCTCGTTAAACGCGTCTGGTAGAAACCGCGAAAAATCACTTTCGTTCACTGACTTGAGGATTAGAACACAATTGAATTGAAAAACTATACGTTGCCACGACTTTAATGCAAATACAACTCGACCGGTAGAACAACAAGACAACGAATGGTCACGAATGCATTTCCCTTCAAAGGCGACATGCGCGTCGTGTCTCGAGGCTGCCAGGTTTGGAGATGCGCGTATCGAGCGCGCTATATAGAACAAAGAACAGAGACTCACTTGTAACTAGCAACGAGATAACGAGTTCTTTCCCTGTCTACGATCAACGTCAAAAATGGGGAAAAGATTTCCATATTGTCCAAAATATTCCTCATAGACGGACGGTCCCGCGAGCCGGACAAGTCTACCAGGCTGGTGCTTCCTGCTCCCCCAGCGGCAGGCGCTTTCGTGAACTCCGAGCAGCGCGTCCGCAACGCCATTCATTGTGGAATTACAAGTCGGCAGAATGCTTCTGGGCGTGTCGCCCTGGTCGCAGAGGGCTCCTAATACGCTGCTTCACGCTGCCGCAGGCAGAGGGTCTGTCTGCCCAGGTATCAGCCTCTCAAAATGATATTTAGCCCTGATTCCGTAGCAGATGGAGCACGCCTCGAGCCGATGCCCTCTGTGGTATAAAAAAGCCGTTCTGGCTCTATGAACTATCTGCTCCAGCTGTTCAGGCGCAAAGGCGGATACGGAAAGGCAGGCACTAGGCACACGATAGGACATATGAGACGACCAGAATATCCGAGAAGAAATGTAGGTAATGTAACTTGGATGCAGGGGGTTTGATGGATACTTCACCGTGCACTGAAAAAAAAACACACGAAAAAGTAAGAAAAGAAAAATGCGCTCCATCGGGGAACGCTGGCCTGCGTTTTGTCATCGCATCGCGCCGGCCGCCAGGCAGGCTCCTGCCCAGCAATCGCGTCCCTGCGCTACTGGCCGCAGCGTTCCGATGCATCGCATCTGTTTCACCTCCGTGCACTGCTGCGGATCTGATGCGCTCCGCGAGATCGCAGCGCGCAGCCGCCACCGGCGTGCTGGAGCGCGTTATCAAAATTCAAATAGCAGCAGCGGAGGCTCTGCGTACGCTGCTGGCCGTCGTCGTGCATCAGCGCTGCGCCGTCGCAAACTCTGCCTACGAACCTTGAAGTTGGCTTGTTGTGTGCTTGGTTTCGTCGAGTGGTTTCGTAGGAGTCTCGACATTGTTAGGCCCGATATCCGCTCAAGTTTGTACTCGCAAAACGTCAGTTTGTGAAAAAGTTCTTGCTGCATAGCTTCGTATACGAAAAGATATTTGAGAGAGTTCTGCACCATGAAAACTCAGCAGCGGCCTGTGCTTGCTTATGCGCACTATATCTCGGACGACTTGAAAACCGGCAAGAAAGGGTCGGTGACGCTAGAAAAACCAGCCTCTGGGTCACCCATTCTCACGCTGGTTTATAAACTGAGCAATGATTTGAAGGTTTTCGCAACGGCGTCTGTGAAGAACTTCCAAGCGTCGAAAGTAGGTGGGGCGGTCTCGCTCCGTAACGTGAAGAAAGTGCGAAGCGGTGTGCTTGATATGGTTGTCGACGTTAAAGATGAGGACCGCCGAACAACTTACACGTACCAGACGGTTGTTGACGACAAGAACAAGTACTCTCTGGCTGTTTCTGCAAATGGTGGCCCGCTCGGCGTCTTTAAAAAGGAAGAGGAACGCAGGGCCCATATCAAATGGGACGCAACCCTTGACGATATCGATGCGCTACAAATCAAGTACTCTTTCGCTTCGGACAACGATGTCGATGTCAAGTTGACTCATCGTGTGGATGACAAATGGAGCTGGGATGCCACGTATCACTACAAGAACGAGTCGTTCAGCGCGAATCTCATTCGCCGGATCTCGGACGACAAGAGCCTGAAAATCGGAGGCAACTTTCGGAGCAAGGCCTATCAGGTGGAATACAAAATCGGGGCGGAGGATGGCGGGCCCTATATCTTCACCCTTAAGGGAATGGTGGATGAGAACTCAAAACTGCGTGACACGCTCAACCAGTCAGAGTTTGGTCTGAAGAAACGTTTCGATTTTTAACGTAAGTTTTCAAATCCCTGGCCGGAGGCTGTACTGGGAGTACACGGCTAACTGAAATAAAGATACGTGAGACCGTCGAGTCGACCTCTCGACCATTCCAGCAATGCCAAATTTGTTGTACCATGCGATGCGTTGAAGCGCCACGCGGGATGTTGCATCTCCAGCGCGGACGCATCCGCTTTGCCCCAGGTGCTGCAACTTCAGAGGTTACCAGTCAAACCGAAACAACGCGACATTAAGAAATGCACTCCCGTCGTCGCTGTCATTCACCTGCTAAAGATGCCGCCTGCCCGCTATCATGCTCTTGCAGCGCTTCTAACAGGCGGTGCATACGCTCCTCGTACCTCTCGAGCGCAAGCGCGAGCGCTTCGCCCTCAGCCATCGTTAGGTCGGCTAGTTCCGCTGCGTCGCGGAATGCGGTGATCTCCTCGCTCCATAAGCGAAACTGCTGCTCTCGTCCAGAGGCATATGCACTCCAGCCAGAATCACCGCCGCTGTTGCGATGATGATCCGAAACTGTAGGCGCATCTGGTGCGTCCGTAGGCCTCGAGGCAGCACCAGGCTGATACGACGGGAACGGCTCATGGCCGCTGCACGGACGCAAGGTCTCGTGCTCTGGCGTTGCTTCCGACGGGTCCATCATTGGCCCCGCTCCTCTCAACAACAGCATCGTGTCGTCGACCCCAGCACCACTTTCCGAGTCGTCAGCCGACGGCCGCGGCGGCGGCACGTACATACTGGCAATTCGAACGGCATCCCCAAGGATGTTCGTACAGCAGTGACGCACGGCCCGTGAGCTCGCGGGCTCTCGCATGATGTTATCCGAGTCCAAAAGAACCTTAATGGCGTGTTCGAGCTGAGCCTCTGTTGGCACGTCTGGCCCATGGAGCTCGTAGTCTGTCTCATCCGCCTCGGTATCCGAAACTGTGTCGCCTGCGCGACTTTCAGTCGACGCTCTGTCGGAAGGTGTACTTGAAGATGACCCAACGCTCTCAAAGTTATCCTCAGTAAGCGAGCTCGAATCAGAGCTACTAAACCGACACGAGAGGCGGTTGCCGTGCGCGTCGACGGTCTCCCAGGAAGGCTTCAGATGCCAGCGCAAAACGCGACGCCAACGACGCTCCTCGCACGACGTGGCGGCCTCGACTGCCCGAACCCACTCTCGATAGTCGAAGCGGTCGTCACCATATTCCATGGATTCGCTCCAACAACCATTACAGAGCAGACCCTGTGCCCTAGTGCACGCAATGTTTCGTCACCCGAACCGCGTCTATGCCAGCGAAACGCATCTAAAGCCCTAGCCCTCAGCGACCTGACATGGCTTCCTTGCTGAAAGCACCTCTACGAAGCGAGCAGTACTCAGTGGTGCGAAGCGCAGTCGACGAGTCAGAGAAGGGACAGCAATGCTGGAACTGGATCCTATTTGAAGCCACGGTGAATACAACCGTTCTGTAAGCGTTGTTGCGCGCACGCGTTCTAGTCTTTCAACTAAGTTCTGTGACACCCCAGGGAGATGGAACCGAATGCTATTCCGCATTGTATGGCAGGAGATCGAAACCACGATGCACAATGCTGTATAGGTCGAAGACGAATTGCCTGTAGCATCTATTCGTTACTGAACAGTGCAAGGGGGACTACATTCCTTCTTCAGGTCAGTCATACAACCGCACTCAGATGGACGAGGAATACTGAAAGGGAGAAGTGCATGCGCCTCGTACCAAAACCGTTGTTCTCAAAGAGTGCTTATGGTCAGTGGTATAAAACAAACCATTGAACACCTGACGGAAAGCAAAATCAACGATAGCAGCCACCTCGGATGTCTCTGTCTCTCAACAGCTTGTTCGTGTAGTCCTGCAAACACTGGAATAACGTCGCAAAAAAAGTCCTAGTTCGATCAAGATCAACTTTCACTGAAATCGCGCCTACAGCAACCCTGGAACGTTGTGATCGGTATGAAGCAGAGCAACGTCGGTTTATTTTAGTCGATTAGACTTTCCTCGGGTGAAATGGTTAGAGCGTATACGGGTATTCGCGAAGCAGATATCCCATTCTATATACGATTGATCTCGAAGAGAACGAGGATTTCATCTGTTCTAACTGTGGTGGATTCATTCGCCTGCCTCGATTTCGCTCGTAACGAAGGCTCATACAACAGTACCAAACCCTTTGTCGAGTCGTTGATGACTTGCCCCTGTCATCTGGTGACGTCCTTCAATTAGGCAACATGGTATATGACCTCTAGCCTTGGGTTCGGACTTTTGCCGTTTCTGTTGAGGCCGAGCTGCTTTCCATTCGTCCGTACGCTCCGGGGTTCAACTCCATCGAAAGAGCGTTTTCTATTGTGAAGCGTAATAATCGCTACATCCTGCGAATCGCTGAAGCGTTTCGCAAATTGTGACAACAAGGCATATTTCATCTTTCTTCCGCAAGTCCTTCTTCCTCCGGGAACCTCCGCACCTCTTGGCATAAACGAGAGCATTCATTTTCAAAAGTAAAAACTCAAGGAAAATGTATAGAAATGTAAGCCGGGGATCCTGGCTGTCTGGGGTGCCTGACTGCTGGAAACAAAAGGAACCCATTTCCATGCTCACAGGAACAGGAGAGAACCACGAAAGCACGAGCAGGAGACCAGACCTCAAAACTTGCCCAAAAGGGGAGACTACGACGAGCCTGTAGTGAACGTCTGCCTTCCTGGTCATACAAAACATCCGTACAAACAAAGGTAGCCTGTTACGCGAGGAACGCTCGCTCCGCTTCCCGTGCCCTGACACATCTCGTCACGCAACGATTCGTACGAGCTGTGGACGAAGGGATGCCAGCTGCTCATGTTTCTCTTCAGCGTCTCGATCAAACCTGCACGCGACAGCACAAGTGATGCTCGTTGCAGCAGATGCGATGAGCCCTGGTCGTGGAACCTGAGGGTTGCACAGTCGCCTCCCAGCGTCTGCTGACGAGTGGACGCGTTGGCTAGTTGCTGCGTCGCATCGCTGCTTCAGGAATCCATACGTCTGCAACGCACATGCCAAAACGTATCGAGCCTAGCCCAGCAATCGTGTGCAGATCGCTGCGGGGCGCTTCATGAGGCGCACCCTGCCGCCGATGTCCTCGTTGCACCCGGGCCTCACTGGCCCGAAACAATGCGGAAAGCTAAAAGGGACGCTACACTCTAGATCGTAAAGAAGCGTCGAAATAGCGCTCGCGGATGATCTCGTGGCAGGTGCACACGATACCGCGCTGCTGTCGCCTCTGACTTTGACTCGACGGAGGCTAGAAGCGAGCAGTCGCCAACTTGCTCGATAAGCTGGAGAAGCGAACGACCGAAGAGTCGCGTCGATTGGTGCTTGCCTACGCAAACGGACGTGCTGGTGCGTCCGCGTGTCGCACACCAGCGCCCTCGACGGGAGCGTCCAGCGAGTACACAGGGATCGCAGCTGGGCGATTTCCCTGCAAGCGTTCGCGACGATACGGAAGCATCACGAGCGGGTGTGCGCAGCGATGCTCGCCGAGAAGCCAATCGTGAAACAGAGCCAGCTGCACGAGATGGTGCACGGTACGCTGGGCGGGCGCCAGACTGCGAGGGAATCAAAGGCGGGCCTCCCTGTACAGTGCGAGTCGACGAGCAACAATGCAGGCAGGCGCTCGCTGCACCGAGACCCGAACGCCTCGATCAGCATATGGACGAGTCACGTGCTTCCTGCGCGTCCAGCGGCGTTGTGTGGAACCATTCTTTGAGGTAATCGTTCCGTACACAGTCTAGACATTGTGCTGAAACGCTCAAGTCTATCGATGAGGAGAAATCGATTGCCAACAGAGAAAGCACGGAATGACCCATCGGGAGCAGGGCGCTGGTACGGTTCGCGTCGACCATGCATCAAACCTGGACCAACATGGACATATACATACCTGGAACAATATCCTACCCTATCCGTGAACGATCATCGTGTCCCAGTATTCGACATTCATGCATATACCGTAAAACTGCACGCTTGGATAGTGCCTTTGGCCTTCAATCCATGCAAGCATCGGAACGGCATCCAGCGAGAGCTCAAGATGGCGCCTCACGTGCAAAGCACGAAGGACTGCAATGCGGACAGCAGGCTGGGCGCTGTCCACCGCGCGTTCCTGCCAGCTGCGCAAGCGCCGCCATCGGCTCGAGCTGCAATCTCCACACACGTGCGCGTACCGTAGCGCTGGAAAATGTTCGGTCAGTGTTCTGGGCGCCGCTATGTCGAGTGTCCTGGAAGACTTTGGTAACGTTCTTGATTCAAGTCGTTGTGGGTATTGTGGTGACAATGAGCAATGTACAGATAATACTGAAGGAGAGCGCCGCGGGAGTCTCGCAGCGCATACCGAGCGTCGAAGGCGGCGTCTCCGGGGAGCGCTGTGGGCGCATCGCCTTCGCCTCGAGGACTACCGCGTGCTCATGGACCATGGTTGGCGCCGTTCTGGTTGCTTCTTGTATTATCCAGATAACGATCATGGGTGCTGTCCACAGTACGCTGTTCGAGTGCCGCTATGGGATTTTGAACTGACTCGCTCTCAACGACGCGTGCTGCGACGCTGGCAAAACTTTGTCTCGGTGCAAGGCGACCTCGCAGAACGTTGTTTCATTTTCTACGGTTTGACCATTAGCTCTAATTTGGAGAGCGCGAAACCATTACCTAGCGCAAAGCTGAACAAGACCGAACTGCAGCCTGTGGCCCCAAAACCCGTTGATGACCGTCTGGAGCAGTTGCGAATACACCTGGAACCGTCTCTGCAGCGAGTCCCGGTGAAAAGACGGCAAGTGAGTGGAGGCGCCCATTTCACCACCGCCATCGCCTGGAAACTCGCTTACGAGCATCGAACTTTTGTGACGCAAGAAGCAGAGCAACTCGCAGCCCGTCTCTGGGATCGAGGTGCAGCTCAGTTGGGGATCACCAGGATGGAGGTCTCCAACGGACACGTGAACCTTTACGATAGTCTGACGCAGAGCGCTACAGAGACGGAATGCCGAAGCTCCAGGAATCCATGCGCTCGTGCGGAACTGCCCGATAAACCCATTCGCTCGAAACCGGTACTCCGGATGGAGTTGCTCCCAGCAGCGTATCGCGAGGATGCTTTTCATTTATATTGCAAATATCAACGGCGGGTCCACGGCGACACAGACGAAGAGCTCAAGCCAGATCGATATAGTCGTTTTCTCGTCGAGCATCCTTTTCACGACGACGGAAAAGGTCGGCGACTCGGTGTCTCCCATCTCCATTTTTACATCGATGATGTGCTTGTCATTGTGAGCGTTCTCGACATGCTACCGGGTTATTTATCGAGCAAGTACTGTTTCTACGATCCTGACCTTCCGTCTCGTTTATCGCCTGGCATATTTGCCGCGTTATGTGAAATCCAACTGGCATGGACACACCTGGGCGCCAGTCATTATTACCTTGGGTACTACATCCATAGCTGTAGCAAAATGCGGTACAAGGTCTCCTTTCGCAAGGCGCAACTTCTTTGTGGTCACTGCTTTCGATGGCAACCGTTCGCGAATGTTGCTCGTGACGCTCTCGATCGGGACGAGCATTGCGTTGGCTTCTGCAATAGATCCAGAGCAGCTACGGCTACGGATGATGCGAACGGTGCTCCTGGTGTTGGCGTTCGTGGTGTGGAGGAGCGTCATTCACGAGCCGCCGACGCCCGACTCGAGAAAGTCTTGGTTTGGCTGCTGGACGCTTCGGGTTGCTCCGCGGCATTGGCACCACAGCCGTTGTCGAGCGTGGAAACCGTCGAGCTCAGGGAGCGAATCCGTGCGGCTCTGCAGCGCTTGGCCGCAATGGTTCCTCCCAGCTTCTTGGAACGAATCATATACCTTCCGCCAAGGCAGGTGTTTTCCTAGAGCAGCTCGCTTGCCAATTTGCTGAGCTCGCTACGTTCGCCTTTTTCTAATGTTACGTGTGCATAAAGTGATTGTCCCTTCATTCGTTCGATCAAATAAGAGAGACCATTGCTATGTCCATCAACATAGGGGTTGTCGATCTGATGAAGATCGCCGCAGAGAACCACTTTGGTCCCTTCGCCAGCTCGGGTTATGATCGTTTTGACCTCATGTGGGGTTAGGTTTTGGCTCTCGTCCACGATCAGAAACGTACGACTGAGCGATCGTCCTCGGATGTACGCCAGGGCCGCGATTTTGATCCGCTCGCTTGCCATCATATCATCGATCTCGCGGCTGCGCGCGGTGGGCACAACTTTGCCATTATCTTTGGTGTGCAAATGCGCAGCTTTGATGACGCCGAGATTGTCGTACAGTGGCTGCATGTAGGGCGCGAGTTTTTCGTCCAAGTCGCCTGGGAGGAAGCCGACATCGCGGTTGCCCAATGGAACAATAGGTCGCGAGACGAATATCTGCTCGTAAAAGCCGCGACTCGTCATTTCCAGAGCGGCAGCCAGACAGAGCAGGGTTTTCCCGGTGCCAGCGACGCCGCATATGGTGACCAGCGGTATCGATGGGTCTAATAGGACGCGCAGCGCGAAGGTTTGCTCCGCGTTACGCGGCATGATTCCGTATGCTGAGACTCGATCAACTCGCTGAAATGTGAAATCACCGCAATCCTTGGACAACGCGAATGTAGCAAGCACCGAGCTCGACGCATTTCGAAGGATGAAATGCTCGTTCGGAAGGGGCTTCATTGCGAACGAATCTTCAGCAGTAGCAGCAGGAGCAGCAGCACTTGCTGCTTGCGGTGCGCAAGTTCCGTCGGGTGCGACATCATTCTCTTTTGACGCTGCTGGGTTCGCGAGGCTCCGCTTGTGCATGATTTGTTGTCCGAGCCAATGTATAGCGCTCCGCGCGGTCTCTGATGGAACAAATCCGACATCGTTGGTGGATTTCTCAGCACAACATGCACTGGCGTGTGATCGCATCAGCGAAGTGAACTCCGCTGCGGTCAGTCCTTCTGCTCGCCCAACTAGCGCTTCGATCAGTTCGTTCGGTACGTTTTCGATAAGTCGCTGGCCTAAATATAGCTTGCTAATGCTCTCAACCCGATCCTGTTCGTAGTCTTCGGCATGGAGGCCCAACGCACGAGCCTTCATGCGCAGGTTCACATCCTTGGTGACTAGGACCACACGCTCGTAAAGCAACCGCTGGCCCGCATGGTTTGTTTGCAACACCGATCCATACACGGAATCGGTGAGCTCGCCTTCCTCCGGAGGCGGCGTCCACGTTGGTGGCTCAGCCGACTCTGCAACAGCAAGCGCGTGGACAGAAGCCAGTATCCGCATGTCGGGGCTGTCGTAGAAAAAAAGGCGCTCCATGCGAGCATCTCTGCAATGGAGCGAAATACGCACCGATCCGTGCTCGGCATTCTCCTTGTTCAGCGGGACGCCCTGAACTAACCAGTCTCGAGAAGACGGTGAAGCGGCCGTAAGATTCCAGTCTCCAGTCCCGGAACCATCTCGCGCGGAAAATTTGCTCCCCCGCAGGTGCGCGCTTGCGCAGTCTTTCGATTCTGCGGCAGGCTGGTCGTTCCGCGCAGCACGGCTGTGAAGTATAGTCATTTCGTCGAGCATCCGCAGAAACTCTCGAGCGTGAAAATGAATCTCCTCGTTCCCACGCTTAAACTTATCCAGCTCTTCTAGAACGGTGATTGGCAAACAAATATCGTGATGACCAAACCGCCACAGGCATGAAGAGTCGTGCAGAATAACGTTCGTATCCAGGACGTAGAGCCGGCGCCCGAGGAGAATCGGCGGTGTTCGATGCATCCCTTGCTCCCCGTTTGCGCTAGCGGAGGCGACATCTTCTGCTGCTTCTGGTCCGCGTTTTCGTGCCGAACGTTCACGGTACTGCTGTACAATGCCACCGAACCCGACCCCAGAGCCAACCGGAACCACGCCGTGCAGCGCAACTGCACGACCGATGTAGCGCATATCGCGGGGACCACCGCCTCGACCAGACGAGGCGTACACGTGTCCAGGACGCGTGAATGTGCGACAGGAGTGCCGGGTTCGGCTGCGGAGGCCCCGACCTGGAAGCGGGCTTGTACTTCGGAACGGCACCGCTTGACCTCCGTGTACGCTCGTGCAGCTGTACGCAATCAGCGGTCGAGCCATCGTTGTGCCTTCGCACGAGCACGCTTTTCAATTCCGCAGTTACTGAGGCTCACTGCCAAAAGACAAAGCCCCTAAAGTGCTTCTATACTGCAAGAAGAAGTCTGCGTGCCCGCAGCGGGCAGGCGTGCAACGTGCGTACCCTACTTCAAGAGGAGCACACACACACACACAAGCCTCGGCAACGAATCGCTGAAGCGCGCGCATGGACCACTGTCGGGTGACGAGCTTCGCATCTTCGCGCCTGGATTATGAACCTGTACATCACGGACATTCGCATGACGTTGCGCGCTCGCCAGCCACAACACGCTGCAAGTCCGTTGCGTGCGCTCCCGGCGTTGTGCATAGCGTGATGTACGAGGGCGCTTCACCACGAGGAACGCGCGGTGAGTGAAATACGATGCCCCTAGGCAGTGCTATGTATTGGTGGTGTTTTGCGGATCTTGGGTGTCCGGTGCGGCACGATGGCTGTTTCTGGCGACGTCGATAACCAGTGCGCACCCTGTGATTGACGACTCTGCGCAAAGAAACCTCCATCGAATACGTCATGCATCTTGTTCCTGAAGACGCGGCCCTTTCGAGTACCAAAGGCTAGGGCGGACCCCGTATCTAGCATGGTGTGTTCGGAGTCTGGCCAGCGCACCTCATTGATTCATATGCTCGCTGAATTCCGACGTGGTGATCATTCTGGACCTCATAGGGCTCGCAGACCTTTTGAACAGAATCATATTTTAGGCCATTGAAAGCGGCTGCGAGCGTCAATACCGTGGTAACTTGCAAGGTTCACCGACGCGCACCATGACGCATACCGGGGAGCGGCGCACGTTGTCGCCGCGCGCAGTATGGAAAGCTGTGGCCGTTTGTACCAGATATATACAGAATCGAATGACCCGTTCACTGCGCCTGCGCCTCAATCCGCATCATTGACATCACGCGCTCTTGCAGTAACGATGATGAGACTTGAGGCTCGGTCCATGAAACCCTGCACGCTAGACGGAGCGAGTGATCCAGACCTACAACGAGCCAATGAAGCTTTCGTGTGGTCGACCGCACCCGGTGGTGAACGAGCAACTGGCGCTGTCCAGCGCAGAGAGTCGTACACTAGGCAGCGCCACTGGCCGCGTCCGTGGCGTCCCGCATTGAGCGCGGACAACTGGCGCAAATGTCGTTTCAGTGCCGCAAGGGGAAGCCCGTTTCTATCTGGGAGTGCACGTGCACTCGAGACTTCGTTGCATAGCCGCTACCCTGCGTTGAACAGTGCTGTTCCAGGTGGCCACGTGTCTATGCAGTATGGGCAGGCTGCGACTGCACGAGACGCGAACGAGGCCCGTACCGGCGTCTACCAACCTAGCATAGAAGCAAAGCTTAAAACACTAACTGAAAAGGTTAAACTTGCGTGTGTGCAGTGCAGAGCGCCGCTGGAACTAGATAGCGCTAATCGTTTGCGCTGCCCGAACGGTCACGGCGAGGCGAGCTGGATTCAGGTCAGCGAAAAGAGCAGAGGTGGCGGCTTTTGGGACCTGACACCGCAAAGGTTCCGCTATAACGTAGATGAACGTCCTCGAGGACCTTCTGTGGAACTTCGTCGAGACCTATTCCAGAGCCCTTTCGTCGCCTTTTTGTACGAGCGTGGGTGGCGAGACCAGTTCCGATCTTCGGGATTTCCCGGCCCCGATGCTGAGTTTCGCATCGTTCAGAGCTTTTTCAAGGGCGCAAACTGCGTTATGGATCTAAGCTGTGGTTCCGGACTTTTTACTCGTCGCCTTGCGGCTAGCGGGGATTTTGACCACGTCATCGCTGTGGACTACTCAGAGGCAATGCTGCGCGAGTTGGTCGAACGAGCGGAGCGCGAGCCGCTACCTGAACGCATCGGTGGCGGCTTTGTGTCTGATCGTATCACTGGCATCATTCGCGCTGACGTGGAGCGTTTACCTTTCGCCAATGAGTCTATCGACTGTATTCACGCTGGTGCTGCGTTGCACTGCTGGCCCTGCGTCCAGGACGGACTCCATGAAGTGTATCGGATTTTGCGGCCCAGCAAGGGGCCAGGCTCCGGTCGTTTTCTGGCAACGACATTCCTGTGGTCGACGTCGCCGTTTGGACTCGCGGTCCGTGAAGGTCGTCTGCTTAGCCCGAGCGCCGGATATCGCTTCTTCGATGCAAAAGAACTTGAGTGGCTTGTGAAGAGCGCTGGTTTCGAGCGGGTGGAAATTGAGGTGATTCGTCAATGTGCGATCATTCGTGCCTGGAAAGAACCGAGGGCACGGCACGGATAGCGGTGCACCACTACAAATAGATCTGTGAGGCGTATTCATGTAGCGTTCTCGCGCTTGAAGAGCGAAGTGCCATGCGGTGCGAGACTAGGGCGAGAAACCGTTTACATGAGCGGTATTCCGGATGACACCCAGTGGGTTTTACAGTGAGTCTCCGATCAACATGATCTGAAGCACGCAATGCTGAAATAGCCAACAATACTGCGAATTAGAGGCGGGATCCTTGAAGGATGCTCTTCCAAGCGCGACCTGTATGTGATTGGGTGCGTTCGTAGCTGCTCGTTGTATCCTCGTGTATAAATGTATATATCGGGAGTTTATCTGTGCGCACATAATGGAGCGACACAGGGCGGGCTTTAAGCCGTTCATGCCTTCGGGAGAGAACGACAGCCTGAACTGGTCGACTGCCAGCTGCGAATGGCACGGAACTTTCCGCGCTAACGACGGGGAGGGCGCAGGAACCACGTCTCCTAGGCACGCAGGCCGGGATCGAAGAGTAGGACTGGGATCGCGGATCGGTGCCCTACGGTTTCGATGACGTCCCAGATTTGGAAATCGTGAAACATGCTCTGAGAATCAACTTGGAACGCTCGTGTCGCCTTGCTTACCGCGAATTTCTCGACATGAAAGACGACGCTAGTGTCGTGGCGGGCGCATGAACCTGGGCGCCGATCATGAAGGGCGTGTAATGAGCAACCAGGCGGTATATCAGCTAGACGAGCAGGCCTCGGCAAGTCAGGGAACGCGTTCAAGACAAAGTACTCTGAACATTTGCCGGCTATCACCGTGTAAGCGGATAGAACGCTGCTGTGCGTCGCTGGGGATTCTGACGAGTGGCAAGCTTGTGTGTGGTTTATCATCGATGCCGCAGTCGGATGTATACTCAGCCCGGCGAATTCTGGAATGCCCGCACAAATACGCATTCATCAGAATTTGTTTCTTTTCAAGCCGGTATTCGACGAACGGGATATCCCGAGCATTGGAGGCAGATTGCAGAACGGCTTCATGCAGTCACTGCTACCTTCGGAAAACGTCCATACTTCTACAGGGGAATCATTCCACGCTCAGCAGGTGGATAACAGACCCGTCTCGTAGTCCCTATGATGAACGCCGGGCTCTAAATCCAGCAAGTATCGAACACTATGTACGCGATATTCTCCTCGTTAGTCGACTCCATTCCGTTCTGAAGGATCTCTAGGAAACGCTATCAGCGAAGCGACAGGATGTGGACGATTCTTCCCGTTGATATGTCCGATAATGAAGCGACACGGATGGACAATGAAAAAGCCCGCTTCTATGGAAGACCATCGCGCCTTGAACGATGCACTATGGACCTTGCATTGAAGTGCGAACGCTTGTGATATGAGGGAGCTTGGTTCGTCTCACTCGAAGAGACGTCATTCGGGGCCAATGGTATACCTGCACATCGGTATTCGAAGAGCTGCATACGGTTGTTCTCGTTGAGGACATGGGCGAGTATTTCGAAAACATGCGGCGATGCAATTGTGTGATCTCCGAAAATATCCTGTAAATCGCCAGACGTTCGGGTTTATTCAACAACTTATCCTTTGTCGAGGCATTCTTCGTGGCTACTTCTTCCCGCTTTCTTTTCTTCTGCGCTTCGCCGACAACGTCGATTTTCATCCCTTGCGAGCGGCCAAGGAGTACGCAGCTGGACCTCGTGGCAAACTGCTCTTCCTGGCAGCCGCTTCCCATCGTTCCCGCCAGTCAAAGTTGCCTACTCTGTTGCCAAACGCAGTTTCTGCTCTCATGAACCCATGGATGAGTTGTTCGTATCCGTCACGTCTGTCTTCGACCAGTCGCTCTGTACCTCCCGTAACCCTGAAATGCTCTGTTGCTGTTCTGCTTGTGCCCGGGAGGGAATGTTCGAAAGCGCAAGCATCGCTCTTACCGCCCAGCAGATGCATCTGAATCCCTGGGGGAAAACGGAGATATAAAATAGCTACCAATACTATTACATCGCAGCAGGAAAAAAGCGGGCAAGAATGGAACACTATACAACTGCACTGGACAAGGACGAAAAAACGCTTCCGGAAAGATGACGCTAAAGAACAACCAGGGAAAACTGCTGGAGCGGAATGACCAGTCTGAAACTGTTGTTATTGCCGCACTACAAAACCGCATCAACGGGAGTATCCTCCAGGACACGAAATGCGGGACGTCATGACGGAACGTGCAGCCTGTTACGCGAGGATCGCTCGCTCCGCTTCCCGTGCCCTGACACATCTCGTCACGCAACGATTCGTACGAGCTGTGGACGAAGGGATGCCAGCTGCTCATGTTTCTCTTCAGCGTCTCGATCAAACCTGCACGCGACAGCACAAGTGATGCTCGTTGCAGCAGATGCGATGAGCCCTGGTCGTGGAACCTGAGGGTTGCACAGTCGCCTCCCAGCGTCTGCTGACGAGTGGACGCGTTGGCTAGTTGCTGCGTCGCATCGCTGCTTCAGGAATCCATACGTCTGCAACGCACATGCCAAAACGTATCGAGCCTAGCCCAGCAATCGTGTGCAGATCGCTGCGGGGCGCTTCATGAGGCGCACCCTGCCGCCGATGTCCTCGTTGCACCCGGGCCTCACTGGCCCGAAACAATGCGGAAAGCTAAAAGGGACGCTACACTCTAGATCGTAAAGAAGCGTCGAAATAGCGCTCGCGGATGATCTCGTGGCAGGTGCACACGATACCGCGCTGCTGTCGCCTCTGACTTTGACTCGACGGAGGCTAGAAGCGAGCAGTCGCCAACTTGCTCGATAAGCTGGAGAAGCGAACGACCGAAGAGTCGCGTCGATTGGTGCTTGCCTACGCAAACGGACGTGCTGGTGCGTCCGCGTGTCGCACACCAGCGCCCTCGACGGGAGCGTCCAGCGAGTACACAGGGATCGCAGCTGGGCGATTTCCCTGCAAGCGTTCGCGACGATACGGAAGCATCACGAGCGGGTGTGCGCAGCGATGCTCGCCGAGAAGCCAATCGTGAAACAGAGCCAGCTGCACGAGATGGTGCACGGTACGCTGGGCGGGCGCCAGACTGCGAGGGAATCAAAGGCGGGCCTCCCTGTACAGTGCGAGTCGACGAGCAACAATGCAGGCAGGCGCTCGCTGCACCGAGACCCGAACGCCTCGATCAGCATATGGACGAGTCACGTGCTTCCTGCGCGTCCAGCGGCGTTGTGTGGAACCATTCTTTGAGGTAATCGTTCCGTACACAGTCTAGACATTGTGCTGAAACGCTCAAGTCTATCGATGAGGAGAAATCGATTGCCAACAGAGAAAGCACGGAATGACCCATCGGGAGCAGGGCGCTGGTACGGGCCGAGTCAGCAATCCACCAAGTCTAAAGCATCCTATATACACTCCAGGACCCATTCTTTTAGGGCATTGCCGAACGATAATTATCTTGCTCGATTATGGAACCACACCGACTATACTCGAGGCACCCGCGGTGCATCATTGTGCTCTACCACTAGGTGCCGCGTTGATTGCACATGCTGCATCGCGATGCTCGTGATTCCATGAACGAGGCCCCGCTCCAAAGCGACCTTCGCAGCGTCGCCTCAGAGAGCCGCTACCGCGCGCTAAAGCATGCCGACACCTATCGTTCAACGCGGGCTCCCTGACCACCACCATGTCAACGTTCCGTCCAAGAACACTCGTACGCTGAACAAGTCTCGGGCATTGGCGCACGATCTATGTCCTTCTTGTACTGGTTTGTACAGATAGCGGACGTTGATTGATTGCGCACTGACGCGTTTGTGTCACCGAGATTCCGCTATCATCGTTTCTAGTCTACGATGCGGTGTTCTCTGGCTTCACGGGTGTTGCAGGTCTAGGGCTATGCGCTCGCATGAAATACCCGGCGCTCGTGCGCAAAAACTGAGTACTCCTAGCGCGACACCGGATGAGTTCGCCCGAGCCGCGTTGCGTCTTTCTTGCGCCGCCATCGTGGGCGTACGTGCACGCGCGCTAACCCAGCCCCGACTGCGCCGGAAAGCGCTCTTCTATATAACCAGGGAGAGCTGCGAAGTCATCGTTGACGTCTGTGAGTCATTTATTCAACGCATCGGATATATTGCCGCAAGGCTGGCCGAGCACAGCGGACGCTCGCAGGTTACTATTCTGGACGTGCTCCAAACACTGGACGACTGGATCGCACCGTGCGGAGGTGACAGCTTTCGCGTGTCGAGCCTCGTACAGTACGCCGCAATCGAAGAACTGCTACCACCTCGTGATTTAGAACCGTTCCCGCGACGGCGTTTGCCGCGGAATGTGGAGCGCAAGACCCAGGAGCCCCGTGTTCTCGAAGCAGCATGGAGCGCGGACGCGGACGCTCGTGAAGATGAGCTCGCTACCGACGACTGTCTTCTGGATCTCAACAGACTGATGTGGGACAAACGCCTTGCAGGTGACGGTGAAGAGAGAGGTGATTCTCAGGCGATAAAATTCAAGCCAGAGAGTGCCAACGAGCCCGGCAGCGGCGTCGTGAAGGAATCCGGAACCGTCACAGCGTCAGACGCTTCATCAGACGAGAGAAGCCGAATCGCAGATGCGACGCTACCCTCCAAGAGTGCTGGAGATAATGCTGATGCACAACAGAACCCTGAACAGGCTCGAGTACATGGTGCATGCATCGAACGATGGATGCCGCCGTTCCCACCGCTGCACACCTATATGGATACGCCAGTCTACGCCGCTCCGGAAAACGAATCGGAAGTGGACAAGTTGCGCAGGCTCAATGAACAGCGATTACAAGTGGAGAACGCATTAGCGCGTGCCCGGGCTACCGGGTACCGACCTATCGAGAATCCATACCTTCAGTTACCCACGGTTGGGCGCGATGTCACCAAAGCCATAGATATGCGGCCTGAAAGCCGACAGCAAGTACATGCAGCAGTAGGATCGCGGACGTTATCAGCGCGAGAGCCACTGGAAAGCGAAATTGTCACAGCCCGTATTCGACCTTCGAATCAAGAAGTTTCCGACAAGGCTGAGCGCATTCTTGCGGAAAGCGGCGGGGTCACCGAATCCGCACTACCGTCGTCTGAGTACAGCACATGAAGCGGCTTGATACGGCACCGCTTGGGAGCGAATGCGTTTTGTACGTGTATTTTTTCTCAGGCGTCGTACCAGACCTCCAGAATCTACTCGTGTCCAGTACGTGTACGTTGCGTTGAAGAGAAGGGCTCGTTCGTGCGATACTCCGGGAGCCGAGTGCCTGTAGACGCGCCCAAAGCGCAGCTGCGGACGACCGCTGAGCCAGAACGGCTTTGGCATCTCCTTGTGGGCGCCGGTGTGAGGGGCTCCTATTCAGGACCGAGGTTGCTTGTACGGTTTTGGAGCGAGCGCCCCAGTCACAGTAGCGTTCGATATGCGCGATTGCTCCTCAGATGCATTGAAAAAAAGGGGTCCAGCAATCGCAGCTATGCCCTGCGGGTGAGCGGCATAGGAAAATGCTCGGAGCAGGCTGCTCCCGAGCGCGCCCTCATCTAGTACTGAAGACGCAGCTGTGCTGGGATTTCTTACGAACGCGTCCGACAATCTGCATGATAGGTCACTTCAACGAGCTGCTCGGTGACCGAGTCTTGGTTCCGCACCAGGCGGGCGACTGGGCGATCTCCGAGAGACGGCGACTTGTAGCCCGACTAGATCTACGGCGCTACGGCGAACACATTGGCATTGCCGTGCCTTCGAGCATCGCGCCTAAACTACTCCATTCGGAGTTGTATCAGATCCGACGCATTTCGTTTATTACTAGGTCCGTGTTCCCTGGGTACGAAGGCGAATGCCCTGACGATGCCCATCATCACCAAATGTGAGTGACTATTGTGCAGCTTTAAGTGCCTGGGATCCGATCCGCAGGCTGCGAGCAACGACGCATCATTGCGTCTCCAGGGGCTCGAGGAAACGAAATCTCAAGCAAACCGCACCAGGACGGCTCCGTACATACAACGTGACCCAAGCAAGTCGAGCTGCAGAGTGTCCTTAAGCAAAATCAGACGCGACCTGGATCCCAGCGCTTCCTTGAACCCAGCAATCGGACAGTTGAATTGTACTTAGGAAACGCGGGAACGATCGTTGCGCTGTCGTGCGTACACCTTGTTCGTGAGAAATGCATCAATATCCAGATCCTGGAGCTTGCGCAGTTTGTCCTTGCTGAATCCCGTTTCGAAACGTGTTGCGGGGAGTTCCGGTCTTGTTCGCGTTTCGGACTGCTGATCGTCCGCAAGCGCCGAGCTCCCAGCGCGCTCACGAGACGTCGTGGCACCTTGCAGCACCGGAGTGACAGGTGAGGGACGCGTTCCGGGCCCGTTTCTTGCGGGCGGTGTCACAATCGCTGGGGTATCGCGCCCGCGTCTGGTATTGTCGGGCGGAACTACAGAAGCTTGCAGTGTCGACGCGGTAGCACGTGCGTCTGAGCACGGACTCGCCCGCAGACGTCCGGGCGGCGGCTCGGTCGGCGTAGCTTCAGCTGAGCTTGTACTCGACATATCGCTGTGTCGCATGAAGTGTAATGTACCGGGACCCGGCCACAAACGCGTCTGTGCGACGCTTGCATCCCCGATAGCTTTTCCAGCGTTGCTCTCGTTATCTTGTGTCGTTAGGGTTGCTGGGATGGTGCTGGTGCTGGTGGTGGTTGCATTCGGCGGCCTTCTGGCGGCTTCTGCCGCAACGGACTCGTTCTGCTGCAAGCGCACAGCAGCAACGGGATGATCGACCACAGCCGCAGCGGCAACGGTGGTGTCCGAGGTCGCCCTTGGCGATGCATGTGCTGCCCTTGTCGTCACTGCAACGCTTTCGACTGCCGCATGGTGCGCTTCATTTACCGCGCTTTGCGGCGTTTCAGACGATTGAGCCCCGTCTGCATTCGAGCAGACGCATCGGGGCGATGTTTCATGCATCCCTCCACAATCCGGTCGTTCACGAGTGAAGGATTGCCTTCGTTCAGCGAGCTGCCGCAATGATGCCGTGGCGCCCGCGGGCTCGCATGGTGCCTCACCAAGTTGACAGGTTTCGGAAACACGGAATGTCGAGCGCCTATCCTCTGAGTTGCTATGGAGATTTGAGGCTGGTACGGCCATTTGGGGCTTTCCTCGCCTCCCGTCGTTCTCCAGTCGACCGGTAAAACCGCGCTGCGACGTACGCTCTTGATGCGGTTGCGCGGGGTCCGCATGCACTCTTCCTGTTTCGGGTGAGGCGCAAGCGCCAGATCCGACTTCATATCGAACTTCATCAGAAGATGTAGCTTCGGCAACTTGCAAGTTTGCAGCCAACAAAGAGCCCCGTGACTCCAGTGCCGCTTCTCGTGCACTCCCAAGGGACCCAGGAGCTCTCGCTAGCGCCGCATGAACTGCACAGCAAGCTGGGCGCATGTGTTCGTCCCGGGCGTGGTCAACAGCAGCAGTGCTCGTGCTTACCTCGCTCGTAAAGAAGCGACGTCTTCGTTTGCGCACCGCGCTGGCTTCATCTAGCGCCTGTAAGAGACGCTCAGCGGAGAGCTCGAGTGCCAGCGCCTCCTCCACCCCGTAGAGAACCGCGCTCCCGACAAGAAATGGATCAAGTTCCAACGGCTCAGGACTGTTCGCAGTACCCGCTGCGAATCGCAACGTACTTCGACCAGAAACACCTTCCAAAGCGGTTCCGCCACCACCTTCATCCTGACTGGGAAGTGACCGGGAACCCGCAACTGCTGCCGCAACACCACCCGACCTGCTGCCTGTTAGCTTGTCGGTACTTGGTGCAGTTACCTGGCAAGCTTCAAATCGCAAAAGATTTGCGCTTGCAGGTAACCTTTCTCTCTGAAGGAATGAAACAATAGCATTGAATACTTGCTCTCTAAGAAGCTCCTCCATCCTTTAAGAACGCCAAGGCAGTTTCGGCACAGCGACTTGCCTGAGGGCGCGTGCGCGCGCAGTGCACCACGGAGACGCTGCGTTGACGTTTGCGCTAGACGAATGCATCTCTGAAGGCTCAACGGGGCTTCAATTTGTTCTGGAGCTTACGAAAGGTGGGAGATTATCGCGGATTATAACGTACGTTGACGCAGATCCAGGTGTTAGCGCTACTGGAAGCTTGTACCACGGATCAAGGGACATACAGACTTGTGTTCGAGGTGCTGTGATCGTTTCCCTATTCTTCAGTTGCTTTGCGCTATACCCGTGGAATCGCGGTTCGTTTCAGCGATCTGACGTCCGGAAAAGTCTGGTACTAGCGGTTGGGGAACAACGTCTGAGGGTCAGGAGCGTCTGGCAGCACCGGCAGAGAACCATTGAGCTCTTCCGGTGTTACGGGTTGCTTTTGCGTGTTTTGGAAGGCTGTATAGGCTTGCGGACCCTCTCACCCACACCCAGACGAGGTCAGGTTAGAGGTGCTGGGCAGCGTTGTCGTGGCGACTACCAAAGTGTATGAACAGGTTCAGTCGGCTGTGCGCCGCACGATACCGAAGCGGATCGGAACGAGCGTGTTTGCAGCTACTGGCGCCCGAGCGCTTGGAATGAAGCAGCACTTGGAGCACAGTTCGTGACCTTGAACGACGCATCTGGCACCCTTTTGAGCTGCGAAGGCCAACTGGGGCTTGCAAAGATGGATCGGGACGAGATATCATGGGTCGAGTACTTCAGCATGTCGAGCAACAAGACACCTATTGTTTCAGTATGCGATCGGGGCACGGGTGATAGAAGCGAAGCTTTCGCGGGACAAGTGTCATTGTGGAGCAACGCTTCTTTCTGCGCATTGCGGCCATTGCCCAGGTGTGCACGGCGCCCAGGTCAGTGCTGTCCACGCGCAGCTTTTTTTGCTGGTACGTCTGCACTTCCAGTGCGCTCTTCGGGCTTTTCTCTTGTGGAATGCGGTTCCTTTCTGGTATCGTGGCTGGGCAGGCGCCCATGGAAGGCAAACAGATGCCGGTTTGCTTTATTTGCGAAACACGAGCGAAACTTTCCAGACGCATTCCAGAGCGGGGAGCGCCGAAGCCTCAACCGCCAAAAAACGCCAGCCGCTGGATTGAAAGGTGCACTGTCGGACCTGTTGCATCGGGTTCCGAACCTGCTGCCTGCCAGGGACCGGGATCTGCGGTCCGATCTGGTGTCATGTCTCCAGCGTCTAGGCCGTGTAAGTCTGCTTTCATTCTTGCTTCTCTTTATAGACGCGTATTTGTCGCTCGTCGTGTTCAGTATAGGCTTGACGAGCACTGCGCTCTTCATCGTATTCCCGGGCACGGAGGAACGGCTTCGTACTCGCACCAGAAAGGCACTTGCACAAGTCGGCTCAAAGATATGCGCATCTGCCGGGTCGCTTGGGCGGCGGTGTCGTACTGCTCTTCTAGATCAACTGCGCAAGTTACTCTAGCGCTACCGGGCAAGCAAGTCACGGTTTATGCCAAATGGCGCCCTGCGGTGATCGCTCATGCGCAATTCAGGCGGTTCGGCAACCAGGCGTAAAATCAGCAGCGGGATTGCATGCCTTGCCGCATATATTCATCTGGTAGCGCTTTATGCGAGCAGAGCGGCACCGGCTTCCAAGCAAGTCATCCAGACAGATGTTCTCTTATATTCAGGATCTTTCGCGCTATCCAAGGAATCCCCGATAGCGCAACGGCCATCAACATCCGGCAGAGTGTTCATCGTTTCGCGCCATAACTTCAAGCATCCATCACCGATACTTCTCGTTGGAGACCGTCGTCCGTTTGTCCGACAATGCGGATGGCGCATGTCGGCCGCCAGCGCCAACTGCGGTGCCCAGAGTTCCGGAGCGGTCGGACGGAAAACGCTTTTGAGCACGAAGCGTGCCCTGGCAATGTCGCCTGTTTCTCAACCCGCCTGCATCAGCGCTGTTCGTACCGTTCACTGAAAGCGTAGCCATCCATTCCATGTTTACAGCGGATGGATGTACATTGCCCGCGATTTGAGAGGAAACGCAAACCCACTGAACGCGACATCTTTTGCGCGTATTTCCCCTACCTGATTCAAAGTGCTTGCAGGACGATGCCCATATCCGAATAAAATGCAACGGATCCTCCAGCTGGGGCGCGCACGTTATAGTTTGTGACTCTTCCCATTTTCATCAGCACCAGCTTTTGCAGGCTTTTTCTACGACTGCTTCCTTATCTTCTCTGTTATCTCCGCCTGCAAATAAGCGGGTTTCTACTCAATTTCCAACTCCGTTGTCAGCAGTCGCAGGATGTTGACGTCAGCGATCATCGACTGATTACGCCGATTCGGACTGCTGTCTACGCATTTGATGCACAGAGGCTGATTTTGATCTACGGTTCGCTTGCAATTTTCATCTTTTTCATACACAGCCGCGATCCACCATTTCCAATTGGTGAACCTCGGCTGCGCTCAGGTGTTCTCAAATGTTTACGATACGCCCGCCTCCGAGAGCCGCACAGTGACGCACAAATGCTTACTCGATCGCTCCGTTATGCCCGTGACGGGTCCCGTAGGCTTCATTCGATGCCTTCTTCCATGTTCACGCCCAATGCCGTCCCCTTCGATAACGTCATTCTTCTGGGCAATGCTTCTTCGAGTATGCTGTCCGCTGCACGAGCAAGCGCACGCTGTCTCGTTCGACACTCGGTATTCGATTTGCACAACTATCGGAAACTGTACTGCAGTGTCTCCTTCAGCAAGATGTCACATGATTCATTTGGACAAAAGGCTCTCGCTGCGCATCAAGCGCTTGCGTGCTAGCTTTTCTCTTCCGACAAGCATGCACTGATTCGAAAAATAAGATTCTTTAAAATTACTGCACAATCGACAGCTCCACGGGGCGACGTTTTACGTACGCACCCTGGCGTTCCACGATCGCTCTCCAAGCGTCGTCCTCCGAGCGGAAAACAACACACGCTAGAGGCCGAGCTTTGCGTACAGGTACGGCATCTGCAACCTCGGTTCCTTCAGCGGCCAGTTGCGCCGCGGCATCCGTCTGCTCCGCGGTGCTCCCTGAAGTGTCCTCTGTGTGCGTATCCGCATCCGCTTCGACCTCAGCTGCGCTATCATGAAGGCGCACCTCCTCAACGTCGTAAGCGTTTACAAACAAGCGCCAAACGTCAGCAGCTTCTACCCCTCTTGCGAGGTTCGAGCATACAACTGCTCGGCCAACGTCGGACACTCGAGACAGCGCCGGTCGGTGGAGTTCCCTCTCCAGAAAAGACTCGGGCGCCAGCGAGACCGCAGAAAACACAGAGCGAGCTCGTCGACCACGACCGAACGGTTGAGCACCCTGCTCGCCCGCAGCGCCGCCACCGTTGCTGGAACGCGAGCCGCGGCCTCGCTGCTGGTAGTCCAGAAGGCGCTGTGCAACTCGTGCAGCCTCTTCAGGATCCCGGAACTGTACCAGCCAACGAGCGCGATCCGAGTTACGCCGATTTGATCCTCGAAAGATCTGCGCTACTGCAGCCTTTTGCCAAACGTCCCCATAGCGCTTGAGGACGTACTCCACGTCAGATCGAAGCGCGTACTTTGCCAGTTCCAGTAGAAGCACGGGGCGGGCGCCGACTGTCGTCATCTTATGCTCACAACCGACAGTTCTAAAGTTGACGACGAGCTAGGTGAAGCCGTTCGACAAGCGTCCGCGAAGGCTCGGAGGCAGCAAGCTCGAGTACTCGAGGTTTAGGTCCCGCGGCCTGAATATTTTTCAGGTAGCATCACGACGTCGATCACAGTGCGGACGGCATGCGACGACGGACCTCGGTTATGAACGTTTAGTTCTAGAATATGCATTAAAGTTCGATAGGTACATTTTAATATCATATCCATCCACTCTTGCCGCGCATAGGCACCTCTGCGCGCCCTGTAACCCTCATCGAAAGGTGTAGGCGGCCCGCGGAGCTTCGGCTCCGTCTTTCTCATGACCGAGGACGGCAGACCAGTTGTGATCGATTCCGGAGCACTTTACACACGTGTAGACTTCGCTGGTAATGATGTGCCAAGTGTAACAGTGCGAACGGCGTCTGAAACGCCTGTAAACGGCGTCAGCGTGGAGACCGATCCCGGTCGCAGCGCCGGTGCGATTCCGGACTGGGAGAGGCTCGCTGGTTTCTGGGACTCGGTTCTGACGGAGAGTCTTGGGACCAGGGCAGAGAATCAGCCACTCTTGGTCGTTGATTGGGCAGAGTCAACGAAGTTTTCCAGGGAGCTTCTGGCACAAGTCGCTTTCGAAACACTGGGCGTGCCGGCGCTTTACCTCGCAGCACCTGCAGTTCTCGCACTATACGCTGTCAACCGAACAACGGGCTTATCTATTGACGTAGGGCATACGAGTTTGCGGATCGCGCCTGTGTACGAGGGTTTCCAGTTTGGATACGCGACGACCACGCTGCCGATCGGTGGAATCGATATCGAAGCAAGGCTCAGAACGCTCGTTCTTGAAACGCACATCGGGGATGCGACCACGACACGAGCGTTAGACACGCTTGACTGGCGCGTACTAAAAGAGGCCGTTTCAGAAGTCCGGCCGAAGCAAGGCGTAGACGGCGAAACGTCAACGTTCACTGCCAAGCAATATGCGGTGGTCGAGGGGCGCAGCATCCTCGTCACCCCGGACCAGTACCTCGGCTGCACCGAGATGCTTTTCACGCCGGCGACCTCTCCCGATGGGAAAAACAGGAGCACATTCACGGAGAGGGTTCATCTAGCGCTTATGCAATGCGAGCCGGATATTCGGCGAGAACTTGCCGCGAATATAATGTTATATGGAGGTGGCGCTGCGCTCAAAGGACTCGCAGAACGTCTTCGTAGTGAGCTCGTTGACGTATTGCCGTCGTCTATGCATCCGAATGTCGCTGTTGCGCATGACCCTTCGACCGTGGCTTGGCGTGGGGGATCGATTCTTGCCTCCATAACGATGTTTCAGCAGTTGTGGGTCACGAAGCAAGATTATAACGAACATGGGCCGCTCTGCATTCTGCGAAAAGATACGATGCGATGAGTTCGAGTACGTGGCAGCTACAGAGAAACGCACCCACGTGGCGTAGAGGATCTGCACGTGATCCATGAAAGCTCTTTCATGGGTCCACAGTTTTCTTGTTGTAGTGGATCATGGGTGACGTGAGCTGTGCCTTGAATAAGGACGACGAAAATTTGAACGCGCTGCATGATGATTCCATCCATGGAATAGGAGATCGCTTCCGGTCCTAGTTCCTGAAACGGAGAAGTCAACGCGGCAATTCAGAAAGAGGTATCTCGGTATATAAGGAGGCGACGTTTCCTCAAGGTGGAAACGCGGGCCGCGAGCGCTCTGGTCTAGAATTTTTATACAACCCATGAGCATGGGCAATTTTTTAAACCTGCCTAGAAGAATGAAGCGGATCTCGCCGCTTCCATGTCCGCCATTGCAGAGTTTGAGCAGACGAAACCACGAGCCGAGAACGAATACGTGTGAATTTTTTGCTTTCTCCAAAACATACGCATTTCACAAACTCCTTAGCTGTTTCTGGTACGAGCCAGTCCACTGTACAGGTGCACGCTAGTTCCTGCGTTCTGCCTTGTAATCCAGACACGATGAAAGTCACTCGCGGGCAGGTGCGATGTGCACTACACACGTATTAGATTAAAACGGAACACCGAACGAGTCGCGCTGCTCCTGCCTTGCGATCCTTTTTCCGAATTTGTTGCGATGAACTGCCTTGACATTCGACATGCAGTAATGAGAATTCGTGGATGCGTATGTAGACTTTGGATGCTAGGTCGTCGTTTTGGAGTGACTCGAATGACGCTATGCCGCTGGAATGCG
>Ga0080006_1142985_pt1 | contig 31964 bp, 29 predicted proteins | sample RS3BMetagenome_FD_69209 | JGI IMG/M metagenome (GOLD analysis project Ga0080006, IMG submission 69209) | Ferric oxide microbial mat and aquatic microbial communities from Rainbow Spring, Yellowstone National Park, USA - RS3B (SPADES... ...
CGAGGCTCTCCCGCGCGCGGGCGAACGAGAGCGGCGCACGGGCGAGGCTCTCCCGCGCGCGGGCGAACGAGAGCGGCGCACGGGCGAGGCTCTCCCGCGTGCGGGCGAAGCAGAGCGGCGTACGGGCGAGGCTCTCCCGCGTGCGGGCGAACGAGAGCGGCGCCCGGGCGAGGCTCTCCCGCGTGCGGGCGAAGCAGAGCGGCGCACGGGCGAGGCGCTCCCGCGCGCGGGCGAACGAGAGCGGCGCCCGGGCGAGGCTCTCCCGCGTGCGGGCGAAGCAGAGCGGCGCACGGGCGAGGCGCTCCCGCGGCGGGCGAACGAGAGCGGCGCGCGGGCGAGGCTCTCCCGCGCGCGGTCGAAGGAGAGCGGCGCCCGGGCGAGGCGCTCCCGCGCGCGGTCGAAGGAGAGCGGCGCGCGGGCGAGGCTCTCCCGCGCGCGGTCGAAGGAGAGCGGCGTACGGGCGAGGCTCTCCCGCGTGCGGGCGAACGAGAGCGGCGCGCGGGCGAGACTCTCCCGCGCGCGGCCGAAGGAGAGCGGTGCACGGGCGAGGCTCTCCCGGCTGAGGATGAGCGAGAGCCGGGCGCGATCGAGGCGAAAGGCTGCATCGCCGAGCGAAAGCTGCGCGCGATTGTGGAGAAAGGCTACGCGACCGAGCGAAGCCCGCACGCGATTGAGACGAGAGGCCGCGCGGTCTTCCCAAAGCCGCGCGACTTTCAAGGACAGGCCTGTCTCGCCGAGACGAATGGGTGCGTTGCCGAACGACAGCCGCGTGCGACCGCAGAAAGCAGCACCATGGCCGATCGAGAGGCGCTTGCCAGTCATGCGCCGTCCGGTGCCCTCCGTCCTCGCGATGACGTGCGTCGCCGCGGCGGCGCCGGCCTCCGGCGACAAGGCCGTGCAAGAGTGGTTCGACGGGCAAGCGGGCGTGCCCGCGACGGTCTTATTGCGTGCCTAAGGCGAGCCGTACAACGACAGCGGAAGCCATCCACTCGCCCGGGTCGACGCGATCGCACAGCGCGGCGGCGAGCCAGGCGCGGTCGCCCGCGGCCTCGACGCAGAGCCGGCGCAGAGAATCGACGTCCTGCTGCGTCGCGCGGTGGACTCGAAAGATTGTCCATGGGGGTCAGTCTAGAAGAACGAGCCGCTGAAGGCAGGTAGCTTCGGTAGCGAGGGCGGGGTCCTCGAGTCGAAGCGCTGCACGGTGGCGCCGATGAAGTACATGTATCGGCCGTCGAACACCATGCCCGGGTGGCAGCCGTTCAGAGAGAATTTCTGCCACGAGGAGTCCGCGTAGAACTTGCCTTGTGTGTCGTACCGGGCAGGGGCGGCGCCACCGAAGTAGACGTACCGGCCATCAAAGGCGCCGCCGGCACAATCGGCGCTCGCCTGAACGCCTTCGTCGAAGTTCGTCCACGAGCTCGATGCGTCGAAGGCGGCCAGTGTGTCGTATTGCTCGGTTGGGGAGTACCAATACCCCGCCGCGAGGTAGACGTACCGGCCATCGAAAGCCCCGCCGGCGGTGTAGCCATGCCCGTTGACAGGGGGCGAGAACAGGGACCAGGAACCCGGTGTCGTGAAGCTGCTCTGCGTGTCGTAGCGTAGGTCACCGCCATAGAACACGAAATGCACGTATCGACCGTCGAAGACCCCACCCAGCGCAGTCGCATCCATGACGGCGGATGTCGTCCACGACGAAGCGGCGAGGAAAGGCGCCTGCGTGTCGTAGCGGGCATAGACGCCGGTGCCGCTCGAATTAGGGCCCGAAAGGTCGAAGTGCGCGGCGAAATAGATGAAGTGCCCGTCGAACACGGCTCCCCCAAAACCGCGCGCGTTCGGGTTCACACTGCTGATGTCGAAAGTCGACCATGCCGATAGATCCGTGAAGCTCCCCCGCGTGTCAAATCGGGCGGCGATTCCGGAGCTGGCGCCCGGGCTCAAGTACACGTAACGGCCGTCGAAGACCGCGCCCCAAAAACTCGTGACCTGCGCATTGACGCTGGCGGTGTCGAAGACGGACCAGGACGTGTTGGCGGTGAAGCTTGCCTGCGTGTCGTATCGCGCGGCGACACCGTTGCCACTGGGCGCCACATAGAGGTAGCGCCCGTCGAACGTCCCTCCGGCAAAGGATTGGACGTTCGGAAAGGCCATGGTCGAAAAACCGAATTCTGACCAAAAGGACGGAACAGCGATGTCGTGGTACACGGCTTGCTGCTCGGGCGCGTCCGTCGAGGCCTCGGGTCCACCATCGAACGTCGTGGTCGTTGCATCGTTCGCGGCACTTGCATCGCTGTCGCCCTGGGCGGAGCCCTGTCCTGTCGAGAGCGTCGTTCCGCCACACGCGATCACCAGCGCAGACGTGACGACGGTCGATGCAGTCCGCAGACGCAATTCCATCTTCGTCCGTGGTCTGTCTGGTCGCATGGGCCGGGTCTCCTAGAAGAATGACCCGTGCCAAGCGGGGAGATTCGGCATCGCCGGGGGGAACCGCGCGTCGAAGCGAACAGCGATCGAGCCGTACGGGCTGCCTGGAACGAAATACAGGAAACGCCCGTCGAACACCCCCGGCTCCAACAACATGACATTGGGACCGAGCGTCGTCGTATCGAACGACGACCACGACGACGGATCGGAGAAGCTCGCCTGCGTGTCGTACCGATTGATGTACGCGGCCGGCCCAAAGTACACGTATCTTCCGTCGAATGCCGCGCCCGGATATCCCTGTGTGGCCCAGTGCCCCAGCGCGGCCGTATCGAAGGTCGACCACGACGAGACGCTCGTGAACGCGGCGCCCGTGTCGTACCGAGGCACGACGATCTTGCCGAATTGGCCCGTCGAAGGCACCAGATAGACGTAACGGCCGTCGAACGCTGCGCCCGCAAATCTCCTCAGTCGCGGATCGACCGCGAGCAGGTCGAAGGTCGACCACGACGCGCTCGAGGCGAAGTCAGACTGCGTGTCGTAACGCAAGAGCGGGCTGACGCTCGCGTCTGCCGTCGCAACGTACACGTAGCGTCCGTCGAATACGGCACCCAAGTAGCTTGGGTACATGATCGCGGCGAAGGCCGTCACCGCGATCGTCGACCACGACGACGGCGCAGTGAAGACGGCGTGCGTGTCGTAGCGGGCCATCGTTCCGCTTTGACCGACGAGATACATGTACTGTCCATCGAATACCGCTCCGGCGAACCCACTTCCCGCTCCACCAAAGCTCGACCACGAAGAAGCCGCGGTGAAGGGCCCCTGCGTGTCGTAGCGCACGACGGCGCCTCCGGAGGGCACGAGGTAGACGTTTCGCCCGTCGAATGCTGCCCCACGGAACGTCGACCCGAAGCTCGTAGCATCGAACACGGACCATGATGCGGCTACGGCGAAGCCCGACTGGGTGTCATAGCGAGCCACACCGCCGCCGCCGTCGGGAACGAAATACATATAGCGCCCGTCGAACGTGGCACCTGAAAAGCCACTGACCACGCCGCCGATACTGGCCACATCGAGCGTCGACCAATAGGATGGCTGGGTGATGTCGTGGAACGGACCGCGTGCGTCCGAGCCCTCCGAACCATCGGCGGCGTCCGCGGTCCCATCTTCGCCCGCATCGACCGCGCCTTCGCCGCCCGAGTCGTCAATGGGACCCACCGCGACATCCGGGCCTCCATCCTCCGGCAGTAGCCCGAGCCGTCCGCCGCATGCGGTGAGCATGGCTTGAGCCAGCAGCCAAGCTGTCGGGCGCGAAAATGGATTGACTGGCGGGTTGCACATCGGCGGGCCCCAAGCTGCTTGCAGTGGGCTAGGGTGGAGGCTGCTGACACGATGTTCCGCTGCAGCACGAGCACGTATAGCAGTCGAACGTTTTTCCGCCTGCGCAACGAAGGGGACCGCAATGCCCGCAGCAAAGCGGGTCCGCCGAAGAGCACGGGAACGAGTACGGTTGGATGTAGCCGGAGCCGTCGGCGTCGGGCGAGACGACGTACACTATGCCGTTGGCCACGACGGGCGGGGCGAAGCGTGGGGTATCGCCGATGGAGGTCGTCCACAGCTCGGTCAAGTTCTCCGCGTTGATGGCGTACAGGGAACGGCCCCCGGACGGCGAGCGATCCGCTGGACTGATCGCCCATATGACGCCCGAGCCGCTCGTCGACCCATTCGAGGACAATGACATGATGCCGCCGTAGGCGTAGTTGAACGTCGCGCCCGCGGTGAACGTCGAGTTGCTGTACGTGTATTGGCGCAGAACGTCATCGATGCCTTCGCCCGATCCCCAAACGTACAGATTCACGGAGCCCGACGGCGCCGTCCAGAGGATCGTCTGATGCGTGTGCGCTCCGCTCTGGTAGAGGTTTTGAAAGCACTGCCCCGTGACGCAGCTTGTCGCGTTCCCGCCGAGATCGCTTTGGTTGAGAAGATACAATGCCGTCTTTGCCCCCTTGGACGAGGTTCGTGCTGGAACCCGGGAAGAGCGTTGGCGGCGATACGCCAAGATCGTAATCGCACGAAACAAGTTCGTTCTGGTTGTACGGCGTGAAGAAGTTGCCCGTGCCCCCATCGAATGCAAGCGTGATCGGGGCTAGCTTGACGACGGAGTCGCCCAGGCTCGTGCCGTCGTAGAGGCCATTGCCCACGGTGACGTAGACGTTCCCCGCGGAATCCACCGACGGGCCGGCGCCCGATTGCCAGATGCCGCCTCCGCAGATCGACTGCGTGCCACAAGTGCCGCCCTGACCGCAGGTCGTCGTTGCATTAACGCTGGGCGTCGTGTCGAACACGTACGGCGTCGTGTTCGTGAGGGTCGCATCGTAGGCGAAAACGTATCCGTGATAGGTGCCCCCCGACGGGTTGTGATCACAGAATGACGCGAAAGCGACGTAGACCGTCCCGTTGGCGAGGACCAGCGCGGCTCGTTGGTGTTGAAAGAGCTCGTTGAAACCAGTGGTCGTGATCTGCACGGGGCTATTCGTGCGCTCGCTGCCGTCCGTGATGTTCACCGAATGCAGCCAGTACTGCATGGCCCCCGCTCCGCTATCGAGCGTCACTTGAACGGCAGTGACGAAGTACATGGCTCCGGTGCTGCCGTCGATGACCGGCGTGCCTTCGATGCCGACGTTGCCTGGGTAGCCATTGCCCTGTTCGTAGATCGACAGATCCGTGCACCCCGTCGTTGGCGCCACGAAGACAACGCCCGGGATCGTGCTGTACGAACGCGGCGGAGTACCGTAGTGCACGTGCCACAGCAGGTTCTCTGTGGCGGTGTCGAACGCATAGACGGTGTCATTCATCGTGGCGACGTACAGGACGTTGTACGCGGTACCGCCGATCGTCACTCCTGAGGCATAGAGTGGCTGCGCGAAGATGCGGTCATCGACGCTCATTCGCGCCAAGGTGCTTCCGCCTCCGGCGACCTTCGACTGGGTCAGCGTAGTCTCGTAGAGATTCGCGCAGTCCTGCGTGTTGTCATAGCAGCGCGTCAACACGTTGAACGTACCGAGGGCTGCCGTACTGGCGGCCGTCACCTCCGGGCGGCTGCTGTGACGGGAGCAGGCTTCGGTCAGGACAGCCGCGCAGAGGGCCGCACCGGCAGCAACACCGAACATCTGGCGAACGATGCGCCCGGCGCGACGGCTCGTCATGGGGGCCCTCCCCGCGCCGCGAGAGGCGCCGCGCGTACTCCGCAGCGTAGCTCAGCCGCAACCTGGGGCAACTCGTGTGGAAGCCCATCGACTTCCGTTGCAGCTCCCAGCAGTGTCGATGCTGTCGGACCATTCGACAGGCGACCGGCATGACCGCGGCGCGTTACTGCAACTGCGGAGGTACAAACGCGCGGGCCGCGCTCGTTTGAGCGCGAGGCCGACGAGCGCGCGCGGGATGCCCGACGAGGGGTGGGAAATCCTCGAAGCGGTGGTCTGCGACGAAGACGCGAAGACCATCGCCGAGGAGCTGAATCCCTCCGAGGCCGCGGTGCGCGGTCGCCTCGAGAGGATGCGCAAGAAGTTTTGCGACCTGGTCGAAGAGAGGGGGCTCTCGCACCTGCGCTTGCGGCAAGAGGAGCGAGAAGACTCGGAACGGAGCGACGCGGCAGCCGCCTGACCGAGCTTTCCGGAGCCCATCCCGTCGTCGACCTTCGACGGGCGCGTCGCCTCCTTCGACATGCGCCACGATTTGCGACGAATGCGTCGCGCCTTCTCTCGAAATCGCGCGTCGAGTCGAAGAAATCGATCCGCAAGTCGAAGAATGAGCGACTCGAGTCGAAGAATGAGCGACGCAAGTCGAAGAAGGCGCCTCGCCCCTCGAAGAAATCGCGGCGCGTTCTTCGGCAAGAGAGGCGCTCGGGAGAGAAATCGTGACGATTTGCGAAGGTCGCGCACCTCCTTCAGGAGAATGCGTCGCGCATCCCGAAGAAGGCGCAGCGCGACTCGAAGCTTGCGTAACTCCGGGCGAAAGATGCGCCACGAGCGACACCATGGCGGCATCGGTGATCGGGCCAGGCACGCGAAGCCGGCCACCGCACTGCTTGCGGGGCAGGACGTCGACCTCGAAGGTGCGCCGGAGCAGCGTGGCCCCATCGAGCCGCGGCGTTGCGGCGTACGGAAGGCCGCCGACCAGGCGCGACCGCTCCGCAGCCTGCCAGCGGGTGGTATCCTGACGGTGTGCTCGACGGCCTGCTCGAAGCGACGACTCGGACGCTCGCGCGGCTTCGCCGCTTCGCGGGTCCGATGAGCTCGGGCCTGCCGCCGGTCGACGTCGCCCTGCCCGAGGTGCTTCGTCTGCTCGAAGACGCGGGCGTCGCCTTCAAGCTCGTCGGCGGGGTCGCCGTGGTCCATCACGGGTACCCGCGCACCACGGAGGACGTCGACGTGCTGGTCGAGCAGCGGGCCGAGGCTCGGCTCGACGCGGCCCTGGCCTCGCACGGGTTCGAGCGCGCGAGCGAACGGCGGCTGACGCACGTCCCCACCGGCGTGCGCGTGGACGTGCTGGTCGCCGGCACGCCGCTACCGCGCGAGGGCCGAGGCGTCTATCCGTCGCCGCGCGACCTCGGCGCGAGCCCGCGCGACGCCCGGGTCGTCGATCTCGGCGGCCTGCTCGAGCTGAAGCTGCGCGCCGGTCGCCATCGGGACATCGCCGACGTCGTCGAGCTGCTCAAGCGCCTGGATGAAGCGCGCTACACGGAGCTCGAAGCCCACTTCGCTCCGTCGCTGCGGCCGCAGCTCGCCGAGCTTCGGCGCGATGCGCTCGAAGAGCAGAGCGAGACGTAGCCTCAGAATTTCCCGCTCACGCCCGCCGCCGCGCCGCCGAGCACCGGCAACACGTCGACCCTCGCCGACGGCGCCGTCTGCGCCGCCGGTTCGCTCGATCCGCGAGTGAAAAACAGGTACGCCGCCGCCGCCGCGCTCACGATGCCGACGCCCATCGAGATGTCGGCGATGAGGAACTTGGTCTGGATCGAGCTCTTCTCCGAGGCGCTGCAGCTGGGCGCGCAGCCGCCGGACGACAGGTCGCTCGAGCGCTGGCTCAGCCCCGAAAGCCCGAAGACCGCCTCGCTCGCGAACGCCACGACGGCGACGCCGCCGAAGATGGCCGCCGGAACGATCGAGCCCGAGTGCGGCGCCTCGGGCGTCGCCTGCGCCGGAGGGGGGGTGGCGCCCGCGCCCGCAGCAGCGCCGGCGCCCGCACCGCCGCCGAACTGCACGTCGAGCACGCGGCTCTTCTCGCCGGCGTGCACGAGCACGTGACCTTCGACCGCCGGGTACCCCGCGGCCTCGTAGCGGAAGACGTGGTCGCCGGGGTCGACCAGGATCGGCTTTCCGTCGAGCTTCGCCACCAGCGGCTTGCCGTCGACCGTCACCGTCACGTCCACCAGGTCGTTGCCCTTGTCGTCCTTGGCGCTGACGACGACCGACGGCATCGTGTTCTCGAGATCCGCCAGCCAGCGCAGACAGTCCCTGCGCACGATCGCGGGGCACACGTCGCGCGAGCACGTCTGGAACGCCTCGCGCGCGCCGCTGTACTTGCCGCTGTCACGCAGGTTCTGCCCCTGATCGGACGCGGCGAGGCACTCGGCCTTGTCCGCCTTGTCGCTGGCCCGCGCGACGGACGGGAACGCGCCTGCCGTGGCGAGGCTCGCGGCGGCGGACAGCATCAGGGCGGACCGGCGCTTCATGTCCCCAGGATGGACGAGCGTCTCACTGCAGACAAGCGGGCTTGTAGTGCTTGTGCCCCTTGTCGTCGATCCAGAACGGGGGATCGCAGTCCGACGCGGCAGCCGCCGCGTGGTGAGGCGGCGACGCCGCGCGCCGATGTGTGGGCGACGGGGCGGGCGTGGGCCGAGGCTTGGCGACGGCGACCGGCGGCGCCGCCTCGGTCGCGGGCTGCGCGCTGTCGGCCGCCGGCTCGGGCTGCGGCGCAGGCTCCGGCGTCGCCGCCGCCGACGGTTGCGAAGACGGGTCGGGCGCGGCGGTCGTCTCCGGCGGCGCCGCGATCGCCGCCGCCTGCACGCTCGCGGCGGTGACGCCGCTCGAGCCGCCGCGGCCGACCAGCAGGGCGACGACGACCACCGCGAGGCCGCCGGCGGCCGCGAGGCCCGCGATGAGCGGCATGCGCCCGCGCTGCCTGCGCGGTTCCGCCGAGAGGATCGGCGACACGGCGATGCTCGAGACGTCCGAGCGGATCTCGCGCGGCGCGCCGTCCGTCGCCGAGGCGGGCTCCAGCGGCAGCTGCGTGCTGGCCGTGACCGTCGTCGGCATGTCGACGACCGCGATCGCCGGCGAGCTCTTCACCGACGACGACGCCTCGATCTCGGCGACGCGCGCCGCACGGCGCAGCAGCTCGTCGCGCGCGAGCCCCTCGACCCACTCGCCGACCTCCGACGCGGGCGCCACGCCGGAGGTGCGCTCGAGGTCGATCGCCATCTCGCGCGCGGTCAGGTACCGGCGCGCCGGATCGCGCTCGAGCCCGCGCAGCACGACGCGGTCGACCGCGAGCGGCACGTGGGGCGCGACGGCGCTCGGCGGCGGGATCGGCCGCTGGAGCACCGCGGTGACGACGGCCGCCTCGCTCTCGCCCTTGAACAGGCGCTGGCCCGTGAGCGCCTCCCACGTCACGGCTGCCGCCGCGAACACGTCCGTCTGGCGCGTGACCCCGTGGTTGTGCAGCTGCTCGGGCGCCATGTACGCGAGCTTGCCCTTGATCTGCCCCTCGCGCGTCGTCTGCAGGCGGCCCATCGCCTTGGCGACGCCGAAGTCGAGCACGCGCGCCACGCCGTCGACGCCCACCAGGACGTTCTGCGGCGACACGTCGCGGTGCACGATGCCGAGCGGCTCGCCCTGCTCGCTCACCGCCTCGTGCGCCGCGTGCAATCCGTGGAGGACGCCCGCCATGATGGTCGCGGCGACGCGCGCGTCGGCGGGCGTCATCATCGAGCGCACGGCGCGCAGCAGCTTCGAGAGCGACTCGCCCTGCACGTACTCCATGACGAGGAACACCTCCCCGTCGGTGGCGACGACGTCGAGCGTCGGGACCACGTTGGGGTGACGGATGCGCGCCGCGACGCGCGCCTCGTCGAGGAACATCGTGACGAACTCGGGGTCCTTCGCGAGGTGCGGGTGCAGCCGCTTGATGGCCACCGTGCGCGAGAAGCCCGCCGGTCCGCTCAGACGGCCGAAATGCACCGTGGCCATTCCGCCCGCCGCCAGCTCGCTGAAGAGCAGGTAGCGTCCGATGAGCCTCGGGGCCGGCGCTGGCGAGGCGGCGGACGCCATGGAAATGAAGCGTATCCGAGCGCCGGCGCGGTGGCCAATGGGCCCCGCTCGCGCTCGCGCGCCCCGTGTGGGCGCTGATAGGATCGGAAGTGCCGACCGGTGCGTGGGCGTTCGGGGAAGCGCGAGGACGCGAAGATGGGTGCTCGGCAGTGCGCGTGGGTGGGAGTCGTCGGGGCGCTCGTCGCCTGCGGCTGCCGCGCGGCGGCCCCGGGTTCGTCCGCCGCCGGGGCGCCGACCCCCGTCGAGGAATCGCCGAACGCGGTCGCGTCCGCCACGGCGCCATCGTCCCCGGCACCACACGAGTCCACACCGACGCCGCCGCCGGACGCTCCGCCCGCCCCCGCGTGCGGCGACCCGGGCGACACGCTCGTGTTCGTCACCCCCGAGCACCCGCTGCGCGGCCAGCTGGTCCGGGTCGTCGCGGTCACCGACCACCTCGTCGACGCCCACCTCGACCTCTCGCCGCCGCCTCGCTCGAAGGCCCCGCCGGTGACCGTGACGGAGCGCGAGGGCGGCCCGCCGTACTTCTGGGTCGCGTCGGTGCGCGCGCCCGCGGCGGGCAAGTGGAACGCGACCCTCGCGCGCGACCCGGCGTGCGGTGGGGCGCCCATCGCGAGCAAGGACGTGCGCGTGAGCACGTTCACCGTCACCCCGCCCGTCACCCCGCGCACCTCGCTCTGGTTCACGCGCGCGCTCTGGTCGCGCTCGTACGAGAACCTGTACTCGGCGTGGGTCGAGCACATGTTCGACGCGCCGCTCGACGAGCAGCCGACGTGGAACGCGCTGCACGAGGTGCTGCGCGATCGCACGCGCAATTTCCTCTTCGACTACGACGGACTGGCCGAGGACGAGCAGAACGTCGTCGTCCGCCCCGACTGCGCGGACCTGCCGTACTTCCTGCGCGCGTACTTCTCCTTCAAGCTCGGCCTGCCGTTCGCGTGGTCGATCTGCCGCGGGCGGCCGCCGGCGTGCACCGACTTCGCGACGCAGCACGACCCGTTTCCGACGCCGACGGACGCCGACGCGGGCGCCGGCGCGTCGCCCCCCGCGCCGCCGCCGCTGCCCGCGTGGGCCGACCCCGATCGCCCCGACTCGGGCCCGTGGGAGGTCAACATCAAGCGGCTCGGGGAGTTCTTCCGCACGACGCTCGCCGACGCCACGATGTCGGGCTCGGGGCGCACGCCGGCCGACGACGAGACGAGCGACTACTACCCGGTGAAGCTCTCGGTCGAGACGCTGCGGCCGGGCACCATCTTCGCCGACCCCTACGGGCACGTGCTCGTCGTCGCCAAGCGCATCCCGCAGACGCCGACGCGCGGCGGCATCCTGCTCGCGGTCGACGGCCAGCCCGACGGCACCGTCGCGCGCAAGCGCTTCTGGCGCGGCAACTTCCTGTTCGCGATCGATCCGGCGCTCGGCGCGGCGGGCTTCAAGCGCTTCCGCCCCGTCGTCCCCGACCCGCAGGATCCCGTGGCCGGATATCGGCACCTCCACAACGCCGAGCTGCCCGACTACTCGGCGACCGACCAGTACGACGCTGGGGTCGACGGCTTCTACGACGAGATGGACGACGTGCTCTCGCCCGCGCCGCTCGACCCGATGCAGGCGCTGCTCGAGACGATCGACGCGCTCGAGGAGCAGGTGAAGACGCGCGCGCACTCGGTCGACAACGGGCGCAAGTTCCTGGCCAGCGGCAAGCCGCCCGCGGACATGCCCGACGGCGCGGACATCTTCGAGACCACCGGCTCCTGGGAGGACTTCTCGACGCCGTCGCGCGATCTGCGGCTGCTCATCGCGATCGACGTCGCCCGCGCGCTCCCGGCGCGCGTCGTGCGCCGCGCGGAGCGCTACCGCATGCCCGCCGGCGAGACGCCGGAGCAGGTGCGCGCCGAGCTCGAGGCGCGGCTCGCGAAGGAGCTGAAGGAGCGGACGTTCGAGTACGTGCGCACCGACGGCTCGACGTGGAAGCTCTCGCTGCAGGACGTCGTCGACCGCCAGGCGGCCCTCGAGATGGCGTACGACCCGAACGACTGCGTCGAGGTGCGCTGGGGCGCGCCGCCCGGCAGCGACGAGGCGTCGACCTGCCAGGCGCACGCGCCCGCGTCGCAGGTGGCCAAGATGGCCGAGTACCGCCGATGGTTTCACGACCGCAAGCGGCCGACGAAGTGAGCCGTGGCCTCAGGACAGCACGCCCTGCGCGCGCAGCTCGGCGCTGCGCACGGGGGTGTACACGGGAGGCGGCCCGACGCGCAGCCGTGCGCGCACCTCGCCCACGGGCATGGCCAGCATCGACTCCCAGTCCTGCGCCGGCAGGAACGCCGCCCGTCGCCCGCGCCGGAAGCCCTCCAGCACGGTCGCGGAGTGGCCCCGGCCGAAGCCGCGGATCAAGCCGGCCAGGACGAGCAGCGCCACCGCCGAGTTCCAGTGCTGGCCGAGCGTGAACGCCAGCAGCGACAGCTCGCCCACCAGGTCGCCCTTGTAGCCGGTCGCCGCGTGCCAGAGGTCGTGCGTGTCGCGCATCCGCTGGTGGACGTAGTCGAACGCCGGCGGGCGACCGCCCGACATGCCCTGCTCGCTCGCCGCGCGGATCCCCTCGGCCGAGATCCCCTCGCCCTCGACGAAATCGAGGTACGCGCGCCCGAGCGTCCCGTCGGGCAGGGCGCGCAGCGCGGAGCGGTCGGCCAGGCGCGGCACGATGTCGGGGCGGTCGCGCAGCAGCCGGGCGCCGCTCTCGGTGCGCTTCATGCGCGCGAGGAGCCGGTGCGGCGCCGTGCCGGAGAGCGACTCGATGAGGGTGAACACCTGCGGCAGGTCGTCGGGGTCGCGCATCAGCGCGGCCAGCGCGCGGCCGGCACGCCGGAGATCGTAGCGAGGGAGCACGAACGGGTCGTTCATCGGAACCTCCGCCGTTTGCTGACAACTCTGTAAGTAGTCGCTATATACAGCCGTGTCAATAGCGCCGGGCGCCCGATCCCTGGTAGACAGGACGAGCCCGATGCCCCGAACGCCCGCACATCCGGCGACCGCGCGGCGCGACGACACCGCCCCGCGAAGGCGCCGGACCGCCGACGAGGCGCGCACGACCATCCTCGACGCCGCCGAGCGGCTGCTGGTCCAGGCCGGTCCGGGCGGCATCCGCCTGCAGGAGGTCGCCGCCGAGGTCGGCGTGTCGCACCCGACGGTGCTGCACCACTTCGGCAGCCGCGAGGCGCTGGTGGAGGCCGTCGTCGCGCGCGCCCTCGACTCGTTGCACGAGCGCCTGATAGCGGCCATCCAGGCGGCTCCCGAGCGCCCCGAGCACATCGAGGCGCTGATGCAGCGCGTGTTCGACACGCTCGTGGCCGGCGGGCACGCGCGCGCGTTCCTGTGGCTGGCGCTGTCCGGCTACGCGCCGACCGTCGAGGAGCTGCGCATCCGCAAGCTCGCCGAGGCCGTGCACGGGGTGCGGCGCGCGAGGCGGGGGCGGGAAAAGCGGCGCGTGCCCCCCTTCGAGGACACGTACTTCACGGTGATGCTCACCGCGCTCGCGATGCTCGCCGCGTCGGTCTTTCCCGAGCCGCGCGACGCGTCCGAGGCGTGCGGCCCGGCGCGCTTCCGCGCGTGGCTCGCGCGCCTCGTGCACGACCACCTCGAGAACGCGTGAGCCTCACGCCTTCTTCGGGCCGACCAGCGTGCGCAGCATCGCGCGCGTCACCTCGGTGCCCGACGGATCGCGCATCGAGACGTGCACCTCGATCTCGCGTCGCTCGCTGGTCGCCGGCACCTCGCAGTCGGCGACGGCGCGGATCGTCCCGCGCGCCTTCTTCACGTACTCGAGGCTCATGCCGGCGACGATGAAGCGCGCGTCGTCGGGCAGCGAGTAGGCGAGGGCCGAGTTGGCCGTGAGCTCGGCGAGGTTCGCCAGCGCCACGGCGTGCACGCAGCGGATGTGGTTTCGCACCGCGCGGCGGTCGCGCATGACCACCTCGGCGTGCCCGGGGCGAAGCACGTCGACGCGCGCGTCGATCGTGGAGGTGTACGGGGCCGCGAGGCCGACGGCGCGCGAGAAGACGCGCTTGCCGCCCGGCACGCCCGCCAGCTTGTCCCACAGGTCGCGCACGCCGTTGCGCTTGCCCTTGTCGGCGATGAAAGACGCCAGCATGGCGCCGAAGCTAGCATCGCCGCTCGGACGAAGCCTGCTCTGCCGTGAGCCACGTCGTTTGACATCCCCGGCGCACGCATGGATTCATCGCGTCATGCGAAACGCCCGCCTCTCCCTCCTCTCCAGCGTCGCCCCCGCGCTCGCGCTGCTTCTCGCCGCGTGCTCGTCGTCGTCGGGCAAGGGACCGGTGCTCGCGCCGTCCGCGAGCCAGCCCGCGTACGCGATGGAGTACGCGAGCGAGCTGACCGACTCGGCGAAGGACGCGGGCGACGCGCAGACGAAGGCGCAGGCGCTGACGTCCGGCTTCGACGCGCACCTCGACGATCTGAAGAAGCCCGCCTGGGACGTCGTGCTCTCGGTCGTCCAGGACGCCGACGCCGCCGGCCGGAGCGCCGACTTCGCCGACGCGCACGGCGAGACGCACACGGTGCGCGCCTTCTGGGGCGACGAGAAGGACACCTTCGCCCAGAAGGTCGGCGGCAACGCGCAGTACGCCGTCAAGCAGGCGAGCTGCACCAACGCCCCGGACGTGAACGGCGCCGTCGTCTTCGCGATGAACGACACGATGGACAAGGAGCTGAAGAAGCGCCTGCGCTCGCACAGCGACGCGACCATCGACATCGAGCGCAACAAGATCGCGCTCGGCCAGCAGAACGTGCAGGCCCTCGAGAAGCTCGCCGACGACGTGGCGGAGGCGAGCTGGCTGGTGCACGTCGCCATGGTCGAGCAGCGCGATCGCCTCCAGCGCCTCGTCGCCGACAAGGAGCAGGTGAAGAAGACGCTCGACCGCTTCGCCGCCGACGAGCAGGCGTGGGCCGCGCAGCCGGGCCGCACCGAGGCCGAGAAGAACGCCAGCCAGGAGCGCGCGGCCGCCGCCATCAAGATGAAGGGCGACGTCGACACGGCGGCCCAGCAGGCCGAGCCCCTCGTCACGCAGATGGATCAGAGCATCCAGCAGGCGACGAAGGCCTACGACGACGCGCTCGCCGCGCTGAAGGCGAAGATCTCCGATCGCGAGAAGAACGACGGGGCGACCAAGACGGCGCGCGGCCGCGCGGCGGCGCGGGCGCTCTGAGATCCGCCGTGTGCTAGTCCTAGCGGCGCATGTACTTCCAGGACGCCATCCTCGCGCTGCAGGCCTTCTGGTCGAAGCGCGGCTGCCTCATCGTCCAGCCGTACAACTCCGAGGTCGGCGCGGGCACGTTCAACCCGGCCACCTTCCTGCGTGCGCTGGGACCCGAGCCGTGGAACGTCGCCTACGTCGAGCCGTCGCGCCGGCCGACCGACGGGCGCTACGGCGACAACCCCAACCGACTGCAACAGTTCCACCAGTACCAGGTCATCCTCAAGCCCTCGCCGCTCGACATCCAGGACCTGTACCTCGAGTCGCTCCTGGCGCTCGGCACCAAGCCCGAGGAGCACGACGTGCGCTTCGTCGAGGACGACTGGGAGTCGCCGACGCTCGGCGCCTGGGGCCTCGGATGGCAGGTGTGGCTCGACGGCCTGGAGATCTCGCAGTTCACCTACTTCCAGCAGGTGGGCGGCATCGACTGCAAGCCGGTGAGCGGCGAGCTGACCTACGGCCTGGAGCGCATCTGCATGTACCTGCAGGACGCCCCCAGCGTGTACGACGTCATGTGGGCGCCGGGCGTCCGCTACGGCGAGCTTTGCAAGCACGCCGAGTGGGAGTGGTCCACGTACAACTTCGAGCAGGCCGACACCGCGGCGCATTTTGCCGCGTTTGACCAGGCCGAGAAGGAGTGCAAGCGGCTGCTCGCGCTCGACGAGGACCCGACGAAGAAGCTCGTCTTGCCCGCGTACGACTTCGTCATCAAGGGCGCGCACGCCTTCAACGTGCTCGACGCGCGCGGCGCGATCGGCGTGACCGAGCGCCAGCGCTTCATCGGGCGCGTGCGCGGCATGGCCAAGGGCGTCGCCGAGGCGTGGCTGGCGCAGCGCGAGGCGATGGGCTTCCCACTGCTCGAGGCGAAAAAAGCGGCAGAGTAGGCGCGCGCACCCGGTACCATCGGTCCCGCGCATGAAGACGATCGGCTTCGGTCCCGCGGCGCTCCCGCTGTGCCTCCTGCTCGCCGGCGCCGCCGCGTGCGGCGGCTCCGCCCCGGACGCCCGCTACCCCGCGCGCGAGGACGGCTGTCCCGTCCGGACCTACCCCGGCTCGCCCACGATCCCGGTCGACGATCTCGGGACCGTGCGGGTCGAGTGTCGCTCGGCCGCGGGCGGCGCATGCGAGCGGCGGCTGCTCGACCAGGTGTGCAGCCGTGGCGGCGACGTCGCGTGGGGCATGGCGGACAATGCGCTGACTTCGGCCACGCTCGTAGCTCATGCGGCCCACAGCAAGCGCGCCACACGAGGGCCGCGCGAGCGTGGTTGCAAGGTCCAGGTCTTCACCGACGCTCCCCCCATGAAGACGGAGAACATCGGGTCGGTGACGGCCTTCTGCTCCGAGGACGATTCCCGCGAGACGTGCCTGCGCGAGCTGGAAGACCAGGTGTGCCTGCTCGGCGGCGACGTGCTCTGGCAGGTCGACGGCCCCACGCCCGAGGCGACCAGCAACGGCACCGGCCAGCGCATGCACGGTCGAGCCGCGCACACCCGCTAGAGCTCGGGCGGCACCCCCGTTGCTCCGACCGTCGGGCGGCGCGGGCCCGACGCTCGCGCCTCATGCGCAGGAGGCGAACGGAAAATGATTCGTATTGGAAAGGCCACCGTCGGTGCCGTCGCGACGGCGCTCGTGCTCGGCGTTTGCGGCGTTGCGTCGGCCCAGCAGGGCCAGCAGCCCACCGAGAAGACGACGCAGGGTGCGCAGCAGCCCAGCAGCAACAAGGTCACCAGCCAGGAGCAGTTCGACCGCGAGAAGGTCACCCTCAAGGATCGGGTCCAGACCTCGATCAGCGAGGCGGACCAGAACATCGACGCGCTCAAGAAGCTGTCGAGCAACGAGAAGGGCGCGGACAAGACGCGCGACGAGGACGCGCAGAAGAAGCTGTCGATGCTGCGCGACCACCTGCAGAAGGATCTGGGCAAGATCGACAAGTCCACGATCAACGACTGGAGCGGCGTGCGCCCCGTCGTCGATCGCGACCTGACCGCCATCAACGGCGAGCTCGATCGCGTCGCGGCGATCACCAAGGTGCCGCGCGTGGGCGCCGCCAGCCGGCAGCCGGCCGCCCCGACGGAGAAACAGCCGTCGAACCAGCCGAGCCAGGGCCAGCCGGCGAACCCGCCGCCCGCGCAGCAGAACCAGACGCCGCAGAACAAGCAGCCCTGACCGAGGGTCGGCAGGGAGGCAGGGCCGCGGCTCCCGACGGGCGGAGCCGCGGCCCGGCGTCATTCGAGGCACTTCTCGAACGCGTCGGCGTTCGGCGCGCGCATCGCGCAGTCGAACTCGGTCCGGCTCACCTCGGAGCTGCAGTTCTTGAACGAGTCGTCGCCGAGCGCCTCGCGCTTCTCGCGCTCTTGCTCGGCGCGCACGTCCGCGGCCGACGCATCGGGGTGCCGCTCGACGACCACCAGCCGGGCGTAGCGCTCGAGGAGCTGGTCGCACTGCGCGGAGCTCGCCTTCGGCTTGCAGCCGGCGGCGAACGCGCACGCGGCGCCGAGCGCGAACAGGCCTGCGGCGGCCAGCGCGGGGGGCGTGCGTCCGCCGATCAGCGCAGGCACCCGTCGAGCTCCACCGCCGTCTTGGCGCCGCGCACGCACGCCATCGTCCGGTCGGTCACCCGCCGCGTCTCGCACGACTTCATCTCGTCGCTCAGCGCCGAGCGGACCTCCGCTTCGCGCTTCTTGATGAGCGCCGGGTCGGTGTCGCTCATCTGCTCCAGCTGGAGCTCGACGCTGCGGTCGACGATGAGCTGGCAGTCGGCCGGCGTCGCCCGCCGGCCGCACCCGACGGCGAGCGAGGCGACCGTCGCCATCGCCAGGGCGGCCAGGGCGGTGTTGCGCACGGCGCGCACGCGTAGCACGTTTTGGCCGGGCCCGCGCCAGCTGGTAGACTCATCCACGTGACCGTCGAGCGCCGCGCCAGGCGCGCCACCACCGCTGCATCGACGGGACCCACGCCCGAGGAGCTGCTGCGCAAGGCGATGGCCGCGCGCTCGCCGGCCGCGCGCGCCCGCTGGGCGCGCCAGGGGCTGGCCTCGCGCGCCCCGCTCGACAAGACGACGCAGGCCATGCTCCTGCGCCAGCTCTACCTGTCGCACTACGAGACGCGGCGCTTCGCACGCGCGCACGAGGTGGCGGTGCAGGCGCTCGAGCTCGACGTGATGCCCGACGTGCTCCGGCAGGACGCCGCCCGCGCGGCGCTGGCCGCCGGCGACCTCGAACGCGCCGTCGGCCACCTGCGCATCGCCGCCCGCCGCGGCCCCGCGTCGCGCCGTCCGTTTCACTGGTGGACGCTCGGCAGCGTGCTGTTCGTCGCGCAGCGCTACGCGGAGGCCATCGCGGCGCTCGGGCGCGCCGTGCGCTGGGGGACGCGCGACAAGCCGCTGTACCGCGCGCACCTGGCGCTCGTGCGGATCGCTTCCGGTGAGCCGGCGGGCGACCTGCAGGCGACCATCGACGAGCTGGCGTCGGCGCCGTGCGGACAGGGCTACGGACGCTTCGTGCTGGGGCACCTCGCGTACGCCACGGGCGAGTGGGCGGCGGCTTGTCGCTACCTCGAAGCGTTCGTGCGCCGCACCGAGAGCGCCGCTCCGGCACTCGCGATCGCGCTCGATGCCGAGCTGAAGATGGCGCGCGCCACGCTCGCAAAAATGGCATCCAACTGAAACGACGCACGGACGCCAGCCGCAGACGCGGCAACTCTCTCGTGGTGCTGTCGCGATCCATGAGGGCGCATGTCGTATGCGGTCGAGCTGCCGGCGAACCACCTGATGTTTCGCTATAGTGCGCGCGTCTCCGTAGAACGTGCGCGCTGCGCACGGGGAATGCACTCCGAGAGGAATGCCGTGAAACCGCGCGCAAGACTTCTAGCCGCCGTCGTCGCCCTGACCCTGCTCGTGTGGCCGCTCGTCGCCTTCGCCGACGGCGGTGGATCGGACACCGGCGCGTTCCAGCGCGCGCTCGCGCACGGCGCGTTCTTCGCGCTGGGCGCCAGCTACGTGTTCGGCCTGGCCACGAGCCTGACCCCGTGCGTGTACCCGATGATCGCGATCACCGTCTCGGTGTTCGGCGCGAAGGAGGCGAAGAGCCGCTGGCACGGCGCGCTGCTGTCGCTGACGTTCGTCATCGGCATCGTGTGCCTGTTCACGCCGATGGGCGTGGCCTCCGCGATGACGGGCAAGGGCTTCGGCTCGGCGCTCGGCAATCCGTGGATCGTCACGGTCATCGCGATCGTGTTCCTCGCGCTGTCCGCGTCGCTCTTCGGCGCCTTCGAGCTGGCGCTGCCGGCGAGCCTGAACAACCGCCTGTCGAGCGTCGGCGGCACGGGCTTCCGCGGCGCGTTCCTGCTCGGCCTGGTGTGCGGGCTGGTCGCGGCGCCTTGCGTGGGGCCCTTCCTCTTCGGGTTGCTCGGCTGGATCGCCACGACGCGCAACGTCGCGCTCGGCACGGCGGCCATGGCGCTCTACGGCATGGGCCTGGGCACGCTGTTCTTCGTCGTCGGCACGTTCGCGGTCAACCTGCCCAAGGCCGGCGCGTGGATGATGGGCATCAAGTGGGTGGGTGGCGTCGCCCTCGCCTACATGGCCCTCGCCTACATCCGCGACGCGCTGCCCAAGGACACGCTCCACGAGCTGGCAAGCCCCGGCACGGGGTATGTCACCGCTGGCGCGGTCGTGTTGCTCGTCGGTCTCGTGCTGGCCGGCATCCACATCGCGGGCGAGCGACGCAAGTCGCCGATCGCGCACCTGTCCAAGCCGACCAAGCTCGCGTCCATCCTGCCGGCCGTCGTCGGCCTGTTCATGGTCATCACCTGGTATCAGCTGCCGAAATCGGCCCTCATCCCGGACGCCGACGCCGCCACCAACGCGCCGATGCTGAAGTGGGAGACGAACGAGCCGAAGGCCGTCGCAGAGGCCTCTGCGGAGCACAAGCCGCTGCTCATCGACTTCGGGGCCAGCTGGTGCGGGGCGTGCAAGGAGCTCGAGGAGAAGACGTTCCCCGACCCGCGCGTGCGCGCCGAGGGGGCGCGCTTCGTCGCGCTGCACGTGGATGCCACCGATGACGACGATCCGAAGGTCGCCCAGGTCCGACAGAAGTACCACGCGACCGAGGGGTTGCCCGTCGTGCTGCTGTTCGGCAGCGACGGCAAGGAGGCGACCCGCTTCACCGAGTTCGTCCCGCCCGATCGCTTCGCGGCGGCGTTGGCGAGCGTGCGCTGAGGTCGCGGGCGCGATCGGGCTGACGCTCGCGTCGACGCTGGCGTTCGGCGGCTGCTCGTCGCAGCCCGCCTCGCCGCCGGAGACGGCCGTCGTCGTCGGCGTGCAGAGCGAGCCGCTGGCGGGTGCGGTAGGAACGCTGCACGTCGTCACGACCGTCGGCGGCGCGCCGGTCACCGACGAGACGCTGGCGCCGAGCGCGCTGCCGCACGAGGTGAAGCTGATCGCGCCCGCCGACGACGCGACGGCGCCCATCGCGGTGCAGGTGGAGGGCTACGAGGCCGCGGGCTGGACGCCGCAGTCCAGCGCGCCGCCGGTGCTCGTGCGCACGGCCGAGACGAGCTTCGTGCCGGGACGCACGATGCTCCTTCGCGTCCTGCTGCAGGGCGAGTGCCTGCTCGGTCTTCCGGGCGGCCCGCCGGGCGCGCCGACGTGCGCCGCGCCCCAGACGTGCATAGGCGGGCGCTGCCAGGACGACCACGTCGCGCCGCAGGCGCTCGAGCCGTACGCGTCCGACTGGCCGACCAACGCGCCCGACGTGTGCAAGCCGGCAAACGCGGGGCCGCCCGTCGTTCAGGTGGGCACCGGGCAGACCGACTACCTGCCGCTGACCGACGGCCAGACGGTGCAAATGGAACAGGGCCCGCAAGGCGGCCATCACATCTGGATCGCCGTGCGGCAGGAGAACCTGAAGCAGAGCGGGTCGACGACGACGATCACGAGCGTGCAGCCGACGACGGGGCTGAAAGGGCCCGAGACGGCGTTCGTGTTCACGTTCGACCCGGACGAAGGCGGCTTCTGCAAGCTGGCCGGCCTGCGCTACCAGCTCGACATCGACGGGACCGACTACCACCAGTTCCTCGGCCAGCCGCTCGACGTCACGGTGACGATCGCCGACGCGAGCGGCGCCAAGGGCACCGCCACCGCGCACGTGCAGATCGCGCCCACCCTGCTCTGCCCGACCGGCGTGTCGGGCTGCTAGGGCGCGCAGGCGATCGGCGTGGCGACGACCTGGAAGCCGCTGCCCGCCGACTCGAGGAAGGCGACGACGCCCTGACCGGACGCGGTGACCGCCGCCTGCCCCTGGCCGGCGTTGATCCCCGGGTTGGAGATGACGAGCGGCGCGCCGATCGCCTGCCCGTCGGGGCCGAGCGTCAGCGCGCGCACGTCGTGCCCTTCGGCCGGCCCCTCGGTCCACACGAGCAGGAAGCGTCCGCCCGGAAGCGCCGCCAGGCCGGGCGACATCGTCTGCGAGCCCTTGCCGCCGGCCGGGGGCGTGAAGTCGTGCGCGGCGCCGGGCGCCTCGCCGGCGGCGAAGCGCACCCAGCGCAGGTGCCACGGATCGTCGGAGGACGGGCGGTCCGACCAGGCGACGAGGGCGACGCCGTTGCTCATCGCGACGGCGGGCGAGCCGAGCATCGTTCCGAGCCCGTCGACGTGCGACAGACCGCCGCGCGCGGCGAGCGGCGACCCGGCCGCCGTCCCCATCCACACTGCGCCGCCGCGGCGGAAGGCGATGGCCACGGCGCCGTCGCCCGCCGGATCGACCGCGCCGCGCAGCTGCTCGACGTCACCGCCCGGGTCGAGCGGCCAGAGCGAGCCCGCCGAAGACCCGCCCATCCGCGCCGACACGACCGCGCCGTCGCTCGCGCCGACCTGCACGGGGGGCGCCGTGAGCACGGTGCGCCGCCCCTGCACGCGATCGCTCTTGCGATCGGCGTCGGCCACGAGCGAGAGCGCGCCCTTGGCGTTGAGGATGGGCGTCACGCGGCGCACCGGCTCGGCCGAGCGCTGCTTCGCCGTCGCCGTCGCCGAGAGCGACGTCGTGTCGAGGCGAACGGCCATCGCTTCGTGCTCGGTGGGCGCGAAGCCGAGCGCGACGTCGCCCTTCAGAGGCACGACCTCGATCCCCGGCGCGAGCATCGCGCTCGGCGCCACGACGTGCGGCGCGCCCGACACGGTGCACGCGGCGAGCGCGGGAGGCGTCGATGGGGTGGGGGCGGGCGCCGGCGCCGCGGACGCGAGCGCCGGAGGTTGTGCGGAGGCGGACGCCGCCGTCGCCGTCGCGCTCGCGCCGTGACCGCGCGCCAGCGACACGATGAGCCCCACCAGGCCGATGCCGACGACGAGCCCCGCTGCGGCGACGACGGGCAGGAACCACCGCGGGCGCTGTCCGGAGCGCAGCGCGCTCGTCGCCGGCAGCTTCGCGAGCAGCCCGCGCACGGCGGAAACGGCCTTGCGCGTCGCGGGCTCCAGCTTGCGTAGCGCCGGCTGCACCTTGCGGAGCGTCGGCCCGACCTTCTGCGCGCCGGCGCGAAGCACGGGGCCCACGCGCCGAAGCTGCGCGCGCACCTTGTCGAGGGCGGGCCCGAGCCCCCCGCGCGGCAGCTGCGTGAGCTCGATGTCGCCGCTCATGGCGGCCGGAGGCGGAGCCGGTTGCGACGGTCCGGGCGACGCGGGACCCATCGGAGGCGCGGAGCCCGACGCCGTCGCGGGCGGCGCGTCGACGTTCGGCGGCGGCCAGGCGGCGCTGGCAAAGACGGGATCGGGCACCGGTTCGGGCACGGGAATGTCGGCGGGCGGGGCCGAAAGGAAGTCGAGACTCGGTCCCGGCGTGGCCTTGGGCAGCTCGGGCATCCCCATGCCGAGCGGGGTGCGCTTGCCGGGCGCGGGCACGGGCGCGGGCGCGTGCGGGGGCACGGGTGCGGGCACGGGCGCGTGCGGGGGCGGGGGCACGGGTGCGGACGCGTGCGCGTGCGCATGAGCAGGACCGTGCGCGGCTCCCGGCGCGGGCGTCGCCGCCTTGGGCAGCGGCGGCGGGAACGACGACCCGCCCTTGGACCGTGGCGGCATCGACGATGGCTTGCCCGACGGCGGCGCCGAGGACGTCTTGCCCGGAATTGGCGGCGGCATCGACGGCGCCTTCCCCGACGTCGGCGGCACCGGCTTGACGACCAGGCCGTTGCCCCCGGGGGCGTCCTCGATGAGCAGCGATCCGCTCAGCTCCTCGACCTTGCTCACCTCGCCCGTGCTGTCCGCCGGCAGCAGCAGCGACGCGCTGATCTCCTCGACCGACGGCTCCGGCGCGCGCGGCGGGGGTGCCCCCTTCGGGATCCCCGGCGACATGCGCACCGCGCCCTCGCCCCACGGCGGAGGCTGCGTCACCGCCTTGGGCGGCGTCGCCGAGGAGCTCGGCACCTTGATGGGCGGCCGCTCCCCCGTGTCGCCATCCCGAAGGTGGCTCGGCGGCGCCGACGAATCGAGCAGCAGCGTCGAGCGGCCCTTCGGCTGCAGCGCGGGCTGCGGCGCCACCCCCGGCCTCGTGCCCCGCTCGGCTGCCATCGCGGACGTCGAGCCGCCGGCGCGCATTCCCTTGAGCATCTCGTTGCCGAGCGGCGGCGTCTTGATGGGCGCTCCCGCGTGGGCCTTCGGCAGCGCCCCGGCCACACCCGGCCTGGGCGCCGCGCTCGACGCCGGGCCGCCCTGCGCGGTCGGGATCTCCTCCTGCGTGAAGCCCGTCCACGCGAGGACGCGCTCGGCCTCGGCGCTGCTCATCGCCTTCACGTCGAGCGCCGTGTTCGGCTCCGACCCGTCGGGGTCGGGCTTCGACCCCCCGACCAGCGTCGACGACGGCTGCGCCATCGGCGCCGGGCCCTTGGGCGGCAGCTCGCGCGTCATCTCCAGATCACTCGGGCGATCGGCCGGCAGCGACGGCACGCCGACGACGGTCTTGGTGCCGGGCCTGGGCGCGTCGGCCGCAGGCCCCGCGTGGCGGTCCTTGTCGTCGCTCACGGCCTCGCGCCGAATGATAGCGCCCCGCCGAGGAAAAAGCCTCCTTCTCGCGGGCGCCGTCGCGCGCTCTGGCCTGAATCGTGACACCCGCACGCCGCCGCCACCTGGTCGCCGCGCCGACCGGTCCTCGGGCGCCTGCGAATTTGAACTCCGGACGGAGACGCACCATCCTTCTCGCCATGCGAATCGAGCCCAGGTTTTTCGGAGGGGGCGCCGTCGCCGCCCTGGCGCTCTCGATCGTGCCGTGCGCGGCGTGCGGCAGTACGTTCGGGGCCAATGTGGCGGGCGACGACGGAGGCGCGCCGGAGGCGACGACCGACGATGCCGGCCACGTGGGCGACGACGCGTCCGTGGACGCCGCCGGCTCGCACGACGCGGGCCCGACCGGCCCCGAGCCCTGCACCACGCTCGGCGACGTGCAGGCCTGCACGACGGCGAGCGGGGCGGCAGGCGCGCAGACGTGCTGGGGGACGACCGGTCCGCATCCGACGCTCGTCTGGGGCACCTGCTACGCGGTGACGTGCGACGCGACCGCGCAGCCCCGGCCCGGCGAGGCGTGCATCCCCGCCGGCTCGTTCACGATGGGCGGCTTGCAGACCGACGCCGGCCCCGAGGGCGACACGCTGCCGGCGCACACGGTGACCATCCGCCGGCGCTTCTACGTCGACCAGTACGAGGTCAAGCTCGCGGACTTCACGCAGTGGTGGAACGCCACCCCGCGCCCCACGCCCACGAACGGGACCGTGATCTTCGTCGGCGGCTCGGGCGACCCGATCGTGTGGCAGGGCGGCGTGCAGCCGCCCGGCACGCAGCAGGGCTACGGCTGCACGTCCGGCGGCGCCAACGGCCAGTACCCGGTCACGTGCGTGTCGTGGGAGACGGCGCTCGCGTACTGCGCAGCGCAGGGCAAGCGCCTGCCGACCGAGGCCGAGTGGGAGTACGTGGCGACGGGGCAGGGCGCGGGCAACCCGTATCCCTGGGGGACGCAGGCGCCCGACTGCAGCCACGCCCTCTTCGGCTCGCAGTGCTCCTGGCCGCAGGCCGTCGGGACGTCCTGCGCGGCGGGCAACACGGCGGCCGGCGCGGTGAACGATCTCGCCGGCGACGAGGCCGAGTGGACGCTCGACTTCGCCCCGCCGTTCGCGTGTCAGCCCATGAACAAATGCTGGCCGTCGGGGTCGAACGATCCGGTGGCGGCCACCGACAACGGCCAGGGCTACGTCGTCCGCGGCGGCTCGTGGGAGAGCACGGCCGACCAGATCCAGACGCGCGCGCGCGCCTCGATGGCCGACCAGTGCATGCAGGGCTCGACGAGCTGCGCGCAGTATGCCGGCACCGTCGGCTTCCGCTGCGTGCGCGACGAGCGCTAGCAGGCGCGCCGCGTCAAAGCGCCCGCGCCAGCACGGCGGAGGACACCGAGCGCGCGCCCGCCTCGAGCAGCGCGCGCTCGCACGCGTGCGAGGTCGCGCCGGTCGTGCGCACGTCATCGACGAGCAGCACGGCGCGGCCGCGAACGGGCGCGGGCTGGCGCACGCGAAGCGCGCCGGCGAGGTTGGCGAGGCGGGCGTCACGATCGAGCGCGGCCTGCCGGGGCGTGTCGCGCGTGCGCGCGAGGGCGAGCGCGAGCAGCGGCGCGCCGAGGCGCGACGAGACGGCGCGGGCGAGCAGCGCCGACTGGTTGAACCCGCGCTCGGCCAGGCGCGCCGGGTGAAGCGGCACCGGGACGACGACGCATCCCGCGTGGCGCCCGGCGTGCGGCTCGACGGCGCGCCAGAGCAGGTCGCCGAGCGGCCGGGCGAGATCGGGGCGGCGGCCGTACTTGAAGCGGGTGACGGCGCGCGCCACGGCGCCGCCGTAGACGAACGCGGCAAGGATGTCCGGATCGCCGGGCGGGGCCGGCTCCACGCTCGACGCGCACGCCGCGCAGAACGCGGCCAGGCGCGGGCAGGCCTCGTCGCACGCCGCGCAGCGCGGAGGGGCGACGACCCAGGCGAGGGCCTCGGCGGCGACGTGCAGGCAGGAGGCGAGGGCGCCCATGCCCCCTCATCGGCCGCCGCCAGCCGCGAGTTGCGCCCTCCTCACCGCCACTCCTCCGCCGTCATCGCCAGCAGCACGTGATCCTCCCACGTGCCCGCGATGCACAGGTACCGCTGCGCCAGCCCCTCTCGCCGGTAGCCTGCCTTCTCCAGCACGCGCAGGCTCGGCGCGTTGCGCGGCATCACCGCGGCCTGCAGGCGGTGCAGCCCCGCCCCGCCGAACGCGAACCCGGTGGTCGCGCGCACCGCCTCCGTCATCAGCCCGCGCCCCTGCATCTCGGCGTCGATCCAGTAGCCGAGGTACGCGTTCTGGAAGGCGCCGCGCAGCACGCCGCCGAGTGAGATGCGGCCGATGATGCGCTCCTCGTCCTCGCGCGGCGTGAGCAGCAGCACGTAGCCCTGCGCGCGCTTCCACTCGCGGCGGTAGCGCAGCACCGAGCCGGACACGGTCGCGAGCGACGCCGGGTCGGCGCCCGGCGGCGTCGCCACGCTCCAGGGGCGGAGGTGCGCCGCGTTGGCGCGCAGCGCGCGGCGCAGCTCCGGCACGTCGGCCGTGCGCGGCGCGCGAAGCACGAGCCGGTCGGTCACGATGCGCGTCGAGAGCGACGGCACCTCCCAGGGGGCGCGCGCGTTCATCGCGGGCTCCGCCTCATAGCAGCTGCACCGGGTCGACGTCGATCGAGGAGCGCACGCCGCGCGGCAACGACGAGCGCGCCTGCTCGACGGCGCCGAGCACGGCCCTCAGCGCCGGACGCTCGGGCGAGCGCAGCATCACGCGGAAGCGAAAGCGGCTGCGCACGCGCGCGATGGGCGCCGGCGCCGGCCCCTGCACGAGCACGGTCCCGGCGCGCGTCGGCCCGGTCGCGCGCGCCACCTGCGCCAGCCGCTCGCAGCCGAGGCGCGCCTCCCCTTCGTCGAGCGCGTCGACGCGAACGAGCGCCGCGCGCGTGAAGGGCGGGTAGCCGAGCTCGCGGCGGTCGGCGAGCTCGCGCTCGAGGAAGGCGTCGACGTCGTGGCGCGCGGCGAGCGCGACGGCGGGGTGCTCGGGATCCCACGTCTGCACGAGGACGCGCCCCGGCGCGTCGCCGCGGCCGGCGCGCCCCGCGACCTGCACGAGCAGCTGGAACGCGCGCTCGCTCGCGCGGAAGTCGGGGATGTCGAGCGCGGCGTCGGCGTTGACGACGCCCACGAGCGTGACGCTCGGCAGGTCGTGGCCCTTGGTGACCATCTGCGTGCCGACCAGGATGTCGACCTCGCGCGCGCGCACGCGGTCGAGCACGGCCTCCACCTTCTTGCCGCTGGCGACGTCGCGATCGAGCCGCGCCACGCGCGCCGCCGGGAACGCCGCCGAGAGCGTCTCCTCGAGCTTCTCGGTGCCCAGTCCCTCGAGCGCGAGCGCCTCGGCGTGGCACTTGGGGCAGCGCGACGCGAGCGGCGCCTCGTAGTCGCAGTAGTGGCAGCGCACGACGGCCGGCCCCTTGTGGAAGGTGAGCGCGACCGAGCACGAGCCGCAGGTGGCGAGCTGCCCGCACGCATGGCAGCGGACGCTCGGCGCGAAGCCGCGGCGGTTGAGAAAGAGGATGACCTGCTCGCGCGCGGCGAGCGCCTCCTCGATGGCGCGGTAGAGCGGCACGCTGATGCGCTTGTCGCCCGTCGGCCCCGGGCCGATGCGCCGCAGGTCCACCGTCTCGACGCGCGGCATCGGCTGCGCGCGCGCCCGCTCTTGCAGGCGCAGCTTGGTCGCGCGCCCGGTGCGCACCAGGTGCTCGCTCTCGAGCGACGGCGTCGCGCTGCCGAGCACGCACACGCCCCCCGCGCGGTGCGCGCGCCAGATGGCCATGTCGCGCGCGTGATAGCGCACGCCCTCCTCCTGCTTGAAGCTCGGGTCGTGCTCCTCGTCGACGACGACGAGCCCCAGCGCGCGCACCGGCGCGAAGAGGGCGCTGCGCGCGCCGATCGCGACGTCGACCTGCCCGGCGCGAAGGCGGCGCCACATCGCGTGGCGCTCGCGCGGCGTCAGCGCCGAGTGGAGGACGGCCACGTCGTCGCCGAAGCGGGCGCGGAAGCGCGCCACGAGCTGGGGCGTCAGCGCGATCTCGGGCACGAGCACGACCGACCCGCGCCCCGCCTCGCGCGCCGCGGCGATGGCGCGGAGGTACACCTCCGTCTTGCCGCTGCCGGTGACGCCGTGCAGGAGGAAGGTCGCCGCGCGCGCCTCGCGAAGCGCGCCTGCGATCGCGTCGATCGCGGCGCTCTGCGCCGGGGTGGCGGCGTGCGGCGCGTCGCGCGCGGTGGGCGCGGAGAAGAGCGGCTCCTCTGGCGCGGCGCGCTCCTCGACCGCGACCAGGCCGAGCTCGGCGAGCTTCTTCACCGCGGCGCGCGCATTGCCCCAGCGCTCCTCGAGGCGCGCGAGCGGCTCGGCCCCCACGGCGCGCACGTGCGCGAGCACCGCCGCGGCCTGGCCGCGCAGCGTGCCCGCCTCCTCGACCTGCGCGGTCGGCGCAACCCATTGCACGCGCCGCCCGGCGATGCCGCGCGCGTCGTCGAAGAGCGCCGGCTCCTCGAGCTCGCGCGCCGTGTCGCGCTCGACGGGCGGCAGCGCGAGGCGCATCACCTCGCCGATGGGCGCGAAGTAGTAGGCGGCGAGATCGCGCAGGAACGCGAGCAGATCCGCCGGCACCGCCGGCTCGTCGTCGATGACCCGCGCGAGCGGCTTCGTGCGCGGCGGGGGGTCCCCCTCGCGCACGGCCACGACGACGCCGACCATGCGCCGCGCTCCGAACGGGCACACGACGCGCGCCCCCGCCGCCGCGCGCGCGGCGAGCGCCTCGGGCACCGCGTACGTGAACGCGCGGGCGATGGGCACCGGGAGCGCGACGTCGGCGAGGAGCACGGCGGGAGAGTTGCACACCTGGCGGGGCGGGGCATCGGCCGCATCACGTCCGGCACGCCGTCGCCCGGAGCGACCGTGCCGCTTCGTGCCACCCGGGGCGGTGCGGTCGCATGCGCGGCCCTCCGACACCGGGACTTCCGGCGAAAAGCCGCAGCGGCGTACCATGTGCAGGGGAGGCATCGCATGAAGAAGCGCCGCAGGAAGACCGCGTTCGTGCCGAGCGTCGTGTTCGGCACCGTGGTGCTGGGGGTCGTACCCGCGTGCGCCGTCTCGTGCGGCGGTGCGACGAGCACCGGGCCCGGAGACGCCTCCTCCGACGCCCCGCAAGACGTCCTGCGGGGGGTCGCCGCCGATGCCTTCCCCGGCGTCGCCGCCGTGGGCTTCTGCGGCTTCTGCGACGCGGGCGACGCGAGCGATGCGAGCGACGCCTCCACCGACGCGCCGTTCCCCGGGGTCGCCGCCGTCGGATTCTGCGCATTCTGCGATGCGGGCGACGCAAGCGACGCGGACGAGGGAGGCTGACGTGCGACGACGGCGAAGCAGGAAGAGCGCGTTCGTGCCAAGCGTCGTGTTCACGACGGCCGTGGCCGGCGTCATCCCGGTGTGCGCCGTCGCTTGCGGTAGCGGCGGCAGCGTCAAGCAGGTCCAGGGCGTGGCGATGTGCGCCTACTCCAACTGCGGCGTGGCCGCCGTGGCGTACATGGGCTTCGACTCCGGCGAGGACTCGGGCGACGCGGGCGGCGATGGCGCGGCGGACGCCCCGGCCGACGGAGCGACGGACTCGTCGAGCGACGCGCCGAGAGACGGCATGCTCGGCGTGGCCGACGCCGGCTTCGGGAGCGGCTGAATGCTGAAGCTGCGCCGTCTGCTCACCGAGACGCCGCTCGCGCGCCAGCACGAGCGCGTCATGCAGGGCCGCCCTCGCCACAAGGTCGCGCCCATCCCGTGGGACTCGTTCGACCGCCGCCGCTGGCCGGACGCGGCGCTGAAGCTCGCCCTGAACGCGCAGCAGATGCTGGCCATGGGCGAGTACCTCGCCGTCGACCTGTTCGCGCGCGTGTCCTCGGCGATCGCGCTGCTCGGCGCGCCGATCGACCTGGTCGCCGCCGCCGCGGCCATCCCGAGCGACGAGATCCGCCACGCCGACATCACGCTGCGAATGGCCACGCTGATGGCCGGCGGGGACGTGACCGTCCCGGTGCGCAAGCAGCTCGTCTCCGAGCGGTACTCGCACCGCATGACGCAGGAGGAGCTCGACGACTTCATGATCGAGATCCCCGCCATCGGCGAGACGCTCGCCTGCGCGCTGCTCAAGGCGTGCGCCGACCGCGCCACCGATCCAACCGTCAAGGCGCTGTACGCGAACATCGTACGCGACGAGGTGCACCACGCGCGCTTCGGCTGGTATTACCTCGCCTGGCGCGCGCCGCAGTGGACCCGGCCCGAGCGCCAGCGCGTGGCCGACCGCATGGGCGCGAACGTCGTCGAGATCGAGCGCCGCTTCTTCAAGGGGCGCGATGCGCCCGCGCCGGCGCGCCGGGCGGCGCGCGCGCTCGGCGTGCTCGACTCGCCCGCGCAGCGCGTGGTCGTTCGCCGCATCGTGGAGGACGAGATCGTCCCGGCGCTCGACGCGCTCGGCCTCGGCGCGAGCCACGCGTGGAGGGTCCGTCGCCGCGGGAAGGCCTGAGCCGTGCGCTTCCCTCTGCGAGCGCTCCGCCGTGCGCTGACGACGCGCGAGCGCGCGGCCGTTCGCGCCTACGCGCGGGGCCTGCTCCGATGGCAGGCGACGCTCCAGTCCTGGCCGCGCGGCGCGCAGGCGCCGGACGCGACGCCGTTCGTGTCGCTGTACGTCGGCGGCTCGCTGCGCGGCTGCTACGGCGCCGACGAGGGCCCCCCCTCCGAGCGGCTGGCTCGCGCGTTCGTCCTCGCGTCGGTCGACGCGCGCTTCGGCGGCGCGCGTCGCGAGGAGCGCGCCGCGGCCACGGCCCAGGTGACCTACCTGCGCGACGTGCGGCGGATCGACGCAGAGCGCGTGGAGGGCGAGCTGGAGGTCGGGCGGCAGGGCATCGCGCTCGTCGACGCGCACGGGCGCGCGATCGTGCTCTTGCCGAGCGTGGCGCGCGACGGGCGGCTCGGCGTGGACGGCTTCGTGCGGACGATGGCGGAGAAGGCGAAGCTGCCGCGCGCGCAGTGGGCGGGGGCCGGGGTCTTCCTGTTTCGCACCGACGAGGTCCCGGTGCGCCGGCAGGTCGTGCGGGCGACCGCGCGCGAGAGAGAGCCTCTCGACGCGGCGGCCGCGCACCTCGCCGGGCTGGTGGACGCCTCCGGGGAGGTGGTCTTCGCGATCGATCCGCGCACCGGGGCGCGCACCGCGCGCGGCGAGATGCACCACGGGCGGGTCTCGGTCGCCCTGCGCGCGCTGGCCGAGCACGGCGGGCACGCACGCACGCTGGAGCGCGCGCGGGAGCGAGTGGCCGGCGAGGTGCGCGCCGCCATGCGCGGCGAGCGGGTCGCGTCGTGGCCCGAGAGGCCGGAGGTCGTGGCAGGGACGCTCGCGCTCGTATCGATGGGGGGAGTCGACGTGCGACGCGAGCTGGTGGCGTGGCTGGACGCGCACCCGCAGGTGGCGTCGAGCGCGTGGCACGCGGCGCAGTCCGTGGCGGCGCTCGGGCGCGACGCGCCCCGTTCGCTCTGGGACGCGTGCGTGCGCGATCTCGACGCGCACCCGTGGGCGCCGTGGACGGCGATCGCCGCCCGCGCGCGCGGCGACGAGGCGCTGCTCGCGCGGTGCGCGGCGGCGCTCGAGCGGTCGATCCGCGACGCGCCGCCGCACGCCGGGGGCTGCAGCGCGCGCCCCGTCCCCGAGACGGCGCTCACGGCGGTCACCGTGGAGGCGCTCGCGCCGCTCCCGGCCGCGCGCGCGGCCGTCCGACGCGCGCGTGCGTTCCTCCGGGCCTGGCAGATCCCCGACGATCCGCCGGCCTCGCTCGTGCCGGACGCCGCCGGGGCGTTCCC
>Ga0080006_1149556_pt1 | contig 31963 bp, 19 predicted proteins | sample RS3BMetagenome_FD_69209 | JGI IMG/M metagenome (GOLD analysis project Ga0080006, IMG submission 69209) | Ferric oxide microbial mat and aquatic microbial communities from Rainbow Spring, Yellowstone National Park, USA - RS3B (SPADES... ...
CATGCCAAGCCGGCGGATCGCAGCTGGTGGGATTACTTGCTGCTGCTGGGCTGGAAGCCGCTGCGTGTGCCCCTGCCCGGCTGCCGCCCGTGAGCGCCGAAGGAAGAAATCTCTGGGTGAGCCGGATGCGGTAATCCCGCCTGTCCGGTTCGATGAGGGGGGCCGCAGCAGTAATTGTGCTGCTGCGACCTCTACTCTACGGAATAACCCGGTGGTTGGTTCGCGGCATAAGATCAATCCCGGCGCGCAGGGAGATTATCATCCGGTGCTCGGAAACCTTATCTTCATTACCCGCATAAAGTGTCACGCACCCGTCACGGCTGGGTTTTTCACCGGACACTTGCATTGCATCGGTTTTTTGATTATTCCAATTGCTTATGCAGAACGCCTTGCTTACAAAATCGCAGAAGCGATGTTGGCTGAATCCACGCTTTTGCGGTGGGCGTTATTTAGCCACCAGCGAATCCAACGCGGCCTTGAATTCGCGTTCAGGCTGCAGGCCGACAAATTTCTTGGCAATCTGGCCTTTATTAAACAGTATGACCGTCGGAATTGCGCTGATATTAAACTTCATGGCGGTATTACGGTTGGCATCGGTATCAACCTTGCCAACCTTTACTTTGCCTTGATATTCGGTGGCGAGCTTTTCAATAGTGGGAGCCAGCATACGGCAAGGGCCGCACCATTCGGCCCAGAAATCTACAAGAACTGGTTCGCTGTTATCTAAAACCTGCTGTTGAAAGTTTGCATCGGTGAGAGTTAAAACGTTTTCGCTGGCCATAGCCAATTTCTCCAAAATTATCTGTCGCCATTACTCAAAAGCGACACGGAAATGCTAGACGCGCAATGGCCAAGTGTCAAATCGGGATTTTATTTTGGGTTGATGGCCGAAGATTGACGAGCAATGGTCCAATGTGTCAGTATTGAGCGGTATCGGCCAGTAGATATAGTCCCACAAGCCGGAAGGTTTTCGGCTCCGGTGCCAATAATCTCCCAGGAAGTGGGTGTGGCCATATTTTTTGGCAGGCGGCGACATTTTCGCTGGAAACGCGCGGGCCAAGGCCACGCGGCTAAAATGGAATGTCACGGTGCTGGGCCACGAAAATTAGTGGCGGCGTGAAGTATTGCCAAAAATTATGGCCACACCCCCGGGCAGGGTGCTTTGGTGAAGCGCTGCGTTGCAATTTTGCGTGACGATTTCGCACGTTGTGCGCGTGGTTACACGAGGTCGAAGCGGTCGAGGTTCATGACTTTGTTCCACGCGGTGACAAAGTCGCGGACAAACTTCTCCTGGGCGTCGGCGCAGGCGTACACTTCGGCTAAGGCGCGCAGTTGGGAATGTGAGCCGAAAATCAGATCGACGCGCGTGCCGATCCATTTGAGCGCACCGGTTTTGCGATCCCGTCCTTCAAAGAGATCTTTGGCATCTGATAGGGGTTTCCATTGTGTGTCCATACTCAGGAGGTTCACGAAAAAGTCGTTGGTGAGCGTTTCGGGTCGCGTGGTGAGAACGCCGTGCCGCATCTGGCCGACGTTGGTATTGAGCACGCGCATGCCACCGATGAGGACGGTCATTTCAGGTGGCGTCAGCGTCAGAAGCTGGGCTTTATCGATGAGCAATGCCTCGGTTGTTACGCCGTGTTGTCCCTTGACATAATTGCGAAAGCCATCGGCGATGGGTTCAAGAAAATCGAAAGAGGCGGCGTCGGTCTGTTCCGGCGAGGCGTCGGTGCGTCCCGGAGAGAAGGGCACGGTCACGGTATGGCCGGCCTTCTTTGCCGCCTGCTCAATGGCGGCGCATCCGCCTAATACAATCAGGTCTGCCAGAGACACGATCCTGCCGCCGGACTGCGCGCTATTAAAATCCTGCTGGATGGTTTCAAGTGTTTTTAGCACTTTGGCCAACTGATCGGGTTGATTAACCGCCCAATGCTTCTGTGGATCGAGACGAATGCGGGCGCCGTTGGCTCCGCCGCGCTTGTCCGAACCGCGGAAGCTTGAGGCTGAAGCCCAAGCGGTGGAAACCAATTGTGAAATCGACAGGCCGGAGGCGAGGATTTTGCCCTTGAGTGTTGCGATGTCCGGCTGATTGATCAACGGGTGATTTACGGAGGGAACCGGGTCCTGCCAGATTAAATCCTCCTTGGGCACCAGCGGGCCAAGATAACGTGATCGCGGCCCCATGTCGCGGTGCGTGAGTTTGAACCAGGCCCGGGCAAACGTGTCGGCAAACTCATCGGGATGTTCGTAGAATCGCCGCGAAATTTTGTTATAGACCGGGTCAAACCGAAGGGAAAGATCGGTCGTTAACATGGTAGGTGCATGATGCCGAACTGGATCCGCTGCATCCGGAACGGTATTGGCACCGGCACCGTTTTTGGCCGTCCACTGTTGTGCGCCGGCCGGGCTGCGGGTAAGTTCCCATTCATAGCCGAAGAGACTCTGAAAAAAGTTATTGCTCCATTTTGTGGGTGTGGTGGTCCAGGTAACTTCAGGTCCGCCACCGATGGTATCGCCGCCTTTTCCAGTGCCGAAGCTGTTTTTCCAGCCAAGGCCCTGCTCTTCAATAGGGGCTGCTTCGGGCTCGGGGCCTACATGAGAGACCGGGGCGGCACCGTGACTTTTTCCGAAAGTGTGGCCACCGGCGATAAGGGCAACGGTTTCTTCATCATTCATGGCCATGCGTGCAAAGGTTTCGCGGATGTCCTTGGCGGCAGCAATGGGATCAGGGTTGCCATTGGGGCCTTCCGGATTGACATAGATCAGCCCCATCTGGACGGCCGCGAGAGGATTGGCGAGTTCACGGTCGCCATGGTATCGCTCATCGGCAAGCCATTTGCCTTCAGGCCCCCAATAGACCGATTCATCCGGTTCCCAGACATCCTGTCGGCCGCCGCCGAATCCGAAGGTTTTAAAGCCCATGGATTCAAGCGCGACGTTACCGGCGAGAATCAGTAAGTCGGCCCAGGAAATTTTGCGGCCATATTTCTGTTTAATGGGCCAAAGCAATCGGCGAGCTTTGTCAAGATTAACATTGTCGGGCCAGCTATTAAGCGGCGCAAAGCGCTGTTGCCCTGAGCCGGCACCACCGCGTCCGTCGCCGATACGATAAGTACCGGCGGCGTGCCAGGCCATGCGGATAAACAAGGGGCCGTAATGCCCAAAGTCGGCCGGCCACCAGTCCTGCGAGTCGGTCATCAGCGCCGTGAGATCTTTTTGCAAGGCGGAAAGGTCAAGGCTCTTAAATTCTGTGGGGTAGTGAAAGTCGGTGCCCATTGGGTTGGATAAAGAGGAATTCTGGTAGAGCGCCTTGAGATTCAACTGGTCAGGCCACCAGCCCGAAATGGGTTTGGCGCTGGCGGCGGTGGGGTGGAATGGGCATTTTGACTCGTTGGACATAAGAACTTTTCCTTTCAGTTATGACTGCCGGTATCGCTGCACGAAAGCGATCTATTTCGGTTGCTCGAATGGCGTAAAAGCCATATTCCGAGCGACCGGAACATTCTTTATTAAAGGAATCTACCCAGTGGAAGATGAAATGTAAAATATACATGTGATTTATTTTTGATAGGAACAACCTATTGCTGTTCTTCCAGGGCCGTTCGGTTGCGTGACGCGCAGTGTGGAAGGGGGCCTGTTGCCTTTTGACAGATTCGGCGTTGATGCGGTCGGTGTCCTATCGGGCGGTTATCCCGGACGGATATGAACGATTAATTCCACTTCCACCGCGGCGTTGAGGGGAAGGGCGGAGGCACCAACGGCGGCACGGGCGTGGCGGCCGGCGTCCGCGAAGATGGCCAGGAGCAAATCGCTGGCCCCGTTGGCGATCTGCGGTTGCTGGTCAAAGCCGGGATCGCTTTGCACAAATACGCCGAGGCGGACGATTTGCAGTACCCGATTCCAATCGGCGTTTACAGCATCACGGAGCACCGCCAAGGCGTTGATTGTGGCCAGGCGGGCGGCCTGTTTGGCGGTGGGAATATCTATTGCCGCAGGCGCAGAGCCGGTATAAACCACTTTGCCATCCCGGCTGGGCAATTGTCCGCTGATGTAGACAAAACCGCCAGCCTCCACAAACGGCACATACGCCGCTACAGGTTTGGGGGCGGGCGGAAGAATAATATCAAGGTGCTTCAGGTTTTCATCGATGATGGACATTGTAACAGATCCTTAAAATATAAAACTCTAAATACAACGATACATTTTTTGTTCCGCCGAATCGGCTTCTCCCTCGACGAAGCGGTTTAAGAGCAACAGACTGAACTGCCACATCACCCATATTTCAAGACCAAATGATAGAAATCCAAGCAATCCCGGGACAGGCATTTCAAAATAGCGGATATGCTGCCAGAAGCCGAGAAAAGGGAGATGATACGTCCATTTGGCCAAGGCCCAGTAATTCCAGAATTCCCAGAGAAAGCCACATGTCAGTCCCCCGAACATCAGCGCGAAGGTGCGCCCCCAGCGTCCGGCGCTCCAATCCGCGATGATGCTGGGGCGGCCAGACCAATAATTAATCGGGTCCAAAAGGAAGACCCAACTGACCCAAAGCATGAGATCGGCAATGGGGCTTTGCTCGATAAACGGGCCGACGAAAAACAGTATACCCAAGAGTAAAGAGATGATCTGTAAAGGCCGGGCGATGCGCACAGAGTTTCTGGTGTTCCAATTTCGCAGTCCGCAGCGCATCCATAATTCCGCAGTCAGCAGCATGGCCGGCGCGATTGCGGCAAAAGCCAGCAGATAGCCGGTAAAGCGATCCAAATGGTTTGCGGGAATGCCCTGATAGTTCCATGCGTGCAGGCCAGTGGCGGGATCGACCATGAAATAAAAATTAATCCAGTCGAAAAAGCACCATGCCGGGACCGACCAGAGCCATAAGACGGCCAGTCGAAAGCGATAGATTTTGAGCCAATCGAAGTTATCCCATCGGCTTAAAGCACCGAGAAGAAAAGGGAGGAATCCGGACCAGATCAGCGGCGTAAAATTGACACGGATAATCCTCCCTAATGCCGCATATCGCCCGACGAGAATGCGGTTTACGGAGAAAACCAGAATGAATTCCAGAATTGCCATTATGGTTATACCGAACCAAAGCAGCATGTTTCCCGGGCGCTTCGTGGGGACAAGATGATTATCAGACGTTGTACGCGGCGGATTCATAACGCAGTGGTATAGCGGATTGCAATGACGATAGCAATTTATGGTGGCTATTTTACGGGACATAGAGGCCGAAGTTTCAGCAATATCGGACCTTGGGGCGTGAAATGGGGTGATTTATCACAAGATTAATGGATTTTCCGCAACTTTCAGTTATCCACATATACTGAGGTAGCCGAATAGATATATGTTGACGTGACAAGGAGGTCGCTGATGTGATCCGTTGGATGTTTTAAGCGGAGTATCAATCATGGCGGCCTGTATTAAAATTGTTCTGTCCGGCAACCCTGCCACGCGAGAAGTGAATCAAGCGAGTTTGCCAAGCCAGACAGTGGTGTTTCGGAATTCAGAGCCGGGGCGACATCCGGCATTTACTGATTTTATGATTCAATGCACCGATCGGGCCATGGCGCGACCGAAACAGAACAATCATCGGAATGCAGCGGAATAATTGTGGGCCGGTTGGGCGCAGGTTGCCTGCCGGAGTGGATAGAAGGTTTGGCGGAAGATTATCTGGTAATAAGCCGACATTCCTGATGAGAATGCGCGGCGTGGTTTTTCGAGAGGGGTGATCTGAGCCTAAAGGAGGCATAAATCATGAGCATCGCAGTAAAAAAGCGTGGTTTTTCATTAACCGAGCTGCTGGTGGTGGTCGTGAGTATCATGATCCTGACCGGAATAACTCTGGCGTCTCTCGGGCGCGCCAAAGAATTTGCAAGAGTAACCGCCTGCCTGTCGAATCTACATCAATTGTCGCTGGCGGCGATCGCATATTCTGTGAACGGTAAAGGGGCGTTTCCTTCGGACTGTCAAGCCCCAGGCAATTACTGGTATCCGCAGATATCAAGTTATGACAGCGGTATTGCCTCCAATGCGTTATGCCCGGATGCTTTGGCGCCGTCATCCGGAATCGGTACCGCCACGCTGGCATGGGGAAAAATAAGTGATTCCGGTCCGCCGTATTCGGCGGGATACCCGTGGGCCGAGGGGGTGACATCGAGTTACGGTATGAATACGTATGTAAACCCCGGCGATTATATACCTCTCATCGCATCTTTTGGAGCCATTACTGTCGGCGGGAATCAGACCTATCGGGGCGATATAGAATCAGCGACTGGAATCGGCGGAAACGGAAATGTCAGCATTTACGGTAGTCTGAAGTCGGGCGGTGCGATAAGTTTAACGGGAGGAGTGTATGTATCCGGCTCGCAGATTCCAAATATCCCGGATGTGCAACCGCCGAGTGTATCGGACACGTTTCAGTACATTCAACAAACCTATAACCCGACCCCGGTGACCAGTTCCAAGCTCATTGATTTTTCTCAGAATCCGTATCAGATCATTAATGGTAATTTCAGTCCGAACGGGCAAATTCAAATCATTGGTAGTGGAACGCTTCTGGTTACAGGCAATGTGGATATATCGGGACAATTTCCATCGACCGGATCGGGAACGGCCAGCCTGAACCTTGTTGTACTGGGCAATGTCAGCTTTGCCGGTCAAACCAGCATATCCGGCGGCATTTACGCCGGCGGCAACCTGTCAATCCACGGGGGCGACACCATTCAGGGTGAGATTGTTACCGGTGGCACGTACACCAGCCGGGGCAAGGCGGTGATTGTACAAGGTCCGGTTCCGCCATGGGATCCGCGCGTTCGGGGTGGTCAGTTAGTCTCGAACCAGCCGTTGTTTCTCGACTCGATATGGGTTGATGGGACGCCGCAGTCGCAAGACCCGGTTCCGGCAAATCTCCAACTGGGGGCCTATAACCTCAGTTCCTCCGATGAAATGGGGAGATTCTGCATCAATCGGCATGTCGGGCAGGTGAACGTATCATTTACGGACGGTTCGGCGCATACGGTTGCCCTGTCTCAATTATGGCAGTTGCAATGGTCATCTGCGTATAAGCCGGAAAATGTCGTGGTGCCAATGTCGTGGTAATTTACAGTACGCCAGCCATTCCGGTTTGTATCGGCTTAACCACATACTCCCGCGGATCAGTGATGCGGCCAGTCAAAGCACTTGCGGCTACAGTTAGTGGGCTGGCGAGATAAACGGCAGCCTGCATGGATCCCATGCGTCCGGGGAAATTGCGGTTGGTCGTGCTGATACATACTTCCGTGCCTCCGAGGCGGCCAAAGGTGTCCGGCGGGCCGCCAAGGCAGGCGCTGCAACCGCTGGGGCCTACTTTGCATCCGGCATCGAGGAGAATATCTTCGACGCTCTTTTCGTTCGGGCCTTTTTCCACGCCCACAAGATTAAGGCGCTTCATATCGGAATGAACTTCGGTGGAACCGGGAACAACATACGTCGGCACTTTGACCTCTCGGCCCTTGAGAATGCTCGCGGCAAAAATCATATCGGTGATTTTTCCACCGGTGCAACTGCCGATATATGCCTGATCCACTTTTACATCCCGGCAGTTGCGGGCGGTGTCCCGATTATCCGGAGAATGCGGCTTGGCAACCAGCGGTTCAATTGTTGAAAGATCCCATTCTTTCTCATAACAATATTGGGCATTGGCATCGTCGGTGAAAACCTCCCAGTTCTTAATGCGGCTGCGGTGGCGCACATACTGCAAGGTCTTTTCATCCACATCACAGACGCCATTTTTGCCGCCGGCTTCAATGGCCATATTGGTCAATGTCATGCGATCTTCAAGCGTTAAGGAACTGATTCCCTGCCCGGCAAAGTACATGGTTTTGTATGTGGCACCGGCGACGCCAATATCGCCGATCACAAGCAGAATTAAATCTTTGGCAGTGAGATAGGGTGGAATTTCGCCATGAAATTTGAATTTCATGGTCGGAGGCACCTTAAGCCAGGTTTTGCCGGTACCCAAGGTGAACGCGGCATCGGTGTTGCCAACACCGGTGGCAAACTGCCCGAACGCACCGGCGGTGCAGGTATGGCTGTCGGTGCCGAGAAGAATTTCACCGGGGCGCACATGGCCTTCTTCCGGCAAAGCCTTGTGGCAGACGCCCTTGTAGGTGGTTTTATTGGGATCAAGATATGGGTTGGGCATGCCCAGTTCATTTTTCACAAATTCCGGGTCATAGTAAAATGGCAGGCCCTGTTCACGCACAAAATCACGGAGAATCTGCACGTTACGATGGCATTTCTGATCCGCTGTGAAAATGTAGTGATCTGGAATAATCACCACACGCTGTTTGTCCCAAACTTTGGCATTGCGGCCAAACTTTTCATGAAATATGCCGATGGTTCCCGGCCCGCAAACATCGTGCGTCATGAGAACATCCACATCCACCCAGATATTATCGCCCGGTTGAACATGTTTACGGCCCGAATGTTTCGCCATGATCTTTTCAGTAATTGTCATTCCAGCCATCGCCAGGAATCTCCATCAGAACGCCATCACGCCGCGACCATCCGCGGATCGACATTGTATTATAGTAGACTTGCCGATTAAAGAAACTCCCGATCTTTCGGCTTGATCTTTCGGCTTGTGCATCTGGGTGTGGCTATGTTTTACGGTAGACCGTGGATGTTTGTATCTGGAACCTATTTCGCTTCCAGCCGTGATGCTTCCGCATCAGGCTAATGCTGGCCTGGGTAAAATGTCATGCAACCGCCGGTGTGCGCTGGTGCGGCAACGGATTTATTGATTTTCCAAAACCGCGTTTAGCAGTGCTTGGGATTTTGGGCCATGGGCGGTGAGGTGCCAGCGGCGATTGTCGTCATCAAGGGCTTCGCCACGCACGAGCAGGTAGTCGTCAGGCAGTAGATCAGCCACGCGGGAAGCCCATTCAATGGCTACAATCCCGTCTTGTTCCAATAGTTCGGATAAGCCTACGGCGGTGAATGCGTCAGAATCTTTTATGCGGTACGCATCAAGATGATAGACGGTTTTGCTGCGTGGATTGTCGGGTATGGCTTGGTAAATGTTTAACAGCACATACGAAGGGCTATTGACCAAGCCAATATCCGCGACTTTCGCTCCGAGGCTTATGCCGCGAACCAATTGGGTTTTACCGGTTCCCAGCATCCCTTCCAGGGCCATACATTGTCCGCCTTGCGCAAATTCTCCGATCCGTTGGCCAAGCGCTACAGTTTCCTCTACGGATCGGGTAATGATTTCTACAGCGTTATGTTTACTATTCATGCGTCACCACCGGAATATTCCCATCCGCCTTCGGGCCAGGACTGACTAATGCCCTGTTGATCGGTGAGAGTCAGTTCGCCTGTCGCAGCAGTTACGCGGCCAATTATGGTAATGGGAATATCCGCATCAAAATGGGCCAATTTCCGTGCATCATCAGAATCGGCAGCGAATAATAGTTCATAATCTTCACCATCGCACAGGGCGTGATGCAGGGCGGATTTCTGATCCTGCTGTTGAAGTAAACGGGCATCTTCGTGAATGGGGATCCAAGAAGCGTCAATTGCCGCACCGGTTGCCGATGCGGTCATCATACGTGGTAAATCCATGGCCAGGCCATCGGATATATCCATCATGGCGTGGATATTGATTGCGCCGGCCAGCCGTTCAGACAAGGCAATACGCGGGGTAAAATCCATGTGTCGGCCCAAAATGCTGCCGCCAAGCTTTCCGGTAACACACAGAGCGTCGCCAGCCCTGGCACCGGAGCGGCGGATTGGGGGACGACTGGATACCCCCAGCGCCGCCACGGTAATTGCCAGACGCTGATTCCAAACCGCAGTGTCTCCGCCGACTATCGGGCAGTTAAAGGCTGCCGCCGCCATTTGACATCCGTTAAAGAGGTCCCGCATCATCGTGGAGTCGGCCGATTTCGGCAGTGCCACGGAAATAAGGATTGCCGCGGGTGTGCACGCCATGGCGGCACAGTCTGAAAGGCAGCGATTGACCGCCTTTTTCCCGGCAGCGGCAGGGGGGTGCTGGCGTAAATCAAAGTGCACCTGATCCAAGGCCTGATCAATTTTAAGCAGAGCTAAGTGTGAAAAATCTCCTCCCGGCAGATTAATCGCCGCCATATCATCGCCCACACCAATGTGAACGGCGGGGTAGTGTTTGGCGTTACGGGCAATCCAATCAAGTATGTCATTTTCTTTCATGGCCGGAATTATACCGCCAGGAGCGGTGGATTCGCAGTGGCAGTTGTGCGGCTGCAAGAACCCGCACAACGGGGTTGTGGAATATATTGAAAACAGGCGATACACCGAGCGTTGGAGGTTGGGCGACGCAGCGGGAATGAAGGCTTCCGGTGTTCGGGGGCAGCCAACGGGATGAAGGAAATAATCGTTTGGCTAACCACTGTTGTTTACATGGCAGGTCAGCGTCACGTTCCGCCGCCCGGCGTTACGTTCCAGTACGAGTTTGATGTGCAGCGGTGATCGGCCAGATTCGTCGAAGACGGTCAGTGTATTGGTGCCAGGTTTTAAATAGCAGGAGGGCAGGTAGAGGCCTTCGGTCATGACCGGGTCGGGGTATCGACCGACGTTGTGGCCATTGAGCCACATGTATCCTCCGCCGCAATATCCCCATGCGGCGCGCAATACGGGGTGATCGCCATTGCTGTAGCCGGGAAATGTAAATGTGGTGCGGTAGTAGCATGGGGCATCAGCGGCATGGGAAAAAGCGTGCCAGTGGGAGCCGGCATCCACACGGCCGCCGTGCATACGCCAGACGTTTAACAGGCCGTTATCTTTTAAAGCTGATTTAAATTGATAGTGCTCAAAACCTAAAGTGGGGAATGCCGCCAAAGGCTTTCCGGCGGTGGGAATCAGTACGCTTAGCACGTTGCCGGATTGGCGATGCCAGAATTGTGCCGGTCGGCTGGCGGATTGCGTCTTCGCCCGGATAATCGCCAATCGGGCGGAATTAAATACCACCATGGAACCGCGTGGAAGATTTTTCCAGCGCAGCACCAGATGGTCGGCGGCAATTCCGGGAAGCGCCACACGAAACCAAAGGCTTCCTTTGCCTGTGGGGATTAAGCCGGGCTTTCCGGGCAGCGGTTTAAATTTTGCCATGTTGCCGCGGTCTTCCATTACCTGCATCATGGTGTTGACACGGGGGGCGGTTATTCGGCGGTAGGACCAGCCGGTAATGCCACCGAGTTTAATGGTTTGAAATGACGTGGTGAAGTGCATCAGGCGCACCGGCCCCCATAAACCTTTTTGGGCAATAAGGGCAAACGGCCCGGAATAGGTCCAGTGCTTTCGCCGGCCATCACAAATGGTCAAAATTGCCAGCGTGTTGGTGCCCGCCCGCAATTTGATCCTGGCGATATGGCCAGAAATATCGGTTTGCAATTGGCCATTGGCAAAAACTTCGCCCCAGTCTTTAACAAATTTGAATTTAAGTTCATAAGCGCCGGCGGCAGGAACGGTTATTTGCGTGCGATACCATTCATAAGAACCGGGGTAGTCATCGGCTCCCATAGGCAGGGGAGTAGTAACACGGAGCCACTTTTTTGCGTTAAAACTGGCGCGGGCAGGCGTGTCCGCCAGCCGCATTTGCCACCGCCCCAACATTGGCACAATGGAATTCGGGGGTGTGGCGGCATTCGGCGGGGCGGTAAGGATCAGCGGCGTATTGGATGGGCCGAATAATTCCGCGTTGCGCACCGGAGCGTTTAACTGATCTACAGTTTGTAAACGCAACGTATGTTTTTGCCGCAGCAGATTGCCGGCATAATGGGGGCCAAAAACAATCACGCGTTTTCCCGCATCGTGCAGAAACCAGGTGCGGCGGGCCAAATTGCGGCGCACGGCAAAAATCCGTAATGTTTGCTGATGCACGCGTAAGGTGTAGATATTTATTCCGTGCGCTGGAATATCGGTATGCAGAGAATATTGATGGGTAAACATTCCGGCTTCGGTAAATCCCGGCGATGCGGTGACGGTACCGGCAGTCTTTTGATTCAATCGCAGGAGGATAGGTGAATTGGGCGGGCCATAAGTAATAAGGCTCGTGACGCTTCCCTGATGTGCGATCCGGAGAATTCGTGCACAGCCATGCTGGAGAACAAAATAATGGTTCAACGAAAATTTGCTGACCATTGGAAAGAGATGTTGCGGCGGGATGACAATCGGGCAGCCGCCGGGAGGCGTGCAGATTACGGATTGCGGTGTAAGATTTTGAAAAAAATCGATGCGGCCATGCGGGCTAACGCGGCTGAATGTACGCACACCCCAGGCCAGGCCGGAAATGTGCATGCCGACATTGATGCTGGTTTCCAGAATTTCCTGAAATGAGCGGGCAAAATCGTTGGTGAGTTTATAGTGGTAGTACAATGGTCGCAGATCACCGGCTTGGCCGATGGGGGCGGCAAAATCATAACTGGCTTTGTTGACGTTATCATAAAAATGAGAAGGAGTGGTGCCACCCACGGCCAGATACACGTCATAGCCATTACCTCCGTAGCCGATGACATGCCATGGTGCCTGATATGTTAATCCGTGTCGTCCGGCAGCACGATGGCGATAGTCGGTATACCATCCACACCACATTTCCGTGGTGTACCAGGGGCTGGTGCGGTTCTGCGAAGGCCATGGCCCGACGCCCGCGGGGCTGGCTCCGTGGTGCTGGCCGCTGAAAAACATGGGCACGGTGATGCCCAGCGAAATGGCTTTGTGATAAAGATACTGATAATACGGGTCAGGTAAAACGGCACCCCATCCGGCAGAGTCTTCATTTTCCAGTTGAACCATGATTACCGGCCCGCCATGGTTAATCTGATTGGCCGCAACAATAGGCAGGAGTTTGTCGAAATACTTGCCAACAGCGTGAAGAAATGGCGGATCGCCCTGTCGGATATTCATGCCGGGAATGAATTTGAGCCATATTGGCAGGCCGCCACTGTTCCATTCTCCATTGCTATAGGGGCCTACCCGCAAAATGGCGTAGAATCCCATTTTCTTCACCAAATGGAGAAATGCCGCAAGATTCCTTCGGCCACGAAAATTAAATTGTCCCTGGCGCGGCTCCTGATAGCTCCAAAAGATGTACGTTTGTACACAGTTAAATCCATCACGCTTCATTTTCAGCAGCCGATTTTTCCACAGCGCGCGTGGCACCCGCTCATAATGCAGTGAACCAGATGCCAGAAAAACCCGTTTACCGTTAATGATAAAACCGCGACCATCCAAATTGATAAACTTTCCCGCATTGCCGCGCGGCGGAAAAAACGAAGCACGCGCACGGTGGGGCGGCAACATGCCGATCGTCAAAAACATGATAACCAGCATCAGGTGATACAACGGCGGTGATGTCTTCTCAAGCGTATCGTTCGTTACTTGCTGTGTCATGGCGAAGTTTTATCCTTATGTTGGGCATGCTCCTTTTACTGGGAACGCGGTGTCGTCGTCAGGGCGGCCCCTGCTGGTTTACCTCTGCCGGTGGAAGCGTTGACTGCATGATCGCATCGAATGCGTGCCGATCCGCCGGCAGCCAAATGCATAATTTCCAACGCCAGCGTGCCAGGAGATGTTCTGGAAAATCGTGGGCCTCGGCGTAGCGGTAGGCCATGATGCGGTACGGCCATTGCATGGCGATATCTTTTGCGCTGTAAGAATGACGCTGATCGAGTAATTCCCAGAGTTGATACGACCGGCTGGCCGCGACCGCCGCGTCAGGTTTTGCGGAAGGGGGCCTGTAATCAGATAATGGCAGGCCATCAAGATTGGAATAAACATTATCGCTTTTCGGTCCGGCGACCGGATCAAGAAACATCCCCTGAACCGCCATATTAAGACTGCCGTTGCGGGCCAGACGCACCGGATAAATGCCGGGGCCCTTTAATAAGAAGGTGGTGTACATGCCACCCCAAAAATGTTTGATTCGGCTCTGCGCCAGGGGCTTGTCCGTTTGCCACGCAACGGCCGGGGGCAGGCCTTGAGAAAACACTTGGACGGTAAAGTCCCGCACCATGTTGAATCCACTTTCGCCGTCTTTATTATGGAAGTAAAAGGACAGGCGATACAGGCCTTTGGGGATGGTCACCGCCAGCCACATGTCCGGGCCTTGAAAGAATCGGGCATAATCCTGTCCATCGTCATTCCATTCGCCTTCAACCCGCTGTGCCATATCAGGATCATAAAGCGTGCGGCGGAGTGTGGAATGGTACCGGGCGACATAATAACGCATGTCCCCGGATTGCAGCATGTGCGGTGATGCTTCCTGGTCGATCCGTGCGTAGCCTGGTGGGCCAAAAAACTGGTCCTGGGCGGTCTGCATGTTCGGTCCGCCATCGCACAGCTTGGCATACGCCAGGCCGTAGTGCCCCAGCCAGTCTCCTTCAGTGCGCCAATCCGCACCAAGACTCGCGACTTGAACGGCCCTGCCTTGCCCGGCCTTCACCAATGCCATCATTGATTTAAGTGCAGCGGCGGTGGGGGGCCGAGCGCCGGCGGGAAAAGGGGGAGGCGCTTTTGGCCTTGGCGATGGTTTAAATGGCGCTACCGCTCCCTGTGGCAGTTGTGTTTTTACATGAAATAACCCGGATTCATAACCGCCCACAAGCATTCCTCCATTTGGCAGCGGTGCCATGGAATCAATAAAATCATGCGCTGTGGAATTGCCGGCTGAATCGGCACCCGGAAATATCCGGTTATTGTGCTGATTCAATATTTCAAAGCCGCCGGTGCGATGGCCTACCCAGATATTGCCATCCGCATCAGTGGCCAGAGACGTGACATAATCCGTCGATAGTAGATGGCGTTTAACCGTAGCGGAGGGCGATTTCCAGTGTGCGGGAACATGCCACATCCCTTTTACCTTCAGCGTAAAGTTGCGGCCACGGATAAATTGCCAGAGTTGGCCATTGTCCTCTCCGTAGGCCAATCCGGATTCGGTTCCAGCGTATACGCGGTAGGTTGGATGGCCATGATGAAAACCGCGCGGCACCACCACCAGAGCATTGACGCGATCATCCGGCAGGCCAACACCCCAGGCCGTAGTTGGTGGCGTGGCGGGGCCGGGGATGTGCGTCCAGGTTTTATAGTGATGTTTTGGTGAACCTGCGGCGATGCCATCACACTGCAAACCGACATACAGGGTGCCATCGGGCGCAAATGCCAGGCAGGAAAGTTGATTGGCCGGCAGGCCATTGGCCCGCGTGTAGTATTTCCAAGTGTTTTTATGAACACGATACCGAGTCATTCCCTTGGCGGTGGCAATCCAAACATCGCCATCAATGGGTGAAACCGCAATGGCAAACACGCGTTGCCCCAGTGGCCCCGCGCGAGAAGTCGTGGGCGCATCCGGGGTACTTATGTGCTGCCAGTGCGCGCCAGGCGTTCCCGGATTCAGCAGGCCGAAACCGGAGCTGCTGGAGTGGCCATAGCCCTGCCCCGCAATGAGATCATAATCCGTCCATTGTTTGCCGTTATAGACGCAAACCCCATGCCGTAAACTGCCGGCCCAGATTCGGCCCATGCCATCACATGCCAGAGCATAAACATTGTCGGGCGCAAAATTATGTTTGTTAAATCGCTGCCAACGATGTCCGCGCTGCTTGGCAGGATCGTAACATAAAACCCCCTGGCCTTCGGTACCGATCCACCATCGGCCACGCTGATCGAGTGTTAAAGCGGTGATCCAAGATGAATGCGCCCGCACATGACTGATGGAAGTAATTGTCATCGGCGCCTGCACGCCGGGCTGTAATTTGGGCAGGTGTTGCCGATAGGGAATTACTTTCGGTGTTGAAAGCTCATTGGCCATGGTCACAATTTCGGTTGCCGGCAGGCGGGGGGGAGGTATAACCGAAGGATTGACCATGACCGTACCGGATGTATTTTTGTCGCGCATCGCGGGTGCAACGGTAACGGCGTTGGGTAAAACCACAGAACTGCGATTTAATACCGTCAGCAAGATTACGAAAAGCACAACGCCGCAAAGCGCCGCTACCGTTACCATCAGGCCGGTTAGGATGGATTGCCGCATAAAAGACCTCCCTGACTAAAGGAGACAAATGGCACACCGGAAGCTTGATGGCACGACGTATATTGCCTGTTATGCTGCGCTTCCATTTGAATTCATTTTTCCTGCGGTGTATCTGTTCCGCGTGGCGATTGCATTTTCCCGATCAAAAGATTTTAGTATAGTCGTGTCTGGAAGCTGTAAAGTCAAATGGTCCAGAGGAATTGTCGTGGTGAAATAGGAATGTCAGTCCTGCGCCATTAAAGCAGCTTTCGTCCCGGCATAGGCGATCGGGCGTGTTGGCGGAGCACAGGGGCAGCGAATACTGGCTCAATTTGTTTCGGAACAGGCTCCCGTCGCGCAACTATTGGAATCAGGATTGTGCCATTAGAGTCAGCAGATACAATTAATTTCGACATCCAGCAATTTGCCAAGTTTATCGATTTTCTCGGCGATGTGTCCGATGCCGACAGCGCAATGGTGGGCCGGGCCATGGGCGTTCCAGGCTTCCACGAATTTCCTGGCGCCGATGCTAAAGCGGTAGCGGCTGTTGGTATTGCCGATTTCCAGTATCGGGCCAGCCACCGATTCGCCTTGTGCCGTCAGAAGCTTTAATTTTCCGTTGGCCGTCTGCACGACGGAAAGCAATGTAACCGGACCGCGTTTGACGGACATTTCCACGGATAATCCGCGGCCAACTTTGCCATGGTACACCTGCAATGGCCGCACTTTGGTTTTGCCCTGGGCGATGGCGATATGGCCGGGGCCATCATGACCCATCAGGACAACATCATCGTTAAAATCCATGGCGTAATATTCGGTAAATGAGCCTCCCGCTCCAAAGGTGTCCATGATTTTCATGGCCTGGGCGTTTTTAATTTCCATTTCCCCGGCAACGGGAATGCCCCGGGCGGTTAAAAGAGAGTTTCCCAGAATAATGGAGCTGATGGCATCTTCATTGGCGGGGTTGCCGGTGCCCATATAGTAATAGGCCATTGAGCCAAGCTGATGTTTTTCCACCAGTTGATCCAGTGCCACGCTGGTGCGGGCGGCACGATTCAACTCTTCAGGTGGGCAATCGCTTTGCACGTCAAAGACCTCGTGGAAGTACCCGACGCGCCGAGCAATTTCATCCGGAGAAACCTCGGCCCGTAGAGCTGCGAGTTCATCGACTTCCATGATTTCGATATGACCGCCGAAGCTTGCGCATTGCTGCGTGAGGTCACTGTAAATGTCCAACATGCCGCCGTAATAATGTCCCATCACGCCCAGGCGGTTGTGTTCCATGACGTATGCCACGCGCGCTGCATCAAGCCATTGATCGACCTGATTCCATACTTCGGAATCACCCTCCAACACGCCGGTAATCTGATGAAATGGGATGCCGCATCGATGAAATACATTGGCTATTTCCGGCACGGGGCACGCCTGGCACCACGCCAGCCATTCGCCGGTCATGGCGGTGCGATCACGCATGGCGTTGAAGGTGGCGTAATCCATGGCTGGCGCGGGAGCAAGGTTAAGAATAATCACCGGCACGTTTGCTCTGCGCACAACTGGTAATACCGTGGACGATAGCGCATAGGTGCTGACAAATAAAAATATGAGATCCACATCGGCTCGACGAAAATCGTGCCCGGCGTTGAGGGCCTTTTCCGGCGTATCAATGAGTCCAAGATTTACAATATTAATGTCAGGCCGTTTCAGCTTGCTTTCCACAACGCCCAGATAGCCTTCCAATCGTTGCTTTAAGCCCGCGAACTGCGACCAATACGCCTCCAGCCCGATGCCGAACAGGCCGACGCTAAGGGAATGCTTGTTCTCCGCAAATGTGGTCAACGTATTCATTTATGCTGTAATATCCTTAATTAGAGCGGCCTGTAACTTCACCGGGCCGATCAATCCTGATTCTGCCAGGGTGTCGTATTTGTTCCATAGTTGCCAGGTGGTAAAAATAAACCGTCCGGTGGGGCTGGGCTTGCCATCGAGCAGCCATTGCGGCCATTTCAGTAGATTTCCTCCGGGGGCGCGATCGCAATCTTCCGGTAACTGCTGATCGCCGATCAGGCGGTTGATCCATAAATTGGTAACTTGGATGTTCAGACTATTGCGCCCAGTTTTAAGCTTCGCCGTGACATCCATCTTAAACGGCGCCTTCCACAATATGCCTAGATCATGGTTGTTGAGTCTGACTTGCGCCATGACCGCAACTTGGCCTAAATCCAGATAAATCCGCCGATGTGCCGCCAGGAGTTCAGGCGGAATGTCAAATTCAGTCTGATATTCTCCGGTGCCGGAAAAATACCGGACTCCGGCATCGGAATGTTTGTTCCATGCGATAAGCTTGTCCAGATGTATCTGGCCCGGGGCGCCCCAGCCTGCGGGAAATTTTACGGTCCATGGCCCGTCAATGACAACGGGATCGGGAATATCAGAAACATTGATGGTCGAGTGTTGGCCGGAAGCAAGCAGGCATTTGTATCGGCCCGGCTGATCAACAATGGCTTGGAGTTTGCCATGTCTGTTCGTCTCCAAGGCAACAAGCTGATGAAATGCTGGGCCGATTGCAGTAAATGATACCCAGTTGCCGTCCTGAAATTGGACATGGCCCACATGACCATTGACTACGCAGTGAATATCAAGCGTCTTGACCACGTTGAAATCCGGATCTCCTCCGATGGCGGCAATACGCACCACCGGAAAGCTGGTGGTTCCATCATCGACGAGTTTTTGGACGATCTGCGTGACATCCTTCGTGACATCTTTAGTGCGCCGGGGAATACCGTAGGTAACGGAGGTGACTTTAATATGCGATCCGGGCGGGTGCATGAATCGCACCTCCTGCCCATCGTGCGCTTGTATGCGGTGTTTGTGACCATCCACCGTGTAGTGAATATCAAGCGTCTTGACCACGCCGGGATTCGGATCACCTCCGAGGGCCGCAACTCTTACTACCGGGAAATTAAATTGCCCGTCATCCACCAGTTTCTGTACAACCGCCGTTTCATGGCTGTTACGCCTGGCATTTTCCGGAACACCATAAGTTGCACTGAGAATTTTGACATGCAACGGCTTATGTGACTGTGGATTACTGCCTGCGGAAAGAATGATTTTTCCGTCACGGCTTATACTGTGGATAGACGGCGTGGCCCGGGACGATTTGCCATGACGAAAGACGACAAATACAGACTCTTTGGGCTGAAATGCAATTGGAATATCCGTCAGGCCGCCGGAGGTGCTATAAGCGGGAACCGGAGAAATGGCTCCCGTTTCCGGATACCAAAATTCCGGTTTAGCGCTGGTGGCACGGAAGGTGCAATTTGCCAGCATGGATGTTCCGACGTATGGAATGTTCCCTGACACGGCGCCATTGGCCACAAAATAAATATCCATATCAGCGGTACGCCGATGGTTCCATCGCACCAGGGGTTGATCGCATTGAAAATCAGGCTTTATGCCCTGCGCGGCCAATACCGCAGCGGCTGTTTTTCCCGAGGCAATCTTGCCGGTACCCCATAATTCTTCAGCAAGTTTTTCCAGTTCTTGGTCACAATGCGGAAAATCACTGAGGCTGGGCGATTTTTGTGGTCGTGGACCGATGACTGTCGCTCCGGCATCGACCAGTGTTTTTATTTTCCTCAGCAGTTGCGGCGTCATGGTGGGGGAATCGGGTAGCACCAGAATGCGGTACTTCATTCCGCCGGGCAGTGTCAACATGCCATTCTTGTATTCCATGCGGTTCAACACTGCCTCAGCCGGGCATCCGTCATAGTTGTAGCCGGGGCGTCGCGGCGGACTGCCGGGGCCGTTGTCGGGTGCGTTGAAAGATTGCGGTGCACCTTCCGGCTGCATGTAACAGACATCGGCGACAAAGTGTCCCTGCCGTAACAGATAGCAGCAACGGGCGACATAATCGTGCCACGGCTTGGATAAGTGCCACCACGTATTGGTTCGCTCATAATGCAGACCCCATGGTCCCATGGACATGCCCGGCGCGTAGTGCGGATTGGTCCATGGTTGCATGGCATAGCGGTGGAATACAAAACGGTTGACTCCTTCACAAAACGTCCAATCTCCAATATCTTTGACCACCGCCGGATGCCCCTGCCATTTTTCGTCGCTATCGGCGGTGAAGGTCTCTTGGCCGATGATGTTGTGGCCATAGACATGCCCGGCGGAAGTCATCTCCGTAACAGTGGAGCTGGAACCAAAACGCCCCCAGGACCAACATTCCGACATCGGCTCGGTCGCCTGCCCGCCATAACGCACATCATTGGCCGGTTCGCCGGCATATCCCTCAATGGATAGCCGCAGGCCATGTTTTGTGGCAATTTCACGCATGGTGCCGGCGTAGTTTTGCGCCACCAGATCGCCGATGGTGGCTCGCAAATCCCATAAAAAACGTTCCGATACCTCCAGGCTCTCGACGACTTGCCCAGTGATTACCGGCAAATAGGGTGTCAGGTCATAGCCACGCAGACGTTTGAAATCAGCGCGGAAAGTTGGTGTCCAATTCTGTGAGCCGGTTTCCCAGCTATCAATATGTGTGGAGACAAGCGTTTGTCCGGCCAGCGGGCCAATTTGTTTAATGATCCGCTCCATAAGCGAATTAAATTGGATTAACGTTGCCGCACGGCTGAGTTTATCGGTTTCCAGACCCAGCCCGCCCACCGGGGCTGGATGATTGGCCACACCGGTAGTGGTATGACCGAATCGCAAAACGGTCCATTGTCCGGGCGGAACATCCCATTTCAAATGGCCGGTATTATCCATAAGTGCCGAAATATCCCGCATAGAATTGGCGGCCACGATTTGATCGGCCTGAAGTGTCGGCCATTTTGCCGGTGCGGGAATGTTATCTTGGGCGGTAACGTCCGTCTGGTTATTGAGGTTGGAAATTGCGTAAGCCTTGGCCGGTGTTGGAAAAGCCAATACGGCAATATCAAGGTAAAAATTCAAATTTGCCTGCGGCTGCGGCAACACAGCATCGTACGGCTTGCCGCCCGCAACGCTGGTGCTGCTGCATACCACGCGCTGCATTGAAAGTTCGGGAGTTATCCATGGTCCACCGCTGCCGCACCAGCCCGCGTCATTGGTCATGTTGATGTGCATTCCCAGCCGATGGGCTTCGGAACATGCAAACTTAAAAAGTTCATACCATTTTGAATCACCAAACCTGGCCCCATTAAAGCTTGCCGGCGTGCCCTGGTCCACATCCATAATCAGTACACCGGCGATCCCCACCGCTTTCATTGCCTCCAAGTCGGCGGTAATACCCGCGTTCGTTACATTGACATCCAGCCAAAACCAGTAAACCCACGGCCCGCAGTCAAACGGCGGCGAGGCAAATGTGTCCGCCACCGCCTCGGGCGATGCAGATGCTGCGCGATCATCCGGTTTGGCCGATGCCGTTGCGGGACCGCCTGATTGCAGTATCAGTAAACCGGCCGCGGTTAGCCCGATTTGCCCGATAAAGTCTCGACGGTTCAATGAATTCATGATCTTGTACCCCTTGCTTGCGGCTTTGTGTCTGATGACGAGTCCGATTTCAACGCTTTGCATGCAGGGTTATTACCGCAACGCCCAGGCCGCCCAAGTGCAGGCTGTTGTTCGGCAGTATTTTCTGTGCCGGCGGGTGCTCGGCGGTATGTTGGTCTACCCACTGTTCGGTGGCACCGTGGTTCGCAGGCAGATTCAGTCGGACGCTTTGGTTGCGTTTGTTAATTATTAGAATTTTTCTGATCCCGGCAGGGGTAACAAATGCCTGAGCAAATACGCCTGGCGCGCTGACATGCGTCGCGATGATTCGATCACCGGGGCCAAAATTATCGTGCAGGAGCTCCAGCACGCGAAACCGCGCGTTGGGCACGCCGGTAGTCCAATTTACCATCGAGACGCTTGGGAACTGACTGGGATAACCAATAAGCTGGCTTTCTCCGGCAATTTGAATGCCTTGCCGCGCCATATGGGCGAACAAATACGCGTACATGGCGCCGCTTAAGTTCCAATACATATTGGGAATTGGCCGCGCGAGTTTGGGGGCGGTGTCAAAAGGTAGAATAGATCCGATTTCATCAATATCGGTTTGGGTTTGCGGTGAGAGTTTCTGCCGAATGGCCTGAATTTTCCGTACAGTGTTAAGAAATCCTTTCGCCTTGGAAAAGAAAATATGCGGCCAAGTTGCGGGTTTGTCCGTCGGTGCCGGGCTGGCGTAAAAATGATAGGAAATCATATCCAGCGGCGTGCCGGGAGCGTGATTGCGGGGGTTCAGGAAATACTTGAACCAAGGCAGATCATTGGATGGAGCCGCCAAGGCCAGAGCAACAAATTTGGTTTTCGGCGATACTTTATGAATTGCCGCGGTGATGGCGTCATACAGCCGGGTGTAGGTTTGTACATTGGTGTGATGCTCAAAATCGACTTCATTGAGCACTTCCCACCACGCGAAGTGATAGTGGTAGCCTGAGGCGTGCCAATGGCCATATTCATCGCGAAAACCGCCCCTGGTGTACCAGCTCACCAGACGGGCATAATAATCGGCAACCCTTTTCAGACCGTGTTTACGCAGTTGCGTACCCTGCTCATAACCCCAAAACACCTGATTCGGATTTGCCGGCCACACCACAGGTTTTGGCGTCTGGTACAGCCATTCCGGAATGGTGCTGAAATTCATAATCACCGGGTGGCCCGAGGTGGCCCGCATAAAATCTCGGACCATGGGATCAATAAGTTTGAAATTCCAGAAAGTCTTGCCATCAGCCGGTGGCTTAAGTTCCGCGACCGCCAACTGCGGATAAGGCAGCCACGGCACAAAGCGAACATCATTGGCCCCAAGCCGATGCAGTGCCTGAAAAGCCCGATGACTGATGGGCGATTCGGGCCGCAGCATCGGATTAACGACCACTTGCAGCGTGGGTGTGGTGGGCGACGTGCCAATCACATCCGACCAACTCGCCGATATGGCAGCAGGCCCGGCGGTTGCGTTGCTTTCTGTTAATATAGACACGGGAAACATCAATGCCACAATGGCCAGTATACGAAGCTGTAATCGAACGCATTGCATAAAAAAACTCCTCAAGCCAGACGCCGAAACGCATGACATCATTGTACGGCCTGCTTCCAAGTTGCCGCAAGATGCTTTAATATCGAATTTACGACACACCTGTGTCGGGAAAAAATAATATAAAATGGGGCGTAATGGTGATATATGCCAGATGGAAATAATCATAAAGTGATGAAAGGCGACACGCACTTCGGTTACTTTCCGGTCAATGACACCGCGATTGCCACGGGATTCTATCTCACCGGCGCCGGCGTTGAACGCATTGAACCTCGGCAGAGCTACCCGCTGGCGAACCATCCGGAGATGTATCAATTCACATGGAACGCGGGGCGAATTTTGCCGGAATATCAACTGGTTTATTTAACCGCTGGTGAAGGGGAATTTCAGTCGCATGAAACTGGCCGCGTTCGTATTAATTCCGGTACGTTCATGGTGCTGATGCCTGATGTTTGGCATCGCTATCGCCCTGATCCCAAAACTGGTTGGACAGCTTTTTGGATATCCTTTAATGGTCAGGTGCCACATTTCTGGCAACAGGCGAATCTGTTTTCGCCGGCATCGGCTCTTTTCCGAGGACTCAGCGATAAACTGCCCAAACACACACTGGAACACATTGTCAATCAAGCCATCGCGTCAGGAGGAAATCCGGGTGCGGCATCTCTTTCGGCTCTGGCATTCCTGGCGGATATGCTGTCGGTTGCGCGCTGTGATAGGGTCGATTTAGCTGCCACCGCTTCTTCAGTCAATCCGGCTTTGCTGTCTGATCCGATGCTGCGGGAAGCCTTGGAGCTTATTTGGAATCACAGCCATCGGGATTTATCCGTGCAAGTTATTGCACGGCAGATCGGCGTTACGACGCGCACGCTGGAACGTCACTTCCGCCAGACATTGGGAAAAACTGTGCACGAGGAATTAACCGTGTGTCGCGTCAGCCGGGCGGAACTCATGCTCCGCAATACCCATCTGCCCATTAAGCGTATTGCCTATGCCGCCGGCTTTTCCTCCTCAACGCACCTTTCCGTGGTGTTTCAACGACAGTTCGGGCAAACGCCCGGGAAACTCCGCCGATCCGCAAAAAGAACGGTATAAAACATGCGACATTCCGCGCGCTTTGGTAATATGAAGAATATGAACAGGCGATTAGATGTTGGGCGCCATGTCGTGTTGTTTTCCGGACGCGTGCAGGGCGTGGGGTTCCGGCAGACAACCGTTGAACTATCTAAGTCGTATAAAGTGCATGGCACGGTGTGTAACTTGCCCGACGGGGCGGTGGAATTGATCCTTGAAGGGCCGACGGAGGATGTTGAAAAGCTCCTGCAGGAGATTAAAGCGCGGTTCGCGGGATATATAACAACCGTTACCCGACGAACCGAGCCGTTACAGGGTTTGCTCCCACCGGTGCGAATAATATGGTAATATCTGGCTTGTTGTTCAGGTTTTACTGGCAAGGTTAAAGAGGATCGCGTGACAAGACTAACCAAGGCGTACATTATCGTAATGGCCATATTGATTGCGTTGACGCTCGTGGTGGCTGTTTGGCATTCGCATGTGGTAACGTCGGCGGAAGTGGCCGTGAATTATGCGGGCCATGCCGGTAAGAATAACGGTGGTGTTGCTTCCAATTATGCCAATATGACGGCCACAGAAGCCAATAACCTGCGATTCTTTCTGGTAGTTTGCGGTTCCCTGACGGCAGCCGTGGGGATTTGGGGACTCATTGAATATATCATTTTGCCGCTCATTAACTTAAGCCGTATCGGTGCTATAACGCAAGTAACCTATCATGAGGCGCTGTATCAGCCGTTTACGTTAATTGTCTTTGCGATGTGTATAGCGGCAATTGTCATTACCGCGTTCGTGCCATTTAACACTTTTGGTGAAGATACCAAAATGTATCGGGACGTCGCAATGTCGTTTGTGCTGATGTTTATTTTAATCATCATGGTGTTTGCCACGGCAAAAGTTATTGATGAGGAAATAGAAAATCGCACCATGCTTACGCTCATGAGCAAACCGGTAGCACGCTGGCAGGTCATCATTGGTAAATATCTGGGTATCGCCTGTCTGATGTTTGTCACGATGGCAATATGCACCATTGCAGCGGCGGCCTGCGCTTGGTTGCGGTATTTCTCGGATCAGCGTATTGATTTATCTGTGGCGTCCTATGCCGGGCAGCAGGCCTTATATTGGGCCAATGATATGGCCGTTATCGCTTTGATTCCGGCGTTTGTACTGCAATTTATGGAATTGGCCACACTGGCCGCCATCAGCACCGCGATTGCGACACGCTACAGTCTGGCTTTGAATATGACCGTTATTGTGGTGCTGTATATCGGAGCCAATCTGACACGATTCGCGCCTCTTTTGCACCTGGGGGCACCATGGCAGACACTGGTGAACAGCGGCAGTTATTTTCTGCCGTACCTGACCAATTTTGATATCAATCAGGCGCTGATCTATCGGCCTATTTCCATGCCCGGACATTACCAGGGGCCTGATGCGCCTACATTGGGGCAGGTGGTCGGTTATGTCAGCATGGCATCGGCATATGGTTTAATGTATATCGGCGCGGCTCTAAGTATTGCCGTGGCATTGTTCCGCAATCGGGAACTTACTTAACAATTTTGGGTCACGCATCGCCCAGACTTTTAGAATAGATCGCATCCGGGGTCATTGCAGTCCGCTGCCGCCGGTTAATGGCAGGTGGATTTTTTTTGGTGTCGCAACATTGAGGTCTTTGGCGCGTTGGTATTACAGGTAACGGCGTTTTGAGATTTCGGCTGCGACAAATGAATAATATCAGGCCTGTTAAACGGATTGCTTTTTTACCATTGGCTTTTTTCCCCGCGGCGGCGCTGATTGGCCTGCTGGCGCTGGTATTTAATTTTTCCACACCGCGTGCCGTTGCCGGCATGTTTCCGCCATTGCCTGCGGCCAGGCCATTTATCAATTTTGACGGCAAAGGCTTTATCATTCACGGCAAACGGGTTTTTGTCGCATCGGGCAGCTTGCAGTATGAACGCGTGCCGCGGGCGTTGTGGGCCAATCGTCTTTTGAAAATGAAACGCGCCGGGTTTAATTGTGTAGAAACGTATGTTTACTGGAATTTTCAAGAACCGCGCAAGGGGGAGTTTGATTTTAAGGGACGCCATAATTTGCAGGCGTTTTTAACACTTGTAAAAAATATGGGCTTTTATGCCATTTTGCGCGTGGGTCCTTATGATTGTGGCGAGTGGGATAGCGGCGGATTTCCCGTGTGGCTGCGCTTTATTCCCAACTTGGCCATACGCGAATACAACAAGCCTTTTATCAGCCAATTGGGGAAATATTTCGATAAATTGTTGCCTATTGTGGCCGCGAATCAAATTAATCACGGCGGCCCGGTGATTATGATGCAGATGGAAAACGAAGATCGGCAGGGGTGGGGTGCGGTATTGCCGAACAAGTATTACAAATTCATGTTTCATAAAGCCCGGCAGCAGGGCATTGAGGTGCCCATGTTTTTCAGCGGCATGCACCATGGCTTTAGTCCCGCCGGCGTCGGCCCATGGAGCAGCAAAGGGCGCATATCGCCATGGTTCACCACGGAAATGTGGACCGGATGGTTCACGCAATATGGCACGGCTCCACAAGCCAATGGCGGCTGGTTTGGTCCGGCCAAACTGACACATGTAGCAATGTGGCGGGTGATTGCGTATGGTGGCAATGGTTACAACGCTTATATGGCGGTGGGGGGGACAAACTTTTCCCATTGGAATTGCTCGACCGTCCGGGCGAGTTATGATTTTGCAGCGCCAATTGGTCAGGGGGGAGACCTTCGCCCCTTATATTACACTTATAAGGCGGCCAATTATTTCGCCCGATCCTTTCAACGCATTTTAGAAGACAGCGACAACGCAACAGCGCAATACCGTGGTTTTGCTCCACATGCCGCCGTGTACGCCCGTAAAAGTCCGTTTGGAACGCTGCTGTTCTTGAGCAATTTCAATAATACGCCGCTGCAAACCACGCCGCGCGGTGGTGTTCCACTGACAATCAATCCCAACGCCGTTGTTCCAGTTGTATTGAATTACCCGATTAATAAATTCCTGACGATCCGCCGCCTTTATGGTCGAACCCTGGGATTTGTGCGGCAAGGTCGTTTTACCACGCTGGTCATGTTTGGACCTTCCGGTTCACAGGGGATGCTGCAAGTGCACACAGCCTTGCCCCTCTCCGGTAAAGTCACCGCGGGATTCCAAAAGCTTCCCGGCAAACCCAACACGCTGTCATTAAGTGTGAAATATGCCGCCGGACCGCCACGGATTTTTACGCTGAAAACCGGAAAGCAAACCCTGCGGGTTCTTGTGGAAAATCTCTCTGCGGCGCGTCGCACCTGGTTTATAAATTACGTTCACACGCCATGGGTTGTTTACGGGCCGCAATATATCGGTGCAATTGATCATTCGCCCGGTGGTTTTACCATGCAAACCCGGGATCGGCCCGGTAGCGATATACAATCTGCCCTGGCTTTTGGCCCTTCACGTATGCCGATACCATTCGCTGGCGCTGCGGCCACAAATATATCCCACTTTTCCGCCGCCGTAACACCATCCTTGCAGTCTTGGCAGATGCGTACGGCCACGGCACCGGCGCAGGTGAACTTTGACGATAAAAAATGGCTCCCTGTCCGACGGCCCAAGCCCATGGGGGCGGATGATTATCCCGGTGCTTATGAATGGTACCGCACGACAATTATCGCTGCGTCTTCAGGCCGATTCATCATGACCATGAATCCGATAAAAAACTATGGCGAATTTTTTGTGAACGGAAAGCTGGTGCAAACTGGATCACCGCGCATCTTGAATATACAGTTGCATCGGGGGGCGAACACACTGGCTGTTTTCACGGTGGACGAAGGTCGTCCAAAAAATTGGGGCTGGATCGGTCCTTATAACCGCGTCAATGCCCGTGGTTTATGGGGTGATGTGCATTTAAGTTTGCCGCATGTCGCAGCCGTGAAAATTCATGACTGGGTGGGCACCACACTCAAACTGTCTTATACGCAGGCACTCGCCGCAATCGCTGCAGAGAAAATGAAGCCATTATGGAAAAAATGGACACCTCGGCATGGTCAGCTTGTCTGTCCACCGGCAACGCAATGGATTCATGCAACATTTCCGGCAATCGCCGCCACCCGACTGGTGCTGAACTTCCAGCATTTGCCGGCTAATTCCGCAGTGTTTCTCAATGGTCATCGCGTGACGCTGTTGACTCCCCAAAAAGGCCTGTTGCACATTGTGCTCGGCGGCGGCTGGAACAAGAAGGCCCCCAATACGTTGGGAGTTCTTATGGAAAATGTGGGATCCCAAAATATAAATATTGGTCCCATATCTATAAGTCAATGGGATCAAACCCCAGCGTTGCCCCAGGGCGGAATAATTGAAAACTGGCGTATGCACGGTGGCATCGGGCGGCCTGACACCACCATAGGCTGGAAACCTTTTACAACCGCTCCCGGCGTGCCAACGTTTTACCGCGCCACATTCAACTACCAGCCAAATCAGGGGTCTCTGCATCTGGTGCTGCGCGCCGCATGGACTGGTCTTGGTGGCGGATATATGTGGATTAATGGTCACAATCTGGGGCGCTATGTGGATCCGGTCATGCCCATGGGGTTGTATATTCCGTCGTGCTGGCTGAAATCCGGCAGCAATTCGCTGGTGATTTTTGATGAACGCGGTCACTCTCCCGATGGTGTGCATCTGGTAATCGAGCACACCGCCTGCCGACGACTTGTGACATTAAGGGGCCGCCAAGAAGTAACGTTTACAAATATGACGCCGGGATTTTGGCGTCTGGCAAGACGCCCGCGAGGAGCATATCCGCATGGATACGTAACGAGCGGGCAACGCGGCCAGAGGTCAAAAGACCAAGTCAGATTGGAAAGGTTATTTCTTGGCGGCCCCTAAGCACTTCGGGGTGATAATGGTCGGCAGTGTGGCCGAAAAGTAGCCGCAAACCGGTGATTAAGCGCACCGGCAACCGGGAGATTCTCCCGGAACTCATCGGGAGGTTTATTCTTGCGGACGCTGCATAACTATTACCGTCTACTGATGCCGCAGTATCGATCCAGTATATTTTCTCTTGCTGTTATGATCCTGGTTGCGCCCTTTCTGGCCACAGCGTACCCCATAGCCGCATTCGGTCCGGAAGATGTTGGAATGTTTCCATCAACGGTGGCTGCCAGCCCTTATATCCATTTTGACGGAAAAGGATTCGTTATTACCGGCAAGCGCGTTTTTATCGCCTCTGGCAGTATGGACTATGCCCGTGTTCCGCGTGCCTTATGGGCGAGCCGATTGTTGAAAATGAAACGCGCCGGATTTAACACCGTTGAGACATACATTTTCTGGAGTTATCAGGAACCACGTGAAGGACAATTTGATTTCAAGGGGCGTCACAATTTGGCGGCGTTTCTTACACTGGTGCATAAACTCGGCCTTTATGCAATTCTTCGCGTTGGGCCTTATTGTGACGGTGAATGGAATCAGGGAGGCTGGCCCGTTTGGCTGCGATTTATTCCTGGTCTCGCCGTGCGGGAAGCCGATAAGCCGTTTTTAAATGCGGTCAACAGTTATTTCAATAAACTCCTGCCAATTGTTGCTGCCAATCAAATTAATCATGGCGGTGCGGTGATTATGGTGCAGTTGGAAAATGAAGATTCGCAGGGCTGGGGCAATGTTTTACCCAATGGATATTTCAAATTTCTTTATACCAAAGCCCGGGCCATAGGCTTGGATGTGCCGATGTTTTTCAGCGGTATGCACCATGGTACCAATGCCGCCGGAGCTGGCCCGTGGAGTACACGCAATCGCACCTGCCCCTGGTTGACAACGGAAATGCACACCGGATGGTTTAATTTATACCGCACCCATCCGCCGTGGTTAAGCCGACTGACCCATCAGGCAATGTGGCAGGTAATTGCCTATGGTGGAAATGGTTACGATGCGTATCTGGCGGTGGGAGGCACCACGCCCTCGTTTTATGTAAATGGGCCGGTCGGACCGAGTTATGATTTTTGCGCACCAATCGGACAAGCCGGTGACTTACGGCCACTTTATTACATCTACAAAACCGCCAATTATTTCGCGCGAAGTTTCCAGCGTATTATTGAAACCAGCGTCAACGTGCGGCATTTGAGCCGAAGTGTTCCGCGGGGCGTTCGCGTTTTTGAGCGAAAAAGTTCCAATGGCGATATCACGTATTTTCAGAATCTCTTCTATGCGCCGGTGCGCGTTGCGCTGCCCGGTAACTGTTCGCAGATCATTGCCGGGGGCCATCTGTTTCCGGTTATTTCAACGTTCAACATCAATAAGACATTTGCCCTGCAATTGAGTTGTGCCCGGATATTTGGCGTTTTCAAGCAATCTTCAACAACCTCACTTGTGGCCTATGGGCCGCCTGGTTCCACGGTGCTCTTTCACCTCGGCGTGAATGCCAGGATCATGTATAAATCGCCGGCATATACGCCGTCTGTTTCAATTCCGTCTGACCTGACGCTCCGCGTAAAAGTGCCGGCACGTGGCCCTGATATCTACAGCATAAAAACGGGAAAGAAAATCCTGCGTATCTTCGTGGAAAGCCGCCAAACCATGCGCCACACCTGGTATCTCCATATAAGCGGCAAGCCGGCGCTGGTTTGCGGGCCGGATTATCTGGGCTTCGCATCGGATATTCGTGGGAACATCGTCTTGGATACTCAATCGCCCTTGGACGGCAAAGTGCATGGAGCCAGAATCTATTTTGCCAATTCATCCCGGCCTGTCTTGCTTCATACTGCCGCGCGCAACACGCCATCTAAAGATGATCCTGTAAACGCTCCGACATTAGGGCCTTGGAAACTGCGATTGGCGGATGGCCCGGCAATGCCCCGCTACCCGGACCAATCATGGATAAGCGCTGTTAATCCTGTGCAGATGGGTATCGGAGATTATCCGGGTCTGCATCAGTGGTATCGCGCTAAATTCTCCGTGGCGGACGCCGGAAATTATCGGATTGTGTTTTCAGGCATGCGGGATAGCGCGGACGTATTTATCAATGGCCACCTTGTGGAAGCTGGACGGAAGCAGATAGTCAACGTGCGTTTGGCCGCGGGCGCTCATACGCTTGCGGTGTTGGCGATTTCGCACGGAAGGCCAAAATTATGGACATATATTGGCCCATATAATTCCATTGCATCGATGGGTATATGGGGGCACGTCAAGCTCTTTGCTCCCGGAACCAAGGCCAAGCCCGTACTGATTCAGCACTGGCGCATGCGTGGTGGCATTGGGCGGGAAAATAGGGCATCCGGTTGGCGGGCGTTCTCCAAAGCGCCGGGCGTGCCGGCATTTTATCGCACCAGTTTCAATTATCAGCCCAAGATCGGCGCGCTGCACCTGGTGTTGCGGGTGGCTTGGGGAAAGTTGGATGGCGGATATATGTGGATAAATGGCCACAATCTGGGGCGCTATCCGGATCCGTTTATGCGCATGGGATTGTATATTCCATCCTGCTGGCTGAAATCCGGCAAAAATTCGCTGGTGATTTTTGACCAGCGTGGAAACAATCCACATTCGGTCCATTTGGTTATCGAACACACTGCCAGCCGAAAGTACGTCTCGCTGCAAACCCGTTCAAGACCGTAGGAAAAAATCGCAAAGCTTTGCATGCGCTGTATGAAATGGGGTCTGCCAAATTTTCAGCGGATGTTCCACCAAAATGTGCCGGACTGCGCCACGATAATGCGCAATAAAATCAACGTGTTTTGCGTCTTGCCTGCAGCTTCTTTCTCGTGGCTACTTGGACGCCACGGCGCGGAAGCGCTTCAGGCATGACGACTTGGGCCTTTT
>Ga0080006_1113318_pt1 | contig 31929 bp, 31 predicted proteins | sample RS3BMetagenome_FD_69209 | JGI IMG/M metagenome (GOLD analysis project Ga0080006, IMG submission 69209) | Ferric oxide microbial mat and aquatic microbial communities from Rainbow Spring, Yellowstone National Park, USA - RS3B (SPADES... ...
ACCAAGTACCGGCAGAACTTCTCCCACCCGACCTGGACGTTCGAACCCATCACCAGGTTGGGGGTGCGGCCCGCCCACGCTTCTTTTTTGGGACCGATCTTCTGGCGCCACCGCCACTTCATCGCCAGCCCGCCCAGCATGACGGCCTCGCTGGAGCCGATGGTGGACACGCCGCAGGCGCTGGACGGGTCGTCGTCTTTCAGCTGTTCGGCGTGGAACAGGTCGGCGACCATGCAAACGCAGCGCTGCTCGATGGCCGCGGTCGCCGGGTACTCGTCCTTGTCGATCAGGTTCTTGTCGAACGTCTCGGCCATCAGTTTCCCGGCCTCGGGGTCCATCCAGGTGGTGACGAAGGTGGCCAGGTTCAGCCGCGAACTGCCGTCCAGCATCAGCTCGTCTTGGATAAAGCGATAGGCGGCCTGGGGATCCATCGAGTCGTCGGGCAATCGCAGCGCGGGTATCGGAGCGGTGAATAGCCGACCGGTGTAGGCGGGCGCGATCGCGTGCACGGGCACGGACGGATGTTTGGGCACTAGGGGTTCCTTTCTGAGTGCTGCGAAGTCTTTGCAGTCTTTCCGGCGCTACAGAGCGGCCAGAGCGGCCCGGATGTGCGGAACCATGCGGGACGACGACGTCGGCGCGTCGCCGGGTCCCGGGTCGGCGGCCGACAGCGCCGCCGCGCGGGCGTGCACGAAGGCCGCAGCCGCGGCGGCCTCACCGGCCGGCAGGCCGGAGGCCAGCAGGGCGCCGATCATCCCGGACAACACATCGCCGGAGCCGGCCGTCGCCGCCCAGGACTGCCCGGCGGGGTTGAGGTACACCGGCCCGCCGGGGTCGGCGATGACGGTGACATTTCCCTTGAGCAGCACGGTCGCGCCGAACCTGTCGGCCAGCGTCCGGCACGCGCCGACCCGGTCGTCTCCCGGAGGGTTACCCGCCAAGCGGGCGAATTCACCGGCGTGCGGGGTCAGCACCGTCGGCGCGGCGCGATTCACGACGAGTTCGGGATGGGCCGCCAGCATGGTCAGGCCGTCCGCGTCGACGATCACCGGCAGGTCGGTTTCCAGCGCGAACCACAGCGCGGCGGCGCCGGTGTCGTCAGTGCCCAGCCCGGGCCCGACGACCCACGCCTGCACCCGGCCGGCCGCAGCCGGGGTGGGCGACGCGATCACCTCCGGCCAGTGCGCGAGTACCTCGCGGTGCGCGCTGCCGGCGTAGCGGACCATGCCGGAGGTGGCCGCGACGGCGGCGCCGGTGCACAGCACCGCGGCGCCCGGATACGTCGACGAGCCGGCCATCACACCCGTCACACCCTGGGTGTATTTGTCGTCGCGCGGGCCGGGCACCGGCCAGCGCGCGGCCACGTCGCCGGCCTCGAAGCCCAGCATGTCCGTCGCGGGCAGGTCGAGCCCGATGTCGATCAACTCCACCCGGCCGCAGTCGGCGAGCGCGTGCACGGGTTTCAGCCCGCCGAAGGTGACGGTCAGCGTGGCGTGCACCGCGGGGCCGGGGATCGCCCCGGTCGCCACATCGATGCCGCTGGGGGTGTCGACGGCGACCACCGGGATTGCCGGGCGGCCCGGTCTGTTCACGTCGGCGAACAACTCGGCGGCGGCCGGTCGCAGCGGCCCCGCGCCGGAGATGCCCACCACCCCGTCGATGACGAGGTCGGCTGTCGGCGAGACCCTGTCAACGACGCGGCCACCGGCCTTCAAGAACGCCGCCAGCCCCTTGGGGTGGGTGTGCGCCGGGTTGAGCAGCACCGCGTCGGCGGCCGCACCGCGGCGGCGTACGAACGTCGCCGCCCACAGGGCGTCGCCACCGTTGCCCCCGGAGCCGACGATCGCGCACACGCGGCGGCCGGCGATCCCGCCGGTTCGGGCCGTCAGTTCACCGAGAATCTGGGTGGCCAGTCCGAAGGCCGCGCGTCTCATCAGGGCACCGTCGGGCAGGCTGGCCAGCAGCGGGGCTTCCGCGTCGCGGATCGCGTCTACAGAGTAGTAATGGCGCATCACAGCAAGCATTCCATGCCGCTGCCGGTTGTCCCACCGTCAGGCGAACCCCCCGGTGTTCTGCGCCGCCGGAAGGCGCGTCTGATCCGCGCCGGGTTCAACTGTCCGCCGCTCTTGGCGCGAGCCATCGGGTAGCAGCAGAGGCCGATGAGGACCGAGGTGAAGTGGCCGATCGCGGTGAAGTTGAGTTCGATGCGGTCCATCGTGAGCAGCGGGAAACCGAAGGTGAGAAACATCAACCCGAGATAGCCCCAGCGCCAAGGCCGCGCGACGTGGTACGCCAGCACCGCCATCACGCCGACCAGGAAGTAGCTCACCCCGATGTCGCGAGCGTTGACGAACCGCTCCGCGGCGGCGCGTTCCTCGATCGCGAAGTAGAGCAGGCCCTCGCTGATGTAGGTGGCCAGGATGTGGGAAGTCAAACCTACGGTGAGCCAACGCAAATGACCGAGCCAGCGTTCGGCGGGCGCGAGGAAAAGGCTGAACAGCAGCAGGTAGGGTTCCAGGTCCCTGCCGTCGATCCACAGCAGGCTGGAGAACAGCACATCGAGCGGATCCCGCGCCAACCCGCGGATGTTGGTGGAGTGGTGCAGCAGCATCATGTGCAGTTGCGGGTTCGGAAGCGCCCACTGGATGAACGTGGTGATCGTCAGCACGAGCAGCCAGCCGTATGTCAGCGGCGCACCGGTGACGAAATGCACTACCGCGATACCCGTGCGTCGCAGTCGCGCGGGCGCCACCGAGGTTTTCGCCACAAGCTCAACCTTCCCATGCATGGGGTGTTGCGACGGAGAATTCCGGTGGCAGAGGCTCGCGGGCCTGCGCTGCCCTATTCGACGGTGACGGACTTGGCCAGGTTTCGCGGCTTGTCGATGTCGTAGCCGCGGGCCCGCGCGACCGACGCGGCGAATACCTGAAGCGGGATGGTCGATAGCAGGGGCTGCAAAAGCGTTGACACCGAGGGTATCTCGATCAAGTGGTCGGCATAGGGGCGGACGGTGTCGTCGCCTTCTTCGGCGATCACGATGGTGATCGCGCCGCGGGCCTGGATCTCTCGGATGTTGGAAAGCAGCTTGGCGTGCAGCACGGCCGATCCCTTGGGCGAAGGCATGACGACGATCACCGGAAGATCCTCTTCGATCAGCGCGATCGGGCCGTGTTTGAGCTCGCCGGCGGCGAATCCCTCCGCGTGCATGTAGGCCAATTCCTTGAGTTTGAGCGCACCTTCCAGCGCGACCGGATAGCCGACGTGGCGACCCAGGAACAGGACGGTCGGGGACTGCGCGAACCGGTAGGCCAGGGCGGCCACCGGCTCGATCCCGGCGATCACCCGGGCCACCAGTTCCGGCATCGCTTCCAGTTCGCGGTATTCGCGCTCCACTTCGTCGGGGTACTTGGTGCCGCGAGCCTGCGCAAGCGCCAGCCCCACCAGGTAGTTGGCCGCGATCTGCGCCAGGAACGTCTTGGTCGAGGCCACGCCGATCTCCGGCCCGGCGCGGGTGTACAGCACCGCATCGCATTCGCGCGGGATCTGCGCACCGTTGGTGTTGCAGACGGCCAGCACCTTGGCCTTCTGCTCCTTGGCATGCCGGACGGCTTCCAGCGTGTCCGCGGTTTCGCCGGACTGGGAGATGGCGACCACCAGCGTGCTGCGGTCCAGCACGGGGTCCCGGTACCGGAATTCGCTGGCCAGCTCCACCTCCACCGGCAAACGGGTCCAGTGCTCGATCGCGTATTTCGCCAGCAGGCCGGAGTGGTAGGCGGTACCGCAGGCGACCACGAACACCTTGTCGACCTCGCGCAGTTCCTGGTCGGAGAGCCGCTGCTCGTCGAGGATGATCCGGCCGTCGACGAAATGCCCCAGCAGGGTGTCGGCCACCGCGGCGGGCTGCTCGGCGATCTCCTTGAGCATGAAGTACTCGTAGCCGCCCTTCTCGGCGGCGGCCAGGTCCCAGTCGATGTGGAAAGGGCGGAAATCGCGCCCGGCCTGCAGGTTGTCGTTGCCGTCGAAGTCGGTGATCCGGTAGCCGTCCGCGGTGAGCACGACGGCCTGGTCCTGGCCGAGTTCGACGGCTTCGCGGGTGTGCGGAATGAACGCCGCTATGTCCGAGCCGACGAACATCTCGCCATCACCGATCCCGAGCACCAATGGTGTCGAGCGGCGGGCGGCGACGATCATGCCGGGCTCGTCGGCATTGGCGAACACCAACGTGAAGTGGCCCTCGAGCCGGCGCAGCACGGCCAGCACCGACGCGGCGAAATCGCCGGCGCGCTCGCCGAGCCGGTATTCCCGGGCCACCAGGTGGACCGCAACCTCGGTGTCGGTGTCGCTGGCGAACTCCACGCCGGCCGTCTCCAGCTCCTGGCGCAGGGTCGCATAGTTCTCGATGATGCCGTTGTGGACGACGGCGATCTTGCCGGTGGCGTCGCGGTGCGGGTGGGCGTTGCGGTCGGTGGGGCGTCCGTGGGTGGCCCACCGGGTGTGACCCAGGCCGGTGGTGCCGGCCAACAAAGCCCCGGAAGCCCGGGAATCTGAAGCCATGTCGGCCACGGCCTCCTCGAGGTTGGCCAGCCGGCCCGCGCGACGACACACTGTCAGCCCACCGTCATCGCCGACCAGCGCGATGCCCGACGAGTCGTACCCGCGGTACTCCATTCGGCGCAGCGCGTCCATGACGATCTCGCGGGCGGGCCGCTGCCCGACGTAGCCGACAATCCCGCACATTCTGACCAGGGTAGTGCAGTCCCACCCGCGAAGCGTTCGCGCCGAACCGATCCTGCGGTGGCTTTAGCAGGCCTACCTGAGGAAACGCCCCGCGTGACCGAACCTCGCCGCCGCTTTTGGACCGGCCCTGCAGGCGCCCCGGCCGTCCGTCGGGTTCCGGGGCCGGCAACACAGGGCCGGTAAGCCGCCCGCCGGCGCCGTGGTCGGTATACGCGGAACCTCATACCGCCCCTGAAAGGTAAATTTTTTTCACCTTTTGTATTCGAGTTGTATTCGAGACGTTTCCCCCAAGCGGCATGAGTCCCGGCAACGTCCGCCTTAAACTCACGAATAGCAGCTAACGCTGGCCAACAATTTATGCATGATTGGATTCCGCGGGGAGGACCTAGCCCAGACGCCCGCCTGACTTTCACCCACAGATCCTGACTTCCACCCACAGATTAGGAAAGAGGCCGATCAGACCACCGAGATGCCATCAACAAGACAGACGCACGAGCACTAGCGGCCTTGGCGCACCTCGTCAGCAGGCCCTGAATGTCCGGCAGCAGCGCGTAGCAGATAAACGCCAGAAACGACATTGAATAAAATATTCGGTTAACGCGCCGTTAATTGAACCGCCCAGAAGGCACGGTGAACGCCCCGCCAGCGTCAAGGGACGCCAACTTCGAGGGAAGAGTCATGACTGCACTTTTGCACGACGATGTGGCGCCCCCGGTGCCCGCGGTGCCCGCACCGGGCTCCACGCCGCGGCAGGCCAGGCGGCTCCGTCGCCCTGCCGGTGGCGACCCATTGGTGGAAGCCGCCGCCCGTTTACTGAGCATCCCGCTGCGCCACATGTACGCGGTGCTGTGGCGGGTGGGTCTGATCGAGGTCACGGCTTAGCACATCGTCGGCCTCCGCGGATACGCTAACGTCGACGCGTGGCACGCATCCGCAAACTCGTCGCCGCCCTCAACCGCCGCGGCCCGCATCGCGTTTTGCGTGGCGATCTGGCGTTCGCCGGGCTGCCCGGCGTCGTCTACACCCCCGAAACCGGGCTGAATCTGCCCGCCGTCGCTTTCGGTCACGACTGGCTCGCCGGTGCCGCGCGCTATTCGCGCCTGCTGGAGCACCTGGCTTCATGGGGCATCGTGGCCGGCGCCCCCGACACCCAACGCGGCCTGGCCCCCTCGGTACTGAACTTCGCCTTCGACCTGGGCACGGCCCTCGACATCGTGTCGGGCGTACGCCTCGGTCCCGGCAAGATCAGCGTGCATCCCGCCAAGCTGGGCGTGATGGGCCACGGATTCGGCGGCTCAGCTGCCGTGTTCGCCGCGGCCGGAATGCCCGCCAAGCCTGCAGCGGCCGTGGCCATCTTCCCCACGGTCACCCGCCCCCCGGCTGAGCAGCCGGCCGCAACTCTGAAGGTCCCGGGCCTGATCCTGACCGCGCCGGGAGATCCCAAGACGCTGAACTCCAACGCACTGGCGCTTTCTGCCGCCTGGGGTGCGGCCACGCTGCGCATCGTCAGCAAGGCTCAACCGGGCGGCCTGGTCGAGGGCCGGCGACTGACGAAGACGCTGGGGCTGTCCGGGTCGCACCGCAAGACACAGCGATGGGTGCGAACGCTGCTGACCGGCTACCTGCTGTACGCGCTCGGCGGCGACAAGACGTACCGCGACTTCGCCGATCCGGATATCGCATTGCCGGGGACGGGCCGCGTCGACGCCGAGGCGCCCCCGGTGGCCCTCGAGGAGAAGATCGTCGCCCTGCTGAAGTGACTCGCCCCGGCGCGGACCGCGGTACTCGTGATATCTGTCTGTGATGCGAATCGGGATCGCTCTGGACTATTCGACCGGCTTTCACGAGGCCGTCGACCGCGTCGTCGAATTGGAGAAGTCGGGCGTCGAGGTCGCCGTTGTCGCCGAAGCCTATTCGTTTGACGCCGTCAGCCAGCTCGGGTATCTGGCCGCGAAGACGAACAGCGTCGAGCTGGCCTCCGGCGTGATCCCCATCTATGTCCGCACGCCGTCGTTGCTGGCGATGACCGCCGCGGGCCTGGACTTCGTGTCCGACGGACGTTTCCGGCTCGGGATCGGCACCTCGGGACCGCAGGTGATCGAGGGGTTTCACGGGGTCCCGTTCGACGCCCCCTTGGGCCGCACCCGCGAGGTGGTGGAGATCTGCCGGAAGGTGTGGCGCCGCGAACGGTTGCAGTACACCGGGAAGCATTATCAGATTCCTTTGCCGCCGGATCGCGGGACGGGCCTGGGCAAGGCCCTAAAGCTCATCAATCATCCGGTGCGCGAACGCATTCCGATCACGATCGCATCGCTGGGCCCCAAGAACGTCGAACTCACCGCCGAGATCGCCGAGGGCTGGCAGCCCGTCTTCTACCATCCCGAGAAGGCCAACTCGGTGTGGGGCGATGCGCTGGCCGCCGGGTTTGCCAAACGTGATCCCGCGTTGGGGCCGCTGGACGTCGCGGTGCACACAGCGCTGGCCATCGGCGACGACGTCGACGAGCGATTGTCCTGGGTCAAGCCGCAGCTTGCCCTGTATATCGGCGGCATGGGTGCCAAGGGCCGCAACTTCTATCACAATCTTGCGACCCGCTACGGGTTCGGCGAGGTCGCCGACCGGATCCAGGAGCTGTACCTGTCCGGCCGCAAGCAGGAGGCTATCGCCGCGGTGCCCGACGAGCTGGTGCGCGGGATCTCGCTGATCGGCCCACGCGGTCATGTCGCCGAGCGCCTGGCCAGCTTCGCCGAGTCCGGCGTGACGACACTGCTGGTGGGCCCCGTAACCGCCGACGCGCGGGAATCGGTGCGCTTTGTCCAGGAAGTGCTCCGAATGCGGCCCGTCTAGCCAATTACTGCCCCGCTTGCGGCAGTTGGTCCTCGGCAATTTCGCACGGCGTTGATCCCGCCTTACCGGGAGGCGCCGGCCCGCCGGGGGGCGGCGCGGCAGCCGGGGCGGCCGTGGCAACCGGTGCCGACGTGGCAGCCGGCGCGGCCGAGTCGGTCGGTCGCTGCTCATCAACCGGCGGCGGCGCGGCATCCGCGGCCGGTGGCCTGTCGGCCGGTCGAGCCTCGGCGCCGGTATCAGCTTGGTCGGCCTCTTTTGTCTCGTCGGCATCTTTCGTCTCGTCCGTGCGGAAGGGGTCCCCGTCGTCGAAATCGTCCGCGCCGAGCGGATCCCCACTGCCCAGCTGGTCGGCCGCCGGGCCAAGCAGACCCCCCATTGCATCAACGATCCGGCTGGCGAGCCCGGCCAGGCCACCCAGACTGCCCAGTCCGCCGCCCGGGTCACCCGCGGGCGTGCCCCCCAGCGCATCACCGAACTCGGTCCCCCAATCCGGCGCCGGCGTTGCCGGAGCGGCCGCGGCCGGAGCCGGGACGGCAGCCGACGTGCCCGGCGGCGGGGAGCCCGCCACGCGGTCAGGGGAGATCGCCGCGGGCGTCACCGCGGCGGGCGCCGCCGGCGCGCTCGGCGGGGCCGACGGTGGGCCGTCCAGCCGCAGGTCGCAGGGGAACTCGAAGGACGGCGCCGGCGCGGCGGCCATCCTGTCGATGACCATGTCGTAGGACGTCGCCACGCCGGTGGCCGTCGAACGCATCGTCGCCAGCCAGTCGTTGCGGATGTCCTCGTCGACGTACGGGGCGATCTGGTCGTGGACCACCTTCTCGGCGGCCGCCCGGTCGCCCGTTCCCGTCGTGACCGCAGCGGCGGCGGCCAGCCACTCTTGCCGCTGGGGCCGCGTGCGCTCGTCGACGGCGATGGCCGTCGCCACCTTCGAGTCGACCAGGTACCACAAGTTGTCGCACAGTGATTCGCACCGCTGGGCCGCCGCGCGGATCTCGGTGGCCACCATGCCACCGGCGTCGCAATGCCGGTCCAAGAACCGGACCGCGGCGTCCCCGCCCGGGCCCGTCCACGCTGCGGCAAGCTCGGCGACCTGGGCGCGCTGCATCCGCAGCGATTCGCTGACCGCCGACGCCGCGGCCCGAAGCTGCCCGCAATCCCGGTCGAGCGCGCGAAGGTCGAGGCCGTCCTCGGTGTCGTACCAGTCGCGGACCTGGAAGGGATGCGATGTGAGGCCGGGATGGCTGTAGCCGAGCACGTGGCATGCCTGCACGTAACTCTGGGTGTGCTCGACGCAGGCCCGGCCCTCGGCAAGGCGCTCGGCGACATCCAACCGGTCGGCCATGGTCAGGCGATCCGTGCCGCGGCATACTGCTCGGCGTCCGCGTAGCGGTCGGCGCCGGCCCGCAGCGCGACCGCGACTTCGGTGCACGCCCGCGACCATTGCGACAGCTCGGCCGTCAGTCGCTCCATTGCGGCACGCAATGCCTCGCCGCGCGCGGTGTGCGCCCTGCCCGCGCCGGCCCCGCTGAACTCCAACCTCGTCAGGTGATTACCCACGGCTCCGTCGATCAGTTCGGCGGCGGCGTCGAACTGCCCGGCGATCCGGTAGGTCGCCGATACGTCCAACTCGGTGCGGGCACCTGTGCGGGCACCTGCGGGTGGCGCCACTCTGTCGAATCTCATGCCTAATCCGACGCCGCGAGCCGCGGCCGGGTTCCCGACTCGGCCCTGACTGAAAAGATCAGCCGGCGGCGCTCACCACGTCGGCGACCCGTGTGGCTAGCCGGTGCGCGACATCCTCGTCCGGCGCCTCCACCATCACCCGGATCATTGGCTCGGTTCCCGAGGGACGCAACAGGATTCGACCGGTATCGGAGAGTTCGGCCTCGGCGTCTGCGACCGCGGTCCGCACCGAGGGCGCGGCCGCGGCGGTGGACTTGTCGGCGACCGTGACGTTGATCAGCACCTGCGGCAGTGCCTGCATCGCCGAGGCGAGGTCGGCAAGTGACGAGCCGGTCTGCGCGATCCGTGTCATCAGGCGCAGCCCGGTGACGATGCCATCTCCGGTGGAGCCCAGCGCGGGCATCACGATATGACCGGATTGCTCGCCGCCGAGGCTGAAGTCGCCGGCCCGCAACTCCTCCAGGACGTAGCGGTCGCCGACCGCGGTTGTGCGCACGCTGATTCCGGCCGAGCGCATCGCCAGGTGCAGCCCCAGGTTGCTCATTACCGTGGTCACCAGCGTGTTGGACGCCAGTTCGCCGGCCTCTTGCATCGCCAGCGCGAGCACGACCATTATCGCGTCGCCGTCCACCACGTTCCCGCCGGCATCGATGGCCAGGCAGCGGTCGGCGTCCCCGTCGTGCGCCAGGCCCAGATCGGCGCCATGGGCGATGACGGCCGCCCGCAACCCGTCCAGGTGCGTCGAGCCGCAGCCCTCGTTGATGTTGAGCCCGTTGGGATCGGCGTTGATGGCGACCACGCGCGCGCCGGCCGCGCGGTATGCGCGCGGCGCCACCGACGACGCCGCACCGTGAGCGCAGTCGACCACCACGGTCAAGCCGTCGAGCCGCAGCGTGCCGGCCTTGCCGACGTGGCGCAGGTAGCGCTCGGCGGCATCCTCGGCGTCGACGACGCGGCCGATCCCGGCGCCGACCGGGCGCAACCCCGGTCCGGCCGAGAGCCGCTCTTCGATCTGGTCCTCGGTTCCGTCGTCGAGTTTGTGCCCGCCGGGGCCGAAAATCTTGATGCCGTTGTCGGGCATCGGGTTGTGCGAGGCGGAGATCATCACCCCGAAGTCGGCGTCATAGGCGCCGGTCAGGTAGGCCACCGCGGGCGTCGGAAGCACCCCGACCCGCAAGGCGTCGACACCCAGGCTGGTCAGCCCGGCGATCACCGCGGCCTCCAGCATTTCGCCGCTGGCCCGCGGGTCGCGGCCGATCACGGCGACCCGCCGGCCCGGGTCCCCCGAACTCGCCAGCCGCCGCGCGGCCGCAGCGCCCAGTGCCAGCGCCAACTCCGCGGTCAACTCGCGATTGGCGACCCCGCGCACACCGTCGGTGCCGAATAGTCGACCCATGCGCACAAACCTCTCACAGTTAACAGCCCTGCACCTAACGCACACCGAACGTGCCCGTTCTTTTCTGACCGAAACCGAGCGCGTTTGCGCGCAGACACGCCGCGAACCGTGGATAACGATGCACGGTCCCGGCCAGACAGTGACCGGCTGATCAGCGCTTGCTGTACTGCGGTGCCTTGCGCGCCTTCTTCAGGCCGTACTTCTTGCGCTCGGTGGCACGTGGGTCACGGGTGAGGAAGCCGGCCTTTTTCAGCGCGGGCCGGTCTTCCGGCGACGCCAGGATCAACGCCCGGGCGATACCCAGGCGCAGGGCACCGGCCTGGCCCGACGGGCCACCTCCATTGAGGTGGGCATAGATATCGACGGTGTCCACCCGGTCCACCGTGACCAGCGGAGCCTTGATGAGCTGCTGGTGGACTTTGTTGGGGAAGTAGCCCTCCAGGCTGCGGCCGTTGAGGTGGAACTTGCCGGTACCGGGCACCAGGCGCACCCGCACGACGGCCTCCTTGCGGCGGCCGACGGTCTGGATGGGGCGCTCGAACACGAACGCATCGGCGGGCCGGGACGTGTGCTCGGCCGGGGCCGCCGGCGTTTCGGGAGTCTCTGCGGCCGTCTCTGAGGCCTCAGCGGTGTCGGTCGCCTCGGTTGTTTCGCTCACTGCGCCACCTGCTTGATCTCGAACGGAATGGGCTGCTGCGCCGCGTGGGGATGCTCCGAACCTGCGTAGACTCGAAGCTTCTTCTGGATCTGACGACTCAGCTTGTTCTTGGGCAGCATGCCGACGATCGCCTTCTCCACGACGCGGTCGGGGTGCTTTTGCATCAGCTCGCCGATCGTGCGCTTGTGCAGGCCTCCGGGATACCCCGAGTGGCGGTAAGCGATCTTGTCCCGCAGTTTCCCGCCGCTGAGAGCGATCTTGTCGGCGTTGATGACGATGACGAAGTCACCGCCATCGACGTTGGGGGCGAACGTCGGCTTGTGCTTGCCGCGCAGCAGGGTGGCCGCCGCGACGGCAAGGCGGCCAAGCACCACGTCCGTGGCGTCGATGACGTACCACGACCTCGTGGTGTCACCCGCCTTGGGCGCATAGGTGGGCACAGCGCTTACCTTCTTCTCGTGGGTGGATCCCGGTTCGAGCCGGGTGCCGGTCAGGCGTCCTCGCGCGTCCTCGCGTGTCCTCGCGCGTCCAAGTGAGGGGTGGTCTCGGCGACCGACATTGACCCGAGGCCCCTGGCGTATCCGTACGCCAACCGAGCAGCTTACCGATCGGCGTCCCCGCAGGTCAAAATCGCTGTGTGGTCCCGGCGGCTCTCCTCCGCCGGGACCACACAGGGCTCGATCACCGCACAGACCGCTGACAGGCGCTACCGGCCCCACACGCCGGCCGCGCGCCGGTCGGCGTCCGCGACTTCGTCGGCGCCATCGCGCACCGCATTTCCGAGGTCGACCAGTATTTGGTTGAGCGCGATGGCCGCCTGGTGCCACTTGGCCTGTTCGACCTGGTAAGCGGCCGCCGCTTCGCGGGTCCACAACTGCTGCAGCGGGGCGATCTGTGCTCTCAACTCGTCCAGGGCGGCGTTGAAGCGCGCCGACGTGGCGTGAATCTCCTGGCGCACCGAAAATTCGATCTCGCCGAAGTTATAGGACAGCACTGGGCCCACGGGTGATCCCCTCTCTCACAGGTTTCCGCTGGCCGCGGCGATCTGCTGAGCATGGCTCTGGCCGGCCTCGCGCAGCGTGGTCTCGTTGCGCCGAATGGTTTCAGCTATCGCATGCAAGACGCGGTATAGCCTGAGCGATTCGGCGTTCCAGCGATCAACCACGTCTTTGAACCGGACGGCCGCGAGCCCACCCCAGACTGACGGCGGCACGCCGCTCATGCGGCCGATGAATGCCTGCAGCATCGCCCGGATCTCGTCATTGCGGGCATCCGTCGTATTCGCGACGGACCGCATCAGGTCGAAGTCGGTGCTCAGCATGTTCGGCGCGGTCATACTTAATCCGACCGCCGCGACTGCTGGTCGGTTCCATCAAATTCCGATCGCACGGGCGGACCGCACCGCTTGCTCGCATGCATCGCGGACGGCGTCCTCGCCGCCGGGTCGGCTCTGGCATCCGATGCTGATCCGGATCGGCCCGTCGACGAACACCGTCCACCGGACGTGGTGGTTGGCCCGCACCTCGCGGTAGGTCACCGCGGGCCGCCCGGCGGTCGATCCGGACGGGTCGAAGTCGACGAAGACGCCGGCGGGCGCGGCGTCGATCGCGCGTTTCAGCCGCTCGGCGGTACCGTTCAGGGTCTCGCCGGCCACCGGAGACTGCGTGACGTGCAGCGCCACCTCAGGTTCTGACGGCGACGTGGCCTGTACCCGCGCCGAACCGGACCCGGCGACCACCCGCTGGGTGGGCCAGTTCGCGGGCACCGTCAGCGCCACCCGGCCTTCCACGAGGAACGTCGTCGGCGCTGTCTGAACGGAATTGGCGACCACCACACCGGGCCGTTCACCGGCGGACCCCGGGGGCCCGGGTGGCCCGAGTGGCCCGGGGGACTTAGTGGGCACAGCGGGCACAGCCAGGGCAAAGACGGTCGCGGCCGTGGCGCAGCCAGCGAGGACGCCGAGGCCGTGGGACCGTGACCGGACGCGTCGTGGACGGGCTGTGGGCTCCGACGGCTCGCGCAGCGCCGACCTGGCCAACTGGATCAGCCGGGCGTCACCGACGTCCACGACCGTCAGGCCGCTGCTGCGCACCGCCACCGCTATCGACGCCGCGAGTACCGCAGCCCCGGTGACCGTGCCGGGTGCATCGATCACCACGGCCGCCGGCCCCATGCCGGCGATCGCGCACGCGACCCTCTGCGCAACCGCATGCGGTTCGGTCCTGCGCGGCACCGCGACCGTCTCGGCACCGATGACCACCGCCAACCGCTCGGCGACTTCTACCACCACCGTCGCCTCAGGCGCAGTCTTCGAAGCCCGCATCAGCAGCCACGACCGCGGTCGGACCAGCACCTCGTCGCTCAGCGTGGCCGCAGCCGCGGCCACCACGGCGACCCGCGACGACGGCCACCACGACGGGTGCACGATGACCACGCCACCGTGCACCGGTCCGCCGGGCACACAGCTCCGCGACCGCAGGGCGGCGCGCCACAGCGACTCGACGGCGACCGGGCGACCGCCCACCAGCGCCACCCGGTCGTCGATCGCGTCGAGCGTTGCGCCAATGACCACGTCGTCGGCCGCAGCGCCTGCCTCGCAACATAATTGCCTGATCGTGCCGGGACCGGCCTCGATGATCGTGCGGTGCGCGCTCACGGCGGGCTCCAGCCCACCTGGATGAGCTGCTGGTCACCTGCGGGGGTGGTCAGCACGCCGCGGCCCGGCGGCAACCGCGCGGGGCGACCGGCACCGAATGGTGCGCCCTCGTCGGGACCTCCGCTCATCATCAATGCCATGCAGCCCAGGTCACGCAGCCCCGCCAACAACGGCTCGAACAGCGCGCGTTCCGCTCCGCCGCTGCGCCGCGCCACGAGCAGGTGCAATCCCAAATCCCTGGCGTGCGGCAAGTATTCGAGGATGGCCAGCAGCGGGTTGCCGGCTGGTGTGGCCACCAGATCGTAGTCGTCGACCAGCAGATAGACGTCCGGACCCGACCACCACGACCTCGCCCGCAGCTGCGCCTGGGAGGCGTCAGGAGGAGGCATCCGCCGCCGCAGCAGGTCGAGCAACCCCGGCAGCAACCCTTGCAGCGCCGGCGGGGAAGTCGCATAACCGCCCAGATGTTCCGAATCGACGGCGCCGAGAAGCGAGCGCCGATAGTCAACGACCAGCAGTAAGGCTTGCGCGGCGGTCTTCGTCCGGACGATGTCGCGGCCCACGACACGCAGCGCGGTGCTCTTTCCACACCCGTTGTCCCCGAGGATCAGCAGGTGCGAGTCTTGCCCGAAATCGACGGCGACCGGCCGGAGCCGACGCTCCTCGACACCGAGCAGGGTCTGCGCCCCGAGTTCGGCGCCGGCCCGTTCGACGACGGTGTCGTGGTTTATGTGTGCGGGCAGTAGCGGGATCGGCGGCGCGACCCGCCGGCCCGGCGGAATCTCATCGATTGGCGTGGCGATCAGCATGTGCTGCCCGTCCATCGACAGGCCGCGGCCCGGTCTGTCGCGCGGCACGTTTACCGCCTGCCGGCGGTCGATCTCGGAGTCGGCGGGATCGCCCAGCCGCAACTCGATGCGAGTGCCGATCTGGTCCTTCAGCGACGGTCGGAGCTCCGCCCAGCGCGACGCCGTCAACACCACGTGCACGCCGAACGAAAGTCCCTGGGCCGCAAGCGCCGTCACCGACGCCTCAAGCTCGGCGAAGCCCTGCCGCAGGCCGGCCCAGCCATCGATGACAAGGAACACCTCACCGAACGGATCCTCCCCGGATGAGCGCGGTCCCTCCGCGCCGCCAAACACGGCTTCCCGGCGTCGCACGACCGACTCGCACTCGGTGACGATGCGCGCCACCAGGGGCGGTTCGGCGCGGCCGGCGACGGCACCGACGTGTGGCAGCGCCCGCAACGACGTCAGCGACCCTCCGCCGAAGTCCAGGCAGTAGAACTGCACCTGCCCGGCGTCGTGCGTGGCTGCCAGCGCCGTGATCAGGGTCCGCACCGCCGTCGACTTGCCCGACCGGGGCGCGCCCACGACCGCGACATTGCCAGCGGCGTGCGATAACTCGACGATCAGCGGGCTGCGGCACTGCTCCCGCGGCCGGTCGACGACGCCGATGGGCACTGTCAGGCTGCCGGACGCCGCACCAACCAACAGGTCACGCAACGCCGGTGCGCGGCCCAGGGGCGGCAGCCAGACAGCGTGCGCGGACGGTCCGTGTCCGGCCAGCCGGTCCACGACCGCATCCAGCAGGCTGCCGGGTTTGCCCGACTCAACAGCGGCGGCGACGGCGTCCGAAGGATCGGTACTGAACGGCCGCACGGCGGGCGCCGCCGGGGCATGTAGTGCCGCGCACTCGCGCAGCGGTGCCGAGACGAACGCCGACTGAAATGCGACCAGCTCGCCGCCGCCGCACCGCAGGAACCCGGCCCCGGGGGTGTTCGGCAATTCGTAGGCGTCCAGTGTTCCCAAGACCGCGCGGGAGTCGCCGGCGGACAGGGTCTTCAAGCAGATTCGATAGGACAGGTGGGCTTCCAATCCCCGCAGCCGGCCCTCGTCAAGCCGCTGACTGGCCAGCAACAGGTGCATCCCAAGCGAACGGCCCAGCCGACCGATCGCTACGAATGTTTCGGCGAAATCCGGTTGCTGACAGAGCAATTCGGAGAATTCGTCGACAATGATAAATAAGGTGGGCAGTGCGGTCAGCTGTTGGCCGGCATCGCGCGCCCGCTCGTAGGCCGCGACGCTGACGCAGCGTGCCGCGCGCAGCAACCGTTGGCGACGTTCCATCTCGCCGGCCAAGGCCTCGCGCATCCGGGCCACCAACGGCGCTTCGTCGGCGAGGTTGGTGATGACCGCGGCCACATGCGGCGCACGCGCCAAGTCGAGAAATGTTGCACCGCCCTTGAAGTCGATGAGGAGTAGATTCAGCAACTCCGGGGAGTTGCGCGCGACCATGCCCAGCGCGATGGTACGCAGCAGTTCCGACTTGCCAGACCCGGTGGCTCCGATGCACAACCCGTGCGGACCGATGCCGTTCTCGGCGGGTTCCTTGATGTCCAGTTCGAGCGGCGCACCGCCGGCCAGGGTTCCGATGGCAACCCGCAGCCGGATGTGGTCGTGGCTGCGCCACGACACAGCCGGGTCGTAAGCGGTCACGTCGCCGATCCCGACCAGATTCGGCCAGCCGGCACCGCCGCTCCCTGTGTCCTCCTCAGCGGCGCGGTACCCGGCGAGCCGCCGGGCGCAGACGAGCGCGTCTAAGAGATCCAGCCGGTCGGGACACGTCAACCCGCGCGCCGTGTCGCCCCGCGTAATCGTCAGCGGCGCGCCGTCGCGGCCCGGGCAAACCACGAGGACCGTTGCGTCCGTTAGCCCGTCGACCGTTTCGTCGAGGTCGGCGACGACCACCGGGCGCGCCAGTCGGGCAGCCGCGAGCGCGCGCCGCACTTCCGCCGTGTTCGGATACACCATGCGTGCCGACCCCGCAGCATCGACCTCGGTCGGATGCTGATTGTGGGGCAGCCATTTCAGCCAGTCCCACTGTGCGCGATAGTGATCGCCGATCGCACCGACGATCGGGACCAGATTCGGTGGGTGCAGCACGGCCAGCTGGCAGATCACCGCGCGCACGAGTCCGCGCGCCGCGGTCGCGTCGCCCTCGATCGTCACGGTCCCGGGTCCGCGCATGTCGATTGTGGCCGGCCCCGTGATCGTCGAGTGCGTCTCGATGAAGCGGCGCAGGGCGCCTGCGGTCACCGGGTCCGCGGGCTGCGAGATCTTCGGGGCAATCAAACGGGTGGCGAGCGGCTGCGTCCCGACCCCGACGCGCACGCGGCAGAAGTCGGAGTCGTCCGTTCGCCGCTCCCACATCCGGGGGCCACCGATCAACGTCCACAACGTGTCGGGTCCGGGATGGCTCCAATTCAGCGAGGCACACTGCGCCGCGGCGTTTTCCGTCACGGTCTGCCGCAGCCGGCACAGGTAATCGAGGTAGTCGGCACGGCCAGCGTCGATACCGCCCCCGTCGCCCCGCCGGCTGCCGGATCCGGTTACGCCGGCCACCACCATGGACGCCAGCGTCAGCACTGGAAAAGCCAGGAACGCGGGGTTGCGCGTGACGGCCGAGCCCGACGCGAAGGCCGCGGCCATGAAACCCACGGTCGCAACAGAAGCCAGAACCGGCAGCAGGCGCGCCGCCAGAGCGCGTGATGCCGGTACCGGCATCACGGGTGGCGCCTCGATGGTGACCTCTCCGGTCGGTATCGGCCCCGGCAGTCGTCGCGGCACCAGCGCGAATGCTTCGGTCATCGGCCCCCTCCAGCTCTGCGGCGAAAGTAGGCAACGCCCGAAACGTGTGCAAGTCGCCTGTGGATAGCCGGATGCCGCGGAATCGCCAACTGGCTACCGTCGCGGTGGTCTGAGGGAAGGGGGCTCGTTGCCTGCATCCGAACCGGGGCAGCGCCGTGTGTCGGTGCACGCCGGCGCCGCCGTCACGGACCTGACCCTGCCTGCCGGCGTTCCGGTCGCGGTGCTGATCCCGTCGATCGTCGACATCGTGGACCGCCTCGGAGGCGACGACGGCGCCGATGCCCGGCAGGGGAGGCCTTACCAGCTGTCCAGACCGGGGCTGCCGGCTTTGGCGGCGTCGACGACGCTGGCGGACAACGACATCCGCGACGGAGCCCTGCTGGTGCTGAGCAACCCGCCGACCCCGGTCGCCGCGGTACGTCACCACGATCCGGCGGAGGCCGTGTCCGAGGCGCTCGCCGCGGCGGCCCCGTCGTGGGGACGTCGTGGGACCCGGCTCGCCGGCGCGATCGCGGCGATCTGCCTGACCGGCACCGGGGGGCTGGCACTGATTCGAAACGCGTTCACCCGCAACGAAGTCGGCACCGCCGGGGTGGCGGCTTGCGCTGGCCTCGTCGCCGTGCTGTTCGCCGTGATCGCGAACCGGGCGTTTCGAGATGCGGTTGCGGCGCTGGCGCTGAGCCTGATCGCGACGGCTTTCGCAGGGATTGCCGGATTCCTGGCCGTGCCGGGCATCCCCGGGATCCCCAACGCGTTGCCGGCCGCGACGGCGGCAGCGGCCACCTCCGTGTCGGCGATGCTGGCCGCGGGCTGCGGGACGGTAACGTTGACCGCGACCTCATGCTTTGCGGCCGTCGTCGCCGCGGCCGCACTGGCGGGTGTAATCACGTCGGCACCCGTTCCGACTCTGGGTTCGGTTTCCGCCCTGATATCCCTGGGCCTGTTGGGAGTAGCGGCGCGGGCGTCGATCGCGCTGGCCGGGTTGTCGCCCCGAGTGGCGCCGGAACCCGAGGAAAGCGAGACGCCCGGATTGGTCGCCAGAGCGTTTCGCGCCGACGACTGGCTGACCGGCCTGCTCGCCGCGTTCTCGTCGTCGGCCGCCGTCGGTGCCGTCGTCACCGTGCTCGCCGGTGCATCACGCTGGTGCTGCATCGCTTTCGGCGTCCTCACCGCCGCTCTGCTGCTGCTGCGTGCGCGGCACAACGACGGGCGCCGGACGCTGGTGTTCGTCGTCACCGGAATGGCGATCGCGGCAACGACGTTCGGCGCCGCGGCGATCCATGCTGCCGAACACGGGCCATGGGTTGCCGCCGGGGCGGCAGTCCTGGCCGCCGCGGCGATGTGCCTGGGCTTCGTCAGTCCCGCGGTGTCCCTCTCCCCGGTCGCGCATCGATGCGTCGAGTTGTCGGAGTCGTTGACACTGGTCGCGCTGGCGCCGCTGACCTGCTGGATCTGCGGCCTCTACGGCGCCGTCCGCGGACTGATCTTCGGGTGAACGCGGCACGCATGGCGCGGCTGGTGGCGGTCCCGGCGCTCACGGCGCTAACCCAACTGGGAACACCCGCGGCGCAAGCGGTTTCACCACCGAAGATCGACGACAGATGGCTGCCCCGGCCGGCGCTGCCGGCACCACCGTGGCCAACGGTGCAGCGCGCGACGTGCGAACCGATCGCCGCCGCAACGGAAGAACCGGGCCAAAATCAGCCCGCACCCGTCGCCGACCTGCCGCAGCTCTGGCAGCTCACCCGCGGCACCGGGCAACGGGTCGCGGTGATCGACACCGGGGTCTCCCGACACCGCCGCCTACCCGACCTGATTCCCGGCGGCGACTTCGTGTCCACCGGCGACGGCACCCAGGATTGCGATGCGCACGGCACCCTGGTGGCCGGCATCGTCGCCGCATCCGCCGATCCCCACCGGCAGGGTTTCGGCGGTGTGGCGCCCGAGGCCACGGTGATCAGCATCCGCCAGTCCAGCGCGAAGTTCGCCCCGGCACGCGATCGGTCGCAAACCGGGGTTGGCGACGTCGACACCATGGCGAAGGCCGTCCGGACGGCCGCCGATCTCGGCGCGTCGGTGATCAATATTTCGTCGGTGGCCTGCGTTCCGGTCGCGTCGGTCCTCGACGACCGCGCGCTGGGCGCGGCACTGGCCTATGCCGTCGATATCAAGAACGCCGTCGTGGTAGCCCCGGCCGGCAACACAGGCGGCAACACGGGGGGTGCCGCGCAGTGCCCGCCGCAGCGGCCGGACGCGACGTGGGACACCGCTACCGTCGCAGTCAGTCCCGCCTGGTACGACGACTACGTACTGACCGTCGGTTCGGTGAACGCCGACGGGATGCCATCACCCTTCACCCTCGCCGGCCCCTGGGTGGACGTCGCGGCCCCCGGGGAGGGGGTGACGTCGCTCGGTTCGCGGCCGGTATCCGGCACCAGCTATGCCGCGCCGGTGGTCAGCGGGTTGGTCGCGCTCGTCCGGGCGCGGTTCCCGGCGTTGACCGCGCGGCAGGTGATGCAGCGCATCGAGTCCACGGCGCATCACCCGCCCGCCGGACGGGATCCCCTGGTCGGCAACGGCACGATCGATGCCCTGGCCGCGGTCAGCACCGACTGGAGCCCGCCCGCCCGTGCCTCCGGGACAGCCCCGATCCCCCTACCGGTCACCGCACCCGCACCGGCCCCGCCGCCGGCTCCGCACGCCCGGAACACCGCACTGCGCGGGGCGGCCGGCTGCCTGCTCGCCCTTGTCATGGCGCTGACGATCGGCGCGGCCACCAGCCGGTCACGGCGGACCCGCGACGGCGTCCCGGGCGACTAACGCCTTTTCCCGGCTCAGCTCCGGTCCGGACGGCAGCGTGGTCAGCACGGGCCAGGGCGCCGGGGTAGGTGCAGTCAGACCGAGGTCGTTCGCCGCGTCGTCGTCATGAACGGCGAACCGCACTCCGGTCTCGGTGACGAGGTAGCGCGTGCCGGTCCGCCCATCTCCCCGCACGTAGGCGCTGCGGCCCGGCGGCAGGTAGACGGCGTCGAGAGCGGGGCCATGCCCGTCGGCCTGCGACAAGGTCACCGGCACCTGGCCGGACGGCACCGGCTGGCCGCCCCCTACCAGGAACGCGACGGCAGTGCGGCCCGACGAGGCGAGACCCCAGGTGACGCACAGATCGCCCGTCCCGTCCACCGGCGTCGGCGCCCGGTCCGGGAAGCTCGCCACCGGCAGCGTGTCGACGATCGGGGTGGCACGAATGGCGTCGGGCGCCACCGTGACGGCGTTGCCGGTACCCCGCGCGTCGCTGAACCGCAGCATGTCGGCGGCCACCCGGCCGATGCGCTGAACGCCGCCGGTCACGACCGCGTAATACTCGTCACCATCGGCTCGGGCGATCCGCAGCACGCTGCCCACCGGAATGCCGGGCAGCCCGGCTGCCGCGTCACCCGCGCCGCGAACCCGCGGCGCGGCTAGGGGGGACGTTTCGGGGATGGCGTTCAGCAACGCCTGCGACACCGGCCGCGGCGCTCGGCCCTCGAGTCGAAGTGCGCGCTGCACCGCGGCGTCGGCGAGGTCAACCACCGCACGCCGGCCGTCATAGAGCAGATAGGCCGGCGAACCCGGCGGCGGCGCGACCAGGACGGCTCGGCCGGGGTCCAGGTGGCCCGCCGTGTAGGCATCCGGTGCGACCTGGGAAGTCCCGACGATGATCGTCGTCGCACCCGCGCCGTCCGCGTCGCAGATCGTCCACCCCGCTTCGGCGCCGGACAGCGGCCTGCCGAATAGCTGCGGGGCGCCTGGAATACCCAGCAGCGGGCCGAGTTTGACGTGGGCCAGATCCGACTCGTGCACGAGCTGCGGGTTGACGGCCGCAGCCGCAACCAACCGGGCCGAAGCCAGGTTCAGCGCCGGATGCCAGGTGTCGCCCACCCGCACGTACAGCGCACCCGATTCCCGGGTCATCACGATCTGGGCGCGGTCGAGCGCCGGCTGTGGCCGCAGCAAAGCCATTAACGCATAACCTGCCGTGCAGACGGCCGCGAGCACACATCCCACCGCCAGCGGCGCCGACCGCGCGGGCGAGCGCCCCCCGGCACCGGTCAGCAACGCACACTCCAGACGACGCAGCAGAAATCGGTAACCACTGACCTGCGTCCAGGTCGTCGGCTGGCGCGGCACGGACCCCCCGATCGGCGACGTGAGTTCCGCTTACGGTAGTCCGCCCGCCGGCGGCCTCGCGCAGCTTATCCACAGGTAAGCGTGAAATGAGCCCCTCCCCCGTCTTCACGCGATAATGTTCGCCGACGGCGGTGTTTCTATGTCGTTCGTCCTCGCGGCGCCGGAGCTGGTGGCGACTGCGGCTTCGGATTTAGCAAATCTCGGGTCAACAATCCGCACGGCCCACTCAGCCGCTGCGGCTTCAACCACGGGATTAGCGGGGATGGCCGCCGATGAGGTGTCAGTGACTATCACGGCCCTGTTCGACGTCTACACCCGGGAATACCAGGCACTCAGCGGGCAAGCGGCCGCGTTTCATGACTACTTTGTGCAGCAGGCGTTACCCATCCGCACGCCCACACCATAAGGCCGACCACTGACGACCACGACCTACCACCGCAACCGGCACAACATGCCGCTGCCGCACGCCCATTCGGTATCCGCGACCAAGTTCGGGCGCAAACCGTTCACCGATCCGATGCCCACCTTCACCGAAACCACGATGCGCCCCGTGTGCACCGAGCCGGCCGTCGAACTGATCGAGTCCACCAGCGAATCCGACCACCTGCATCTCCTGGTCACCTACCCGCCCTCACCGGCGCTATCCGCTCTCACCCAACGCCTCCAGGGCCGCACCGCCCACGCGATACAGCGCGAACTCACCGGCGCGTATATCCGCGCCTACATACGCGGACACCCGTGGTCGCCGTCCTACTTCACCGTCTCCTGCACAGGCGCACCCCCGTCCATCACCAAGCAACACATCGACGGCCAAGCCCAACCACTCTGAGCGCCGGGCCGCGCCCGGCGACACACAGGATGACCTAACCCCAGGCTCAAACCCGAAGCCTGCGGCCAAGAATCCGGTCAAGCCGAGAGTGCCCATGATCTGGCACTGCTGGTCCTTGGTGGTGACCTGCCCGCAGGCCAGGGTGATCGCGGTGGACACCCAGTCATTCTGGCCGGGCTGGAGCCGCCCGCAAGGGCCGCTGCGGCTACGATCAAGGTGTGGATTTCAAGCGCAGACGCGGCCCACGGGGGGGTAGTGCGCCGTCAGCCGGCCACCGGGTCGGTCTTGGTGCCGCCGCGCTCGTTGCCGCCACCGTGGCCCTCGCCAATCCCACCACCATCCCCGTCGCGGCTGCCGACGACTGCCCGGACGTCGAGGTCATCTTCGCCAGGGGCACCAACGAACCGCCCGGTCTCGGCCAGGTCGGTGACGCCTTCGTCGACTCGCTGCGCCAGCAGGCCGCCGGCATGACCATCGACACGTACGGGGTCAACTACGCCGCCAGCAAGCTGCAACTGCACGGCGGTGATGGTGCCAATGACACCGTCAACCGCGTGAAGCAGACCGTGGCCAAGTGCCCGAACACCAAGATCGTGCTGGGCGGCTACTCGCAAGGCGCTTCGGTGATGGACATCGTCGCCGGCGTGCCCATCGGCGGCATCAACTGGGGCAGCTCGCTACCGCCGGACCTGGCCAGCCACGTCGCGGCGGTCGCCACCTTCGGTGATGTGGCCGACCGTGCCGGCGGCTCGCTGCCGACCCGCAGCGCGCTGCTCGGGTCCAAGGCGATCGACCTGTGCAACCCCGGGGACCCGATCTGCCATGCGGGTCCCGGTAACGAGTGGAGCGGGCACACCGAGGGCTACGTCCCGCTCTACACCACTCAGGCGGCCGCTTTCGTAGCGTCCAGGCTGATGGCCGGCTCAGGCCTGCAGGTGCCCGGTTTCGGGCCCCCGATGTCCGCCTACGCTCCACAGTCGCCCGCCTACCCTCCGGAGCCGCCAAGCCCCGGCCCCGCCGTCAACGGGTCCGTTCCCTCACCGCAGCCCAGTCTGGTCACAGCAGTCCACTAACGCACGCCCAACAACTCCCGTAACATCGTTGCGTGAGGCTTATCCCGTTGGGGCTGGCCGCGTTCACTGCGACAGCTCTGTTGCTCGCACCGCCGCTGGTGCCCCGGGCTTCGGCTTCCTGCCCCGACGTCGAGGTGGTCTTCGCCCGGGGAACCGACGAGCCGCCCGGTGTCGGGCGCGTGGGCCAGGCCTTCGTCAGCTCGCTGCGCCAGCAAACGCGCAAAAACGTCACCGCCTATGGGGTTAACTATCCGGCCAACAAGGACTTCCTGGCCGCCACGGATGGCGCCAACGACGCCAGCAACCACATCCAGCACATGGCCGACAACTGCCCCACCACGAAGCTGGTCCTCGGCGGCTACTCACAGGGCGCCGCGGTCATCGACATCGTCACCGCGGCACCGCTGCCCGGCCTGGGCTTCCGCGAGCCGTTGCCGAGCGATGCCGCCGAGCACGTCGCCGCGGTCGCCCTGTTCGGGAATCCGTCGAGCCGGGCGGGCGGGCTGATGAGTGCCCTCACCCCGACTTTCGACGGCAAGACTATCGACCTGTGCAACCAGGGCGACCCGGTCTGCTCGGACGGCAACCAGTGGAAGGCGCACCTGGGCTACGTACCGGGGCTGACCAGCCAGGCCGCAAGCTTCGTCGCGGGCCGGATTTAGTGTCGCGCATGGGCGTAAACGGTCTGGCCAGACGTCGAGTCTGCGTCCAGGGCGGGTCCGCTCGGCGTGTCGCAGCCCTGAGCGCAGAGTGAAACGCCACCCCGTCGCGGACCCGCGCTCCTAGGCCCCCGACCGCAGGTCCCGGGTGATCAGATTCCGCGCGGCCAGTTCCCCATCGGGCGGATAATCCACGCTCAGGAGCGTCAAGCCGTGCGCGGGCGCGGCCGCAAAGTCGCTGGACCGCTCGGCGGCCGAGAGGAGGTCGCCGCACCATGACACCGGGCGGCGGTGTTCGCCGACCGCCAGCAATGCCCCGACCAGCGAACGCACCATCGACCAGCAGAACGCGTCAGCGGTGACGTGCGCGGTGATCAGGTCGCCCTCCTGCGACCAATCCAGCCGCTGCAGGTCGCGGATGGTCGTGGCGCCGTCGCGCCGACGGCAGAACGCGGCGAAGTCATGCAGCCCCAACAGGTCCCGCGAAGCGCCGTTCATCGAATCCAGGTCCAGGGTGCGCGGCCACGCGGTCACATACCGCGCCAGATGCGGCAGCACCCCGTACGGCGCCGTCGACAGCCGGTAGACGTAATGGCGGCGCAGCGCCGAGAATCGAGCGTCGAATCCCTCCGGCGCGCGGACGATCTCGGTGATGCGAACATCGGTGGGCAGGAACCGGCCGAGGCGGCGCAGCAGGGGCAAAAATTCCGGATCGCCGGAGCGCGACCGCCCGTGGGCGTTCGCCACCGCGTCGGCGGGCACGTCCAGGTGGGCCACCTGTCCGGTGGCGTGGACGCCCGCGTCGGTGCGCCCGGCGGCGCGCAGATGCACCGGGGTGCGGAAAATGGTCGTCAGCGCCTCGTCGAGGACGCCGGCGACGGTACGCTGCCCGGACTGAGCGGCCCAGCCCGAGAATTCGGTTCCGTCGTAGGCGATGTCGAGCCGCAGACGGACGACCTCGCTAATCCTCTGCGGCACCTTCGGGTTCGCCGGCTGCGCCCTCGGCGGCCTCGGGGGCATCAGCGGACGCCGACTCTTCCTCGGCGGCCGAGCTTTCCACCGCTTCGGGCGCTTCGGCCGCGGGCTGCGGCGCCGCCGCCGCCTCGGGAGCGGCCTCCTTCGATGCCTTCACCCGACGCGCCCGGTCGGCCTCCGACGTCACCGTCTTCTCGCGCACCAACTCGATCACTGCCATCGGGGCGTTGTCGCCCTTACGCGGCTCGACCTTGATGATGCGGGTGTATCCACCGTTGCGGTCGGAAAAGAACGGCCCGATCTCGGCGAACAAGGCGTGCACCACGTCCTTGTCGCGGATCTTCCTCAGCACCTCGCGACGGTTGTGCAGGGTGCCTTTCTTCGCGTGCGTGATCAGCTTCTCCGCGTAGGGGCGCAGCGCGCGCGCCTTCGGCTCGGTCGTCTTGATTCGACCGTGCTCGAACAGCGACGTGGCCAGGTTCGCCAAGAGGGCCTTCTGGTGCGATGACGACCCGCCGAGGCGGGGACCCTTGGTGGGCTTGGGCATTGCTGACGCTCCTGTCTAGGTTCTGCTGAAGCCAGCCTGTTACAGCTGTTCGGTTTCCGCGTAGTCCTGGTCGTCGTAGGCGCCTTCGGTGGACCAGGTGCCGGTGGCGACGTCGTAGCCGGCGACCTCGGACGGGTCGAAGGTGGGCGGGCTGTCCTTGAGCGACAGTCCCAGCTGGTGCAGCTTGACCTTGACCTCGTCGATGGACTTCTGACCGAAGTTGCGGATGTCGAGCAGGTCGGACTCGGTGCGTGACACCAGTTCGCCGACGGTGTGCACACCCTCGCGCTTGAGGCAGTTGTAGGAGCGCACGGTCAGGTCGAGGTCATCGATCGGCAGGGCGAACGACGCGATGTGGTCGGCCTCCGCCGGCGACGGCCCGATCTCGATGCCCTCGGCCTCGACGTTGAGTTCGCGTGCCAGGCCGAACAATTCGACCAGCGTCTTGCCGGCCGAGGCCAGCGCGTCGCGGGGGGTGATCGAACTCTTGGTCTCGACGTCCAGGATCAGCTTGTCGAAGTCGGTGCGCTGTTCGACACGGGTGGCCTCCACCTTGTAGGTGACCTTGAGCACGGGCGAGTAGATGGAATCGACCGGGATGCGGCCGATTTCGGCGCCGGAGACCCTGTTCTGCACCGCCGGGACATAGCCGCGACCACGCTCGACGACGAGCTCGACCTCGAGCTTGCCCTTGTCGTTCAGCGTCGCGACGTGCATGCCGGGGTTGTGTACGGTCACGCCGGCCGGCGGCACGATGTCACCTGCGGTGACCTCGCCGGGACCTTGCTTGCGCAGGTACATGGTGACCGGCTCGTCCTCCTCGGACGACACGACCAGACCCTTGAGGTTCAAGATGATGCCGGTGACGTCTTCCTTGACCCCGGGCACTGTGGTGAACTCGTGCAGCACGCCGTCGATGCGGATGCTGGTGACGGCCGCGCCGGGAATCGACGACAGCAGCGTGCGACGCAGCGAGTTACCCAGGGTGTAACCGAACCCCGGCTCCAGCGGCTCGATGACGAACTGCGACCGGTCGTCGGTGAGCACCTCTTCGGACAGTGTGGGTCGCTGAGAGATCAGCATGGTATTTCTTCTTCCTTTCGACGTCCGCCATATGACGTCTTTGGGGGTACCCGGGGGCCGGTTCTCCTTCGAGCCCCCGAGAGTTTACTTCGAGTAGAACTCGACGATCAGCTGCTCGGCGAGCGGCACGTCGATCTGTGCCCGCTCGGGCAGCTGGTGGATCAGGATCTGCTGACGCTCCCCCACGACCTGCAGCCAGCTCGGGATCGGACGGTCGCCCGCCGTCTCGCGCGCGATCTGGAACGGCACGGTATTGAGCGAGGAGTCCCGCACATCGATGATGTCGTACTGCGACACCCGGTAGCTGGGGACGTCAACCTTCACGCCGTTGACGCTGAAGTGCCCGTGACTGACCAGCTGGCGGGACATGCGGCGGGTGCGCGCCAGTCCGGCGCGGTACACCACGTTGTCGAGCCGGCTCTCCAAGATCCTCAGCAGCTCCTCACCGGTCTTGCCCGGCTGCCGCACGGCCTCTTCGTAGTAGCGGCGGAACTGCTTTTCCATGACGCCGTAGGTGAAGCGGGCCTTCTGCTTCTCCTGCAGCTGCAACAGGTATTCGCTTTCCTTGATCCGCGCGCGGCCGTGCTGGCCGGGCGGGTAGGGGCGCTTCTCGAAGGCCTGGTCGCCGCCGACGAGGTCGGTGCGCAGCCGGCGCGATTTGCGGGTGATAGGTCCGGTGTAGCGAGCCATGGGTTCTTCCTCCTAGACCCTTCTAAACTCTTCTGCGCTTCGGCGGACGGCAGCCGTTGTGCGGCTGGGGGGTGACATCGGCGATAGCGCCGACCTCGAGCCCGGCGGCCTGCAGCGACCGGATCGCCGTCTCCCGGCCCGAGCCCGGGCCTTTGACGAACACGTCAACCTTGCGCACCCCGTGCTCCTGCGCCTTGCGGGCCGCGTTCTCCGCGGCCAACTGGGCGGCGAACGGGGTCGACTTCCGCGACCCCTTGAAGCCGACGTGGCCCGACGACGCCCAGGCGATGACATTGCCCTGCGGGTCGGTGATCGTCACGATCGTGTTGTTGAACGTGCTCTTGATGTGGGCGGCGCCATGCGGAACGTTCTTCTTCTCCCGCCGGCGCGTCTTGTGTCCCTTCTTGGCGGAGCTTGCCTGCGCTTTTTTTGCTGGTGGCATCGGGTTCTACCTGGCCTTCTTCTTGCCTGCAATGGTGCGCTTGGGCCCTTTGCGGGTCCGCGCATTGGTCTTCGTCCGCTGGCCACGCACCGGCAGACCGCGGCGGTGCCGCAGACCCTGGTAGCAGCCGATCTCGATCTTGCGGCGGATGTCGGCCTGCACCTCGCGGCGCAGGTCACCCTCCACCTTGAGGTTGGCTTCGATGTAGTCCCGCAGATGGGTGAGCTGGTCGTCGGTCAGGTCCCTGGTGCGCAGGTCCTTGTCGATCCCAGTCGCCGCGAGAATCTCGTTCGAGCGGGTACGGCCGATGCCGAAGATGTAGGTCAGGGCGATCTCCATCCGCTTATCGCGCGGCAGATCGACGCCGACTAGTCGAGCCATGGGTGGCGTTTCCTTTTATCTCGAGCGGAGGTCTGGTCCCAGCCCGTTCCCGCCCCGAAGCTCTGAGGCGGGGCCCGGCCTCCGTCCGGGCGTGGATGAGCCGGCCCATCTGATAGATGCCAGCCGCTCAGTGGTGCTGGGAGGTCTGCATTCAGTTGTGTAGACGATCGGCCAGGCCCTTGTGGCCCTTGTGGCCCTTGTGGAAGCCCTCGCCTGAGGCCAGTGGGTAATCGTCGCCGGGCGGACTAACCTTGTCTCTGCTTGTGGCGTGGATCGGGGCAGATCACCATGACCCGCCCATGCCGACGGATCACCCTGCACTTGTCACAGATTGGCTTGACGCTGGGCTTCACCTTCACGGCTGTTTCGATCCTGTTCTGTCTACTCGTCGGTTAATGCGGTTCGGGCTGCTCGCTATTTGTACCGGTACACGATGCGGCCCCGGGACAGGTCGTAGGGAGACAACTCCACCACCACCCGGTCCTCGGGCAGGATGCGGATGTAGTGCTGCCGCATCTTGCCGCTGATATGGGCAAGCACCTTGTGACCGTTCTCCAGCTCAATGCGGAACATCGCATTGGGCAGGGGTTCGACCACGCGGCCCTCGACCTCGATGGCACCGTCTTTCTTTGCCATAAACTTCCCGGAAGTCCTCTATCTTTCAGTCTCGTTCGTTTGCGCCCGGATCGGAGCGACGTCTGCCCCGACTTCACGCGTGAGCCGGTGACCGAGGATTCCTGGGGACTGGGCACACAAAAGCCGGCGCGCTAGCCGCACCGTTACCCCACGATACCTGGCAATTCGCGCTAGCCAAAATCCCGGAATAGCGGCACCGCACCTCCGGTTGGAGACACCATGACCGATGCGCATGCCAATGCTACAGCCAGCAGGCCCCGTCTCGGCCGGTTCGGATCGTTCGGACGTGGCGTCACGCCCCGGCAAGCCAAAGAAATCGAGGCTCTGGGCTACGGGGCGGTCTGGGTGGGCGGTTCGCCCCCCGCGGAGCTGGCCTGGGTGGAGCCCATCCTGGCGGCGACGACCACCCTGCAGGTGGCCACCGGCATCGTCAACATCTGGACCGCCGCCGCCAAGCCGGTCGCCGACTCGTTCCATCGCATCGACAAGGCCTACCCCGGGCGCTTCTTGCTCGGTATCGGCGTCGGTCATCCAGAGGCCCACAGCGCGTACCGCAAGCCCTACGACGCGCTGGTGGAGTACCTGGACAAGCTGGACGACTACGGTGTACCGGAGAACCGGCGCGTGCTGGCGGCCCTGGGCCCCCGGGTGCTGAAGCTGTCCGCGCGGCGCAGCGCCGGAGCCCACCCTTACCTGACCACCCCGGAGCACACCGCCCAGGCCCGCGAACTGATGGGCCCGTCGGCTTTCCTGGCACCGGAGCACAAAGTGGTGCTCACCATCGATGCCGAAAGGGCTCGTTCGGTCGGGCGCAGGGCGCTCGACGTCTACTTCAACCTGGCCAATTACCGCAACAGCTGGAAGCGGCTGGGCTTCTCCGACGACGAGGTCACCCGACCGGGCAGCGACCGACTCGTCGACGCCGTGGTGGCGTACGGCACCCCCGAGCAGATCGCGGCGCGGCTGAAACAGCACCTCGACGCCGGCGCCGATCACGTGCCCGTGCAGGTGCTCACCAAGGATGAGAACCTGGTACCGGCGCTGGCCGAGCTCGCAGGGCCGCTCGGGCTGATCCGGCCCTGAGCCGGCGGAAGCCGCACCTCCATCGGGTCCGGAGGACATCGCGTGACACCCCGAGCAACGTTGCAATGCGGGCGCTCGGTGCCTGCGACGGCGCGGCGCTACCGCCCTTGTCGAGGAAATCAGCCGGGCAGTTGGGGCCAACCGGATCAGCCGGCCGCCACCCTCGTCTATCGTTTTCGAACATGCGACTGCTCGTCACCGGAGGCGCCGGTTTCATCGGCGCCAACTTCGTGCACAGCACGGTGCGTGAACAACCCGAAGATGACGTGACGGTCCTCGACGCCTTGACCTACGCCGGCCGCCGCGAGTCACTGGCCGAGGTCGAAGATGCGATCAGGTTCGTCGAGGGCGATATCATCGACGCCGAGCTGGTGTCGCAGCTGGTCGCCGAGTGCGACGCGGTGGTGCATTTCGCCGCTGAAAGCCACGTCGACAACGCCCTGGACGACCCGGTGCCGTCCGTATACACCAATGTGATCGGGACGTTCACCATCCTGGAAGCGGTGCGGCGCTACGGTGTGCGGCTGCACCACGTCTCGACCGACGAGGTCTACGGCGACCTGGAACTCGACGATCCCAGGCGGTTCACCGAGTCGACGCCCTATGACCCGTCGAGTCCGTACTCGGCGACCAAGGCCGGCGCCGACATGCTGGTCCGGGCCTGGGTGCGGTCGTACGGGGTGCGCGCGACGATCTCCAACTGCTCCAACAACTACGGGCCGTACCAGCACGTCGAGAAGTTCATCCCGCGTCAGATCACCAATGTGCTCACCGGCCGTCGGCCCAAGCTCTACGGCAACGGCGCCAACGTCCGCGACTGGATCCACGTCGAAGACCACAACAGCGCGGTCCGCCGGATCCTGGAGAAGGGCCAGATCGGCCGCACGTACCTGATCAGCGCCGAGGGCGAGCGGGACAACCTCACCGTGCTCCGCACGCTGCTGAAGATGATGGGCCGCGACCCCGACGACTTCGACCACGTCCCCGACCGCGTCGGCCACGACCTGCGCTACGCCATCGACCCGTCGACGCTGTACGACGAATTGGCGTGGACACCGCCGCACAGCAACTTCGAGGAGGGCCTGCGTGCCACGATCGACTGGTACTGCAACAACGAAGCATGGTGGCGCCCGCTCAAGGACGCCGCCGAGGCCCGCTACGAGGAACGGGGTCGTTGAGATGAAGGTCCGCGAGCTCAGCATTCCGGGGTCCTGGGAGATCACCCCCACCGTCCATGGCGACTCCCGCGGCATGTTCTTCGAATGGCTCACCGACCGCGGGTTCACCGCGTTCGCCGGTCACCGCTTAGACGTCCGGCAAGCCAACTGCTCGGTGTCGTCGGCCGGCGTGCTGCGTGGCGTGCATTTCGCCCAGGTGCCGCCGAGCCAGGCCAAGTACGTGACGTGCGTGGCGGGTTCGGTGTTCGACGTCGTCGTCGACACCCGGGTCGGCTCACCGACGTTCGGGCAGTGGGACTCGGTCCTGCTCGACGACTCGGACCGCAGGACGGTCTACATCTCCGAGGGCCTTGGCCACGGATTCCTTGCACTGCAAGACAATTCGACAGTGATGTACCTGTGCTCGTCGGAGTACAACCCGCAGCGCGAACACACCATCTGCGCGACGGACCCCGAGCTGGCGATCGACTGGCCGCTGGTCGACGGCGCCGCTCCCAGCCTGTCCGACCGCGATGCCGCGGCCCCGAGCTTCGAAGATGTGCGCGCATCGGGGCTCCTG
>Ga0080006_1239724_pt1 | contig 31913 bp, 33 predicted proteins | sample RS3BMetagenome_FD_69209 | JGI IMG/M metagenome (GOLD analysis project Ga0080006, IMG submission 69209) | Ferric oxide microbial mat and aquatic microbial communities from Rainbow Spring, Yellowstone National Park, USA - RS3B (SPADES... ...
CTTATAACTGTTTTTTGCCGTGTACGTTTGGCCTCAGTCGTATAGCCAGGTCAAGTATCCCAGCCTCTCGTGCCCTGTGTAGAGCAAGCTGGGGACCGGGGTTCAAATCCCCGCTGAGGCATGAACCCTTAAGTATAAATGCACTTGGAGAAGGAGAAGAAAGAAGAAGGTTATACACGATTACCGGGTGATACTTCGGATGGCTGAGAAGAGGCTGCACTCGGACCCGAACGCCGAGGTGGTCAGGAGATTCGAGGAAGAGCTCTTGGCGGAGGGCCTCACCCAGGCGCGGGTGGCCAAATACCTGTCAAACCTGAAGACGCTCGCGGAGCACCTACGTACCGGCTTCGAAGAGGCCACGAAGGAAGACATCCGGGAGCTCATCCTCTGGGTGGAGTCATCTGACTATTCCCCGCGGACCAAGCAAATCACGCAAGTGAAGCAAAAATAGGGTTAGTGATGAAGCGAACCATGGATAAACCACTTATCCGGACACGGGTATGTTCGCTTGGCTGCCCACTAAATCGCTCTTTGGGTTTCGCGGCTGTGTTCGAGTGCGACTAGGAAGGCCGCCAGCATAAGGGGACTCAGCTCGTTCGAGTAAACATCTATCTTGTACCTTCCGAGGTTGTAGGCATTAAGATTCCTCAGGAATCCGCCTGGGAAGTCTATTTTAACCGTGGCTAGCAAACCACCCGTGGCTGCCGAAGTCAGGGAGAACGCTCTGTTGAAGGCGTCACCACTCACTGCCACGGTTCTCTCGCCCCCCGCGTTCTCGAGCCAGAAGTTGTCTTGGAAGATCATCTGGCTAAGTAACTGGTGTTTAACCCTGCCCACCGGCTCTCGCTGGGCTCCTGTGGCGTCGAATGTGTTGTGGAGTGAAACCGGATGCTGCTTCACGTGGCCTACTAGGTTGCCGTACTCGTCGACCACCTCATACTCGAAGCCAAGTAGGGAGTGTTTCCTCGCCACCATAACATCCCTCCCACCCTTGTCTTTGAAGCCTATGTCTGTGAACACATGCTTGTGCTTCCCTGTCTGAAGCTGCGCAACGTAGCTGGCGATGGGGGCGGTCGACCCATCTGGCTGTTGGGGCGTGATTGTAGAGGCGGGTGTGGACGTTTTTGGCTGCTGTGCTTGGCTCAGCCAGCCCGTCTGTGTCTGCACGCCTTGAAGTCTGCTTCCGCAACCCATGCAAAATACCGCTCCATCAGGGTTAGTAGTCCCACACACATTACAAGTTATGGCCATAAACACGTTATACTAGGCGTTCATCAACGTTGCGGATGCACTCAGCACGACCCATATAGTTCTATACGCGCCATTGTGACTTTTGGGTGAATTTTACTCGGAGGGTCTATACCTTATGGCTTTCCCACCCCAGAGGTCTCAGTCCTCCATAGGCCGTGTTTCCACGATGAACTCAACTATCTGCGAGTGGTCTATAAACAGGTTAACGTCTATGCTGATATTTTTGAGGTGCCATTTGAACACTGGTGGGTCTGAGGCTCCGAACATGTGCTTATCGTATCCGAATTCGTCCACGAGCGGCTTTATGGCGTCCAGCCTCCACTTTTGTGGTGGTAAATCCTCGGTTATGCCTTCCGATTCAACCACTTATCCGGACATGAATGTATCACCAACCTTGATCAGAACCCTTCTACCTTGTAGTCCCTGTGCGATTTGAAGTTGAGTAACCTGTTGGCTATCACGTGGTTGGTGAACCATTTGGCCTCCAAGAAGAGTCTCTGTAGGAGTGAAAGCCTGCTCTTCGAGATTTTACTCCTGTCAAGCTTCGGCTCGAAGGTTTTTGCCTCCTGTATCTTCCTCCCCTCGAGCGTCTCCCTTCTCTTCTGCCTTATCCTCTCATTCTTCTCAAGGTCAGGGATATGCCGCATCATCCTTGCCTTATTTTCATGTAAATGTGAACTACCCCCTCTAAAAGAGGGAGCTTCCTGCTTCAGCGACTAGGCTCGTTCCCCATTACAGGGTTACGGAGACCACGATCTCCACAGGCGTGAATTCCCCAGCGCACCGCGGGTACTCGTGAGCGTTTTTTCCGCGGTTACACTTAAAGCTTTCGATTTGAATCACCGCTTGGCGAGGTTTTGGAAAGTTTATAGCTACAAAGGGGACTATCCATCCCCCACCTCACGGAGCGGAGCGGTGGGGGTCTTCCGCCCCCTTTGAACCCCCAGATAAGATAAAAACCATCCTATGAGGGGGCTATCCATCCCCTCCGTTACGGAAGGAAGGGGACTTCCCCTCGCCCCCTTAACCCCCGTTAAGTTAAAATTTACTGGTTAGTTCAGTTGGCGCACTCAACCACAAATGGCGGTACGCGCCTGTACGGGCGACGTGGATTCTTTGAGGACCGTATCTGTGACAAAAGGGTTTTTGTGGAACAGGTACCGGAAATTGTTTTTTGTGTCGCCCTGACAAAACTGACCTACGTGTGTGAAAAACATGCGAGAAGTGCTCGCGTATAGATGCGGGGTATTTCCATCATTCGCACCAGCTCTCGCAGGCAAGGAGGGGAGAAAGTCTGACTGACGGACACAGAGGTAGCATGGCGCATTCAGTTGACCCAATATATCCGCTGCTTTTGGGTCTTGTTGGCGGAACAGTTCTCTTCGCTTTAGTGTACGCCGGTACCACCGAGCTGAGAGCTGGGGTGGCCGAGGTTCTAGTCACTTGGACCGTTTGCCTTCTTGTTTACTTCTTGTGGAAAAAACCAATCATCTCGTCTTCGCTTCCTAAGTCAGGCGTCGGCTCGTGGATTACGCGCTGGATTGTGACAACTGACCACAAGGATATAGGCATTCTCTATATAGTTACGTCTCTGTATATGGCATTCGTGGGTGGCGCCCTTGCTATGCTCATGCGCGCCCAACTGGCTTTTCCTGGGCAGGGTATTCTTGCGGCATCCGAGTATAACCAGGCGGTGACTGCACATGGTCTTGTAATGGTCCTCTGGTTTCTTTCCCCGCTTGCTTTCGGACTTGCGAACTATATTGTGCCTCTTCAGATTGGTGCAAAGGACCTCGCCTTCCCACGTCTTAACGCCCTGTCCTACTGGCTCTATTCCCTGAGCTGTGTGCTACTTGCCGCCTCCTTTTTTATGCCCGGCGGGACCGTTAACGCAGGCTGGACGCTTTACGCACCGCTTACAAATAGCGAATTCATGCCGGGAGCAGGTCCTACGGCCGCTCTTCTTGCCCTCCTAATGCTCATAGCCTCTGTGACGGCAAGCGGTGTTAACTTCATAGTGACCGTGGCCACGATGCGTGCACCGGGAGTTACGCTTTCCAGGGTTCCAATGTTTACTTGGTTTGTCGTGTTCACCGTAATTCAGATGGTGTTTGCCTTCCCTGCCGTGCTTGGAGCATCCCTTATGCTTGGGATGGGAAGGATCGCAGGTACCCTCTACCTTTCGAATACCGCAAGCGGGGCGGCGATGCTATGGGATAATTTGTTCTGGTACTTTGGACATCCGGAGGTATATATCGTACTTCTTCCTGCGTTCGGCGCCCTTGCGGAAATCATACCCACGTTTTCCGCAAGGCAGGGTGTGTACGGAAAGAAGGTGTTCCTCATAGCAACCTTCACAACTGTCATTCCGCTCAGTTTCTTCATATGGGGTCACCATATGTACACGACGGTTTTGCCACTACTTGAAAAGGAAGTTTTCGAGGTAGGCACTGAAATCATATCGCTGCCTTTTGGCTTGATGGTTTTTGGATTTCTTTGGACGCTTGAATCAGGGCGCATACGGCTGAGTACACCGATGCTGTTTGCGCTAGGTGCTCTCAGCCTTTTTATAATTGGAGGAATAACCGGTGTCTTTCTCTCGTCAATTGTGATAGACCAGGAGTTCCGGGGTGCCTACTTTGTTGTTGCTCATTTTCACTACGTCATGGTCGGTGCTACCTTGTTCGGACTTTTTGGCGCGCTTTACTACTGGTTTCCGCGTATGACGCGCAGGATGTTTAGCGAAAAGCTCGGAAAAATTCACTTTTTGCTCAGCTTTGTATTCTTTAACCTGACATTCTTTCCTATGTTTTTCCTGTATCAGATGCCACGCAGGATTTTTACTTACACTGTCCCAGCTTGGGCTGCGCCCAACCTGGTGGCTTCCGCTGGTGCCTTCCTATTCGGCGGGGTGCAGGTACTGTTTGTGGCAAACCTTGTGTACAGCTTGTTGAGCGGCCGGGCTGCCCCCTTGAATCCCTGGCAGGCAGTCACGCGAGAGTGGCTTTCCGAGGAATCTTCGGGAGTAAACCCACTAGAAGAGGTGTCGGCCATAACGGCGGCAGGCTCCGGCTACCCAGTTCTCCGCACAGCGGAACCAAAGTCAACAGTCGTCGTCAGCCATCCAAGCGATAAGCCCTTCATCCTCGCAGGTGGCCTTGCCCTCACACTTGGGGCTTTTACCCTCATTCACTATTTTCCCTTCGCCCCAGTTGTTTTCGTCCTCGCCATCGTGGCAGCTCTCTACGGACTCGTCGGGTGGTGTTATGAAAGTGTGAGTGGTCGTTTTCAGGTTAACGAAGAAGGAGAAGGTGAGCGCTGGCCCTTTGCCAATGTGCCAAGAATCAGGCTTGCCGTCTGGGTATTTTTACTTTCTGAAGTGATCATGTTCACCGTGGTCCTGACTTCTGACACCTATGTTAGGCTACTTACGCCGGACTGGCCACGCATAGGCTACCTGCATCCGCTCGTGCCCGGAGTGTTTTCAAGCGTGGTCCTTGTCACAAGCAGCCTTGCAGGTTTTCTTGCCTTCGTCAATGGCCGGTCGGGTAACGTCAAGCGTACTGCACTCTGGCTCGGTCTCGCAGTCGTGCTTGGCTCAACCTTTGTCGCGGTTGAGTCCTCGGAATGGCTGCAGCTTCTGGCGCAGGGGCTTGGTCCTTCGACCGACAATGCACTTTCCACCTACTTCTTTACGACAGGTCTCCACATGGCACACGTACTTTCGGGGCTCCTAGTTGCACTGTACCTTATGATCCGGGTACTGGTCAAAGGCGTCGAAGGTACGTCCTCTATTGAGGCTTGGGCTATCTACTGGTCTTTTGTCGACGCAGTGTGGGTGCTGATCTTTATCTTCTTCTACCTCGGTTAGGTGGTGGGAACCATGAGAACCTCCCGAAGCCACGCATCAGCAAGGAAGTTGAGTGAGAGTCTGATGGTTCTTTCAGTTTGGGGCTATGCAATAGCAGCTACGGTAGCCGAGACTCTTGTCGCTATTATGCTTGTTCCCCTAGACCGCACGGTGGGATATGCCGTCATCTTGGGTCTCGGCGGCGCTCAGCTTGCATTGATAGGGCTTTACTTCATGCATCTAAGGACTGAAAACAGGACGGTTTACAAGGTCTTTCTTGCATCGCTCATGTTTGCAGCTGCGATGGTGATCGGCGTACTCACCTCGCTTGCAGGACATGTTTGAGGCGACCCACAATGACGTATATTTCTCCGAACACGGAACTTTGGGCCTCCCTCTTTGATCTTTTCTTTGTGATGGGTGCAAGTACAGCTGCACTGGTGTTTGGCTATATGGTGTATCTCGTGGCCACAAGGCGGGAGGGGCGCAGGGCGCGTGACGACAAGTATGCGAAGACATCTACGAGACGTTTCCTTATGGTCTTGGTAGTGATCTGCGTAGTCGTCGGAACCACGCTATATATCTCCCTTGGCGTTGCGACTGATCCATACTACATCCCGCCGAAGAATGGACCACATCTTATGATCAGAGTCTACGCATTCCGCTGGGGATGGAACTTTACTTATCCCGACGGCGTCTCGATAATCAACACGCTTAGAGTTCCGGTCAACACAACCATTGTGCTTAACATCACCTCAGTTGATGTTTTTCACTCCCTTGGCATACCGATGCTCGACGTAAAGGCGGATGCGGTTCCTGGATTCTGGAACACACTTTGGTTCGTGGTTACCGTTCCTGGCAACTATACTGATGCGATAAGGTGTTACGAGCTATGTGGTCCGGGTCATGCGTACATGACTGCCAACCTGGACGTTATGACATCCCAGTCATTCAGCGCATGGTACGCCGTAGCTACAGGAGGGCAGTGACCAATAGTGTGTCATCTTATTGTATCGTAAAGTATGGTGCGTAGAGACCTTCTCAGCTTGGCATTCAGTGTCGAAAAGGGAAGGTCGAGCTTGGCGGCAAGCTCCCTTGACGAAATGCGCCGGGGCACATCGAAGTAACCCTCCTCCAGCGCTCTTTTAAGAATGTATACGCCCTCCCTTGAGGGAATGCGTCCTCGAAGTACCCTCATTCGCAGTGAATTTGTGCGCGTCAGTTCACGTATGCGTGCAGCCGCGAGCCTAGCCTTTCTCATATTCGCGACTTGGATAACCCAGTGTACCCTTCCGTCCGTATCAACCCTTTCCTCAACTGGTGCAGAAGAGCGTGATGAGAAGGAGTCCAGTATCTCGTAAAGGGGGCATCTGTTAGCGGGTATGGTAACTCTGACCACGGCAGAGTTTTCCTTTTCAGACCTTGACATAATGGAAAAGCTGCTTGCCGCTGGGTAGTGCTCAAGTCTCGCAAGCGCTCTGTTCAGGTTTTCGGGATTTTTTGTCCAGATCTCCGCTGTTTCTCTGATGCAATCACCACCTCGCTTCCATGACATAAATCTAACATACGCCCCTTCATTGGTTGTGACGCTGCACGCCCAACAGCGGGAATAAGGAAATGAAAAGCTAACCTTCATCGCACACAAAAAGCGTCGTGCTCACATAAACATTTTGCCCTTCTTGTATGGTTCGTGTTACGGTTGGCCGTTCCTTACTCATGTTAAAGCTTATAAAAAAGATCGGTTTCAGTACACTGCGCCGGCGTAGCTCAGTTCAGGTAGAGCGCTCGGCTGTTAGCTCACAGTTGGCAGAAACCGAGCGGTCCGAGGTTCGAGTCCTCGCGCCGGCGTACCTTTATGATGCAAAAGCTCGGGCGCCCCTGTTTCTTGCGAACATGATCTGACGCTGGATAAAGCTTTTATCAGTCAGCAGACAAAAGCAATCAATGGATATTAAGAAGCGCTTCAGGGATATTCGCGATATATTCATCCTTTCGGAGAAACCAGGAAAAAAGGAGTTTACGTTCTCTCTGAGGCTTTCGTTAATAGGTCTGTTTCTGGTTGGTTCTATTGCATTTGTCATCGACATACTTATGACCGCCGTGTTTCACCCTTAACTTTGAGTGGGTTAAGGGGCGGAACACCCTGTCCCCAAGGGCGGGGCGGTTCAGCACATGTGTCTCTTTAGAGTTAGACGGCTAAACTTAATAGAAGGTGTTAAAACTAAGTGGTATGGCTGAAAGCTCAACACAGGCGCTTCTTGGCGAAGCTCTTGACAGTATAGTTCTCGTGAAACTCAGGGGAGGAATATATGTGCGGGGAAAGATGAAGAGTTTCGACCAGCACCTGAATCTGCTAATCGAGAATGCCGAGGAGATGTTACAGGACAATACAACCAGAAGCCTAGGAACCATAATTGTAAGGGGGGACAACGTCATTCTAATTTCTCCCAGCCCTAGGTGAGCGACATGAAAGGCACTTCGTCGCAGGGAAAGAGGGGCAGGTCAAAGACTCATATTACATGTCGCAGGTGCGGGAGGCACTCGTATAATGTGAGGGACCGCCGATGTGCTCACTGTGGATTCGGCAGCTCTAGGAAAATTCGGAGATATTCTTGGCTCGTGAAAAAGCCTTAGCACAACCGTATTGCCTCTCCTATTGAAGGCACAAGAACCTCGGGTCTACCTGAACCGAATCTCCTTCTGAGTTCGCGTGCAAGCTCCTGTGATCTCACGGGCTCCCCGTGGTTGATCATGATTTTCTGGCGGGGTTTGACACTCATTATATACCTCATGAGCTCAATGTGGTCTGCATGACCCGAGAAGCCCTCCACGGCATGTATCTCCATTTTAATAGGGTAGACGCGCCTCTCTGTGCCCGAATCTGAAAAGCTCACTTCCCTCATACCCTTTAAGATCGCGCGCCCGAGCGTGCCGTCGGCTTGGTAGTTGACAAATATAAGAGAGTTCCTCTCGTCAGGTCCGAGCTCTTTTAGATATTCTAGCACCGGACCGCCGGTGAGCATTCCGCTCGTGGCGAGTATGATTCCAGCACCCCTGTCAAGTGCCTCCTCCCTCTTCGAAAGGTCATCGATTCGCACAAAGGTTCTGTGCAAAAACGGGTTGTTCCCCTCATATATTTGCTTCCTGATTGATGATGAGAGATATTCCGGGTAGGCTGTGTGTATCGCAGTGCTCTCAAGGAGCATTCCATCAAGGAAAATGGGTACTTCGGGAATCTCCTTTTTGTTCAGTTTTTCGGCAAGTATCATAAGCACTTCCTGTGCCCTGCCGACCGCAAGGGTGGGTATCAGAACCTTACCGCCCCTTGCCAGCGTCTTATTGATAATATTCATGAACTTTTCTTCTTCATATACTCTGTTTGGCATGACGTTGCCTCTGCCACCATATGTTGACTCGATTACAAGCGAATCGACCCTCGGAAAGGAAGAAGCCGCGCGATCGAGAAGTTTTGAGTTAGAAAATTTCAGGTCACTTGTATACAGAAGGTTGCATCTACCTTCCCCAATGTTGAGGTGTACCACCGATGAGCCTAGAATGTGGCCCGCGCTTGCAAGCGTTAACTTTACGTCCGGCGCAATGTCTGTAACTTCGTTCCAGTCAATGGTAATTGTGTGTTGAATGGCCTTTGTAATGTGTTCTATGCCGTAGGGGGGTATTTCTCCCGTTTTCTGTTTCAGCTCAACGTAGTCCTTCTGGGTGAGCACCATGAGGTCGCGCGTCGGTGCCGTCATGTAAACCGGTCCTCTGTAACCGTACTTAAAGAGAAACGGCAGGGCGCCCTGATGATCCATGTGAGCATGTGCAATCACGACCGCATCGAGTTCCTCGACAGGGAAATCCGTGAGACTGAATATCGGAAATTCGTCAAGAAGCCTTGTTGCACCCGCCTTTACACCCGCGTCGAGCAGCAGCCTGGTTTCCCCAGTGTCCACAAGTACGGCTGACCTGCCGACTTCCCCGAAGCCACCCAGTGCGATCACGCGCACCGGAGAGTCCGAGTACATGGGAGGCCTGTGTATCCACTCGCCAACTTCCCTAAGGAAACTCTGTCTGTAGTCCTTGGACGTTGAAAGTATCCTGAGCATGGTATCCACGATACCGGAACGGATTTCCGGCACTCTGACAACAACTGGCCTCCAGCCGGTCTGGACAAGCACGCTCTTCAGGTTTGAGCCTCCGGCACCTATCACTACACCCGGCCGCAGGGCTTGAATCACAACGTCGCCCTTGACATCGTCAAACGTATAATCTTTTACTTCGGCCTCTTTCGGTATAATCTCTCTCAGTATCTGTACTGTGGCATCTTGGGTTTTCCTTATCGATTCATCGGACCTTATTACAACCCTTTTTTTAAGGAGCTTTGCGAGTCTTCTCACACTGTCTGAGTCATTCAGTATTGCCGAAGGATTCCGGCAGTAAAGCGCTATTTCTGGCCCTTCGAACTCGATCTTGTTGAGTCCGGCGTCTTGAGGTATATTCGAAAAGATTGTGCTTCTGATTCCACTCAGATGATCCTTGGTTGTCTGTGGAGGATTCATAGCCATGTTGCCTCATGAAAGCAGATTCCGAATCTTTTCTCCATCGGCTTGTTCTATGCCGACGTGGCTCACAGTGACCACATCTATTCCCTCTCCCGTTGCCGTGTCCCACTGTATCGCGGCGGAGATAGCCTGTGCGCATAGTCTCTGTGCTTCTTTGAGTGTCATGTCGGGCTTGTAGTTAGTAACGACAACGCCCATAGCAACGGGTGAGCCAGAACCCGTTACAATGTACTCCTCCTCGCTAACCGAGCCAAAAAAGTCCACCATAAGGAGTTGTGGGGACGAATCATAGCCACCCATTATGAGCTGTACCGGAAGCGCGTAGAACTTCTGTGAGTTTAGCAGGTTTGAGGCGATGTTCGCTATACTCTTTATTGCTAGCCTTTCGCCATTACGAAGCGAATATAGCTGCGCCTGGGCACGGAGCGCATCAGCGAGGAAAAAGGCCTGAGCCACAGTACCGGCTATTGTGATCGCGCAATATTCAGTGAGCGGTAAAATCTTTTTCACTTTTTTGTTAGCCACGAGATAACCCGCCGTGGCCCTCTTATCCGCCGCAAGCACCACACCTTCCCTTGTCTTGATACCCACAGTGGTTGTACCCTTTTTCAGTGAGAACTCATGAACCATGGTGAAAGACGCACCAAAAAATGCCCTTACTCTAAAGACAACATACTTAAATCGCCCGCTTTACTTAAGTCTTTTGGGATAAGTGGACCCTTCGAATACCTCTATGAAAGAAGAGCACACAATTGACCTTCCTCTCAAGGTGATAGTGGGACCGGGTGTTGCCCACCGTCTACCCTCGGCGCTTGACAGGCTTACGGCTGCAGAGAAGGTGCTTCTTCTTACGGGCCCGCATGTGAAGGCGGTCTACGACGACTCGGTTATCCGTCCTCTTCGCGAAGGCGGTTTTGCTACAGATATCAGGATCGTTAAGAGAGCAACAATTACAGAGGTTCAAGGTTTAGCCGCAACCTTGGGTGCCGGTGTAGATATAGTCGTGGGCCTCGGAGGAGGTAGAGTACTCGACGTTGGTAAGGTGCTCGCGTATACGCTTAAGAAACCATTTGTGAGTGTACCCACAAGCGCCTCACATGACGGAATAGCTTCTCCGCAAGCGTCGCTTGTGGGTCTTAATGGCACGCATTCTGTTAGGGTCCGCACGCCATATATGGTGCTTGCAGACTCAGATATCATATCGAGGGCTCCCAGGGAATTGACGCTGAGTGGCATGGGAGACGTGCTCGCGAAATTTTCTTCTGTTCTTGACACAAGATATGCCAAGTCAAAGGGAGAGTATGTCGGAGACTATGCGGTGAGCCTAGCTGAGATGTCGGCAAGACTGGTATTCGACAACCTGGACTCGATAGCCCAGGGTAGAGAGGATGCGGTAAGAACACTGATTGAAGCATTAATAAGTAACGGTATAGCCATGGCAATTGCGGGTAGCAGTAGACCGTGTAGCGGAAGCGAACATATGTTTGGTCATGCGTTGGATTATCTTACCAATCACAACCTGCTGCACGGTTTTACCGTAGCCCTTGGGACAAAGATATCACTTTCACTGCACGGAAAGGACTGGGAGAGTTTTCACGAAACCTCAAGACGGGTGGGTCTTCCAATGAGTGCTAAGGATCTGCACATACCCCCGGTATACGTTGCACGTGCGCTTTCGATGGCTAGTAAAATAAGACCCGAGAGAACGACTATACTAGGATCTGGCCTCACGTATTCAGAGGCTGTCGAAGTCGTAAAAAGGGTTATGGCAGTATAGGAACAAACTAAAATTGATGCGTAGACACTACTAGCCGGAGTATTGAAAATGTTTCTACAGAAGGGGATTCGAGGAGCTGATCGCGGAATGGAAGCAAAAAAGAAGCTGATTACCACAGTTCCTGTAAATCTTGCAAAGGAAGGTTATCAATTTATATTTACACGGGAGGACAATGATGAATGTAAAAAGTGCAAGATACGCGGTGCCTGCCTAGAGAATCTGACCCGAGGCAGACGTTATGTAGTAAAGGACGTAAAGCAGGCGGGGCACACATGTCCGCTTGTTGGACTTGAGGCAAAGGTGGTTGAGGTGCAGGAAGTACCGTTCACAGTGGCGCTCGAAAGGCAGAGGCTAATGGTCGGCGCGACCCTGAGTTATACCCCGGTTGACTGTAACTGGAAGTTCTGTGAAAACTACGTGTACTGTGTGGACAACAGCCTCAGTCAAAACGACAAGATCAAGATCCTTGAAAAACAGGGTGAAGTAGACTGTCCGAGAAGTTTCAAGCTCTCTTTTGTACTTGTTAAGCCTTAGGCTCTTGCGAAGCTTGGGGCGTAGTCTGAGCAGCCTCCTTGAGGACCTGTTCTTCCGGCTTCTTGATAAAGGTAAACCTTTCAGTGTATATGACAGTGTCAGCTGCATCAATATATTTTATGACCTCACGCGCAAGCCTTATTTTCAATGTCTGAAGGGATTCGGCGTATATCAGGTCTTCTGGCAGCTCAATCTTTACGACGTTACCATCCACGTCCACCTTGAACTTGTCTCTGCTGAGGTTAGGGACCTGCCAGTGTATGAGCTCGAGCACCTTTTCCTTTGGTTCTGACAGGATTTTCTTTATTTCGTACTCATAGATAAGGGTCTTCCCGCTGTAAGGATGATTGAAGTCCAAGGTCACCCTACCTCCGCTTATCAGTCTTACGATAGCATTTTGTCCGTTAATCTCGACCGTTTGGCCTACTTCCGGCCTAATGTTTCTTTTGATAAAATCCCGTTCTGAGATTATCTTGATCCTATTCTGATCCCTTTCGCCGAAGCCCTCGGCAGGAGGGATCTCAACGGTCTTCTTCTCACCCACCTCTGACTCCGTCAGAGCTTTATCAAGGCCGGGGACAACCCAGTGCTCCCCTAATACTACAAGCAGTGGCTCATACACGACCCCGCTCTTGTAGATTCCGTGGCTTCGTGCAGTTTCTTCTATTGTTGTATCAAAAACGGAACTGGTTTCCTTGATTGTAGCAGTGTAGTCTAATAATATAAAATCACCCTTCTTGGGCGCCAATCTTGCTCCTGCTTTGCTCTTTTGTGTATAATATAAGCGTTTGACGTCAATTACGGTATAGGTATCCTACGAAGCGACTTTAAGGAAGCTCTGTGGTATCTGTGCGCCGTGATTTTTAAAGTGGATGGGTCTCTTGGCGAGGGAATACTCCACTGCGCAAGCTCTAACAGATGTAAGGAGACGTCTGAAGCTACCCACCCCTGCGGATATACCATCCCTTGTCAATTAGGTTCTTTAGGATTCCTCTCCGGCACTCGCCGAGTCCGAGTACCTCTCCTTTTCTATCCACAATGAGCATTATGCCCTCTCCTTGGCAGGGAGCAACGTTACGCCCGTACAGAAAGCTTTCTACTGCTTTCCCTTGCAGAGTAAAAGTTCTTTTTAGTCTTCCTCCCCTGTAAAGATGATCGGCAAGATCCAGGGCAAGCCTGAATTTGTCTCCCCTGAACGAGCCTGCAAATATCCCGCCAAAATATATGTTATGGGTCTTGGATATGGTAAGAGCTATATCAGCAAGCTGTTCTGTCGGAAAGGCGAGTACCTCTCTGTAAGCCATGTGGTGTACCAGAAGAACATAACTCTGCGGGAGCGTCGCTTGAAGTTTGCTGAGTTCATCATCAATCCGTTGTTGTTCCCACTCACTAGGTGGCTTTAGATTTTCCGCAATTTGCATATAAAGAACCCCTCCGTATCGTGGGTATGTGTGTGAAACCTGAGAGTGCCAGGCAGGGCTGGATTTCTAGCAGCCACAATGCTATCCTGGTCCAGGTTTTCAGGCTTGCTTCTTCCCTTTTCAAGTTCGCGGAGTATTATGTCTTCTCCTTCCTCACGTATAACGCTACACGTGCTGTATACGATTACGCCTCCGGCTTTTACGAGCCTCACAGCGGTATCTAGAAGTGTTTCCTGAAGAGAAGTCAGGACATCAAGGTCGTCTTTCTTTAGTCTGTTCTTAAGGCCGGGGAATTTCGACACTAGGCCGGTTCCGCTGCATGGTGCGTCAAGAAGAACCCTGTCGAATTTCATCGTTAGGTTTTGGGCGGACCTACCATCCATCTGGAGCACGAGCGCATTGACGACACCCATCCTGGATATGTTTGAGCGCAGTGAAAAGACGCGTTCACGTTTTGGTTCGATGGCGACGACGGTTCCCTGGTTTTTCATTAGTTGAGAGATATGTGTTGTCTTTCCGCCCACACCGGCCGAAAGGTCGAGCACGGTTTCACCGGGTTTCGGGTCGAGAACCTTCGCCACTACCATGGATACCATGCTCTGAATATAATAGTGACCAAAAAGATACTCGTGAGTTGAGCCTAGCGCAGGTGTCTTCGGCTCGCTCTTTACGACGAATCCCTCTGGAATACCGTCGATTGTTTCTAACGAGAAACCCTTCGCTTCGAGAGATCGCCTAAGTGAATTCGCTTCGGTTCTGAGGGTGTTGACGCGGATGCACCGTCTGATTCGTTTGCGTTGCGCCTCCGCGACCGTAACTGCCATACCTCCAAAATTTTCGTACAGCTTAAGGGCAAGGAATTCAGAATAACCAAGCACCCTGAGCTTAGCGAGTATCTTTTCGTCGTTCACGCCTTGAACCACTGCTACCTACCAATGTGTTTCCGGAGAAGGCCGCAGACGGGATTTGAACCCGTGATTCCCGGCTCCACAGGCCGGTGCGTTAACCAGGCTACGCTACTGCGGCCACTTGACACAATTCTTATCTTAACCCCCTTATATAAAACTAAGTTGGTGGGCCCGTAGCTCAGCCTGGTAGAGCGGCAGGCTCATAGGCACTGGGCTGAGACACCTGACGGTCAAGGGTTCAAAAGGTTTTGTGCCTGAAAGTCCCTTCGGGCCCACTAACCGTATCGCATTAGTTGCAATCTCAAGAAAATCTCGTTAATGTTCATTTATTACTCGGTGCGCAACCGGCAACATCGGGTATTACGTCTATCTAGTACGAAGCCCGTGGGTATAACCGGAGACTAAAAACTTAGCAGCTCCACGGTTTAGGTCGCGGAAAAAACACTTAGGGATGATGCATTGATGCGAAATTATGAAAACTTCAGGCATCTGCTTGAGGTGGTTTTCGTAGTCGTGTTTATAACTCACACACAGTTATGAACGTAGATATGAACCAACAGGGGTTTCGGAAAAGGTGGATGTATAGTGGGTAAAGTTGTGGTCGTGGCAAAGGTTTACCCGAAGGGGATAGATGTGGACAGGAAAAAACTCTTACTCGAGGTGGTCCAAGCATTAAAGGGAATAGCCGAGGTAAAAAAATCCGAGGAAGAACCAATTGCCTTTGGCTTAGTGGCCCTCAGAGTGCATATGATACTTCCCGAAGACTCAGAAGGAGGAACAGATGGCTTGGAAGAAAAAATCAGTTCACTGCCTGACGTGAGCAATGTGGAAGTGACTCACGTTTACAGAATCTAACCCCCTGCGTAACACTTTTTATCCTCGAGAAAAGTAACGACCTAGGTGTAAAATTTGTCGGCCCCCGACAGGGGTATTAACTCCCTTCCTCCTGAGGATGGATCGGTCACCCTAAAGGTGGCCGAGGCCAAACAGAGGGACGTTGGCAGGAACAAGGTAAGAGTCGATTCTGACATAATGGCCAAGATTAATGTTGGAATTGGTGACGTTGTAGAGATTTACGGTAAGCGAAAGACGGTTGCGATAGTCTGGCCCGCATACGTCGAGGATAAAGGTACTGATACGATAAGGATGGATGGCCTAATCAGGAAGAACTGCGGTGTGAGTATCGGCGATAAGGTGACGGTAAGGAAGGCTATACCTAAGCCCGCCGTCAATGTTAAGCTCGCACCCTCGTCGTACTCAATAACGGTTGACGCCCCTTTTATCTCCTATGTAAAGAAAAAACTAGTGGACTACCCACTTGTTGAGGGCGATACCGTTTTGATACCTGTGCTAGGTCAGGCAATATCTTTTTCTGTCGTATCCGTTAAGCCTACCGAAGTTGTGATAGTTACCGAAAATACTCAGGTTACCATTCTTGACAAGCCGGCGGAAGCCAGTGGCGTACCCCGCGTCACATACGAGGACATAGGCGGAATGAAGGATGTCATTCCCAAGGTACGCGAAATGATCGAGCTTCCGCTCAGACACCCAGAGCTTTTCAAGAGACTGGGAATTGAACCTCCAAAAGGCGTTCTTCTATATGGCCCCCCTGGAACGGGTAAGACACTTCTTGCCAAAGCTGTGGCAAACGAGACCGAGGCTTACTTTGTGGCGATAAACGGCCCAGAAATAATGAGCAAGTTCTATGGCGAAAGTGAACAGAAGTTGCGAGAGGTGTTCGAAGATGCTAAGAAGCACGCTCCCGCGATAATATTCATAGACGAGCTTGATGCAATTGCCCCAAAAAGAGAAGAGGTAACCGGCGAAGTTGAGCACAGGGTTGTTGCCCAGCTCCTCACCCTTATGGACGGTCTGGAGGCCCGCGGCGACGTAATTGTGATAGGCGCGACCAACAGGGCAGGTGCGCTCGACCCTGCATTAAGGAGGCCAGGCAGATTTGACCGGGAAATCGAGATAACACTTCCAGACAAGCAGGGAAGAATGGAGATACTTCAGATCCATACAAGAAACATGCCTTTGGAAAGGGATGTGGACTTAAAGCGGCTTGCGGATATGACTCACGGCTACACGGGGGCAGACCTTGCGGCTCTTGCCAGAGAGGCTGCTATGAAGGCTCTCAGAAGATACCTTCCTAACATTGACATTGAACAAGAAAGCATTCCCCCCGAGATACTCGAAAAGATGACCGTCAAGATGGATGATTTTGTCGCCGCTTACAAGGAGGTCATACCAACCACGCTTAGGGAAGTCTACATCGAGACCCCGGAGGTCCGTTGGGAGCAGATAGGCGGCCTATCTGAGGTACGGGAGCTTTTGAAGGAGGCAGTTGAGTGGCCTCTCAAGAACCCGGAGGTGTTTGACAGACTTGGAATAAAGCCCCTCAAGGGTATCCTACTTTATGGTCCTCCGGGTTGTGGTAAGACTCTGATCGCAAAGGCCATTGCAACTGAGAGCGAAGCCAATTTCATAACGATTAAGGGACCGGAGGTCTTTAGCAAATGGCTCGGCGAATCTGAGAAGGCTATCCGTGAGGCTTTCAGAAGAGCAAGGCAGTCAGCACCCTGTGTTCTCTTTCTTGATGAAATCGATGCCATCGCGCCATCAAGAGGGGGAGGGTATGATGATTATGGGGCTACCGAAAGGGTAGTGACGCAGCTCCTGACGGAACTAGACGGAATTGAGAAGCTCGAAAACGTGGTCGTTATAGGTGCGACCAACCGGCCCGATATGCTCGATGCTGCTCTTCTGAGGCCTGGTCGGCTCGAGCGCCTGCTTTACGTTGGAGCTCCAGAGGCTAATGAAAGGTACGAAATTCTTAAGATATACACGAAAAAGATGCCAGTGTCCCCGGATCTTGACCTGAAAAAGCTTGCCGATATCACAGAGGGTTACAGTGGTGCAGACCTTGAAATGCTTTGCAGGGAGGCGGCTTTGAGCGCGCTACGCGATGACCTTAACGCCGCATATGTTCAGTGGTCCCATTTTGAAAAGGCCCTCAAAATAGTTAGGCCCTCGATAACCGAAGATATGATTAACTATTATAGGAACTGGGGCGAGCGTGCAAGGCAGTTCAGGTCCAGGGAACAGCCGCTGATCAACTATGCATAGGCTCTTATTGTCGGTTACCCCCCGATACTCCGGGTTCTCACTCCGGCTTAAGCCGGAGAGTTCAGACGAAAAGGGCATGGCGTTGTCGTATGGTTGAAAGAAGACTTAAGGAAAAACTCGAGCGCTTCGTGTACGAGCTTTTGCTTGAAAGAGACACGCCGGTTTCTGTCAAAGAAATTAAGGAGGCCCTCAAAAAGTATCCTGAGATTACAGAACCAAGGATAAGACAGGCCATTATGCAGCTTGAGCTGAACGGTTATGTTGTCACCTACGAAAGAAAGGAAAACGACATGATAGTTGTACTGAACGGCGACTCAAATGGGAGTGGATCTGACCGAGCTCGTACCACGCGGGCAGCTTGACCTTGATGAACTGCCTAAGGAGACTGTAGCCGTAGACGGGAATAACGCGCTTTATCAATTCTTGTCCACGATACGCCAGCCCGATGGAACGCCTCTTATGAATTCGAAAGGTGTCATTACAAGTCATCTGCAGGGTCTCTTTTACCGGACCATTAACCTACTAGAGCTTGGCCTTAAATGCGTTTATGTATTTGATGGGGAGATTTTACCGCTTAAAAGACGGGAACTTGAAAGACGTTCTGAACGGCGCAGGAAAGCTGCGGAAGAGGCCGACATTGCGAGGGAACTTGGGCTTGTCAAAGAAGCCTACAAGAAATCGGTGCAGGCGTCACGATTGAGTCGGGATATGGTGGAACAGGCAAAGCTACTTCTTAACTATATGGGAGTTCCATGCGTAAGCGCACCGTACGAAGGGGAAGCGCAAGCGGCAAGAATAGTTCTCGATTCTAAGGCGTACGCGGTGGCAAGTCAGGATTACGACTCGCTTGTGTTCGGAGCACCGCGCCTCTTAAGGAACCTGGCTATTACCGGGCGACGCAAGCTTCCGAACAAGGAGGAGTATATTGAGGTCAAGCCGGAGCTGATCCACTTGGACGAGGTGCTTTCGAGTCTCGCAATAGACAGGCGAAAGCTTGTCTGGCTTGCTGTCCTGGTAGGTACAGATTATAACCCTGACGGCTTCCCGGGGATAGGTCCGAAGACCGCTCTCAAACTAGTCAGGGAGCACTCAAGCTTTCAGGATATAGTGTCGGCAAAGGGTTTGAAGGTCGAGTTTGATTTTGAAGAAGTTGAGCAGGAGTTCCTAAATCCTCATGTGAACGCAAATTATGAGATAAAGTGGGGCAGAACATCGAGCGAGGACATCATCAGGTTTCTTTGCGAAGAGAACGACTTTTCTGTGGCAAGAGTTAAGGCAGCTCTGGAAAGACTCGCAAGAGTCCGTGAGGGAGGCTTTCAACAATCCTTGGAGAAATGGTTTTAGTACTGATGGGTGGGGCGTTTGGAATTTGCAATACCGAGACGTCTAGCCTGCGTTTGGTGATCAAAATGCACACAGAGTTTCATATAAAGCGTTCGCCCGGCCTGCGTAGTTGCACAAAACTTACTTCCATGAGCCCTTCTTCTAAGTAGTCAGTTTTTGCTTTTCGCACTTTGACCAGTATCTGCGGCTCACCTTGAACCCCTCTTGGATACAGTAGAATCCCTTCTTCGGAAAGCTGTTCATACAGGTGGGCAGGCTTCTCTGCAACGGATGCGGTGACGTAAATCCTGTCAAAAGGGGCGCTCTCAGCGACGCCAAGAAAGCCGTCGCCAAGATGGAAGTATATTCTAGTTTTGAAGCCCATTCCTTCGACAAGTTGTTTAGACTTCCTGTAGAGCGTTTCGTTAATCTCTATTGTGTGTATTTCACCCGCCCCGAGGAAATCTAGGGCGCTCGCTGTTACGGCCAGGTGATAGCCGCTCCCGGTACCTATCTCAAGGAGTTTTATTCCTCCTCTAAGTTCAAGTGACTCAAGGTAAATCGCCACCATATGCATTGCTGACACAGTCTGCCCGAAGCCTATTGGAAGAGGTCTATCCTCATACGCCCTCTCCGGAGCAAAGTTTGTGAATGCCGATCTGTCTACCGAAAGGAGGGCATGTCTGACAGCTTCTGTGCGCACATATCCCTTTCTAACTAGACGTTCAACCGCCCTCGTTCTTAAATCCAGGTTCCTGATTTCGTTCATGTGAATGCAGCGCTTGTATTCTATGGCAGGGGACACAAAAAGATTCTTGCCACCCATGCAACCACGGTCGAGATTACAACCGAAACCAACCTTACTGAAAAGGGTAACTGTATACTGTTGGTCGGCTGCGAGGTAGCCTGCGCGCACATTCCGGAAGAGATGAAGACGCTTATGCGCTCTTCTTTGGCCGAGGTCAGCTTTCAGTTCGAAGCCGGAGGTATAAAGGACGTCGTGCGGGGTTACGGTGATCCTGCCCTTTCGCTTTCAGATGAAATAAGCATGGTCTTAAGGAAAAGTGGTTACGTTTCGCCTCGAACCGCTGCCGTAAGGTGTGACAAGAGCGCGAGAGCGATAAACAGGGAGCTAGTTCGTGCGCTCAGAAAGGAAGCCGTTTGTCGTGTTACACTAAAGGTCAGGATTTGAAAAGTTCGATTCTGCGGATCCATTTTCGCGGCGCATACTCGAAGACTCTTCTCGAGCCGGCCTCCTTCAGACCGTACCTTGCCAGTTCGACTGGAGTAGGTGCTTTTCCTTCCTGAATGTAAAGATGCACCAATCCCCCCCTTTGCAGGAGACTGGCGGCATGCTCAAGGAATCGGTTCGCGTTAAAGGGAAGGTTCATTATTATTTTTGAGTATCTTTTATTGGTTGTGAATTTTTCTGCATCAGTGTTGAAGCACCTGACCTTCGTTTCCACGTGATTCAGTTTGACGTTGGTAAGGAGTAGCGAATATGCGTGCGGATTTATGTCCAGTGCATCCACCCTTGAGCCGGCTATCTTTGCGATCGTTATTGCGAAGGGACCAACTCCCGAAAACATGTCAAGAACAAGATCCGATGGATTCGCCATTTTTGCAACGCGTAAATGCTCGGTTGAAAGCCTTGGATTAAAGTATGCCCTTCTTATATCAACGAGAAATCTAAGGCCATTTTCCCTAACCTCTGTGACCGGAAAGTCCTCACCTTGCACAAACTTCAGCCGCGGCACTCTTTTGACCCCTTGCACCATTCCCGACTTTACGTAAAAAGATCTAATGCGTGGTGTGATGCGCTTTATCTTTCTTGCTTCCACGCTGTATCTGATTCCCCTTTTACCCGCTTTGAATACACACAGGTCGCCTATTACTTCGTATGGGAGTCTGACCACGGGCGGGACAGGCTTTCTAACAAGTCTCATCCTCACAAGTCTCATGTTCATGTCCGCTTCTGGCCTGAAGCCTTCGGGTACAGGGATGTACACCCATTGTCCCCTTGTTAGCAGCTTGTAATCGCCGAGAATCATCCTGCGGTGAACGAGCCTCTTTCTTATCTCTTCGCAGCGGGCCCTTGGCGCTTCGAGACACAATACCATAGATACACTGATTCGACGTGTGCAAGTGTTTAAGCGTTATCCGCTTGGCTGGATGTGTGGTAACGCAATAGTGGAGATGTTGTATCTGCGATTATCAGAAAAGCGATTGACATAGTGGCCATAGATAGGACATATATGGAAAAGAGAAAAGTCATGGGGTGGGACGGTCTTCTTTATTGCAAAGTCCGTACATCCCAATGCTTAAAAAATGGAATAGTGTTCATGCGTGGGAGACGAGTTGAGAACAGGGGAGCTACGTGAAGGGAATGCGGTGACCGTATTCGGTCATCTTGAGGATGTCCGTGACCTGGGGGGACTAAAGTTTCTTGTTCTAAGGGATATACAAGGTAGAATCCAAGTTGTGGTTAACAAAAGCAGGGCATCCAGCGAGATGATCATTCTTCTCGATAGCCTGACAAGGGAATCTGTGGTCAGGGTCTCTGGTATAGTAAAAGCCGATCCTAGGGCACCTGGCGGGTTCGAAATTCATCCGACCAGTGTGGAAGTTGTGTCCAAGGCAGAGTCTCCCCTTCCGATAGACGTAGCCGGAAAAACGGAAACAAACTTGGATCTAAGGCTCGACTGGCGGTTCTTGGACCTAAGACGTCCGGAGGTCTCAAGCATATTCAGGTTGCAGTCAAAGGTGGGGAAGGCCGTGCGCGAGTACTTTGACCAAAATGGGTTCATCGAAATTCACACTAGCAAAATCGTATCTCAGGCCACGGAAGGCGGCGCAAACGTGTTCTCCTTAATGTATTTCAAGAGACCGGCATATCTTGCGCAAAGCCCTCAGTTCTACAAGCAGATGATGATTGCGGCTGGTTTCGAGAAGGTATGGGAGATCGGGCCAGTGTACAGGGCGGAACCGCATCATACTCCCCGGCACATATGTGAATATGTGAGTATTGATCTTGAGTTGGGATACATCCAAAGCCATGAGGATGTTATGCGTGTAGTTGAGAACCTTATGACATACGTTTTGCGTAATGTAGCCCAGGAAGCAAAGGATGAACTTGAAATACATGGCAAACAGCTAAGGATTCCTGCCTTACCCTTTCCCAGAGTGACCATGGAAGAAGCGTACTCATTACTTGAGGAGAGGGGTGTCCCGGTAACGCGCGGTTCAGATCTCGATCCAACTGGTGAAAGAGAACTTGGACAAATCATATCCGAAAAGTACGGAAGCGACTTTGTTTTCCTTACGGAGTTTCCATGGTCGGTGGCCCAATTCTATCATATGAGGAAACCATCGGACCCCGCGTATACGAATCGCGCAGACCTGCTCTACAAAGGTCTTGAAATTTGTACCCTTGCCCAAAGGGAGCACAGATATGATGTTCTCATGTCCCAGGCAAAGGAGAAGGGACTTAACGCCTCTGATTTCAGGTTTTACTTGGATTTCTTCCGCTATGGCGTCCCGCCTCACGGCGGCGGTGCTCTTGGACTTGAGAGAATCGTTATGCAGATGCTTGACCTCAAAAACATCAGGGAGTCCACCCTTCTGCCCCGTACGCCAGAAAGACTGACACCTTAGACTGAGAGGTTTTGAGCATAGGCTTAAATTCCTGACTTAGTGCTCAATAAAGGGGGCCATAGCTCAATGGCAGAGCGCTCCCTTGGCGTGGGAGAGGCTCCGGGTTCAAGTCCCGGTGGCTCCACCTTTGATCTTTTCACAATGTTTAAAGCTAGTGTGCATTACTTAAGGCCGAGTTGAAAGTAAGCGCCAGCGCACCAGGAAAGGTGACGTTACTTGGAGAACACGCAGTTGTCTATGGAAAACCTGCTCTCGTCGCCGCCATAGACAAAAGGGTGACGGTTGTCGCTGAGGAAAGGAGTGATGGCAAGGTAGTTATAGTTTCTCCAGACCTATACCTTCGCGGGCTCAGGCTGGTAGTGTCCGGCATGAGCACCAGTTACGAAGCCGGTAGTGGCTCCGCACCAACAGCTGCCTATGTTACGGAGGCTTTGAAGACTGCAAGCGAGAAACTGGGTGAATTAAGAGGAGCAAGCTTTGAGATTCGTTCTGAAATGCCGGTAGGCGCTGGTCTTGGAACTTCGGCTGCGGTGGCCGCAGCTGTGATCTCTGCTTATGCTGCTTTACAAGGCGCAGAACTAAAACCTATGGAGCTTTCCGAAATGACAAGAGCTGTAGAGGTACGTGTGCAAGGTTCCTCTAGTGGAATGGATCCGGCAGTGGTTGTAAACGGAGGCATCCTGTACTTTGATCCGAACAAGGGTAGAATAAGGAGTCTCAACATTGAACGGCTGTACCTGCTAGCCGGATATACACCTCGCCTCATGAGTACAGGGGAAAGTGTGCGCAGAGTAAGGATTCTTTATGAGAGGCACACCCGCCCGATCCTACGTGTACTGGAATCTATCGAGGACCTCGTAATAGAGGGGTTTGCTGCTCTGGCAAGTCGTGAATATGCGCATCTCGGAGAACTCATGAATATTAACCATGGCCTTCTTTCAGCCCTAGGTGTGTCTTCCCTCAGATCCGAGGAGGTGGTTCATGTAAGTAGGTCAGCTGGTGCTCTTGGCTCCAAGATAACAGGAGCGGGAATGGGTGGCGCCGTGCTCTCCCTTTCAAGTAGTTCGGCTGTCAGAAAAAGGGTAGCTCAGGCCGTAGACGCGATAGGTGCACAGCCGATCGTTTTAAACTGCGAGCCTAATGGAGTTATAATCGAGAGACACTCAGGATAACTCGAACGCCTTCTTAACATCTTCAGCAAACCTTGGATCTGTGATGAGCCTCGTGCCGACAGACGCAAGACATTCACTCACTAGTTCAAGCGCGTTCATAGCGTCCTCAGAGATTGCCGCCTGTGCTGACAGCCTTGAGTGCCAAGGCGTGTCCTTGGGTGCTATCTTACAGGATACCTCAAGCGAGGGTAGCAACTGCGATACGTTTGCAAAGTCTGTGGAACCACGAGGTATTCTGACTGTGCTCTCGCTGTAAGGGACTACTTCAACACCGGATTTTGCGAGGAAGGTCTCGGCTTCTTTCATAAGGGGAAAGTTGAACTTGGTGGTCAGATACATCGGTCCTATCGGTTTGGCTTCGTAGGTAGCACCGGTTGCCAGCGAACAACCTTCGAGCACTCTTTTGAACTTGGAAATGATTTCGTTGAGATATGCGCTGTCTGAGGACCTAAGGCCGTAGACCAGAACCGCGCACTCGGGAGTAACATTGGATGCCATTCCACCTTCTTTGATTATACCGTGGATCACCACGTTTGCGTCTCTTCTCACGTGTTGGCGCATCATGTTTACAGCAGTGTACGTAAGTATGGCGGCATCGAGTGCACTGACTCCCTTCTCAGGAGTGGCCGCCTCATGAGCTGCGATACCTTTGAAGGTAACTTGGAAATCCTGAACCGCGAGCGAAGGGGAACCCACACTCCACTCGGTTCCTGGGTGAGTCATAAGCACAAAGTCGATGTCCTTGAATCCTCCCCTTTCTAGGATAATAATCTTAGATCCGGCCCACTCACCACTGCCTTCCTCGTCGGGCGTGCCGATTACGACTATACTTCCAGACTTTATCCTTTGTGACATTTTGATGGCCGTAAGATAGGCTGAGCCAGAGATTAGGTTGTGTCCACAGGCATGTCCCACCCCGGGCAGTGCATCATACTCTGCAAGGATACACACTCTTGGCCCCGGACCAAGATTCTTTTCGGCTCTGAATGCAGTCGGCACCCCACAGTAGCCGGTTTCAACCGTAAATCCGGCCTGCCTAAAGGCGTTGGCGAGGAGTTCCTGGGATCTGAACTCCCTGCTACCCACTTCGGCCAGTTCATGAATTGCCTTGGCAATATGCCACGCTTCTTCCATATTACCGGAAGCTTGTTTCGCAATAATAGTCTTACTGCCGCCTATCTTTGGGCAAGTTTAATGGGATGCTTGCGCTCGTATGGTACATGCGCATATTCTGTGTGCGACATGCCGAATCGTCATCGAATGTTTCAAGGAGATTTCCGGATGAGGGTCTTCCCGCTGAGCTCACAGATCGCGGTTTGGTCCAAGCGAAACGGGTGGCTGATGTTCTTTCACATGTCGGAGTGGAGGCAGTTTATTCGAGCCCGATGGTCAGGGCTAAAAAGACCGCCGAATTCATATCGCATGTCACTCACTCCAATCTTTTCGTCGACGAGAGGTTGCGGGAAGCGGGTCTTGGAAGGTTGGCTGGTGCGGAATTTGACGAGATCAGGAAAGGCGACCCACAGTGGTATCTTGAGTACTTTGGTCTCAGAAAGAGGTATGGACTCGAGGATTTCGGTTCGATGGTGGCGAGAATGAGGTCGCTAGTGACCGATGTACACGAAAAAGGGGCAAAAGACGTTGTCTTTGTGACTCACCTTGAGCCTATCCGCGCGATGGTGTCGCTTGCGATAGGTCTTTACGGAGATTTCGTCAGAAGGTTTAGAGTGGACAACGCGTCGGTAAGCATTTTTGAATACAGCGGTGAGTGGCTTGTTATGCGAGCACTTAACTGGCTCCCGCTTGACTCCTATTCATGACTTAGCTTTTCGATTGTACCACTGGAAAGCCTTAAGTTGGTTTCTCAGGAGTTTTAACCGTGTTTGAAAAAATCAGAGGAGCATCCGTACGTGAATTTATGGAAGAAGAAGAACCGCTCGAGCCCGACCTCGAGATCTCTCAGGCACTCGGCAGGTTTGAAAATTCAGATCGGTTTGCTTTCCCTGTTCTTAAGAAGGGGGAACATTACCTAGTTGACACGCTGACGCTTCTTCGCTCGAATTCGCATGTCTCGAAGATCATGGGTTACTCGATTGCCGTTCCTTGCGTTGATGAAGAGGAGGAAGTGGGTCTTGCGGCAAAGATTATGGTGGAAAGAGGGATTCCGGTCCTCCCAGTATGTAGGAATGGAAAGTATACGGGAACGATAAGGACTGAGGCGTTGCTTTACACCCTGCTTAGGGAGCACGTGAATCTGGGTATAAGGCAGGTCCTCAACCGGAATGTGCCAGCACTTCCAAACACGGCACCGGCGTCAAAGGCTATGTCTTTGATGATCGAAAAGAGAGCGTATCATCTTCCTGTAATTGGCAAATCCGGCGTGGTCGGCGTGCTAAGTTCAAAAGAACTCCTGTCACTCAAGTTAAAGCCCACCGATGCTCTAAACACAGGGCTCATGGGATCGGACACCTTGAAGAAACTCGGCTTCCCAGTGTCTAGCCTCCCTTTATCTGAACCGATTTTCTCTGATATTACAGAAACGTATACTGCGTCGTTGGAGAAGGCGGTTACTTCTGGAGAATATTATGTGCTTGTGGTGCTTGGTGATGAGCTGCATGGAACTGTAGGCCTTAGGGAGTTCCTCAAACCTCTTGTCCTGGTCGAAAAGAAACCCCTCTTTCCGATAGTGATTGCAGGAACGACTGACCCATCGCTTAGGGATGAACTCACCTCAAAGCTTCCAATTTTAAAGAAGAGGTTCACCAGATCAAAAATATCGGAGGTAAGGGTTGTCATCAAGGAACTCAAAGGCGGAAAGCTTTATGAAATCAGCATGACCGTACACACAACGCGAGGAGTGCATAGCTATTCAACTACGACCTTTAGCACCGCAAATATTGCAGAAGAGCTTCTGAGGAAGGTAAAAAGAGAAGCCAGTCATAGAAGACCCAGGCCTGGCTCTCAATCCTTTCCGTAAACGCCTATAACGGCGCGAAACCCCATTTTTTGATAAAACTCCGCCGCTATTTTGTTTTGAAGCGGGAACTCGGCCACTATAAGACCAGCTCCTTTCTTTTTTAGCTCGTCTGTGGCCTTCTGTAGTAATCTGACCCCTATACTCTTTCGCCTGTGCGCCGGCATTATGTAGAAGTCCTCTATAACGCCCTCCATTCGTGGTTCATAGTACTTTCTTTCCTTTATCGAAGCTTTGAGGAGACCCACTATTTCGCCCTTGTTCAGAATTACAAGTACCACATCATTTCCAGAACCAATTGCTTTCTGATATTCTTTTTTCGCCACTTCATGTGCGTCGTCCCTAACACGTAGCAGCGGGTCGAATTCTTCATTTAGCCTTTTTAACCTCACGACCAGGTCGGCAATCTTGCCTAGGTCTTCCGGTTCCGCGTCCCTTATTTCGAAGTTCTCTGTCATTCTATTCACCCTGAGGCAAAGTTTTTATGACGCCCGCATTCATTGCGACTTCAACCGCAGTTCTCGACTTTATTATTATCTCCTTTGCTTCTTCGTAAAACTGCGACTTGGTTGCGAGCCTTCTTGCGACACCCTCTTTCACAGCCTGTTCTGCTAAAGCCGCGGCTACGCGAGGATACACTTCCCATTCCTCCATCGTGGGAAGGATGTGTGTCTCGCTTAGACCTTTTTCCTCCGCAAATGCTGAAAGTTCCTTTGCAGCTTGGATGACCATGGTGTCAGTTATCGTCTTGCTTCTTGAGTCCAAGGCTCCCCTAAACACGGCAGGAAACATCAGACTGTTGTTAACTTGGTTGGGAAAGTCCGACCTTCCGGTAGCCACGATCTTTACTCCCGCCTCCTTGAGTTCCCATGGCCATATCTCTGGAGTTGGGTTCGCCTCTGCGAAAACTACGGATTCCTTCTCCATTCTTGCCACCCATTCCTTTTTAATAACCCCCGGGCCAGGTGTCGAAGCGGCTACGAGTACATGAGCTCCTTTCAGCGCTTCTGAGAGTCCCCCTTTTATACCCTCCCCATTTGTCTTCAGTGCCATCTGGTATTTGAGTGGATGTTTGAGCATAAGCTGGTCCAGATCCTCACGTTCCGGATGCAGCGTTCCCTTACTGTCTACGAGAATCATCTTTCTGGGATCCGCACCAGAGGCTATAAGCAGTCGTGCAGTAGCAAGATTGGCTGCTCCTGCGCCGAAAAGCACTATCTTCGCACCGTCAAGCGTTCTACCGGTGAGCTTGAGAGCATTGAAAAGAGCCGCAAGGGTTACACCGGCCGTCCCCTGCTGGTCATCGTGCCAGACTGGTATGCCCATTTTCTCCCGCAGCCTGTCGAGAATCTCAAAACATTTTGGGGATTCTATGTCCTCCAGGTTTATCCCTCCAAAGGCCGGTTCTAATGCGAGCACAGTCTGCTGTATGATGCGTGAATCCTGTGAGCCTAGCGGAAGCGGTAAGGCGTTGACCCCTCCGAGGTACTTGAAAATAAGTGCTTTCCCTTCAAGGACAGGAAGGGCGGCTTCCGGGCCTATGTTGCCAAGTCCAAGCACTCTGCTTCCGTCGCCTATTATCCCTATGGTGTTCCACCTGCCAGTGAGGTCGAATGAAAGAGATTTCTCTCTGTTTATAGCAAGTGAAACGGCTGCAACGCCCGGAGTATACCAGAATGAAAAGTCGCGCAGCGCGGTGATCGGAACCTTAGAGGCAATTTCCACTTTCCCTCCATAATACTTTGAGTACTTGAGGGCTAGTCTGTACCATTCACTGTTCGAGTCGTCGCCGCCCCCCTTCTGTCCGTCTTTAGCCACTGAGCCTCCGGTCAAGGATATCGCCTGAATCAGCTCCTGTTCACATATATATGTTACTAGGCCTCGCCTCGGATTCCTTGCCAAAAAAGCCTAAAAATATGGCGAGTTTAACTGAGTGGATTTTTGATGGTCTCTGATTCCATTCGAAGGCGGTTTTCACTTTTCTATCTTCCGGGAAACTCGTGGATTCTTGCACTTACTTCCGCCATATGGTCAGTCGGAGGCTCGATGGTTAACCCCTTTCAATCTATATTCTTTATTTCCGTTGGAACGCCTGTTTTCGATGTTGGGCTACTTGCAGCCCTTAGCTCAGTAGTCACGGCGCTTATGTATTTGATCGGTGGATATGTGGCCGACACCTGGGGTCGAAGAAGGGTTATAGTCACCTTCAGTTTTGTGGCCGCGGCAAATGCGTTTTTCTACTTTTTCATCAAAAGTTGGACCTTCTTGTTCATTCCGGTCACGGTAGGTGCCATTTCGGGAATCTATACACCAGCCTTTAATGCTACGCTTAATGATTCCTTCGACCCAGAGCTCAGACCTAAAGGATTTGCGTCCTTCACGATAGTCACGACGATTCCGTCTGTTTTTGCGCCATATCTCGGTGGACTTCTCATGGACCACTTTGGGTATGTCCCTGGCCTCAAGACAGGCTATTTCGTCTCGGGTCTTCTGGGCGTACTTGGTGTGACGTACCGGGCACTAAAATTGAAGGAAACGCACAGACCTGAACGAGTGCGGGTGGGGATCCTTGGGTTTCTAAAAGGTATAATTAACGAAAACGTCAGTGCAATCAGGGCGGCAAGTATTCCTGCGAAGAGGCTCGTGCTCTACTCTGCAATTTCGAGCGTTGCAAGCGGTTTCAGTACTGTATATGTATCTCTTTACCTGATAAACGGACTGCACGTAAGTTCGAGTGAATACGGCCTGCTTACAGGTTTGAGCGCCCTCATAACGATATTTTTGCTCATGCCTGCTGTGCGTCTCATTAAAAGAATAGGACTAAAGAAAACTTCTGTGCTTTCTGCACTTTCGTCTCCTGTCAGCATGCTTGTGTTCGTTTCGGCAAACGGGATGAACGACCTGATAGCTTGGAGCGTGACCGGCGGGGTGAGCGGCGCGATACTTAGTCCTTCCATACAAAGTCTACAAGGTAACTATGTTCCCAAACACATCAGAGGTCGTCTCATGGCCATGTTCAACGTCGTTCCGCTCCTTGTAACGACACCCGCCCAAGTATTGGCGGGTTACATGTATGCCTATGTTTCGCACGTTGCTCCTTTTATCATATCCTTTCCATTCTATGCCTACTCAGTTTATATACTTACAAAGCTCGAAAGGCAGTGAACTACCCCGCCCTCAGGGGCAGGGTCTTCCCCTAAGATAAAAATTCAGTCGGCGACTATTTCTGCGATTGCATCGCGAAGTGACCTGAACACAAGCTCAGCCGACTTTACAAGAGTCCCGTCCCGCCTAATGATTATTGAAAAAGCGTTTATCTTTCTAGCTGATAACGCATCATATTCAGTATGTCCGACCACGGCACCCATCGACGGGTTCACGCCTATCCTGCGGAAACCCTCAAGAAATATGTCAGGATCTGGTCTACCGAATGTAACCTCATCGGACCCAACTATGGCGTCGACTGAGTCCAGTATCCCCGCCTCATCGAGCATTAACTCTGCCGTCTCTAGGTCGTTTAACGATGCCACGGCACACTTGATTCCACTCTTTTTGAGATTCCAAAGAGCCTCTTTGGAATCCGGAAATGCGTGAACTTCATTTACTCGCGCTCTAACTTCTTTTGTATAGTCCGTTTCAATTTTTTCGAGGATTTTGTCGTTGATTTCGCCCGCCACGAACCTGAGCAGTTTAGGAGGCGCGATTCCGAAAAAATGTACAATCTTTTCTCTGTCTGCAAAGAAGCCATTTCTTTCGAGCGCAACCCTCCATGCTTCCGTGTGAATATAGATACTGTCCAGAAGGGTACCATCGGGGCCAAAAACAACCCCCTTTATTCTACCGCTCAAAAGCTTTCACTTCTCAAGTATACGGTTTTTCAAAAGCTTTTTGATTAACAGCTATTTTATGCCGTTTTCCGCTGACAAAGCGCTTATAAACTTACCTTGGTATTAGTAAAATGAGACAGGAAGTGAAAACCGACCCCGGTTTGATCGAAGGTGGTGAGGGTTGGTGGGGTCTTGAAGAGCAAAGTTATCAGTTCTTTGGTTACTCGGTCGTTCAAGCTTTGGGCTCCATGTTCGGCGAGTGGGCGCTAACAGGTGCCTGTGCCATAAATTCAATGGTGACCCTAGGAGAGCAGCGCTTGTCGTCGGGCGTTGATGTCGTTGTGCCCAAATCTGACCTTAAGAAAGTAGTGTCCGACCCTCTCAGGTTTGCCGGGAGGCTAAACCAGGTAATCGAAAAAAACGTGCACCCTGAGACACTTGAGCTACATCCTGCAGCCAACATTAGCCTCGGGATGTTTGACTTTATGGAGTCGTCGGATGAGTATGTGAGCTTTATATGTACAGTCAAGGGAGGTCACTTGTTCCTGAAGGACACGGTTAGGTGCTCCCCCAACCTTTTGCCGAAATATTCCTTTATTGAAGGAAATGCTAAGCTACTTAATCAGCGCATATCGCCGTTCTTCCTGAAAATTCGGTTTAAAGCAGTTGAGACAAAACCCGAGCGCCCACTAACTGAGGGTATTATTCACAAGGGCAGGTTCGTGAATTATGCGAGCACAAAAAAGGGACTTTCCCCGCTTAGTGTGAACGTCCCTAATCCGGAAGTGCTTCTTGCCTCCAAGTTGAACATGATATTTCAGTCCTCGATAAACCAAGGTCTCATCAGGTCAACCCCTCTCTCAATGCATTATTCGATGCGTTACGGAAGAAAAAGAGTGTTCGGAGGTGACTTGTACGATCTGCTTGTCTTGTCAACACGGTGCAACTTGGCTGAAATAAAGCCGATTCTTGAACAGATGGTGACCGAGCCGGTGAACGCAATGTTGGACAGAACCATTGAAGCAATTAAGCTTATGAGCTCTTTAAGGCTCTATGTCGACTTGAATCCGCTGCTTCCAGGTAACCTGTCAGTCGACTCTACGAAATGGAAGCAGTACTGCGATCAGGCAATTGGTATAGTAAAAAGAATACGGGAATCCTGATTCAGGCGACCTGTACGAGTACGACTTGGAAAATTTCCGTCGTTTGTGGGTTAGGAGATTTTCGTGATTGCACGCACACTGATTGTCCTTGAAGCAGTACGATGGCAGTAACCAATCCCAGCCAGTTCATCGGAGAGAATCAGCCCGGTTAGCGGTGAACTACTCCGCCCTCACGGACGGGACTCCCCGGTTCATCGACACGCTTACGTGGGGAACGCGTGAGAGGTATTCCACCATCGCAGAGGCTTGGTCATCCCTGGGCGTTTCACCTGCGTCCCACAGGCAAAGCCCCTCCTCCAGGATGACCAAGGCTGAGGCCACATCCCTGTCAAACGCGGAGTTACACGAGGGGCAGGTGAACTCCCTGG